>Ga0209002_10004037_pt1 | contig 11614 bp, 1 predicted proteins | sample Rifsed16ft2_FD_184010 | JGI IMG/M metagenome (GOLD analysis project Ga0209002, IMG submission 184010) | Soil microbial communities from Rifle, Colorado, USA - sediment 16ft 2 (version 2) | ecosystem: Environmental > Terrestrial > Deep subsurface > Rock core/Sediment | place: Rifle, Colorado...
CAGTCCCGAACTGGTCGACCCTCAGCTCCGTGACGACGACGTCTCCGGACGGGTACAGGCTCAGGCCCAGGAAGCGGGTGTCGCGCGACCCCTCGTCGATGAACAGGGGCGCGAGGTTCGCGCTCGTGAGCGTGACCGTGTCCGGCGGCTGCGGGCGGACGTACGGTCCCAGGATCGGGTCCGTGGCGACCGTGTTGTTCCGATCGGCCGCGCGGAACCAGTAGGAGTAGTTCGTCCCCTCGTCCAAGGCGGGGACGGAGGCCGCGTATCGTGCCCCCGCCGCGTAACTCCCGTTCGCGCCGACCCATCCGGTGAAGTTCAGGGCGGGGGATGCGATCACGGTCCCGTTCTGCACGATGAACGCCTCGATGGCGCTCGGCGGTTCGCCCTCGGGGTCCGCATACTTCACGCGATACGTGAACGTCGTCTGCTGGGCGGTTCCCACGAAGGGCGACACGCTCTCCTCGCCGAGCACGGGCACCCGGTCCGGACACACGATCCTCGGGCCCGCCAGCACGGGGGTGTCGTTCGCCGGGAGCCCCCTCGCGTCCTCTGCGGACACGAAGTACGAGTAATTGCCGCCGCACGGGAGGACGAGGTCGAGGTCATAGGCGGCCCCGACGATGTAGATCTCCCCGCCCGGATCCACGGAGATCATGGAGAACGGGCTCCCGCCCACGTCCGTCCCGTTCTCGAGGACATGGAGCCTCGGGTCCACGATGGAGGGGGGATCGTCATCCGGATCCGTGTACAGGACCTGGAATCGGAACGAGAGGCCGTCCGGGCCCGTGTCGGGGTCCACGCCGTCCGTCTCGTACCCCGGATCGCCGGTCCAGTCGAGCGACGGCCCACGGTTCGGCAGGGGCCCGGGCGAGAGCAGGAGGGCCCCGGAGTGCGCGAGGGAGGGCATCGTGGTCCCGAAGAGCAGCGGCCACGTCGAGCGGCCTCCCGCGTCCCGGACCCCTGCGGGAAGCTCCCCCGCGAGGGCGAAGTGCACGAGGTCTCCCGCGGCGAGACCCAAGGTGGCGAGCGGGATCGCGAACTCGTAGAACCGGTGCGCGATCGGCGCGAGGGGCGTCGTTCCGAAGCCGATCCCGCACCCGGGCGCCGTCAGCTGCGTGCACGTCGCGAACGCGGTCCAGTTTCCGGACGTCGCGTTGAACCGGAAATGCTCCGCGCCGGTCACGTTCGCGACGAAGGCGTCGTCCGCTCCCGGCGTCGGGACCCCGTCCCGATCCGTGTCGAAGACGAGCGCGAGGCCATCGCCCGGGTCCACCGCCGCGTCGAGGAACGCATCGACCGCCACGAACAGGTCGGTGCCGTTGTTCTCGACGACGATGTACCCCGGCACCCGGTTGCCCGCCGGTCGCAGCAACGCCCTCGCGTTGTTCGGGCCGAGGAGGTACTCCCCCTGCCGCCAGACCCCGTCCGGGGCAACGAGGCGGGAGGTCCACGGTGAGCGCAGGATCGGGCGGGCCCCTGCGATGATCGTGCGTTCCCCGGTGGCCGCGGGGAAGTTCACGGGAGAAACGGAATCGACGCTCCCGGGAGGAAGCAGCACGTCCGCGGCGTTGATCGTGAGGTTCAGGATGTTCCCGGGGACGGCGTCCGGGGAGACGTCCGCGAGGAGGAGGATTTCCATGGGAGCGTCCGCGGCAAGGGTGACGTTCAGCGGCAGGAACGCCGTTGGCGGCGATCCGGAGGGCGTGGCCGTGGCGAGCACGTCGTCGACGCCCGGGGTGAAGCTCCCGTCCGAATTCACGTCCCGGAGCGCCTTCAGGGCCCACAGGTCCGTCGCGGTCGCGTTCCCTCCGAGGGCAACCCCCAGCCCCGCGAGTTCCACGAAGTTCTGGTTCGCCGCCAAGCGCAGCGAGAGCGCGGGCACGTCCGTCTCCCATTGGCTCACGTTCGCGGGCATGCGGGACGTGAGCTCCGAGAGAATCAGGGTGTCCTGGCTCGCGTCGATGCGCGTGCGGACGTCCGCCGCGTAGGTCTCGATAGGGAAGTCGCCGGCGTTGACCCGGTCCGGGAAGACCACGGAGAGGAAGGAGTCGTCGGGGAGTCGGGCACCGACCCAGTTTCCCACGCCCGCCGTGGCCGCGATATCGTACGTCACGTACACGCCCACCGGGGCGAAGAGGGTGACGCGCAGGGCGGATGCCGGTTCCAGCCTCGCGAGCGCCGGCACCCCGGCGAATTCGATGCTCGCGACTTCGAGGTCCACGCCGGGGAGGAACGTGCCGTCCCCGTCGTCGAGCCAGAGCCGCGCGCGCGGCACGTCGCTCGTCGTGGCCCCGAGTCCGGAAAGGACCACCCGGACCGAGATCACGTCGACCTCGTTCGTCGCCGTGGACAGGTCCAGCCGCACCATCGGGACGTTCTCCGCTCCCTGGGGCACCGAGGGAGGCGCGAGCAGGGTCGCCGCCACCCGGAGTTCGTCCGGCGGGATTCCCGCGTCCGTCGGCGGCAGGAACGCCACCGCGAGTCCGTTCCCCAGGGGACCGGGGTACGCGAGGCCGCTCGAACCGGTCCGGTTCTCGATCCCCACGAGCGCGGAGGCCACGTCCGCCACGCTCTGATACTGGAAGAGGATGCGGCCGTCCTTGGTGGTCTGGTTCTGCTCCAGCACGATCTGGAACGTCTCGGGAGTCGTGGTGCCGAATTTGTACACGCCGTTCCACGTGACGATGAACCGCTTCGGGGACGTGAACGGCTGCGACTTGATGTACACGCCGCCCGTCCCCGTGGCGTTCGGGTTCAGGTCGATCCCCAGGCCCACGACGCGATCGTTGGGCGCGGACGCGTTCGGGATCGGCCCCGTGGGGGCGTAGGAGTCGGGGACGCCGAACGTCAGGAACCCGTTCGAGCAGATGAACGCGTACGTCATGATCGTACCGTAGTATCGGAACTGGAATCCGAACTCGAGCTCGAAGGTGCAGTCGTCGTCGTCGAGGGTGAGCCGGGCGCCGCCGGAAACGCCGTCGATCCAGCTGTACGCGATCGACGGGGACGGCGGGCGGCTGTCCACCCAGATGTACCCGTAGGCGTCCGGACCGCCCGTGTTCGCCGCCGCGGGGGCCATCAGGAAGGATGATCCTAGCACGACCGCGACCAGGAGGAGCCCACGACCCCTCGGCACCCTCCGAGGTATCGAAATCAGCGCTGACCCCCGACCCTCTTCCATGGCCTTCCCCCGCTAAAAAGGCTCTGGTGCAATCGCTTTCGAGTGCGGGAATCACCGGTCCCGACCCGGAGGCGCACGATTGAACCAGAAACATTATGCGTTCTTGGCCTCATGGGGTTATCCGCCACCATCCAGCGGCTCGTGGGGTCTGGGGAGGATACCGATGGCGAAGTCGTTCCGTGCCGTCGCCGTTACGCTTGCGCTCGTGCTCGTGACCGTTTCTGCGCTGTTCCTCGCCCCTCGCGCCTCGGCGGCGTCGAGGACGTGGACAACGGATACGGACTTCAACGCGGCGGGGTCGATCTTCACCTCGACGGAGGTCATCGGGACCGGCGCGCCCGCGGAGGTCAACCTGATCCGGAGCACGATCGACTGGGCGAACATGAACCCGGGGCCACCGACACCCGGGAACCTCGAAGGGCCCGCGATGGCGTTCGACGACGCCGGGGACGTGACCGTCCTGTTCGGTGGCTACTCGCCAGGGTACAGCCAGAAGACGTGGGAGTTCAATTACCTCGCGAACACATGGACTGAGATCACGACGACGCCGAAGCCCCCGGCCCGCCAGTCCGCGGGAATGTCCTACGACCCAGCTCAGGGAGTCATCGTGATGCATGGTGGCTACGATGACAGCGGGTACAGGTCGGACACCTGGGAGTACACCGTGGCGACGAACACGTGGTCGGAGATCATCCCGGCAACGGGCCCACCGCCGGCGACATCCGACTCCCCGCTCGTCTACTACGCCTCTCAGGCCCAGCACCTCAAGGTCGGGCAGTGCTCGAGCGGTCCGTGCGCTGGGTCGATGGTGACCTGGGCCTACAACGCGGCGACGGACACATGGACGCAGCGGACGATCGGCTCACCCTCCGGACGGTATGGCATCTCGCTCGCCTACCACGCAGCCCTCGACCGCGCGGTCCTCCACGGCGGCGCCTCCCCGCCCGCCACGATCCACGACCAAACGTGGGAGTACAACTGGGCCTCGAACTCGTGGAGCCAGACCGGTTCCGTGACTCCCTCCGCGCGGCTGTTCTCCGCGATGACGTACCGAGCCTCGGATTCGACGGTAATCCTCTTCGGCGGAGCCACCTCGTCCGGTCCCGGGCAGGACACCTATCGGTACACGACGGCCCGCGTTTGGCAGCCCATCGGGACCGTGACCCACCCGCCGGGCCGTCAGTCCGCCGCCCTGACGTACGACACGCTCAACTCGGTCGTGCTTCTGTACGGCGGCTGGGACGGGAGCGGTGGACGCTTCGGAGACACCTGGAAGCTCGGTTCCGCGTACGCGAACGGTGGGAGCTACACGTCCGCCGGGTTCGACAGCGGCGGCTTCTCCCAATGGGGGGAGCTCTGGTGGAACCGGTCGGAGACCGCGCCCCTCACGATCCGGTTCCTGATCGCGACCTCGAACGACGGCGTCACGTGGTCGAGCCTCCACGGCCCCGCCCCGTCGTGCAGCGTGAGCGTGTACTACGTGACCCCGGGGACCCCGATCTCCTGCTCCGGCCAAAATGGCCACACAGACGACGGGAAACGGTACATCAAGTTCTTCGCGCAACTCGCGACGTCGAACACGCAGTTCACTCCCCACCTGGAGGACGTGACGATCACGTATGCGATCCCCCCCTCGCCGCCGTGCATCGTGTTCACGGACCCGCCGAGCATCCCGGCCGCGGGGGCGTTCATGAACCCGACCTGGAAGAACATCACCGTCCAGTTCAGCGAGGCGATGGACGCGGCGACGTTCCTGTGGCGCGTGATCCAGGGGGTCCTGAACCCGGCGAACTTCACGGCCGCCTGGAACGCGGACAACACGGTCGTCACCCTTCGACATCCGAGTTGGCTCCTCGCGGAGGCGGATCTGTACCAGATCCAGTTCTACGGCACGGACCCGGACGGCTTCAGCCTCTCCGCGCTCTGCCCCGACGGCTCGGCGAGCAAGGATGGGTACTCCGCGGCGAGACCCCTGTCGTTCACGACGGCGCCGACGTTCCCGACGATCGTGTACACCGTCCCCGCCCTCGGGGACACGGACGTCAGCCTGACGGACCCGATCATCGTCGAGTTCAGCGAGGGCATGGACACGACCTCGCTCCTCGTGACCTTCCTCGACGGCCCGCCCGTGACCTTCACCCACCAGTGGGCCGCGGGGGACACGGTCGTTTCGCTCGTGCACACGGACCCGCTCGCAGGGTGCGATCGCTACGAGGTACAGGTCAACGCGTCGGACAAGGCGGGGCTTGATCTCATCCCGGGATTACGGCCGAATCCCTGGTTCTTTTACACGTTCTGCGAGAACCCGTTCATCGTGAACCAGAACCCCATTGACGAGCAGCTCAACGTGGCGGCGAACGCCCCGATCGTGGTCGACTTCTCGGAGCCGATGCTCCGGAGCTCCGTGACCTTCACGATCGTCCCCAACGTGACGCATACGCTGGGATGGTCGGCCAGCGACACGCGGCTGACGGTGACCCACAGCCAGGCGTTCTCCCAGTGCACCGTGGTCCCTTTTTACACGGTGACGATCACGGGAACGGACCTGGCCGGCAACCCGCTCGTCCAGAACCCCGAGCGGCCGGACATCGTCAACCCCTGGCGGTTCCAGGCAGGTCCGTGCCCGAACCCGATCATCCTGAGAACGGAGCCAGCGGACGGGGACGCGAACGTGACCGTCTTCCGACCGATCGTGATCATCTTCAGCGCTCAGATGAACACCGCGAGCGTCATCGTCACGGTGACCGGCGGCACGTTCACGGAGATGAGTCGGCAGTGGGATCCCCCCACGATGCCCCAGCTCCTCACGATCTCGCACATCGGCTTCAGCGAGTGCGCCCGGTACACCGTGACCGTGAGCGGACGGAGCTCCAGCGGGTTCAACCTCGTGGCGGGTTTCGTTCCGAACCCCTGGAGCTTCGAGATCGTGTGCAACCGTCCGTACGTCCTCAACACGAACCCCGTGGCCGGCGCGCAGCTCGTCGGGCTTGCCCGAGAGATCTGGGTGAACTTCTCGAAGGCGATGGATCCCCTGTCGGTCATCGCGTTGGTGAACAACGGGGCGCCGACGTTCACCCCCACATGGTTGAACGGGGACACGACGCTCCGCCTCGACCACGCCGCGCCGCTCGTGGACTGCTTCGAGTACAACATCACGATCGACGGGAACAGTGCCGACGGCTACCCGATACTCATCGGCGCGGGCGTCCCGGGCGCGCCCAACCCGTGGGAGTTCACGACCCGCTGCTTGGGCTTTTACATCATCCGCACGGACCCGCCGAACGGCGCGACGAACGTGCCGTATGACAAGATCATCGAGGTCGAGTTCAGCGAGCCCGCAGACCCGCTCGCGTTCCAGTTCTCCCTGAACCCGCCGGGGGGCCTCGTGTTCACCCAGACGTGGTTGAACGGGAACACTCTCGTTCGACTGGACCACACGACGCTCTTCGCGGAGTGCGTTCAGTACACCGCCACGGTGTCTGCCCGGAATCCAACCGGAGATCCCTTGATCAACGTCACGGGATCCGCCGCGAACCCGTGGCAGTTCCGCGCGGCGTGCGTGTCCCCACAGATCCTGTGGACGAGCCCGTTCGACCAGGAGACGGGCGTGTCCGTGACCGCCGCCATCCTCGTGAAGTTCTCGGAGCCGATGAACCGCCTCTCCGTGGTCGCGGTGCTCACGCCCCCTGCGGGGACCCTCACGTACACGTGGTCCGAGAGCGACACGAACGCCTCCATCGCCCATTCCTCCACGTTGGCGGTCCAGACCCTGTACACGGTGACGGTCTCGGGCCGAGACCTCCAGAACAACGTCCTCGCTCCCGGCCCCGTGCCGAACCCGTGGGTTTTCACGACGGGCTCGGGTCCGAGCGCCCCCGGGGGACTGGAGGTCGTCCGGCTGCCCCCCAACGATCTCCTCATCACGTGGAGGACCGTGCCGGGAGCCACGTCGTACAACCTGTACCACGCGATCAGCCGCTCATCCCCCTGGCCATGGGCCGTGCTCGCGCCCGACTGGCCGTCGAACGCGTACATCCACCCGGGGGCGCTGTCGGACGGCGCCACGCACTGCTACATCGTGCGTGCGAAGTTCGGACCGACCCTCGAGAGCGGGAACTCCACGATGGGGTGCAAGGTGCCCCTTTCGTTCATCTTCAGCGCGCTTCGGACGAGCGTGTACTGGATCTCGCTGCCGTACCGGACGATCTACCAGAGGGCCAGCGACATCTCCACGGAGCTCGGCCCGGCGAACCAGCGGATCGACGTCGTCGGGAAGTGGGACGCCCCGACGCAGCGCACGCTCCTGTGGTTCTACTTCCGCGGGAGGTGGCAGGGCACGGACTTCCCGATCGGCCCCGGCGACGGGATCTTCCTGAGCGCGCGTTCGACGTTCCAGTGGGCGGTCAACGGGACGGACCGGTCGGTCCCGCGGACCTTCACGTTCTCCGCCTCCCGGGCGAACATCAATTGGATGAGCCTCCCGTTCACGGGCGTGTACGGAAGGGCACGGGACGTCGTCCTCGACATCGAGGGGAGTACGGGACCCGGCGCGAACACGCGGATCATCGAGGTCGCGAAGTGGAATGGGACGTCGCAGAGCCTTCAGGTGTTCCGCTGGTCGGCGAGCGGATGGACGGGCACCGACTTCACGCTCGCCCCCGGCGAGGGGATCTACCTGACGGTCGTGTCCACGTTCACGTGGACGCCGCGGTTGATCACCCCGGAGGTGCCGTAGCTGGGGCCTTCGAATTTCGAACCAGAAACTATTAAACAGGTCCCAGGCATGTCGCCGCACCGGACTGGCCGCGCAACCCTCGCGATGACCCTAACCCTGCTGTCAGTCCGGAACCCATCTCCGGGAGGAGGTTGAGAAGGATGGCTCGGTCGCCTTGGGTGCGTCTAGTGTGCGTCATGGCAGTTGTATCGCTCTCCCTAGCGGGGCTCGTGCTCACAGTTCCCAACGCTCGGGCCGCATTGTGGACCCAAGACACGGACACGGATTTCAACGCAGGATCGTACTCGAGCACGGAAACGGCGGGGTCCGGAACCGCCGCCGTCGTCCAGCTCGCGCAGACCTCTACGGACTGGCGGAACCAGGCCCCCCCGTCGAACCTCGGCATCCGGGAGGGCGTTTCCCTCGTGTACGACCCCACGAACGACGTCGTGGTCGCCTTCGGAGGGTACGATGGCGTCGTAAACTACGGCGATACCTGGGAGTACAGTCCCCCGCTGAACACGTGGACCCAGACGAGCGTGACCGGGCCGTCGCCGCGGTCGAAATCGGCGATCGCGTTCGACTCCGCGAACGGGAGGGTCGTCCTCTTCGGCGGCGTGTCGGACACCGCGAACGAGGCGGACACGTGGGAGTACAACGCCGTCACGAACGCATGGGTCCAGACGACCCCTGCGACGTCCCCGCCCTCGATGATGTCTTACGCGATGGCGTACAACTCCGCCGCCTCGCGCTCGGTCCTCGTCGGGCTGAACGTCGTCCCCCCGCAGGCGATGCGGACCTGGGCGTACGATGCGGGCGCGGACCTGTGGGCGGACCGAGGTGCGACATTCAGCCCCGCGCGGTTCAACCACGCCGTCACGTACCACACCGGCTTCAACCGGCTCGTGCTGTTCGGAGGGTTCAACCCATTCCCGCCCCCAGGGACGATCGTCGGGGACACGTGGGAATACAACTACGCGGGCAACTCGTGGACGCTGACGGTCGCCGATGGCGCGGGCCCCCCCGCGCGTCACTCCATGGGCCTGAGCTATCGCTCGACGGACGCCGCCGTGTGGATGTTCGGCGGGTCCAGCGCGGTCCCGCTGTCCGACACCCGGCGATACTTCGATGTCGGCGCGGGTCGGCAGTGGTCCGGTGCGTTGATCCTGCAGCGTGCCCCCTCCGCGCGGCACACGTTCGGCATGACGAGCGAGGCGGCGTCGAACGGGAAGTCGTATCTCTACGGCGGGATCGTCTCCGGCGGGGGTCGGTCCTCCGAGACGTGGTCCCTCGGACCCGCGTTTGGGAGTTCTGGGACCTGGGACTCGCAGACGTTCGACAGCTCGGGGGCGAATGTCAATTGGAACACGATCTCGTGGGTTGGGGCCACGCCCCCGATGACGACGATCTCGTTCCAGACGGCGACCTCCATTGAGCCCAACCCTCCGTTGTGGACGTACATCGGCGGGGTCGGGTGCAACACCTTCTCGTACTACTCGACCTCCGGTTCGACGATCTGCGCGTCGCAGGATGGCCAGCGATATCTCCGGGTCCGATTGCGTCTCACGACGACGGACAACCTGAACTCGCCCACGATGGATTCCGTGACGATCGACTACACGGTCGCCCCTTCCGATCCGTTCATCGTATTCCACGATCCGCCTGGCATACCGGACCCCGGGGCGTTCAATGTGCCCCTGACGGACCCCATCCTCATTCGATTCAGCGAGGAGATGAACATCGGGACCGTCCTGTACACGATCACCCCGCCGATCGGGACCTCGGACTCCTGGTCGGATCTCAATTCTTTGCTCACGATCAGCCACGCCGCCCTATTCCCGGAATGTGCATTTGTCACGGTGGAGGTGACCGCCGGGGCGGACCTCGCGGGCAATCCCCTTAACAACGGCCTGAACCGCGTGCCCAACCCGTGGACGTTCACCACCCTGTGCACGCCGCCGGAGATCGTCTCGACGAGCCCCATCCAGGGCGAGGTGGACGTTCTCCTCGACGCGCCCATCGTGGTCGACTTCAGCGAGGCGATGGCCACGGCGACGGTGAACTGGACGATCACGCCCTTCATCGCCCTGAACGCTTCGTGGACCATGGGCGACAGCCGGCTGACGCTGACGCACGCCGCGAACTTCACCCAGTGCCAGAACTTCCTGGTCAACGTAACCGGGGAGGATCTTCCCGGGAACGCGCTCGTGCCGGGCGTGGTGCCGAACCCGTGGGACTTCACGACGGAGTGCACGATCCCCTTCATCGTGTTCACGAACCCCGCCGACCTCCAGACGGGCGTCTCGACAACCGCGGCCATTGTCGTCCAATTCAGCGAGCCGATGGACACACCGACTGTGACCTGGGATATCCAGCCGTTCACGAACCTCAACGACGTCTGGTCGAACGGGGACCGGACGCTCACGCTGAGTCACGCGTTCCCGTGGCCGGAATGTATGATGGCTACGATGGAGATCACCGCCGGAAAGGACCTCGTCGGGAACGACCTCGGGCCCGGCCCGGCCCCGAACCCGTGGCAGTTCGCGACAACTTGCCCCGCCCCCTTCATCGTGTCCACGGATCCCCCGGATGGGGCGACGGGCGTCGATCAGTTTGCCGACATCGTAATCTTGTTCAGCGAGCCGATGAACACGGCCCCCGGGGGGGTTACCGTCACGATTACCCCGCTGATCCCCGTGACGTACGCGTGGGGAGGACTCGACCAGATCCTCACGGTCTCGCATGGCATCCCGTTCGCCTGTGGGGTGAACAGTGTCCTCGTGGACGGCTTTAGCGCGGGCGGAATCCCCCTCTGGTGGGAGGGCCTTGCGCCGAACCCCTTCACGCTGTCACCCCTGTGCACGGACCCGTTCATCGCGTCCACGGACCCGGCGGACGGCGCGACCGGCGTGCCGACCACCGCACCGATCCTGATCGAGTTCAGCGAGCCGATGAACACCCTGTCCGTCATCTGGGACGTCGTCCCGCTGCCGCCGGGCGGCTTCACGGAGGGCTGGAGCGCGGGCGACACGATCCTGACGCTGAGCCACGGGTCGCCCCTCGTACAGAACACGGAGCACAACGCGGTCGTCATCTACGGAGAGGACGTCGATGGAAACGTCATCATCACCGGACCCGCCGCCAACCCGTGGCGTTTCACGACGGGCGGCATCAGCCCGGAGATCCTCTCGACGGATCCGGCGGATGGCGCCACGGGCGTTCCGCTGGATTACAGCGTGACGGTCGTGTTCAGCGAGCCGATGAACACCGGGACCGTCGTCGCGACGCCGAGTCCGTTCATCGCGCTCACGTACTCGTGGGATCTGACGGACACGACGCTCACGCTAGGCCACGGCCTGGACTTCGCGGACTGCACCCTGTATACGTTCGACGTCACGGGAAGCGACACGACCGGGGACGGCCTCGGTCCCGGGCCGGTGCCGAACCCGTGGTCCTTCATGACCGTGTGCGTGAGCCCCCTGATCACGAACACGAATCCCGCGGCCGGGGCGACCGACGTGCCCGTCGATGCGCCCGTCTGGGTGAACTTCAGCAAGGCGATGGACCGCGCCACGGTCGTCGCATCCCCCAACCCGGGCATTCCCTTCACGTACACGTGGTTCAACGGGGACACGACCCTCCGGCTCACGCACGGCACGTTCTTCGGCCTGTGCACGGTCTACTCGATCACGGTCACCGGCAACGACACGGGCGGC
>Ga0209002_10004039_pt1 | contig 11610 bp, 12 predicted proteins | sample Rifsed16ft2_FD_184010 | JGI IMG/M metagenome (GOLD analysis project Ga0209002, IMG submission 184010) | Soil microbial communities from Rifle, Colorado, USA - sediment 16ft 2 (version 2) | ecosystem: Environmental > Terrestrial > Deep subsurface > Rock core/Sediment | place: Rifle, Colorado...
GTCGGACCCGGGCAGCGTCCCATCGGCGAGCCAGCCCTGGTACCCGTGGGTCGGGCAGACCAGCACCGCGTCCTCGCCGAGCAGCCGGTCCAGGTCCAGCACGTAGTCGAAGCGCCGGTGCCGCGCCACAAGGTAGTCGTCGAGCGTCAGTCGCAGCGCGTTCTCCATCTCGAACCGGAACGGCGCGCTGAACGCCTCGAGGTTGGCCTGCACGAAGTCTCGCCCGAGCCACGCGAGCTCCTCGGCCGTCACCGTCGTGAACCAATCCTTGCCGGGATCGCCGGCGTTCGCGACGGCCGTGGGGAACAGCGACGACGGCTCGAGCTCCTCGACGGGCAGGCCGAGGTCCCGGTCGATCGCGTCGAGCACGGCGCGGTACGGCTCGTGCACCTCCGGCGGCAGGGGGCCGAAGTCCCACGTCCGCGTCACCGCGAGCACCCGGCGCGGCTTCGTGCCGCCGCGCGGCTTCCACGTCGGGATCGCCGTCGGGTCGCCGTGGACGGGTCCGCGCATGATCTCGAGGAGGAGCCGCGTGTCGGCGATCGAGGTCGAGAGCGGGCCCTGCGTCGAGGTCTCGAGCCACGAGGGGATCGGCCGGCGGCCGATCAGGCCCGCGGTCGGCTTCAGCCCGACCAGTCCGCAGAAGGTCGCCGGCGTGCGGACGGAGCCGCCGCCGTCGGTCCCGGTCGCGAGCGGGGCGAGCCCGGCGGCGATCGCCGCGCCCGAGCCACCGCTGGAGCCGCCGGGCGACCACTCGAGCCCCCACGGGTTGCGCGTCGCCCCGACGAGGTCGTTGTCCGTCCACCCCTGGAACGCGAACTCAGGGATATTCGTACGACCGACTATCACCGCGCCGGCCTGCACCAGACGCTCGACCGTGAGCTCGCTGCGCTCCGCGGGCGCGGCCCCGGCGCGGGTGCGCGAGCCGAACGTCGTGACCATGCCCGCCACGTCGGTGTTGTCCTTGACGAGGAGCGGCAGGCCGGCCAGAGGCTGCTCGGTCCCCAGGATGGCGAGCGCATCGACCGCGCGGGCGTCCTCGAGCGCCTGCTCGGCGCGGAGCTCGGTCACCGCGTTCAGCGACGGGTTCAGCCGCTCGACCCGCTGCACCGACTCGGTGACGAGCTCGACCGCGGAGACGCGCCGCTCCCGGACCGCCTCCGCGAGCTCCGTGAGCATCAGCGCCCGTCGCGCGTCCTCGCGCGCTCAGCGACCAAGGCTCTTCATCTTGCCTACGAACTCGCCGCGCTTGTGGTCGCGCAGGATCACGCTGGCGGCGTTGCGGCCCGGCACGCCCATCACGCCGCCGCCGGGGTGCGTGCCAGAACCGCACATGTACATCCCGGCGACCGGCGTCCGGTAGTCGCCGTAGCCCGGGATCGGCCGGAAGCTGAACAGCTGGTCCGGCGAGAGCTCTCCCTGCATGATGTTGCCGCCGATCAGGCCGAACCGGTCCTCGATGTCCTTGGGCGTGAGCACCTCGATGTGCTCGATCAGGTCCTCGAGCCCGGGCGCGAACTCACCGAGCCCCTTCAGCGCCCGCCGCGCGTACTCCTCGCGACCGCCATCGTCCCACGAGCCCTCGGCGAGCTCGTACGGGCCGTACTGGCTGAAGCCGAGCATCAGGTGCTTGCCCTCGGGAGCGAGCCCGCTCGACTCGTGCGCCGTTGGGAACACGACCTCGATGTAGGGATGCTCGGACATCCGCCCGAACTTGGCGTCGTCCCAGGCGCGCTCGAGGTACTCGATCGAGGGCGAGACCGCGGCCAGGCCCCTATGCACCTCGCCATCCTGGTCCCAGGAGGGGAACGTAGGCAGCTCGGACAGGGCGACGTTGATCTTCACCGAGCCCGAACGCGTCCGGTAGCGCTTCACGTCGTGGACGACGTCGCCCGGCAAGCGCTCCTCGCCGACGAGGTTCAGGTAGGTGGTGATCGGGTGCGCGCAGGAGACGACCCGTTGCGCGCGGACCAGGGTCCCGTCGGTCAGCGCGACCCCGACGGCTCGACCGCTCGCGTTGATCGCGACGCGCTCCACCTCGGCGTCGGTGCGGACCTCGGCGCCGGCGGCGCGCGCCGAGCGCGCCATCGCCTCGGACGCGCCGCCCATGCCGCCCTTCACCCAGCCCCAGGCGCCGGCGTGGCCGTCGATCTCGCCGATCCAGTGGTGCATCAGCACGTACGCCGAGCCCGGGGTCATCGGCCCGCACCACGCGCCGATGATCGCCTGCGTCGCGAGCGCGCCCTTGACCTTGTCGTCCTCGAACCACTCGTCGAGGAAGTCGGCGGCGCTCATCGTGAACAGGCGGACGGCCTCGTGGATGTCGCGCCCGCTCCACTTGCGGAACCTCCCCGCGGTCGCCGCCCACTTCGGCAGGTCGCGCAGGTTCATGTTCGGCGGCACGACGAAGAGGAGGTCCTTCAGCAGGGTCGCGACGCGGTCGAAGTAGCGGTCGAACTCGACGTAGGCCGCCGCGTCCTTCTCGCTGAACCGCGCGATGTTCGCCGCGTCGCGCGACACGTCGCCCCAGAGCGTGAGCGCGGTGCCGTCGGGGAACGGCACGAAGTAGTCCGGCGTGATGATCGAGACCTCGTAGCCGTGGCGCTTCAGGTCGAGCTCGCGCACCACCTGCGGCGGCATGAGCGAGACCACGTAGCTCGCGCTCGAGACTCGGTACCCGGGCCACGGCTCCTCGGTCGCCGCGGCGCCCCCGAGGACGTCGCGCTTCTCCAGCACCAGGACGTCGAGGCCGGCCTTCGCGAGGTACGCCGCGCAGGCCAGGCCGTTGTGGCCGCCTCCGACGATCACGACGTCGCGCTCGAACACGCCCATCCCGTCGCGAGCCTAGTCAAGGTTCGAGCACGGCGCCAAGGCGGTAGGCTCCGGTCACCCATGGCCGGGGCGTCGCGGACGTGAACTCGCTCCAACGGAAGGGGCTCATCAACGGCGGGATCGCCGCGGCGATCACGTTCGTCATCGGCACGGCGGTCGTGGCCGGTACCGACGGCGGACCGAGCCCCGAGCCGGTGGTGGCCTCCCCCACCGACTCCCCGACCCCGACCCCGACGTGCACGTCCTCGTGGGAGTTGGTCCCGAGCTCGAACGTCCCAGAGACGCCGGTGACGCTGCTCGGCGTCTCGGCCCTGTCGCCGAGCGAGGCGTGGGCCGTGGGCTCAACCGGGGACCCGCTCGAGCCCTCGGACGTGATGATCCAGCGGTGGGACGGGGTCGAGTGGACGATCGTCGAGGCACCCTCGCCGGGCGCGTTCATCAACGAACTGCGAGCGGTGGACGCCTATGGGCCCAACGACGTGTGGGCGGTGGGCCGAACCTCGAGCGGGTTCGGCGAGTCGCCGCTCGCGCTGCGCTTCGACGGGACCGCCTGGCTCGAAGTCGCGATGCCCGACGAGGTGGACGGCTCGCTGAACGACGTCGCCGCGATCGCCCCGAACGACGTTTGGGTGGTGGGCTCGGTCGGCGACCCGGCCGCCTCCCTCGAGCGCGCGCTCGTCCTTCACTGGGACGGGCAGCTGTGGGAGGAGGTCGACGTGCAGGGCGCGGTCGGGGGCGGCAAGGCCATGCTCCGTGACATCGACGCGGTCTCCTCGACCGACCTTTGGGTCGTCGGCTACCAGCACAACCAGCCGCTGATCCTGCGCTTCGACGGGCAGGCCTGGGACAAGGACGAGACGGAGGTGTCCGGCAAGCTCTATGCGATCGAGGCGTTCACGACGGGCGAGGCATTCGCGGTCGGAACGCCGATCCAGCGGTTCAACGGAACGGCGTGGACCGAGTCCTCGACGATCCGCGGCGACACCGTGCTCGTAGACGTCGCGGCGGTCGGCGCCACGGATATCTGGTCCGTGGGTTCACGGCCGGCCGAGCAGGCGGGGACCTCGCGCATCGCGGTCGTGCGCTGGAACGGCCAGCGGTGGGGGTTCGTGGACGGACCGCCGGTGGGCGGCAACGACGCGCTGACGGCCGTGGACGCGCTACCGGACGGAACCGTCCTGGGGGTGGGGACCAAGGACGTCGTGACCGGCCGACGCACGCTCGCGGTCCGCGGCGTGACGTGCCTGGCCCTCGGATAGGCTCGGGGCGTCGTGGATATCCGTCTCACGGCCGAGGACCTGCAGCTGCGGGAGCGCGCGCGCGCGTTCACTGCCGATGTGCTGATCCCTCTCGAGCTCGAGTGCGAGGAGAACGACGGCCTGTCGCCCGAGAGCTTCGCGAGCGCCAAGGCGGCCGTGCTCGAAGCGGGCTTCAACGCGATCAACCACGCCGTCGAGGACGGGGGCCAGGGCCTCGACCTGTTCCAGCAGATCCTGGTCGAGGAGCAGTGGGGCCAGGCGACCGGCGCGCTCTGGGACATCCCATGGCGGCCGTCGATCCCGCTGCACGTCGGGACCGAGGCGCAGAAGGACCGGTACCTGCGGCCCGCCTGCCGGGGGGAGCGACGCGACGCGTACGCGATCACGGAGGAGGGCGCGGGCTCGGACCCGACGATGGTGCAGACCACCGCGCGCCGCGACGGCGGCGGCTGGGTGCTCGAGGGGGAGAAGTGGCACGTGACGTCGGGAGACATCGCAGACTTCTTCCTGGTGCACGCGCACGTCGACGGAGACGCCGACAAGGCGACCGTGTTCCTGGTCGACAAGGACCTGCCCGGCGTCGAGCTCGTCCGCACGCCGAAGTACACGCATACGTTCGTGTTCGAGCACCCGATCTTCGCGTTCCGCGGGGTCCACGTGAACGAAGACGCGGTCCTGGGCCAGGTCGGCCAGGGCTTCGAGCTCACCAAGGACTGGTTCGTCGAGGAGCGCATCATGATCGGCGCCCGGACGATGGGCGCGGCCACGCGTGCTCTCGACCTCTCGCTCGCGTTCGCGAAGGAGCGCGAGCAGTTCGGCCGGCCGATCGTGGAGTTCCAGGCGATCGAGTTCATGCTGGCCGATATGGCGGCCGAGATCATGGCCGCCAAGGCGATGCTCTACCGCGTGGGCTGGCAGGCTGCGCGCGGCGGGACCTCGCGCAAGGAGCTCCACGCGCTGGCTTCGGCGGTGAAGCTGGTCTGCTCGGAGACGGCCGGCCGGGTCGCGGACAAGGCGGTGCAGATCTTCGGCGGGCGCGGCTACATGCGCGAGAACCCGGTCGAACGTATCTGGCGCGAGGTCCGCGTCGACCGCATCTGGGAGGGAACCTCCGAGATACAGCGCGCGGTGATCGGCAACGAGCTGCGCAAGCGCGGCCACGGAGCCTATACGGGCTGGCCGACATGAGCGCACTCACGGTGGGCGTCGACGTCGGCGGGACGAAGATCCAGGCGGCTGCGGTCCGTGCCAAGAAGGTCGCGGGCACGTTCCGGGTCGCGACGCCACAGACCGGCGCGACCGACGTGGCGGCGGCGATCGTCGAGGCGACCACCCAGGCGGTCGCCGAGGCCGGTGCGAAGGTGGGTGACGTGACGAGCGTCGGCATCGGCGCGCCCGGGACCATCGACACGGCGGCGGGCACGGTCTCGACCTCGCCGAACCTGCCGGGGTTCCAGGCCACCGAGCCCGTGGCGCTCGGCGCCATGGTCTCGAAGGGTCTAGGGGGCGTGCCGGTCAAGCTCGACAACGACGTGCGCGTCGCGATCCTCGGCGAGTGGAAGCGCGGTGCCGGGCGGGGGTATCGGAACCTTCTCGGTGTGTGGGTCGGCACCGGCGTGGGCGGCGGGCTGATCCTTGACGGCAAGCTGTTCCAGGGCCAGGGCGCGGCCGGCGAGATCGGCCACACGATCGTGAAGCCCGGCGGGCGCGTTTGCTCGGACGGCCGCAAGGGGCACCTCGAGGCCTACGCGGGCCGCGGCCAGATGGAGGCCGAGGCGCGACGCCTGGTGAAGAAGGGCGCCAAGACCGACCTGTTCGAGATCATGGAGCGCAAGGGCAGGACGCGCCTCTCTAGCGGCGTGTGGGCCGAGGCGCTCGAGGAGAACGACAAGATGGCGCGCGAGCTGGTCGACGAGGCCGCGTGGGCGCTCGCCACCGGGCTCGCTTCGGTGCAGAACCTGCTCTCGCTCCAGGCGATCATCGTCGGCGGCGGCCTTGGCGACCGCCTGGGCGCACCGTTCGTCGAGCGGATAGACGAGGAGATGCGGCCGCTCCTGTTCGTCGAGGAGCCTCCGAAGATGCTCACGACCGAGCAGGGCGACCTGTCGGGCGCGGTCGGCGGCGCTGTGCTCGCGGGGGGATAGAGGCGTCGGCGGAGGCACCGCCCGGGACCGACCTGCGACAGCTCGCGACCGCCGCCCTCGCGCCGTCGGGGACTAGAAGGTCACGGTGACGGTATTCGAGCAGGTCGTCGTGGAGCCTGCCGAACAGACCTTGTAGGTGTACGTCGCCGAGCCCCGACGGTTGATGGGGTCCGTGTACACGCCATCGTTCACCGTCTGGATCGGCACGGAATCCCGGTGGACAATCACGTGCTCAGACTGGCCTGACGGAGTCCAGGTCAGATCGACCTTCTGATAGCCCTTCACCTTGTAGCCGCGCGCGGCGAGCGTGATCGCACCCGCCTCCGCGGCGACCGGGACGCTCTGGGAGGTGAAGCTGGAAGCACCGACGCTGTCGATGACCGTGAGCTTCACAAGGTACGTCCCGTCCGCGGCGTAGGTGTGCGTCGGGGTCTGGGACGAAGACACCGTGCCGTCCCCGAAGTCCCAGCTCCGGGTGGCGATGTTGCTGTCGGGATCCGTGCTGGTGTCGGTGAACGAGCACATGAGACCCGAGCAGGAGTAGGTGAACGAAGCCACCGGCGGGCTGTTGGTCGGGGACCCTCCGCCGATGAACCCCGAATACAGCAGTAGGTTGGGAGAACCCGTTCCGGCACCCGTGACCTTGTTCGGCGTGGCGTTCGATGTGAGGGCGTTCTCGACCTGGGACATCGTCGCCGTCGGGTTCGTCGAGAGGTAGAGCGCCGCCACGCCGGCCACGTGCGGTGTGGCCATCGAGGTGCCGCTGATCGTGTTGGTGACGGAATCGCCAGTGCCCCAGGCCGAGGTGATTCCCACCCCGGGTGCGAACAGGTCGACGCACGTGCCGTAGTTCGACCACGAGGCCTTCGCATCGTTCTTGTCGGTGGCGGCGACCGTCAGGGCCTGCGTGACGCGCGCTGGAGAGTAGTTGCACGCGTCCTGTGCGATCCCGAAGAAGTTGCCGTTGCCGGCGGCGATGGCGTAGGTGATACCGTCGGCGATCGAGTTCTGCACCGCGGCGTCCAGCGAAGAGCTCGCACCCCCGCCGAGGCTCATGTTCGCTACCGCCGGTCCCGTGGTGTGATCGCCGGTTACCCAGTCGATCCCGGCGATCACCTGTGCGGTGGTACCGTTCCCGGAGCAGTCCAGGACCCGGACGGCGACCAGCGCAACCTGCTTGGCGACTCCGTAGGTGGCGCCGCCGACCGTCCCCGCTACGTGGGTCCCGTGCCCGTGACAGTCATCGGCCGTCCCGCCGTCGATCTCGTCCACGCCGCTCGAGGCGCGGCCGCCGAACTCGGTGTGGGACAAGCGGATCCCGGTGTCGATGATGTAGGCGGTCACCCCCGCGCCGGTGGCGTTGTACGTGTAGTTCGTGTCCAAGGGCAGGTCTCGCTGGTCGCTACGGTCGAGACCCCAGGTGGCGTTCGTCTGGGTGTCGAGGGCTTGAACGACGCCGTCCTCCTCGACCGAGGCCACGAGGGGGTCTCGGGACAGGGCGAGCGCAGCTTGCTCGTTCATCCGGGCCGCGTACCCCTTCAGCGCCCAGCGGTAGACGAAGCTGGCCTGGAACCCGTGGGCCCGGCCCTGCTGGGTGGCGACCGCGGCCGGGTCCAGGACCGTGTCCTTGAAGACCACGATGTATGACTTCGTCGAGGCTGCTGCGCTAGCCTGCGGTGCGAGCAGAGCCGCGGAGACCAGCAAGGCTGTCCCGAGTACGAGCAAGCGCTTCAATCGAGTCCCCCGGATAAAGGAACTCGAGCCTGAAGCACTAGGCAGGCCGCGTCAATACTTCTGTTGGGCTACTACTCAAGGGTTGCCGTGTTCGTTACGTCGATCGCTGATCCGCCCGTTGTCTGAAGGGCATCGGAGGCGAGATGCACATCCTAAGAAGCGGTCGAGGGCTCTATCGACCGCTAACCTCAGGCCGCCGGCAGGTCGACCACCGCCCGCGCCGAGGCGGCAACGGAGAGGTCATCCGGGGCGAGGAACAGCGGACCCACGAGCATCCGGACAGTGACGTCTGCCGCGAACGACCCGGGCTCACACCCGCACGCTTGCATGGCGGCGCCGTTGCTCGCCGCGTAGTCCGCCGCTAGCTCGGACGGCGTGAGCGTTCCCTCCGGGAGCGCGAGCTCCTGCGCCGCGGCCAGCGCCGCCGCATCCGCCGCGGTCTGGGCTCGCGAGGCGGCGGCGAACACCCGAGCCACGTCCGCTGCGCCGAGCGCGAGCACCACGATCGCCGCGGCCATCGCCGCGACCACGATCGACACAGACCCACCCTCGCCCCGAGCCTCCACACAGCGTTCGCTGATCACGCGAACTCCTGGCGCATGGTCGCGCTGGAGCGCAGGGAGACGGTCTGGGGCAGCAGCCACCCGGCGAGCGGGGATACCACGGGCACCTCGTACGTGAGGGAGACCGTCACCGGTGTGCCGCGGGCGCCGCTCCAAAGGACATCGATCGCGACCCGCTCGGCGTCGAGGCCGGCTGCGGCCGAGCGAACGACCTCCTGCACGGCATCGACCGAACCGTTCACGGCGGCCTCGCGCGCCCCGGCGCGCGAGGCCTGCGTCAGCACCAGCTGGTCTCGCGCGAGCGCTCCTACCTGCACGAGCGCGAGCAGTACCAGCAGCAGGATCGGGAGCAGCAGCGCGAACTCGACCGCCGCCGAACCGCGCTCTGCGCGCCTACGGCGCACTGCCCGCCACCTGGTCGATGATGTTGTCGAAGAACGCCGGCAGCTTGCCGGACGAGCGCGCCCAGACGATCAGCACCACCGCCACCGCGGCGGCCGCGAGGATCACGAGCGCGTACTCGGCCGTCGTCTGCCCGCCCTGCGCACGCGCACGCAGCACCGTCCGGACCCACAGGTCCGCGACGAGCGAATGCGCGCGGACGTACCAGAACAGCAGCATCCCGGTTCACCCCCTCTCAGCGGATCGACTCGACGGTGGCCACGAGCACCGGGACCACCGTGAGGAGGAGGAACGCGGGGAGGACGAGGAACACCAGCGGGAACAGCATCTTCACCGGTGCCGCGCGGGCGCGTTCGGTCGCGGCGGCTCGACGCGCTTCGCGCACATCGGTCGCGAGGCGCCCGATCTCCTCGGCGAGCGAGGATCCCAGCGCCTCCGAACGCGTGAGGACGCCCACGGCACGGTCCAGATCGGACAACCCGAGTCGCCCGGCCCCCTCCACGAGCTCGTCACGCCACCGACCTCCCAGGTCGACGGCCTCTATCACGGCCCGCAGCTCGTCCGCGAGCGGGCCCTCCGCCGCCTCGACCGCGCGCCGGAGCGCGAGCTGCGGCGGCAGGCCCGCCGAGGTCGCCACGGCCAGCAGGTCGAGCAGCACCGGCACCTCGCGATCCGCGGCCGCGCGCCTGCGCCGTTCGCGTCGTCGCGGCACGACCAGACGAACGAACGGCAACGACCGGAGCGCATCCAGCCCCGATGCCTTGGGCCGAACTGGTCCTGCGACCGGCAGCCCGGCGAGCAGAGACCCGTCAGTCCTAAGGACGAACGCCCCCGCGGCGCATACGGCGGCGACCCCCGCCAGCGCAGCCGCGATCACGGCTCGACCCTGAGCAGACGGCGGATCCAGAGGTACGCGCAGGCCTGCAACGTGAACCCCACGAGTACCGCACCCGTCCCGACCGGGGTTCCGAACGCCGTCTCCACGTCGCGGCGCGCCACGACGGACAGGAAGAGGAAGAACCCGATGGGGAGAAGGCCGAGGATCGCCGCGGAAAGCCGCGCCTGCGCCGTGAGCGAACGCAGCTCGCGCGCCGCGCTCCTGCGCGCCCGCAGCGTCGAGGCCAACCCGTCCAGCGCCGCTGAGAGCGCGCCGCCGGTCCGCCGATGCAACCCCAACACGCCGCCCGTGACCCGGGCGTCGGGTCCGCCGACCTCCGATGACCAGACCCTAAGCGCGTCCTCGAGACGCTCGCCCAGCGCCACCCGATCGACGACCCTGCGGAAGGAACCACCGAGCGGCGGCGACAGCTCGTCGGCCGCGAGCTCGATCGACCCCGCCAGCGAGCGCCCGGAGCGGAGTCCCGCCGCGATCATCCCCACGCCCTCGGCGAGCTGCTCCTGGAGCGCTGCCTCTCGTCGCGCCTCGCGGCGCCTCCGCCGGAGGGCAGGAACCGCGACGACGGCACCGACGGCCGCAAGCCCCAGCGCGACCCCGCCGAGCGCCACACCCACGAACCACGCCGGCACCGCACCTGCCACGGAGAGCGCACCGAGTGGCAAAGACGGCGGGGAGCGCCTGTCCCGGGTTACCGGTGTCCAACCCGAACGTACGAGCAGGAGATCCCGCTCGGTCGAAGCCGCCACCGCTGAGACGAACACCCCGGAGACGACCGCGAGCGCAGCCGCGGCGAGCGCCCCCGTCACGCCGTCCCCGGGGAGTCCACCCCGGCGGTGAAGGTCGCGTCGTCGAGCTCGGCGCCGCGCTCGCGAAGGAGACGGGCGCCCTCGGGGATCACGCCGGTGGCGACGAAGGCGCCGTGCGGCCCGAGGCGCGGCCGGAACCCGAAGATCTCGCTCACCACCGGATCTCCCCGCGGGTCCAGTCCCTCGACCGAAGCGATCTGGAACACGACGCGCCTGCCGTCGCGCATCCGGGCCGTGTGCACGACGACGTCGATAGCAGAGGCGACCTGCGCGCGTACGTGCGCGACCGGCAGGTCGACGTCCGCCGTGCTCCCCATGTCGCCGAGCACGATCGAGTCTTCGCGGTGCCGCGCCAGTAGTTCGGCGAGCATTTCCCGAACCGAGCGCCGGCCGTCGAAAGGAAGCCCAGAATCAGGCGGCGAGGAGGACATCATAGCGGGGGATGCGCGGCTCGTTCTTAGCGGCCGCCACCCACTCCTGGACCGCGGGCCAAGCCCAGATCGCATCGCAATACGCCTGGGCGCTTTCGGGCATCGGCACCCGGTAGGTGCGGAAGCGGCCGACGACCGGAGCGAACATGGCATCGGCGATGGAGAACTCGCCGAAGGCGAGCTTGAGGTTTGACAGGCCCCCGAGCTTCAGGTAGGCGAGACCCAGGCCGTAATGCGCCTCCGCGCTTCTCGGGTCGGCCTGGAGGGCGTTCTTGAACTCTATAGCCGCTTCCCTGTGCCTCTCGGAGGCAAGGTACCCTTTTGCGCTTTCAATATGGCGGGCGGCCTTCTCCTGCGGGCTTCTGGCGCAGGCGGGAAGCAAGACCAGCAGGGAGATTAATATCAAAAGACCCCTCAGGGCGTGTGTCCTGGCACCTCTTTTCATTACTGCCCCCTCAAGTTTTTTGTGATGGTTCAAGACGGTCGGAGTAAGATTATATTAGATAAGCCGGGTTGCGTCAATAAAACGCCCGCCGTGATG
>Ga0209002_10004040_pt1 | contig 11608 bp, 9 predicted proteins | sample Rifsed16ft2_FD_184010 | JGI IMG/M metagenome (GOLD analysis project Ga0209002, IMG submission 184010) | Soil microbial communities from Rifle, Colorado, USA - sediment 16ft 2 (version 2) | ecosystem: Environmental > Terrestrial > Deep subsurface > Rock core/Sediment | place: Rifle, Colorado...
TGCGCGCCCTTGGGCTCACGGATTCATTTGAAGTCGGGCGGGAGGAGGTCTGGGATCCCGTCCTGGATCACGTACCGATGGTCGCAGTTCTTGCAGAACAGCGAGCCCTCGAGGATCTCGTCCTTCTCGACGTCCACCGAGAGTTCCAGGTCCCCTTTGCAGACGGGGCAACACAGGATCTCCATGAGGTCCCGCTTCATCGGGCGCGGGAAGGTCGGAGGGCGGCTTAAGGCCATCGCGCGAGCGCCCTCCGACGCGCGTCCCAAAAGCCTCTTGGTACCGCGGCCCATCGGGAAAACCGCGCCCTCCTTGGAATCCCGACAATGCCTATATAGGCGTTCCATCATGGGCGCAACCTCCCGGAGGTTTGTCGAGTCTTGGACGAAGGGAAGGGCTGGCTCCGCGCGAACTGGCGGACCGGCGTGGTCCTGATCCTCATCTTCGGACTCGCGCTCTTCCTCCGCCTCTATTTCGTGTACGGCCTGGCATTCAACATCCCGAATGTGAACTGCGACAGCATCTACACCCCGACGTACACGGGCGGGTCGGACTCGTACTACTGGGACCGCTCCCTATGCTATGCCTTCCAGACAGGGCGGGACCTGGGCACGGACCCGATGCTGAACTACCCGCTCGCCTTCCAGAATCCGCGGCCGCCCCTGTTCCCGTGGTTCTCCCTGCTCGTGGGACAGATCCTCGCCCCCCTGTTCGACAACGGCTGGCAGGCGGTCCTGTTCACGTTCCTCCTGAGCACAGGCCTCTTCGGCGCCCTGACCGTCTTCCCGGCGTATGCCCTGGGCAAGGAGGCCTTCGGCCGGAAGGCCGGGGTCATTGGGGCGCTCCTCCTGGCGATCAGCGTCGGCCACCTCCAGCGGAGCGTCTCCACAGACGCGGACCACGACGCCTTCACCCTGTTCTTCGTCGTCTCGACGTTCTACTTCTTCTTGCGCGCGCTGCGCACGATGAATCGGCGGCGCTGGGTCGAGAACTGGTTCCGGCGGGACTCGATCGTCGCGGGGGGGCGGGCGTTCTTCCGCGAGAATCGGACGAGCGTCCTCTACGCCGCGTTCGCGGGTCTATGCGTCGCCGTCATCGCGCTCGCCTGGCAAGGCTGGGCCTACGTGTCCGTCATCCTGATGGTCTGGTTCGCCGTCGAGCTTTTCCTCGACCGGTTCCGCAACGAGGACACGATGGGCACATGGATCCTCTTCACGGTCGCCCTCGCGACGCCCCTCGCCCTCGCATTCCAGTGGTACTTCGTGCGGGGGCAGATCCGCGTCTGGTTCGACGTTCCGGCGTATCTGTTCTTCGCATCGTTCGTCCTCGGCCTCGCCTTCACCGTCACGCGTGACTACCCGTGGACCATCGTGATCCCGGCGACCCTGGTCGCCGCGGCGGCCGGCCTCGGGGTCGGCACCCTCGTGAACCCGGCCCTCACGAACGCGTTCTTCACCGGAGCGGGGTACTTCATCCAAACGAAGGTCGTCACGACGATCGCAGAGGACCAGGCGCCCGGGATGTCCCAGATGATCCTGTCGTTCGGCCTCTTCACGTTCGGGATCACCCTCGTCGTGATCGCCTACCTCCTGTGGCAGATCCCCCGCCGTCACGACCCCGCGTACAACATCGTCGTCGTGTGGGCGTTCGCGGCGATCTTCATGGCGATCACCGCGGCCCGTTTCATCTTCAACGCCTCGCCCGCGTTCGCGATCGTCTCCGGCTTCGCGGTCGATCAGATCCTCGTTCGCGCGAACTTCGCGGGCATGCGGCGCACGTACCGCTCCCTCGCCACCGGTAGCTGGCGGAACGCGCTGCGCAAGTCGGTCAAGGTGCGGCACGTCCTCGCCGTCCTGGGGATCGTCTTCCTGGTCCTCCTCCCGAACGTGTGGTGGGCCGTCGACGCGTCGATCCCGTTCGAGCTGAAGACCCAGTACGATCGCCAGATCGCGAGCCTCCTCCCGACGTTCCTCCAGGCGCCCGGATACAGTCCAACGAGCGGCAGCCCGTTCTACTTCGGGGCGTTCGGCTACAACATCCCGAAGGCGACGGATTACTTCCCGGCCGCCTGGCAGTGGTTCGCGACGCAGGACCGAGACGAACCGCCCGAGTTACGACCCGCCTTCCTCTCGTGGTGGGACTACGGATTCGAGGCGGTGGACCGCGGCGTCCATCCGACCGTGGCGGACAATTTCCAGAGCGGATTCGCCTTCGCGGGCCAGTTCATCACCGCCCAGAACGAGACCCAGGCGGTCTCGCTCCTCGCGATCCGTCTCCTGGAAGCGGACTTCAAGCGCAGCGGCCCGGGCTTCAGCCCCGCGGTGGAGGCCGTCCTGCGGGGCGCCGGCCTCCCGGAGGACGTGTTCCGGAGCGTGTTCTCCCGAGCCCAGGACTACGTGTCTCTCATCCTCTCCGATCCCGTCCGGTACGGGCCGTGGGCCTCCGACATGCAGGCCCAGAACGCGGAGTACATCTTCCTCGTGAACGTGATCGCGCGGCTGCTGGACACGGAGCAGGTCGTTTCCCTCTACCATGCGCTCCGGGACGTGACGGGCTGGGACATCGGCTACTTCGCCGTGGACGCCCGGCTCTTCCCGATCAGCGTCCAGAACACCGGGATCTTCTATGCGCCCGTGAAGCTGTCGGACCATCGCGTCATCCAGCTCCCGGACGGACGGATCCTCCCATTCGAGTTCTTCCAGATCCTCGCGACGACGAACCTCGGATCGAACATCCCGATCCAGTTCGTCGGTCCCGCGGACCAGATCCAGAGCCAGACGATCCAATACCAGCCGGCGTTCTACAACTCGATGTTCTACCGGGCGTACATCGGATACTCGCCGACGGACCTGGGCTCGAACGACACCGGGATTCCCGGATTCAGTCAAGCCCTGGCGACCTTCGCCCCCGTGCCCGCGTGGAACCTCACGCACTTCCGCCTCGTGTACCGGACGGCGTACTACAATCCCTTCACGGACCCCGCGAATCACACGGACGCCTGGCGGGCCGTGAATTACGACGATGCGCAGCGCCTTCAGGCGAACATCAGCGCGGGCACGATCCAGGGGACCGTGGACCTGAGTCCGCAGTCGAGCGTGGCGAACGGGGTCGTCTTCCTCCGGTACTACGACGGAGCCTGGGTGAATGGGACCTTATGGGCGGGATCCTCGCCCCTCCCGGGCGTGCGCATCACGGTCGCGGACGAGCTCGGTACGCCGCACTACGTCACGACGACGGATGCATCGGGGCACTACAGCGCCCTCGTGCCCTTCGGGGACGTCACGATCAGCGCGTCGATCGGCACCACGACGAAGACGACGCTCGTGAACTCCCGTGTGTTGGCGACCGCGAAGATTCACGTGACCGTCGACCAAGCCATGCGGTCTCCCGCGGACCTGGACGGGGACAGTGTGCCGGACTGGCTCATGACGCGCGACCTTCATGCGGAAGGCAGCACCGTGCACGGGACCGCGTTCTACGACCTGGATCGGAACGGCGTCCTCGGCCCGGACGACCTTCGTGCGACGGGCGCGGCGATCACGCTGTCCCACACCGAGTTCGCCTTCACCCGGACGGGGAGCGCGGGCCTGGACGGCGCGTTCTCGATCGACGACCTGCCGCTGGGATCGTACAACGTGAGCATCGTCCTGAACGGGCGCACGCTCGCCGGCATCGAGCTGAGTCCGAGCGCGACGGATGTGGCCCGCGACGTGAGCGTGCCCTTCGCGTTCATCCGCGGGACGGCCACGTCGAGCCTCGGCGGACCCGTCCCTTCCGCGGATCTCGAGTTCCGGGACGAGACGAACGGGAGTGTGATCTCCGCCGCCTCCCGTGCGGACGGCACATACCAGGTTGGCCCGCTGCTCTCGGGCAACTACACGGTGACCGCGACCGCGGGCGACTTGGCGTCCTCCCCGGCGCGGATCCGCCTCGCGAGCGCCGACCTGTCCCTGAACCTGACCTTCGCGCCATCCGGAGTCGTGACGGGCACGACGAGACTCCTCGGGACCGCGACGCCGTTCGTGACCCTCGAGTTCCGCTCCGCGATGGACCCGCGGACCGTCCGGACGGCGACGTCCGACGGGGCCGCTATCTACTCGATTCGCTTGGCCGCGGGCGAGTGGTTCGTCACGGGCCGGTTCTACAATGGGACCCGTCTGTATGCGACCCTGGGCCGCGTCGTCGTCACCCCCGGGGCCACGTCCCATTTCAATGCGATGTTCCTCGACGGCGTGCGGCTGGAAGGGAAGGTCAGGGACCCGAATCCGACTCTGCTGAATCCCCAGGCGGACGTGGTCTTTTCGAACGACGTGGGGCAGCTGTGGCTCCGGACCGACGCCACCGGCGGCTACCTTGGGTTCCTGCCCGGGGGCGCCTACGACCTCGAGGCGTTCAACCGCGTCGGCGCGTACTTCGCGAGCGTCACGCTTTCGGCGAACCTGCGGAAGGATTTCGACCTCATCGGCACGTCCGAGACGGTTGGCTGGCGGGCCTACCGGGACGCGAACCAGAACGGGGTGGCGGACGCGGGCGAAGACGTCGGAGGAGCCCGCGTGGACCTGCGCGACGACCGAGGCGCCCATCTCGTCCTGACGACGCCGGCGACAGGCGAGCTGTTGACCCCACTGTTCGCGAACCGGACGTATGCGGGGTCCGTGAGCGCGGCGGGGTACGCGACCCGAGTGATTGCGTCCTCGAGTCCCGAGGCCCTCCGATCGATCGTCCCGATCGCCCTGAGCCCGGTCCTCGTGCAGATCCAGGGGAGCGCCCTCCTGGGCGGGAGCGCGCTCGTGAACCGTCCCATCGCGATCGCCGCGGTGCCCCTCGGCTCCGGCGCGGTGGCGGCGTCGACGACGACGGACTCCAACGGCGGGTACGCGCTCGGCCTCGTCCCGGGGGCGTACGCCCTCGTCGTGGACGAGAACGTCTCGACCTCCCGCGATACGCGGTACCAGAACCTCGAATCGGACCAGATCGTCCTCGCGGTGGGCCAGAGCGGCCTCTCCCATGACATTCGCATCATCGTCCGCAACCGCGTGCACGGCAACGTGACCTTGGGAGGGTCCGCGGTCGCCGTGCAGCTGACGTTCGACGGCCCGGACCGACGGACCGCGAACGCCACGGCGGCGGGGTACGAGGTCTACCTTGCCTCCGGCTCCTACGTGGTGATGGGGAACCGGACGATCGCCTTGAACGATTACGCGTTCGTTTCGACGAAGAGCGTTCCGGCCGCCGGAAACGTGAGCTTTGTCCTCGCGAATGCGACGCGCGTCTCCGGCCGCGCTCTGTTCAACAGCGCTTCGATTCCGGGACCCTTGCCCGTCTCCTTCGTCCGCACGGGTGGTGGCGCGACCACGGTCTCGACGGACGCGACCGGCGCCTACGTGACGATCCTCGTCCCGGGCGATTACACGGTCAGCCTGAGCGGGACCGAGACCGTGACGGAGAGCGGGGCGACGCGGTACTATCGCTACGCGTTCAGCGGGACGGCGACGGTCCCACCGAACCAGCGCACCCTCCTCTACGATCTCGCGACCGTGCGGACCCTCGACAATACGACCGTCTCCGGGAACGCGAGCGTCGCAGGCCTCCGGGTCGCCGCGGCCGTGACGTTCACGGCGCGGGCCGGCGGCGCGATCACGGCGCAGGCGATCGCGGGCTCGAACGGCGCGTATTCCGTCTCCCTCGCGCCCGGGACGTACGATGTGTACGCGACGCGGACCTTCGGGAACGGGGCGTTGCTCACGCGGCTCACCATCCCACACGCCGCTTCCTTCGCTCGGGAGCTGTCCCTCGGCGACGCGTCCTTCCTGTCTGGCATCACGACGGACGCGCAGGGGGCCGCGGTCTCCGCCCCCATCACGATCCAATCGTCTGCCCAGGTCGACGTGACCTCGGACGCGGGAGGACAGTACCGCACGCTCCTACCCCGGGCCACGTACACGATCACCGCGACGACGACGGGCACGGAGAAGGGGACCCCGGTCACGTACCGGGCGACGACCTCCGTCACGCTGACGACGGACACCGTGGCGAACCTCCGATTGACGAAGGTCGTGACCCGCGCCGCCGCCCTCACGTGGGACGCCTCGGAGCGCCGGACGGTGTCCGCGGGCGATTCGGTCGCATACACGATCGTCGTGCGAAACACCGGGAACGTCCCGGACACGTACACGTTCTCGGGCACGCCGTCCGATTGGCAATTTTCGTTCGCTCCCGCGTCCGTCTCCCTCGACTTCGGGACCGCCGGGACTTCCGTGACCGTCCACGTGGTCATCCAGACCGCTCCGAACGCCCTCGCCGATCCGGGCGCGATCCAGATCATCGCCACGTCGACCGAGGGCGGGACGACCGGGAGCGTCACGGTGCAGGTCGGCATCACGCGGGTCCGCGCCCTCTCCGCCACGATCGACTCTAGCGCCTCCACGTTCGACGGGCGGCAATTGACCCAAGCCGTGATCGTGAAGAACGAGGGCAACGCGCAGGAGACCGTCGACGTGGCCATCGCGAACCCGGACGACCTGGCGGCGGTGGGCTGGTCCGTCCAGCTCAGCGCATCCGGTGCGAACGGGACGGGGACGGTCCTCCGGGGGCTCGCGATCGAGGCGAACAATACGCTGACGGTCACCGTTCAGGCGCGGTCGAGCGGCGGCTCGAGCGGGGCCACGCTCGTCCTCCGCGTGACCGCGGAAGACTCGGCCGCGGTCTCGACCACGAACGTGTTCACCCTCCAACTCCCGGCCCTCGGTCCCGGCCAGGTGAGCGTGACCGGCCCCCAGATCACCCGGACGGCGCCCGTCGACACCACGCTGCTTGCGATCGTCCTCGGGGCGGCTGCGGCGGTCGGGATGGGGCTCGTCCTGGCGCGGCGGAGGCGGTGACGTGAACTCACGCGCCCTTCGGGCTGCCCTTGCGGTGCTGGCCGCATCCCTCGTGCTCTCCGTGGCGCCCGCGACCGCCGTGGGACCGATCCTGGCGACCCTCACGGGCCCGGTCGGATTGGCACCCGGCGGCGGGGAGGACTACAGCCTCTTGATCACGGGCGGGCCGGACGGCCTCGTGAATTATTCGGTCCGGTGGTACATCACGGGCCCCGATCCGACGGGGGGGGTCCCGCAGCAGTCGAGTCCCTCGAGCCTCACCGGAAACGGGACGACCTTCCTACTGAATGTGACGGCACCCACGAACGAGCAGACCGTCTCGCTGGTCGTGCACGTGTCCGCATCGTCGGGAGGGACGACGGAGGAGACGACCGTCGAGCGCTCCATCATCGTCATCACCCCAATCGTGCTGAGCGCGACCTTCCAGAACACGGCGTCCACCGCGGCGTTGAACGTGACCGTGCGGTTCTATGTGGACGACGCGCCCGTCGGCACGAAGACGATCCCGCGGATCGCCTCGAATGGCCAGGCGACCGCGACCCTCGAATATCTGCCCGTGGGGCTTTCGGCCGGCACGCATCGCGTCCGGGTCGAAGCGGACCTGGATGGGAACGGGGCGATCGATCCGGCACGAGGGGAGAGCGTCTTCACGGAGCTCTTCTACAAGGGCACGCCGGGCCTCAGCGCGGGATGGACGGTCCTGATCGGAATCGGCGCGTTCGTCCCGGTCCTCGTGATCACGATTGCCCTGCGACGAAGGCAACGGACCTGATTACGCGGGCTCCAAGAGCCACACGTCCGAGTGGTTCCGGAGGAGCATCCCGAGCCGGGTGCGACTGATTCCGGCTCGTTTCAGGAGGGACTCCAGCTTCGGTCCGTCCGGGAGCTGGACCTCGCCGTCGACCCAGGCGGAAGCGACGGGCTCGTACCGGACCGCGCCCTCGCCGACGCGGACACGGGACGCGGCGGCCTCGCGGAACGTATGGAGGACGATGTGGACCGACGTGACTGCGGTCGGTCGAACCTTGTCGTTGTAGTACGCCGCGACCTCCCGGTGGACGGGGGCGAAGGACCCCACGCGTTTCGCGTACTCGCGCCACCCACGCTCGAACGGCGAGCGGAGGGTGACCATGCATCGGTCCGTGACGGGCCGGACCTCCTCGAAGGTGGAGAGGATGGACTGGCCCTCCCGCAAGGCGTTCACGAACTCGGACCAGGAGGCATACTCCTCCGCGGGCATCGCCGCCGCGAGATTCTTCGCGAGCGACACCAGGTAGTTGTTCAACCCTGCGACGCCGACCTTCCCCGCAAGGTCCTCGAAGAAGAGGTGGGTCGCGATCTCGACGAAGGGGTTGCTCTCCTGCATCCGCGCGTCGGCGGGCATTCACCGTTCCCCCTTGATCCGCGCGCCGCGGAGCACGAGCGCGTACACGCACTCGTAGTTCCGGAGGAGCGCCCGCACGTGGTCATCGTTGATGTTCACCTGCACGACGTTCTTCGAGGAGATCTTCGTCTCCCCGCTCCATCCGCGCGTCGCGAGCAGATAGCAGGCGAGCGGATTTCCGGAGACGGTCACGTTCTTCGCGATCTCCTCCCGGAACCGTTCATGGAAGACGCAGAAGTTGCAGACCGCGATGTTGTGAACGTTCTCGTTGTACTCCGCCGTGACGGCCTTGTCCGCGGGGCTGATGCGCCCGACCGCGAACCGCGTCCGGAAGATCGTCGGGACGTAGCAGCATTGGCGCATCGCGTACAGGTACCCGACCACGTCCCCGTCCACGTCCGTGATCGCCATGTCCGTGAGGGGCGTCACGTCCCCCTCGATGCTGAAGGCGGTCCGGCCCTCCCGCACGGCGACGTTGAAGGAGGTCCATCCGAGGTAGGCCTCCTTGCCGATCCGGTTCGCGAGGTTGTCCCCGACCCGCTGCCAGAACTCCACGACGCCGTCGGCACCGGCCTTCTCGATCATGTCCTCGATGAGGGATGCGAGCGCGACGTCGATCACGGAGGTCCTCTGAGCATGGGCATCACACGAACGAGCTGACGACTTGTTTCAGGTACGCCCGCCACTCCTTCTCCGCCTTCGCGGCGACCGAGTCACCCTCGATCTCCCGCAAGCGGTCGACCAGGATCGTCAGGAATCGCTCCCAGTGCGACGGCGTCATGAACGGGGCCGTCGTCCCGACCTCGTTGTACGCCATCGTGACGGTCTCCTGGAGCAGGCCGGGTCCCACGAGGGCGCCGAGCTTCGCCTGGAGGTACTGCGCGATCTCCTTGTTCTTCCTGAACTCCTTCGTCTCGCCGAACTTCTCGACGAACAAGATGCGCGTGAGCCGTTTCAGTTCCCCCGCGACCGCCTCGTCGTACGAGGCGAGGATCTCCGGGGTGATCGGCTTGGACTCGAACACATGACGGACCACGATCGACGTCTTCAGCACGTTCGCGAGGACGCCCTGCATCTTGGTGATCTCGACGGGCTTCGTCGTCAGGAAGACGAGGAACGCGCGGTCTCCGACGCCGGCGATGATGACCGTGCCCGCCTCGAACTGCTGGACGGACATCATCATGTTCTGCCCGCTCAGCTGGCTGCAGATGTGGGCCAGGTTCCCCTTCAGGAGGTTCAGCAGGTGGTATTCCCGCGGATCGAGCTGGTTCGGGATCGAGGAGGAGAAGATCCGGCCGTCCACGCCGAGGAACAGCGCGATGTCTAGGTCGTTCTCCTCCCGCGCCCGGCGGAGCTCCGTCTCGAGGAGGTGCTTCAGGTGGCCGACCGTGTCGGCCCCCATCGTCTTGTCGACCCGGCCCGCGTAGGGCATCTAGCTGCCCCGCTTCAACCCGTACGAACTGAACAGGATTTGGAGGACTTCCTCGGGCGAGTACTCGTAGTCCCAGCTTTTCTGCATCCGTCGGATCCGCTCGACCATCCGGGGAGGGGCCTTCATCGAGTCCGCCGTCTTGATCGCGTCCTCGAAGGTCTTCGCATGGCCCCGAGTCTGCTCTTCCGGAATCGGGGTCGGACTCGACCGGACGACGATGCCGACGCCGCGGGCGAACAGGTACGGATACACGGATTCTCCGTGGTGCACGCCGCGCATCTTCAGGAGCTTCAGCGTCCGGTTGAACGCGCCTCCGATGGGATAGTACTCCAGGTGGACGGCGCCGTCAGACAGGTAGATCGGCAGGAGGACGTCCTCCCCGATCGTCTCGCCCGGCTTCGCGTGCTCCTCGACCGTACACAGGACGACGCCGAGTTCCTTCAGCGTGTAGAACAACTTCCCGATCAGCTCGCGCTGTTCGAGCTTCTCCGCGGTCGCCCAGATGACGGGGGTCATGGGGTCGATGACGACCCGCGTGGCGATGTTGTAGTCCGCGCGGGCCTTGACCAACTGGGGGAGCTGCTCCTCAATCATCTTCTTGAAGTTCCGGCCCTTGAGATGGATGAAGAAGAGGGATTTCTCGTAGTACTTGCGCACGTCAAAGCCCATCAGATCCGCCTCGCGCATGATCTGCTCCGGCGGTTCCTCGAGGGTCACGTACAGGGCCTGCTCGCCCCGCTCGATGCCCTCCATCAGGAACTGGATCGCGAAGGTGGACTTGCCCGTCCCGCTCGACCCCAGGATGACGACGGTCGACTTGGGCCAGAATCCGCCCTCGATCAGGTCGTCGAGCCCCGGGATGCCACTCGGCACTTTCTGGATGTCCGCCATGGTGCTGCCCCCTCGGGCCCCGTTCTGGCGCGCAGAGGCGAGGGCCTCGCTGGGTGGAAGGTGCCGTTCGATGCACCAGGCTTTTTAAATGAATTCCGACCTAGGAATCTACCCTGATAACAAGGAGGCTCAAAGCTTCTCGCGGACCGCGTCGAGCTTGTCCGCGAGCTCCTGGCTCCGCGCCGCGACGGCGACTTCGCCGCGGGTCTTTTCGATCAGGCTTCGCGCGACGTCTTGCTTTCGCTTCAGGGCGACCAGCGCAGTCGGATAGTCGAATCGCATGAGCGCGTCCATGATCCGCTCCATCTTCTCCAGGAAAGCGGACGCGAGCTTGATGTCCCCCCGGCGGAGATGCTCGAGGGAGAATCGCCGCAGTTCGCCGACGACGTCCCCCAGCCCGAGCAGATAGGCGGTGTCCGTCACGCCGAGATCCTTCGGGCTCGGAAGGTTCTCCGCCTCCGAGATCGCGTGGACGAGGAACGCCTCGCAGGCCTCCTGCATCGCGTTCTCCACGACCCCCGTATGATACAGGTCGGGATGGTCGTTCAGCAGGCTCCTCAACTTCAGAATCTCCTCGCGGGTTTCCTGGAGCTGTGTCTCGACATCGAGCCCGCGGTGCATTCCCTGGATGGCGGAGCCGCTCAGGCGCGCGATCGTGCGGGACGACTTGATCGTGAGCTCCCGCACCTCGTCCTTCTCGTCGAGACGGGACTCGATGTCCTCGATGACCGCGTCGAGGTTCTTCACGACGTGAGGATGACTCCTCCCGTTATTTGAGGGTTGGCCCTCGGCCGCCTTGCGAGGGAGGCCGCGACTCTGCAACTGGGCGGTTGGACGCGGAGGCCACCGGCGACGTGGTCAACATGTTAGCCACACAGCGAGGATTGCAGGGTACGGGCTTGCTCGGATTCGAACCGGGCAGCCATCTTTGTTCCTAGGTGAAAGTACTCGGCCACTTTGATGAGAATTGCAGAGAAGCAGTCCGCGTACATGTAACCCTCTCCTTCAAATAGAAGGATTGCA
>Ga0209002_10004041_pt1 | contig 11607 bp, 11 predicted proteins | sample Rifsed16ft2_FD_184010 | JGI IMG/M metagenome (GOLD analysis project Ga0209002, IMG submission 184010) | Soil microbial communities from Rifle, Colorado, USA - sediment 16ft 2 (version 2) | ecosystem: Environmental > Terrestrial > Deep subsurface > Rock core/Sediment | place: Rifle, Colorado...
AATCGTAAAGGCGATCATGGTAAAAGGCATCTGTTTTGCTATCCCATTTAGTTCACTCACCCTTGTTTTATGTTGCGCCACATATATCGCCCCAGCCGCAAAAAAGAGGGTTATTTTTGAAAAGGCATGCACTACTATGTGTATAATGCCGCCTGCAATGCCATTCGGGGTCAGCAGGGCAACTCCAAGGATAATATATGAGAGATGGCTGATCGTGGAATAGGCGAGCCGTGCCTTTAAATTATCCTGCCGCAGCGCCATGATAGACGCAACTATTATAGTAAACGAGGCAAAATAGACAAGGACTATGCCGAGACCGAGTTGAGAGAGGAGGTCAATTCCAAATATATAGAGCACTACCCTTATGACCGAAAAGACCCCGGCCTTGACGACCACCACCGCGTGGAGAAGCGCGCTGACCGGTGTTGGCGCCACCATTGCGGCCGGAAGCCACCCGTGGAAGGGTATCATGGCGGATTTTGCCAGCCCGGCGATGAAGAGTACGAATATTACGGTCAAGACGGCGTTTGAAACCTTTACGCCTTCCCCGGCGAAAACCCCGCCGCTTGAAAACTCCAGCGTCCCGGCAACGGCGTACGTAAGGAATATGGCAAAGAGGAGGAACAGGACGGACGCGCCAAGGATGTAGACAAGGTATATCCTCGAACTCCTTATCGCCTGAGGGGTCTCCTTGTGGGCGACAAGGGGGAACGTGGAGAAGGTTATCACTTCATAGAAAAGAAAGAGCGTGAACAGGTTCGCGGAGAACGCCACACCCATCGCCCCCGCCATCGCAACGGCAAAATACGAGAAAAACCTTGTCTGCGCCCGTTCTTTCAGCGCCCTCATGTATCCGATTGAATAGAAGGATGTGGCAATCCAGAGGAATGAGGCCGTTTCGGCAAAGAGTATGGAAAGGGCGTCCACCCTGAATTTCAATTCGAGTCCCGGGACAACCGTTATGACGGCGTATTCCAGCGTGTTGCCGTTGAGTATTTCCGGAACCATGGAAGTAACAATTGCAAATGTCATGAGGGATGCGATTATCGTCCAGAATTCCCTCAGGTTTTTCCTTTTCTCGCCCGAGACGCATATGGGCAGCACGGAGAGAAGCGCTGCGGCTATTGCATAAAGAGGTTTTGCCGACTGGATTATTTCCACTTATTGTACCCCTAAAAGCAAGGTCACGGCCCTGGACGCAACCCCTACGGGCATGAAGGTAAATATCCCGAAGACAAGGCAAAGCGAGGCGAGTATAAGGATCGGAATAACCATGCCGGCGGGCGCGTCTTCCGGGGTTGTTTCTTTGCCGGTTTCAGAAAAGTATATTGTCTCTATGACCCTTAAAAGGTATACCGCCGTAAGAAGCGAGCTCAGGAGTATCACCGGAACAAGCCACCACATGCCGCTTTTTATCGCGCCCATCGCAAGATACCACTTGCTTACAAAACCAACCGTGAGGGGGAAACCTATCATGGAAAGCGAGCCAATCGTGAAGGCGGCCATTGTAAAAGGCATCTTCCTGCCCATACCCCTCAAGTCCGATATATTCTCCGCCCCGGTCATGTAAAAAACCGCCCCTGCCGCCATAAACAGAGTCCCTTTCATGAGGGCATGGTTGAGTATATGGATGAGGCTCCCGGTAAGCGCCAGAGGATTGGCAAGGCCGACCCCCAAAACCATGTAACCTATCTGGCCGACACTTGAATATGCGAGCATCCGTTTTATATTTGTCTGGGAGATTGCGATTATTGAGCCGGATATTATGGCAAGGATTCCGAGGATAAGGAATATCGTTGTTGCCGGCACCGCCTTCAGGTAAAAATCAACCGTGAATACCGTAAACATCATTCTGAGGAGGACATAAAGGGCGACCTTTGTCCCCGTGGCCGCCATGAGGGAAGAAACAACCGAAGGGGCATGGGTGTATACGTTGGGCAGCCATATATGAAAGGGGAAAAGCGCCAGTTTCAAAGAGAGCCCCACGGTGATGAACGCAAAGGCGGTCATTACGCTGGTTGAGCCGTAAAGCCCGGGAAGCCTCATTTTTAAGTCCGCCATATTCAGCGTGCCTGTGACTATGTAGAGGTACCCTATGCCTATCAGTATGAATGTCGCGGCTATCGTGCCGAGTATCAGGTAATTGTAAGTCGCGATAAGGGCTTCCCTCTTTTTCCCGGCGGCGGAGAGGGCATAGCCTGAGAGGGCCGTTATCTCGATAAAAACATAGAGGTTGAATATGTCCCCTGTTATTGTCATCCCCATAAGCCCCGTGAAAAAAAGCATGTAGATGGCGTAGAAGGCGCTGATCCTTGATTCATCAATCTCTTTCTCAACGCTTTTCTTCGCGTAAAGGGTCATAACAACGGCTATGGCGGATACTATAACCATCACAAACCCGCTGAGATAATCCACCACATACTCTATGCCCCATGGAGGCTCCCATCCCCCGAGCCTGTAACTGACGGTTCCGTCCGCCAGAACGCTGTTTAAAAGGGAAACGGATATGATAAAGGATAAGGATATTGCGGATATGGCGATATACCAGGCGCATGCCTTGTTTATTCTGCCGAAAAGCGGAATGACAAAGGCTGATATGAGGGGTATTATGATTGCGAGTATCGGGAGGTGGGCTTCTAAATTCATTTGCGCTTTTTAAGAGGCTCCGGGATTCTGTTTTTTCATGGGACTGGCGGGGCCGGGTTTTCTTCTCTGAACCTTTCTCCTTCCGCAAGCCCAAGTATCTTATCTTCTTCTATGGTGCCGTATTCCCTGTATATCTTTATCACAATGGCAAACGCAACGGCGGTTGTGCTTACGGACACGACAATGCCGGTGAGCATCAGTGTGTGGGGGAGGGGGTTATCATAGAGGACCGCCTTCTCCCACAGTATCGGCGCGGTCCCGCCCCTTACCTTTCCCGCGGATATGTAGAAAAGGAATACCGCCGTCTGGAAGATATTCATCCCGATGATTTTTTTTATAAGGTTCTCTTTTGCAATCATCGCGTAGAATCCTATCATCATAAGCGCTATGTATATCCAGTAGTGGTATTTTCCAAAAAAAAGTTCAATCATCGTTTTTCCCCGCCGTCTCGAAGAATATCGTCATCATTACCGCCGAAACGGTGATGGCCACCCCTATCTCAATGCCGTAAATGCCGAGATGGCTGGCGGTGTGTTCCGAGCCCAGGGGGAGTTTTGAGTATTGAAGATAAGCGCCCCCGGAGACAAGGCACAGAACCCCGACCCCCGCGTATATGAGAACCCCGGTCGAATTCAAAACATCGTTTATTTTTTCCGGCATCCGACGCCTTCCTTCCTCGATCCCGAACACTATTACATAGAGGATTATGCTTGAGCCGATAATCACCCCGCCCTGAAACCCTCCTCCGGGGGAAAGGTCCCCATGTGCTATGACATAGAGCGCAAAGAGCTGTATGAAAGGTATAAGGATGCGGGAGACGGTCCGTATGATTATCTGGTCCTTCACTTCTTTCTCCTTCTTAAAAGAAGTATTACGCTTATCCCCGATGTGAATATCACGGTTGTCTCGCCGAGGGTGTCGTATCCCCTGTAATTTGCGAGCACGGCGGTGACAAAATTGGGAACACCCGCCTCCTCATAGGATTTTGCCGTGTATCTTGGCGCGACATGGGTTTGCATGGGCGCCAGGGGGTCTTCAAAATCCGGCATGTCCATGGTCCCGTATATCAGCATGACCGCGGTAAGAATGACGGCCGCGAAGATAAACGCCCGCCGGGCAGCGGATGCCTTTTTTCCCATTGTTCCGCCTTCCTCCATCCTTTTTGTCCTTGTGAGCGCCGCGATAGCGAGCAGTGTCGTCATGCCGGCCCCGACGCTCGCCTCTGTAAAAGCCACATCCACCGCATTTAACCTTGTCCAGACAAGCGCCATTATCAGGCTGTATGCGCCGAGGATGATGGTTACCGATAAAAGGTCTTTAAGCGAAACCGCGGCTATCGCGCAGACAACAAGAAATAAAAGAAGCAAAAGGTCAAGCATATCTAATTCCTCTTATCCCCTTTTTGCCAGGGCCTTATCCCCGCGACATAGGCCGCCTTTGCCAGGGCATGGGTTGCGGTCGGGTTGACGACAAATATGAATATGATGATAAAAAGAAGCTTAACGCTTACAAAAGAAAACCCCTCATAGACCATAAGCCCAAAAAGGACCAATCCCTGCCCCATGGTATCGGTCTTTCCGGCAGGATGCATCCTCGAATAAAAATCAGGGAATCTCACAATGCCGATGGACGCAACGACCATGAGAAAGCATCCGGCAAAAATCAATATACCCGCTAAAATAGCCCTTATCTCCATCAGTCGAGCCTTCCCGTCTGGCGGTATTTAAGAAATGCTATTGTTGAAATAAAGTTTATGAGGGCGTATACAAGCGCGATATCGAGGAAATAGGGCCTCGCATACATGAATCCGATAAGGGAAATAAGCACAACTGTCTTTGTCCCTATCGCGTTCACCGCGAGCACCCTGTCGCAGGCCCTGGGCCCCACTACCGCCCTGTAAAGGACAAGCATTGCCGCAAGGACTATGACCATCCCCGCTATATCAAACATCTCAAAAGCCCTCTATTTTTTTAACCCTTGCCTGCATATCTCCGGTCATCAGCCCCTCTGCCGGCTCTTTTGCTATCGCATGGACGATGAATCTGCCTTCTTGAGTTGCGTCTATGGTTATTGTTCCGGGTGTGAGCGTTATTGAATTTGCGAGGATTGTTATTCCCACGTCCGATTTTAGATCAGTGTCGAATTCTATGACGCACGGGTCTATCGGCATTTTGGGATGAAGGGTCCGCTTTACAAGGTCAATGTTGGAAAGGACAATCTGCCACATAAGCCACGGGAGGTACTTTATGAATCTGAAAATCCTCCCCGCGCCTGCCCTTATATCCGCGTCTCCTATCAGGAGGTCATGGGAGACGTAAGAAACAAGGGCGCATGAAATAACGGCTGACGCAAGCAATATGAGGTTAAACTCGCCGGAAAGGAGTATCCAGAAAGAAAGCATTATTAGTGAGGTGAGGAAAAAGCTCATGCCGGGTTTTCCAAGACAGCAGCTGTTTTTCCTGTAAAAGACACGGATATAGATTCCCGGCCTGCCGGAAGGGATGGATTATAAGGAGGGGCTAATATTGCCGAAATACTTTGTAAAAATATTATAAAATATCCCCTTAATGCCTCTTAACAGGTAAAGCCTTTTAATTTCTGTGATACTAATTTTTTTACGCGCAAAAGTCAAGGGTTTTTGGCGGGAGTTTTAGAGCATGTTTTCTTGACTGGGCGGCATTTACCTGATAAGATTTTGATTCTAAAAGATTTTTTTAAAAGGAGTTTCAAGGTGAAGTGCATAATAATGGCGGGCGGGTTCGGCACCCGGCTGCGGCCCCTTACAAACAGCCTTCCCAAACCCATGGTGCCGATGGTGAATAAGCCCATAATCGGGCATATCGTTGAACTTCTAAAGAGCCACGGACTGACGGATATGACCATCCTTCTTTATTTTCAGCCCGAGATGATTGTAAAACACCTCGGGGACGGAAAAGATTTCGGCGTAAATATTGATTATATCTCCCCCACCGCTGACCTTGGAACGGCCGGAAGTGTCGCCCATGCGATGAGAAAGGAAAAAGAGGGAGAGGTCCTTGTTATAAGCGGGGATGTCATTACGGATATTGACCTTACAAAGGCAATAGAGTTTCACAGGGAAAAAGAGGCCTTTGCGACCATAGTGCTAACGAGGGTTGAAGACCCCCTTCCTTACGGCATTGTAATAACCGACGATTCCGGAAGGGTCGTCCGTTTCCTTGAAAAACCGAGTTGGGGCGAGGTCTTCAGCGACACGATAAACACGGGTATCTACATAGTTGAAAGAAAGATCCTGGACTTTATACCGGCAAACAAGGAGTTTGATTTCAGTAAAGACCTTTTCCCGGTTTTACTTGGGAAGAAAAAACCCATTTACGGCTACATTGCGCAAGGTTACTGGAAGGACGTCGGAAGCCTTCAGGAGTACAGGACTGCCAACATGGATATACTCCTTGGAAAGGTCAAGGTGAATATTCCGGGCAAGAAGGTGAGAAGAGGCGTATGGATGGGCGAAGGCGCCAAGGTGGATTTCTCATCCGAGATGGAGGGCTGCGTTATCGGGAAGGGTTGCAGGGTCGAGGGCGGGGTAAAGGTGATAAATTCGGTAATCGGCGACTCAACGGTCGTTTTTGAAGGCGCGGTTATTATAGATTCGGTCCTCTGGAACGGCGTTACGATAGGGCACGGCGCGAGATTGCAGGAAAACGTCGTAGGGGACTTTACGGTTATAGCCGAGGGCGCGCATCTTGGGGAGGGGGCGATAGTAAGCGACCATTGCAGGATAGGAAGAAACTCCACCGTAAGGGCGGACGTAAAGGTGTGGCCGCACAAGGAAGTGGATGACGGGGCAACCCTTGCCTCAAGCCTTGTATGGGGGCAAAGGTGGAGTAAAAACATATTCTCCGAATACGGGGTTACCGGGCTTGCTAACATAGAGGTTTCCCCTGAGTTCGCGGCGAAACTCGGGGCGGCCTACGGGGCCTCTCTGGCGAAGGGAGCGGTCGTATCAACCAGCAGGGACATGCACAAGACATCCCGTATGATAAACAGGGCCATAATGACCGGAATACTCTCGACCGGGGTAAATGTCCATGACTATGGGGTGATACCCATGCCCGTCGTAAGGTATCTTGCGAAGGAAGGAGACGAAAGCGGCGGGGTCCATACAAGGCGTTCCCCTTTTGAGCCGCAGTTGATTGACCTTAAATTCTTTGATAGCTCCGGGCTTGACCTTCATCCGGGACAGGAAAAGGCGATTGAAAGGCTTTTTTTCAGGGAGGATTTCAGAAGGGTCCCCCTTGAGGAGACAGGGGAAATGGTTTTCCCAATACACGCCTTTGAGATGTACCAGAGCGGTTTCCTCTCCAGAATAGATACGGGCCTCATAAAAAAAGCCGGCTTCAAGATAGTTCTGGATTATTCCTGCGGGAGTTCCTCAAGGATATTCACCTCGATACTCGGCGCTCTTAACTGCGAGGTGATTGCGCTTAACGCAAACCTTGACGGCACAAAAATAACAAAGACATCCGATGAATTTCAAAAATCCCTTGCACAGCTTTCAACGATAGTCAAATCCCTCAAGGCCGACATGGGCTTCCTTCTTGACGCGGGCGGGGAGAAGGTCTTTCTGGTGGATGACGCGGGCGTCGTCATAGAAGGCGATACCGCGCTTAACCTTGTGACGCTGCTTGTCTGCAAAACCGGCAGAAGGCGCTCTAAAAAGGGCCAGATTGCGGTGCCTGTCACAGCCTCAAGGGCGATAGAGCGCATGAGCGCCGCATACGGCTTTAAGACATTCAGGACAAAAACATCCCCCAGGGGGCTTATGGAGGCCGCGGTAAAAAAGGGCGTTCTTTTTGTCGGGGAGGAAACGGGCGGGTTTATATTCCCCGGGTTTCAGCCGGCCTTTGACGGGATGTATTCAATAGTAAGGATACTTGAGATGCTCGCGGAGGAAGGCAGGGCGCTTCACAGGCTTATAAGGGAGATACCGCCGAGCATAATGTTCAAGGAGAGGACCCCGTGCCCCTTTGAGCACAAGGGCATGATAATGAGGCGTCTTGCCGAGGATTCAAGCGGCAAAAAAACCGCCATGATAGACGGCATAAGGATAAACTTCGGGGATGACTGGATTATAGCCTATCCGAGCCAGAGCCATTCTTATTTTCATATAGTGGCGGAGGCATCCACGGAGGAGAGGGCGAGGGGACTCGTGGAAGAGTACTCTGAAAAGATTAAAAAGTGGCAGAGGGAGGCGGCGGCGTAGGATGGAAGGCGCGGAGTTTTTAAATTTTAAAAAGTGCGGCATAGAGAGGCTCGTGGTGGGGCCCCTTGATGTCAACTGTTATCTCGTATGGGATAAATCAAGCCGCGACGCTGTTTTGATAGACCCCGGAGGGGATGCTTCTGAAATTGAAAAAGAGGTAAAAAAAGAGGGGTTGCGTGTTAAATACATAGTAAACACCCACGGGCATTTTGACCATGTCGGGGGAAACGCCCAGCTTAAAGATTCCCTCGGGGCAAAGGTTGCGATACACAAATCCGACAGTGAACTTCTCGAAAACGTTGCTCATCAGGGTTCTTCTTTTGGATTCGATTCCCCGGCTTCTCCGCCCGCCGATATCTTTCTTGAAGATGGAACACTTCTTAAGGCGGGGGATATTATACTCAGGGTCATCTACACCCCGGGGCATACGGAAGGCGGGATATCCGTTTACATAAAAAGCGAGGGGATAATTTTTACGGGAGACAGCCTTTTCAAGGATTCCATCGGAAGGACGGACCTTCCCGGAGGCTCTTTTGAAAAGCTCGCCGATTCAATAAAGAAAATACTTTCGCTCGGGGACGGCGTGGTCGTGCTTTCGGGACACGGCCCGAAGACGACGGTGGGGGAGGAGAAAAGAGGGAACCCTTTTGTGATTGAGATTATTTAGCGGAGATCATTCAGATATGGCAGATATGGCAGATATGGTTTTGAGCGGAAAAAACATAATAATCGGCGTGACGGGCGGTATCGCGGCATATAAGGCATGCGAGATTATAAGAGAGCTTAAAAAAGAGGGGGCGGAGGTCTGGCCTGTAATGACCGAAAAAGCGACGAGGTTTATAACCCCGCTTACCCTTGAAACCCTTGCAAAGAACCCGGTCTCTTACGACCTTTTTTCCCTGACCCCTTCATCCGGCATAGGCCATATTGAGCTTGCCCGGAAGGCGGACCTTCTTCTCATTGCGCCGGCAACGGCCAATATAATAGGGAAGATAAGTTGCGGCATAGCGGATGACTTTCTTACAAACGTTGCAATGGCTGCCTCCGCGCCGGTGGTTATTGCGCCTTCAATGAACGAGATGATGTATGAAAACCCGGCGGTCTCCGAGAATATAGGGAAACTTAAAAAGCGGGGGTTCAGGTTTGTCGGCCCTTGCATGGGGGAACTTGCCTGCGGATGGGAGGGGAAGGGAAGGATGGCCGCAGTTGAGGATATCATGGAAGCCGTAAAGGAGTCCCTGACAGAAAGAGACCTTGCAGGGGAGAAGGTCCTTGTGACAGCGGGCGCAACGCGCGAGGCGATAGACCCCGTAAGATTTGTCTCCAACCTTTCATCGGGCAGGATGGGCTACGCGCTGGCAAAGGCCGCAAAAAGGAGGGGCGCCGAGGTTGTGCTCATCTCAGGGCCTTCTTTTCTTCCCGCCCCTCCCGGGATTGCGGTGGTGAGGGTGGTGAGCGCGGAGGAGATGATGGACGCGGCGATAAAACACTTCCCGCAGTCAACCGTTGTCATAATGGCGGCCGCGGTTTCGGACTTCCGGCCCACAAAGACGCATTCCAAAAAGGTGAAAAAGGTGGAGGCAACGCTTACCATTGAACTCGAACAAACCCCGGACATACTCAGGGAGATGGGAAGAAAAAAGAAGGGGCAGTTTTTGGTCGGGTTTGCCCTTGAAACCGAAAACCTCGTTCCTAATGCGACGGAAAAACTGAGGGAGAAAAATCTGGATATGGTCGTTGCCAACGGCCCCATGGCGCTCGACAGCGATTTTAACGAGATAACGATTATAGACAGGACGGAAAAGGCGGAGAGCCTCCTTACGGCGACAAAAGAGGAGATCTCCGAGATAATCCTCGATAAAATCGCGGCCCTTAAAAAAGGGTAGCGGAAAGCTCAGTGTCTTCGGACTGCAAATTCCCCAAGGGCCCTTTCCAGTTCATCCTCAAGGCGGTCTTTATCTTTTTTGATTGACTTGAGTTTTTTCCTGAACGATTTTGCGAGCCTTAAGTTCTCCCTGCCGGTGGGGTCTTTCCTTATGCACCCAGCCTTGGTTCTGTGGGTGAGGATGTCAAAGATTGCATCCGCGGACAGTTTAGAATACCGGTCTTTTTCCTCCCTTCCGAGTTCCCACCTTGATTGAGACGAGAGTATGGCGAGCATCCTGTGCCAGTGTTCCACCCTGTTAAGGGTTAAGATGCTTGAGAATATGGTTTTATTGGTTCTGAAGGAAAGAGGGGTGCCTTCAAGGGACGATCTTAAGAGGCGGTCGTTATCGCGGTGAACCCTTTTTACCATCTTTTTCGGTATTTCCCACACGCGTTTGTTTGCGAGTATATCAAACCGGAGTTCCCAGTAGCCGTGCCTCAGGATGCGGGTGGAATAGGATTTTACCATCATCTCGGGGATGAAGTGGTTGTGCGCGATTGTATCCGCCGCAAGGTGGCTCAGGTATCCGTAGGCGAACGCCCTCTGGGAATCGCCGGATGCCTTTCTCAAAAGCCTGAACCCGAAGTTCCAGTTATGGCAGTGCTTGAGTTCCTCCACAAGGTTTTTACCAACGACTATGTCGGCGCTTATGTTTCCGTAGAGAAAGTCAAATGGGAATTTTCCGATGACGGCGGCTATCCCCTGCGGGATTTCATTGGCATGTGAGAGGACATTGAGCCCCAGTTCAAGATGAGTTGCCGGCCCCCAGGCAAGGGCGTCCTGCGGCAAAAAAAGTATTATTATAAAAGATGCGATAAATATAAAGGCCATTAATTGTTATATGATACGGGAATTAAACCTTTTTGTAAATTGAAAAAGGCAGGGCGTGGTTTTTTGCGGCAGGGCATGGAAGGATTTAAAAACCGCGGGGGCGCGCTGTTGCAATAATGTCAAATCCCTGTTAGACTTTCTACCATGAAGAAGATTGTCCTCTTTTTTTTCTTATCTTTCGTTTTCGCGTCCATTTCACCGGCGGTGGAATTGCCTTCGCCGGTTTACTACATGGATGTTTCCGGGATTGTAAACCCGGTGATGGGCGAGTATATAGTAAAGGGCCTCGGCAGGGCGGAGGAGGAAGGGGCGGGGGTTGTTGTAATCCAGATTGACACGCCCGGCGGGCTTGACCTTTCCATGAGGGACATTGTTAAAAAGATACTTTCAAGCGAGGTGCCTGTTGTTGTCTATGTCGCGCCGGCCGGGGCGAGGGCCGCGTCCGCGGGGGTGTTTATAACCTATGCCGCCAATATCGCCGCGATGGCGCCGGGGACGAATATCGGCTCGGCGCACCCGGTGGCAATGGGCGGGGAAAAGATGGATGAGGTGATGATGAAAAAGGTTGAAAACGACGCGGTCGCGTATATAAAAGGCATTGCGAAAAAAAGGAATAGAAACGTAGAATGGGCTGAAAAGGCGGTGCGCAGAAGCGAAAACATCACGGCCGAGGAGGCGCTTAAATTAAACGTCGTAAACATACTGGCAAAAGACAGGGGAGAGCTTCTTTTATCCCTTGACGGAAGAGGTGTTGCGACAGCCGCCGGGGAAAAAACCATCAGAACAAAGAATGCCGATATAAAAGAGATACGGATGAATTTCAGGCATAGGATTTTAAATGCCATATCGGACCCGAATATCGCCTACATCCTTATGATGATAGGTATTATCGGGCTCTATTTTGAGCTTTCAAACCCCGGCGCCATACTTCCCGGGGTGGTGGGCGCCATATCCCTGG
>Ga0209002_10004047_pt1 | contig 11599 bp, 16 predicted proteins | sample Rifsed16ft2_FD_184010 | JGI IMG/M metagenome (GOLD analysis project Ga0209002, IMG submission 184010) | Soil microbial communities from Rifle, Colorado, USA - sediment 16ft 2 (version 2) | ecosystem: Environmental > Terrestrial > Deep subsurface > Rock core/Sediment | place: Rifle, Colorado...
ATATCTCGCCACTGCGCACCACGCCTACCGGCCTCTTGTTCACCGTCAGGGCGACCTCCCCTTCCACCAGGAAATACATCTTGTCGCGCTGCAGAAAAAGAGGATTGCTCTTCTCGTTCTCGGCGAAGATCGTCTTTCCCGCCTTCACATCCATCGCGCTGCCGGAAGCCTTGAAATACTTCAGCGCGACGCCCGTGTCGTAGCTGGGCTTTGCCGGCGGAACAAGAAAATCAAGATCGTCCATTGTCGATTCCAGTGCTCGCTGATAGTGATTGATGCTGGTAAAGATGTGTTTCAGTGGTGCAAGAGCGGCGAAATTTACCTGTGCAGACAAACATGCGTCAATCGGATTTTGACCCGTCGGCAGTTGCGAATTGTGCAGAACAATCCAATGCTATCCCGCTGCGCGCTCCTTCGTTCATAATTCTGTTCTGAACCCGGTCAGTTAATGGAGAAATCATGTCTATCCGAAACAAGTTTCTGCTGGAGCCTGCAAGAGCCGTGCTGGTAGTCATCGACGTGCAGGAAAAACTCTGCGCGGCCATGGATCAAGCCGCGCTGCAGCAACTGACCAGGAATGCCGGCATCCTGCTGGAAAGCGCGAACGAACTGGCGATGCCGGTGATCTTCACCGAGCAGTACGTAAAAGGGCTGGGCCCGACATTGAGCGAACTGAAGCAAAGAGCGCCTGCCTCGCCCAGCATTGAGAAACTGACCTTCAGCTGCTGCGGCAACGAGGCCTTCGTCAAACAGCTGAAAGCGAGCGGCAGAACGCAGATCATCGTCAGCGGCATGGAGACCCATGTCTGCGTGCTGCAGACCGTCATCGAGCTGCTGGCTGATGGCTTCGATGTGCATGTCGTCAAGGATGCCGTGCTGAGCCGCAGCAGCGACAACAAACAGACTGCGATCGAAGCCATGGTGCTGGCCGGCGCCGTGCCCACCAGCACCGAGTCCGTCGTGTTTCAGTTGTTGAAGATTGCGGGGACCGAGTCGTTCAGGAAGCTTTCGAAACTGGTCAAGTGAAGTGTGTGGGAAATGCAGTCGCCAATTGTTGAGCACGAAAATTAGTCAGTCACCCTAAGCCGCTGTTTTAACTGGCGTCCATTGAATTACCCACAGCTCATCCACAGAAGCATCCACGGCGATTGTGGGCAAGTGAAGCGTCGTCGCTTTTGAATGGATTCAACCAAACCCAAAATGATACTGGCTCGACTAATTGGTCATCGTTGCAGGCCTTCTGCCGGAATGAACAACTCCGGATCCACCATCGCCCCGTTCAGCACCACGCTCCAGTGCAGATGCGGCCCCGAGGCGCGGCCGGTCATGCCGGAAAGGCCGAGTTGCTGGTTTTTGCGCACCGTCATGCCGGGCTGCACGTCGATGCGGTCGAGGTGGCAGTACAGGGTAATGAGCCCGTTGCCGTGATCGACGAAGACCGTCTTGCCGTTGAAGAAATAGTCCGCCGCTGCCAGCACCACACCCTGCGCACTCGCCTTGATCGGCGTTCCGCGCTTCACCACCACATCCAGGCCGGCATGCGGCAAGCGCGGCTCGCCGTTGAAGATTCGGCGCACACCGAAGCGCCCGCCCAATTTGCCTTTGGCAGGAAGCATCAAAGCCAGATCGGTATCCGGTGCGGCGCGCCAGTGGCGTTTGAGTTCCATGATGGCCGCGATCTCGCGCGTGGCCCGCGCCAAGTCCTCGGGCGACAGTTCCACCTTGCTCTTGTCCTTCAGCGTGATGCGCTGCTCGGGATAGGCCTTCGGTCTCACGTCGAAAGGCAGCATCATCGTTTCGTGGCGAAGCTGCACCTTCAGTTCATGCATCACCGGGGTGCTGTCCAGCGGCAGGCCCACCACCGCGTACCACTGCCCTTGCTCGGAGGTGACCAGCACCGGCCGCTCCTCGAACCACGCCTGCGGCTTTTCGGCGACGGCAGCTACACTCCCGAGCGGCAACACGGCCACGCCGCCCGGCACATTGGCAGACTCGGGCAGGGCATGGGCGAGCAGGGGGAGTGCAAAGACGAGGCTCAGGAAATGGCGAAGCATGGCAATGAGTGTGTGCATGAGGCTTATTCTAGCTTGCTGCATCCGGAATATTGGGTGGATTTCAGGATGAAGTGCAATTTTGGTTGCGGAGTTCGCGCCCATTTCCCGTCTGCGCGCCGCTGAAAAAAACCGGCACACCCAGAGGGGCTATTTCCGGCAGGCTGGAGCCGCTCAGGAAATGGCGATCCCCCTGTGATGGGCGACGCAGGTCTTCTTGGGCAACTTGAGTTCCAGCGCACCATCCGCGTACTTTCCGCCCTTGCGCTTTCGTAATCTTTGAGAGCACCGGATCTCCGCAAGTTTCATCGGAAGGACGGATAACAATGGTGCGCCTGCATGTATTGGTTGGCGGTTTACGCGGCTGTTCGTGCGACAGCTCAGTCAGCCGACTTGGGCAGATACTCCGCGATCTCGCCTCGTTTCACCCGCACCTCCGCCGGTTGCGTCGCCCCGTCGTGCAGCACTGACAGCACGACCTCCGTCCCCACATCGCCGCGCAATCGCGTCCAGACTTCAGCAGCGGACAGGGTCTTGACCTCCGTCCCGTCGATGGCGGTTATCTTGTCGCCCTCTTCCAGACCGGCCGCGGCAGCAGCGGAGTTTGCTTCGACCGAATACACCTCGAGCGCAGGTACATGGTCGAACTCGTTCCCCGCGAACACCAGCCCTGTCAACACTCCCCGCGGAAGCGGACCATTGAACACCAGTTCGATCTTGCTCTTTTCGATCACTGAGACGCCACTGCAAAAGTCATCCGTAAAAACGGAAAGCTGCGTCGTGGCGCGATACCTGTTCCGCGCGTAGTGCAGCGACAAATTACCGGAGCCAGAAAAAATACTTCCGTCACGTTAATTCGTTACAACAGCAGGATGCCGGAAAATATTCCGAGGCCCTCCCCAATTGTTGATTTGTGTTCGCGCGTAGGTGGAGTGCATTCCGGTGGCGAGGAAGAGTCGGATAGAATCCGGCTGAACAAACCAATTACCGCCCCACAATGTCCCGCGCTCGCGTCATCTTCCTCACCGCCATCGATGCCGCCAGCTTCACCACTATCCGCCTCGTCTCCGGCGCGGCCACGTTGTGGCTCATCGTCACGCTGTTTCGCGGCCACAAGAGCGGCCGTGGCAGTTGGCGTTCCGCGGCGTCACTCTTTGCCTACGCCATCCTGTATTCATACGCCTACGTCACCCTGCCTGCGGCGATGGGCGCACTGCTGCTGTTCGGCGCAGTGCAGGCCACCATGATCGGCTACGGCATCAGCAAGGGAGAGCGCCTGCACGGCTGGCAGATCGTCGGGCTCGTGCTCGCACTCGGCGGATTGGTTGGCCTGCTGCTGCCCGGCCTCACCGCACCGCCGCTCATAGGCTCCACCCTCATGCTCGCTTCCGGCGTCGCCTGGGGCATCTATTCATTGCGCGGCAAAGGAGCGGGCGATGCCACGCGCATCACCGCGGGCAACTTCCTGCGCGCAGTGCCCATGGCTGCAGTGGTGAGTCTGATCACCCTCGAAGGCGCCACGCTGGATAGCGCCGGGATAGCCTACGCAGTCGCCTCCGGTGCATTGGCCTCCGGCATCGGCTACGCCATCTGGTACTCGGTGCTGCCCGCACTCAAGGCCGCCAGCGCATCCACCGTGCAACTCAGCGTGCCGGTCATCACCGCGCTGGGCGGCGTGCTGTTCCTGGGCGAGGCAGTGACGCTGCGGCTGGTGCTGGCGTCTGTGGCGATACTTGGGGGGGATTGCGTTGGTGATAATGAAGGGGCGGTGAAAGGTTGAATGGGTTAGTCGCCGAGAGAAATTCGAGTCAGCCCCTTTAGCTTCGTTGATCGGCCAAACCTGGAGAAATATTTCGAGTCCGTCTCGTTTCACCTTGAATGTGCGCTGTAGCACAGAAGCTTTGGGCCACAAGCACATAATTGCGACGTAGCCTTTCTGGAACGAACGCCCACGGCCTCTGCACGTATTCCGGATGCTATCTATGCTGAAGCACCTCGTGCTGGAGGGGAATTCCACGGCGCACTGTTTCAATTTTCCTGAAATCACATTAAGGAGATTCAACATGAAACGTTTTCTGATTGCAGCGGCGTTAGGCGCTTTCACCGCACCCCTCTCGGTAGCTGTAGCCGATGTTGGAGTCTCGGTCAGCATTGGCCAGCCCGGCTTCTACGGCCAAATCGACATCGGCGGCTTTCCCCATCCACCAGTGATATTTGCCCAGCCGATGATCATTGAGCGGGGACCGATGAATCGCCCGCCGATCTATCTGCGCGTACCCCCGGGCCATGCCAAAAATTGGGGCAAGCACTGCCGCGAATACAACGCCTGTGGCGAGCAAGTCTTCTTTGTGCGGGATAGCTGGTACAACCGCGAGTACGTTCCGCGTTATCAAGAACGACATGGCAAGCGCCAGGGTGGCGGCCGTAAAGATGACCGTGGGAGCAAAGGGAAAGACCAGCGCGGCAAAGGAAAAGGCGATGACAAAGGCCATGGCCGCGATAACTGAAGGGTGCCGATAGGCATCACACTTCCCTATTACTACGGATACACCGTGGACGGAAAAACATACCGTGGAAGACGACTACGCTTTCCATTCGGGATTGCCGGCTCAGTAAGTGGCATGTACAAAAAGGCAAAGTCACTGAATCATGCAAGCGGCATTCCTGTGTACTACGATCCATCAAATCCAGAAATGTGCACGCTCCAACGTGGCTTATCCATCCTGGATGGCATAGGGCTGCTTTTGTTCTACGCTGTTTCAGTTCCTGCAGTGCTGATTCTTGCGTATTTGGGGCTGACCAATGTGGTTTAACCTTAAGTCGAGCAGGGCGGTAACCTTCCCCCCCAAAAATAATTGACCCCTCCATCTAACCAAGCGGAGGTGTTTCATGGGGAGGATAACAACATGGGGACAGGGTGAGCACTGCCCCTTTTTGTTCTTCCATCGCCGGCCACATTCTTGCAGCGGAAGGCGATTCCAAGTGTGGATGTTCTTCGACGGCAAAGAAAAGGCTGGGTGATGAAGGCGCGAAGCCAAAACGGATTCGGTATCAACCGATTAGTCGGAAAAGCAATACAGAGGCCGTCCGCCCTAAGCGTCGGGATCCCTTCTCCCTCCGGGGGGGTAGGGTGGGGGAAAACTGCTAGATTAGCTAGTGCGTTCCTGAAACAGTTCTGATACAAAATCTATCACCGCCCGAATGCGTGCGACGTGCCTCAAATCGCCATGCACCACCAACCAGATCATCCTGGAAGGCCCATCGATTTGGGGCAGTATGCGCATGCAACTGGATTGAGTTGCCATCAACAAATGAGGCATGACTGCGATGCCCATCCCCAAAGTGACTGCCGAAATGCGCGCTTGGGTGTTGTTGCTCCTCAACAGGCAACGTCCACGGCCCATGATCGCCTCTAGCCACGCGTTTTCCTCTTGTTCCTTGAGCTCATCCCCATAGGCGATGTAAGCATGCTGCTGCAACGCATCGACTGATTCGGGTGTGCCTCTGCGCGCCAGGTAATCCGCGGAAGCATACAGACCGAAACCCATTTCACCCAATCGACGCGAAACCAGATCAGCATCGGCTGGCTTGAATAGGCGCAAAGCAATGTCAGCATGTCCGCGCTTGAGATCCGCACTGGCAACTGCCGGCTCCAGCACAACATCCAGCAAGGGATAGCGCCTGCACAATTCCGGCAGGCTCGGCATCAGCACGCTCACGCCCAACCCTTCCGGCGCGGCGATCCTGACTGTGCCCGCAATCAAGTTCGCATCCCGCTGACTGGCTCTGACGACATCGGCCGCACCCACCTCCATCTGCTCTGCCGCTACAAGAAGGCGCTGACCATCCTCGGTGAGAGTAAGTCCTGTGCTATGGCGCTGAAACAGCCGCAGCCCGAGTTGTGTCTCCAGCGCATCGACGCGCCGCCCCACTGTAGGCTGATTGCTGCCAAGAGCACGGCTTGCAGCAGACAGACTGCGCGCGTGCGCGGCCGCGAGGAAAAAGCGGATATTGTCCCAGTCCATGCTATTCATTTTTGCATATGCGCGATAGAACTTCGGGCGAAGACGATTCAATAGTGAACAGCTTAGCATGAACCCCGTTGTCCAACCTTGGAGGAAATCATGCAAAATCAAAGCACCGTAGATCACGCCGCAATTAAAACCGGCCAACTGCTGTCAATTGCCACCCTGCTTGTCGCACAGGTAGCGGGACGCTGGGAATTGGTCGCCGCCCTCGCGGTGACTTTTTTGGTTACCGCTCTGGCCAATCCGATAGGCCCCTTTGTTCTGGTGTATCGCTTGCTGCTGAAGCCTTCTGGCATGGTCAAGCCGGATATGCGCATAGACAACCTCCAGCCTCATCTTTTCGGGCAGGCAGTGGGCGCGGCAAGCGCGGCCATTGCCGCATTCGCGCTCCACGCAGGCCATGTCTATGCCGGATGGGGATTGGTCTGGATACTGATCGTGCTCACGGCGATTTCTTTCAAAGGATGGTGCATAGGATGTTTTCTCTACTACCAATTGAACCGCCTGGGATTGCGAGGCTTCTTCGCTAACAAACCAACGGACAAGGGTGTCATGCTCGGTTCACGCCCCAGAAAATGACGAATCATTAGTCATCAAAACTACTGCGATGCCCCATTGGCTGTGTTGATTTGAAGGGCGTTGAGTCGAAAACTATTTGATTCAGCGCACAGTCCCTCATCGCCGGCCCTTCTCCCGGCTGCGGGCGGAGGGTGTATATTCAAATAACGAAACAGAATTGGAATAAGCATCATGTCAAAACAAGAATCCTTCGAGGAAGAAGAAGTCACTTCCGCCCTCTCCGAAAAAGAGATGGACGAGCTCGACAGCTTCCTCATGTCCGACGCCACAAGCAACGAAGTCATGCTGCTGGATTGCCTCGATGGATTTCTCACCGCCATCGCCTCTGGTCCCGCGATGCCAAAGCCCGAAGAATGGATCCCGCGCGTGTGGGGCCCGACAGCAGCAGACGTGCCGACATTCGCCTCCGCTGCCCAGGCAGAAAGAATCACCGGCCTGATGACGCGCCACCTGAATGCGATCGTCTGGAGCCTGCAGCAGGACGCGGAACATTTCGAGCCCGTCTTTGATCTGCAAGTCTATGAAGGCGACGAGCGCGAATACATGGACGGCGAAATGTGGGCGCACGGATTCATGAGCGGCATCGATATGCAGCGGGATCGCTGGCAGGCTCTGTTTGAATCCAAACACGGCCCGGTGGCGTTGCGGCCGATCCACCTGCTCGGTTCACCGGATGTCACCGAGGCAGAAGAGGCGCTGGTGGAAACCCCGGCTCAGCGTGAAGAGCTTTCAAAACAGATCCCCGCCAGCATTGGCTGGATATACAAGTTCTGGGCGCCGCAACGTCGTGCTGCAGACAGCGCTAGTGGCAAAACCTCTGAAACTGAAATGCCGAAGATAAGCCGCAATGCACCTTGCATCTGCGGCAGCGGAAGAAAGTATAAGAAGTGCTGTGGAGCATCTCAGGTTGAAGATTGAGAAGGGTTTGAATTCATGAGTTGTTGTTGCGCAGGGTCTTCTTGGCGGCGTCCCAGGCAACAAAGCCTGCCTGGTTATCGGCGACCGCCCGCTCGGCTTCTTTTAATTCTTGCTCGTGCCATTCCGGCGATGCAAGCCCCGCCGGGTCGCGCGACAGGTCGTCCCATAACGCTTCCATCATGCTGAGTTTCTCAGTGCGAGTCATATTTGCGATGTTCATCATGTCGCGCCTCATTGGATTGATGTTGGGACTCTAGCAAACGCGGGCTGAGGGGGTGCAAAAAAGGCTGACGGATTTGATTGCTGCGAACAATGCGAACCCGACTCCTTTGGCACTGTAACAAAACAAATGCGAAGCTGTTCCGAATTTCCACTTAGATTTATAGTGCGTTTCTAGACCCTCAACTCATTCTCTCGCTTGACGCGGGCCGACTAATGGGCGACGCCTTTGGCTATGTCCCTTTGCTTTGCTATCCTTCGTGCACCAGCCGACGTTGGCGGTCGATTTTTTCATTGAGTTCGGGAGAATGTATGCGTGTTGGTTACTTGCTGTTGGGACTGATTTTGTCCGCTTGCGGGGGAGGGAGCGGTGGTTCGTCGGGAAGTGGCAGCCCCACCATGGATTTCAGTGTGAGCACAACATCAGCCAACTCAACGCTGAGTACGCCTTTTATGGGGCATACCAAAGTGATGGTGGGTTTCTCGGGGGGCAGCAGTTCTGGCGACCTGGCACCTTTCGACATGCAGTACCTCTATCTGAATTCGGCCAGCTTCAGTAACTATGACCACGCAGGGTGCTTGAATGGCACGGTGCCCGTGTCATCGTGCTCCTGGTGGGGTGCCTGGCAGGAGAATATCCCCGCACGTGGTTTGTACGCGACGCGCCATATAGGCACGGCCAAGGCTCGCACCTGGAACTCCGTATCCCGTGCACAAATTCCATTTTTCACCTATTACATGGTGTTGCCCGCTTCCGGGCTGAGTGAAGGGGTATCAGAAACGTATGCACTGGACGACCAAACGTTTTTGACCGCCTACTTCAATGATTGGCGTTTCCTGTTGCAGAAAATCGGGAACGAACAAGCCATGCTGCATATCGAGCCCGACCTGTTCGGGTACCTGAAAGCCAGAGCCGCAATGACAACGGGACTACCCAGCGCCATTCCGGCCAAGGTGGCGCTGAGCAACCCAACCGACTGCGGCACGGGATACACCGACGATGCCGCCGGTTTTGCCAAATGCATGATCCACATGGCGCGCTTCTATGCGCCCAACGCCACGGTGGGCTTGCATGTTTCACCCTGGAACCATACCAGTGCGGGTGATGCTGCGTCGTGGGCCAACTTCATGCTCGCCATGGGCGCTGATCAGGGCGACTTTCTGGTGACAGACCCCAGCGACCGCGACGCCGACTGGTACCGCTTGGTGCAAGGGCAGTCAGGGCATGACTGGGATGTCGCCAAGATGACCGCCTTCTTGCAGTGGACGAAGGATGTTTCGACGGCAGTGGGCAAGCCATTCTTCCTCTGGCAACTGCCACTCGGCAATTCCTACCAGAACAACACCTACCAACACTACAAAGACCAGCGTGTGGAGCTGCTTTTTGCCCACATCGCTGAAGTGCGTGATGCCCGTGTGGTGGGCATGCTGTTTGGCAGCGGCGAAACTGCGCAAACCTATCTGGAGTCGGATGGTGGTCTGCTTATTGGAAAGACAAAGCAGCACTACATCAGCCGTGGCGGCGACTAGTTCACTGAGTCCAAGTGATGGGGCGCTGCCAGACCTTGAGCGCCTCAAACCACACAACACACAGCAGAGCCAGCCCACACGAGAGTGCCATTGGGGCTTGGCGCGCATTTTTGCATACTCAAACCGCAACGCCTTCTGCTTCGTCTCCACCACCTTCCCCGCCCTGGCCACTTTAGTTGCTTTAGTTCCTGTGCCCCCTATTGTTCACACGGTCGGGGCGATGGTATGCCCGAACTCATCGGGTTATACTTCGCAGAACATTCAACTCAAGCGGGGTGTGTGATGGGATACGTAGAACTGATCAGCAAGCTGGAAGCGCTTCCGCGCGAGAAGCAGGCGGAGGTCTTCGAATTCGTTGATTTCCTCACTGAGCGTTGTGGCACATCGGCAGATCAACCGCTTAAACGCGCAGAAGTTGCCGCGAAAACCTGGAATTCTTTTAACGAACGCAACGGCTCGTTCGCCGACCAACACTCCACGCTGTAATGGCGCAATTCGACGTTCACCGGAATACAGGAAAACAAAGGGAAGCCATTCCCTACGTCGTCATCGTCCAATCATCCCTGTTCGACAGCTACCGCCGCCGGGTCGTCATTCCCCTGGTGCGCCGCAGCCATCTCTATAGTGCGGCGTCACTTGCAGGGGTGCCGTTGAATCCTGCTTTCACGGTCGAGGGAATCGAAGTGGTGCTGCATCCGCCGGAGATTGTTTCCGTCGCTACGGACCAACTGGGTGAAAAGATTGCCACGCTTGAACAAGAAGGCGACCGTATCACTGCCGCGATGGATGAGTTGCTTACGCGGGCTTGGGCGTAACAGAACAAATGCGAAGCCGACCCCAATCGCTAAACAGGCTTATGGGCGGTTGGCTTGATGAGATGTGTATAACTCATTGACGCCATGTATCCCATAGAATACACTATCCAGCATGAATACAATTCAAACAACGGAAGTGTTTGATGCGTGGTTCGCCGGTCTGAAAGATCGGCAGGCAATGCGACGTGTTCAGGTACGCATCGACCGCGCCGAAGACGGCAACTTTGGCGACTGCGAACCGGTAGGTGAAGGCGTATCGGAAATGCGGATTCATTACGGGCCGGGATACCGGGTGTATTTCGTGCAGCGCGGCATGGAGATCGTGATCCTGCTGGCAGGCGGCAATAAATCCACACAATCAAAAGACATCAAAACCGCGCTGGAAATCGCGCGACAACTTTAGGAGGCAAACATGGCAAAGATCAAACTAAGAAAATGGGATAGCGCCGAACATCTCAAAACAGACGAAGATATGGTGCTCTATCTCGAAGCCTGCCTGGAAGAAGCAGGTGATGACGCGGCCTTCATCGCCAAAGCGCTCGGCACAATTGCCCGCGCCAAGGGAATGACGCAACTTGCCAATGAAACCGGACTGGGGCGTGAAAGCCTCTACAAGGCGTTATCCGGCGAAGGCAATCCAAGCTTCTCGACCATACTCAAGGTCATGACTGCGTTGGGTATCAAGTTGCATGCGGAGAAGGCGCACGTGGCCTAGCTACGCAGCTCAATATTTTCTGGAAACCGGTCTGTCCCTGAATATTTTCGCAGGCTGGCGGCGGAAGGCTGCAGGAATTCTTCGGTGGTGGCGCGCAGCAGGGTGACGCCCTGCGCGGCAGCGAAGGCGGCGACCGGTGCGACCAGCGCCTCGGCCGATTCCGGCGCCACCAGCAGGGCACGATTGACCAGAGGCATGAACGACCTCCCTTCGCCAGATGGTTATCACCAAAGGTACGGAGTCGAATTGCTAGTGGGGTAGCAAGGCTGAAAAGAAATCGACTCCGAACATCCCTCTGTAAATTTCAAGTGGTTTTTGCATTCTAAACGTTCGGCAATCGATAGTTGCGGCCGTTGACGCTCAGCCCAGCCGGGGTATGGGCGCAGTCGAACTCCTCGATCAGCGCGCCGTCATCCCGTCCAATAGCAACCCGATGCAGCTGGCTGCCAATATCGATAGCGACATGTAATTGTGTATGCATGACGGCCTCCCTTTGAGCATTGCAGCAAAACAGAATCGTCTGTGCGCCTTGCCTACTCAAGAGCCACGTTTGCTGGCATCATCCCGTCAGGCGTTGCAGACGATGCGGATGACGGGGGCGGCATTTCGGAGTGAGCCGATTCTTGCAAACCGGGCTGGTACCTTGAGCCACACCCCCGTCAGCGCGTATCGTACTCCCTTGGACCGGAACCTACATCTCGCGAATTCGGAGAGTAGGTACCATTTTCGGTACCAACAATCAAG
>Ga0209002_10004048_pt1 | contig 11598 bp, 21 predicted proteins | sample Rifsed16ft2_FD_184010 | JGI IMG/M metagenome (GOLD analysis project Ga0209002, IMG submission 184010) | Soil microbial communities from Rifle, Colorado, USA - sediment 16ft 2 (version 2) | ecosystem: Environmental > Terrestrial > Deep subsurface > Rock core/Sediment | place: Rifle, Colorado...
CGTGTACACGGACGTCTGGGTCTCCATGGGCATGGAGAAGGAGAAGGGGGAGCGGGAACGGATCTTCGAGCCGTATCAGGTCAACCAGCTCCTCATGAACAAGGCGAAGGAGGACGCGATCCTCATGCACTGCCTGCCCGCGCACCGCGGGCTCGAGATTACGGACGAGGTGATCGATGGGCCGAAGTCCGTCGTCTGGGACCAGGCGGAGAACCGCCTGCACGCGCAGAAGGCGCTCCTCGTGACCCTCCTCGGGGCCGCCTGAACGTTTTTGGCGGCGGAGACGATACCGCCCCGTGCCCGCCACGCCGCTCCACGCCGCCATCCCGTGGATCCCGTACGTCCGGTGGCCGCGGGCCTTCTCGTTCTGGGCGCTGACGATCGGTGCGATGGCGAGCGACCTGGAGGTCGTCCCCCTCTGGCTTACCTCAGGGGACATCTATCATTCCCGGGGGCTGATGCACTCGGTCCTCGGCGTCCTCACGGTGAACGCCGCCATCACGGTGTTCGCGACCCTGTACCTGGTCCCCCCCGCGATGCGTTGGTTCGACCGCCGCTGGCAGGAGCTCCGCATCTTCCGGTTCGCGGGCCAGGACCTCCACGGAGACCCGAGGGACTTGGGGACGGTCTATGCGTCCGCGGCTTTCGGCGGGCTCACGCACATCCTGGTTGACATCCCCACCCACGCGTACAACCCCGTATGGTGGCCGGTGCAGACCGGAGCGCTGAACGTCGTCCCGTATGCGGACGAGTTGTGGTGGGACGTCGCCGCCGGGTTGCCGGTGCTCCTCTTGTTCGCGTGGCTGATGTACGCGTACTGGCGGCGGTAACTACTCGACGCCGAAGAAGGACCGGAGGATCGGGTGCATCTCCATCATCTGCTCGCGCCCGATGGCCTCGTACAACTGAATCATGATGCCGACGGCCAGCAGGACGCCGGTGCCGCTCGCCTGACCGACGGTGCCGATCATGTCCGCACCCGCGGCAACCGCGCCGACGGTCGCACCGCCGATCACGGTGACGACGGGGATGTACCGGCCGAGCACGCGCCTCAGAATCCTCGGGTCCCTGCGGAATCCGGGAATCTGCATGCCGCTCCGCTCGATCTGCTTTGCGACCGCGTCGGGGCCCATGTTCGTCGTCTGGATCCAGAACCTGGAGAAGGCTATGGAGCCCCCCACAAAGATTCCGATGTACACGATTAGGCGGAGGATGACGTGCAGGGAGCTGTGGCCGAGGAGGAAACGATCATAACCCGCGGGGGAGACGAGCGGCATGAGCCAGTCTGTGGGGCCGTTGACCGTCTGCGTGTACCACGCAACTCCGGTGATCGGACTCGAGGTGGAGAATCCTTGATCGAGGAGCGGATCCCCCGGTCCCAGATACGAGCCAATCCACCACTGATGGCCCACGATCGGCCATTCCGGATGTTGCCAGAACAGCAGGGAGAACATGCTCACGTTCGCCAGGACCGCCGCGACGAGGATCACCGGGATGTTCGACGCATAGATTAGGCGAATCGGGTAGCGCCCGCGCGCTCCGCGGGCCTGTCCGTGCGCAAGCGGAAGCTCGATGCGCGTCGACTCGAGATAGGCAACGAGGAAGAAGATCACGATCGTTCCCACGAGGGCGACGACCGGGTTGGGGTTCTGGATCAGGATGCGTTCGAGACCGCCGCCCGCGATCTGGTTCGCGGGGAGCGTGGTGAGGAAATAGAACGTCTTCGGGATCGTTCCTGCAGGCGGATTCTGATCGCTGAGGGGCGCGTTGGCGTTCGCCGGCTCCCAGTTGAACGTGCCCGTGAAGATCTGCTGCGCCACGCCGGCGGCGATGAAGAGGGAAATCCCGCTCCCGATGCCCCACTTGCTCACGACCTCGTCCATGAGGAACACGAGGTAGGAGCCCGCGACGAGCTGGAGGACGATGAGCGAGAGCGCGAGGTTCCTTCCGTTGCCCGCCCAAAACCCGTCGAGATTGCTGACGAAGGTGTCCGCCGGGGTGAGGAACCCATACACCTGCGGCACGGATTCGACGACGATCATGATGACGACGACGAGCTTCTGCGTCCCCTGGTAGACGGCCTTGTCCTCGTCCTTGGACAAGTCGAGGCTGATGATCTTCGCGCCTGCGAACAGCTGCATGATGATCGAGCCGGTGACGATCGGGCCGATGCCGAGGTGCATGAGCGAGCCTTGCTGGCCCGCGAGGATTGCGCGGAGGGAGGAGAAAAAGTCCACGACCGTCGCGCGGTCCAGCCCGTACAGGAAGACGTTCGTGAGCGCGAAGTACAGGAAGAGGATGACGATGACCCACATGATCTTCGTGCGGAAGTGCACGTGGCCCTCCGGACGACGCACCGCGGGCATGCGGTCGGTGATCGGCTTGAGTTTGTAGAGGAGGCTCTGTTTCTTCTCTTCCGCCATCTACTCCGCCGCCCCCGAGGTCGTGACCGCCCCTCCCGCTGCCTGGACCTTCGACTTTGCCGATTCCGTGGCGGCCGCGACGACGATCTTCATGGGACGGGTCGCTCGGCCCCCGCCCAGGAGCTTGCCGAAGCCCGCCTTCCCCAGGTCGACCTCGAACGCCTCGCCCGACTTAGCGGCGAACCCCTTTTCCACGAACTCCTCCAACTGGCGGTCGACATCCTCGACGTTGAGGCTTAGCGTTTTGCCCAACCCATCGTGGTGGCGGACGAAGCCATGGGCGCCGAAGTGATCCGGATCGTAGATGAGCATCCACTTGAACTTGTGTTTGTGGAGGCCCGCGTTGCCCCGGCCACCCCGATCTCCGTACCCGCGGCCGTGCTTCTTTCCCCGGCCGTGTGTTCGGCTGCCGCGGAACTTTCGCGTGCGGCTCACCATCAGGATTCCTCCGGTCCCAACATCCGCAGGATCAGATCGTTGATGTCCTTGCCCCGGTAACCGAGGGACCCGCCGGCGCGGAAGGCGCGCTTGCTACCGCCAAATCCGCCCCGGGGCGGGTGGAGCCGCAGGACGGCCTTCAGTCCCGGGACGTCCTTCAGGGTCGCCTTCCCCTCCGTGATCGCCTTCGCGAGGGTGTTGACGCTCGCGAACTTCGTGTTTTCCTTCACCCAGGCGTCGTCGATCTTCTTGTCTCCCAGGAGGCGCGCCCGCTTGATCAGCACCCTCGCGGCGACCGTCGCGTCGACCTCGCCCCAGGTCACGTAGTCCTTGGCGCGTTGGAGCATCCCGTCCGAGGTGGGATTCTGCGGGAGGAACACACAATGGTTCGCGCGAGTCAGGCGCAGGTAGCGCATCGTGTCCCGGACCTGAACGTTGAGGTGCACCTGCCCCCGGATGCGAATGACGACGTACGTCATCGCCTACCCTCCCTGCCGGCTTCGGCCTCCGGTGGCTGCGGGGGCGGCGACTGACCGCGCACGTACACCTTTTCGGCGCCCGTGTGGATCTTGAGACGCTGCGTCTGATCCGGCGTCGCCTTCATGAGCGCCGTCTGCCGCACCGCGTCGAACGTCGCGAGCGCGTAGTTGACCGTCGTCTTCGTGTGGCCCTGCGTGAATCCCCACGAGTCCCGGATCCCCGCGAGGCGCAGCACGGACTTCGCGACGTCGCCGACGGCGAGCCCCACACCTCGGGGCGCCGGCTTCAGGATCACGCGCACGGACCCGCTCGACCCCACGACCCGGACGGGCAGGGAATGGGGCGTGTAGCATCCGCACTCCCACGACCCGCACCCTCGGTTCACGGAGAGGATGTTCAGCTTTGCGTCGTCGATCGCACGGCGGATTGCGGGGCCGACCTCCTTCCCACGGGACCGCCCGAGGCCCACGAAACCATCGCGGTTCCCGACGACGCAAGTGATCGCGAAGTTGACCCGCCTCCCCGAATCCGTCATCCGTTGGACCATGTTCACGTCGAGGACCTCGTCCTCCAGCTCCGGCAGCAGGATGTCCACGATCTCCGGCTCCCGCAGCGGCAACCCGGTCGCGAGCCCTTCGCCCAGGGTCGTGAGATCCCCGTTGAGCACGAGCTTGCCGAGCGTCGTCCGCGGGACCCACTCCTTGATCGCCTCATCCCTGTCCCGCCGCGCATGCATCAGGACGCCTCCACCTTCGCCTTCACCTCGGCGAACTGTTTTGTGACGGCCTCGCCCAGATGCTTGCCCTGGATCCGATCGCCCTTCGGGAGCACGCCCTCGCCGTGCGGGAGGGCGACCCCGGCGTCAAGGAGGCCGCTCGCGGCGGCGAAGAGGCGGCCCCCGTACACGGGGTCCTGGAGACCGAGGTCGAGGACCGCCTGAGACACGCCCTTCGACGCCGCTCGGCGGCCCGCGAGGAGGCCGGTCAGGTACGCGGCAGGCACGTTGCCCGTCCCCGCGCTCCAGCCGAGGTCCCGCAACTCCACGCTCACCGCGCTCGCGACGATCTTGTCCCCCTGCCCTTCGTACGTGACGATCTGGACCTGCGTCTGGTTCAGGGACTTTCGGATGACCGCCCGCGGCAGCCCGGAGCGGAGGAGCCGGAGCCTGCGGCGGTAGTCCGTGCGGCCCTCCCGGCGACGTCGGAAGGGGACCCGGGTGCGCGCGCCTCGTGCCATCTCATCCTCCCTTGAGCAGCCCAGCCGCTCGGAGATGCTGGTCGACGTGGGCCCTGCCCTTGAACATTCCGCCCTTGGCCTGGCGGTAATACGCGCGGTACGTCCGCACGTCGATCTTCCCCTCGGCCCGCAGCTCACGGAGGTAGGCGCGGATCGGCCGGATCACGCGAATCCATCGACGCTTCCGCGGATCCCGCGCGTTCGTCCCGCCCTTGCGGCTGCCGACGCCTCGCCGGCGGCCCTTCTCCCGCTGCCGCCGGTGGTGCCGCACGCGGGCGCGGGACTGTCCTACGATCGGCTTCTTCTGGATCCAGTTCTTCGCGATCGCCTCCCGGATGTCGCCGCGGGTGATCTTCTCCTGGACCTCGTCGATCTTGTCGGAGCTGATCCACACGCGGTTCACCCCGACCTTGAGGATTGACGCCGCCATGCGCCTCTGGTTTCGGAGGTTCATTCCTCCTCCCTCCGGTTCAGGATTCGGATTCCCTTCTCGGCCGCCGCGGCCTGAATCTCGAGACGCTTCCGCGTGCCCACGGTCCTCGCGATCCGCGCCGCCTCGACCTTGGGGTCGATCCCCTCAAGCTCGCGAAGGTTGTGGACGAGGACCTCGCGGAAGCCGGACGGGTGGAGACCGCGGGCAGCCTTCGGGCCTCGGTAGCCGATGGACGGGACATTCGGACGGTATCCGAAATGGCGGTGGACCTTGGAGTGCATTCCCTCCGTGTTGCGCCACTTCTCCCCCAACCTCTGGTAGCGGAACCACTCCTGGCGGCGGAATGCGGGGCGACGGCTCGAAATCTCGCTACGAAGTTTCAGCGCTCGAACGACCGCCGCCTCAAGCTTCGGCTTCGCCTTCGGGACGTGCTCGCCCTCTACCTTCTCTTCGGCCTCCCCTTCCCCTTCCTCCGCCTCGGCCTCTTCAGGTTCGGCGGCCTCCGGCTCCTCGGCCTTCGGGGGTTCCGCAGCCGGAGGCGGCGCCTCGACCTCCTCTGCGTGAGGCTCCTCGATATGCTCGAGGAGGCGAGCTCGCAGGGCGTCTGCGGTCCCCTCGGGATCAAGGCCCAATTCCTTGGACCACGCCACGAGCTCCGCCTTCTTCATCTTGCGGAGCTCCGCGGGGGTCGGCCCCGTCATGAGGCCGCCTCCGCCTTCGCGACGATGTAAATCCCGTCCTGGAACACGCGTGGGTCGAACCCCTTGATGCGCGTCATCTGCTCGATGTTCGCCGCGGTCTGCGAAACCGCTTCGAGGTCCGGTCCGTGGACGGTGACCTGGTCACCCTCTACCCTCACGATCGTCTGCTCCCCGAGGATCTCCGCGCGCCGCGGGTGCCGCTCCCCGAGGAAGTTCTCGAGCACGAACTCGTTCCCCTTCACGCTGGGCTTCATCGGGAAGTGCGAGTACACGATCTTCATTCGATACAGCCACCCCTTGGACACGCCCTCGATCATGTTCCGGACGTGGGACGCATACGTGCCGACGATCGCCTTCTCCTTTCGCTTCGGGAGCTCGCAACGGATGCGCAGTTCCTTCCCCTCCACCGCCAAGGAGACGCGCGGGTACGAGAGCCTGCGCACGAGCGCGACTTTCCCCGAGCTCACGCGGACCGACCCGCCCTCGATGGCGACCGTGATCCCGTCCGGGATCTTCACCCGTTCTTCCACCACCCCAGCGACCGGCATCCGTTCACCTCAGTACACGTACGCGAGCAACTTGCCGCCCACGCCGAGCTCCTTCGCCCTTGCGTGTCCGATTACGCCTGCCGTCGTCGTGAGGATCAGGACTCCGAAGTCCTGCGCGGGCAGGTACCGGGCCTCGTACTTGTCGAGGTCCGTGCGCTTCACGCTGAACCTGGGCTTGATCACCCCGCATTTGTTGATTGTGCCTCGGAGCCGGACGAGATAGATCCCGCCGCGGCCGTCCTCGATGCGCTCGAAGCCCACGAGGTAGCCCGAGTCCTGCATGACATGGAGGACGTGACCGATCAGCTTCGATGCCGGACGGAGGAGGCACTCGCCCTTCCCGACCGTCTCCGCGTTCCGGATCGTCGACATCGCATCGTTCAGGGGATCGAGCAGCATCATCTCACCTCAGGAATACTTGCGGAACCCCATGTCGAACGCGACCTCGCGGAAGCACTGGCGGCACAGGTGCAGCCCGTACCGCCGAACGATGCCCCGCTTGCGCCCGCAGCGGACGCATCCGCGCTTGCGGCCGTACACCTTCGTCGGCTTCACTCGAAGACCTCCACCTGAAACGTCTGCCTCGCGTACTCCATCGCCTCCGCCTTCGAGACACGATGCTTGCGCGGCAGACGGCTGCGCGCGACCCGTCGATCCTTCACGCGGAACCCCGGGCGGACGAGGGAAACGCTGACGTCCATGCCGAACACGCCGACTTCGGGGTCGTACTTCATGCCCTCGAAGTCCGTGTAGTCCGCGATCCCGAACGAGAAGTTCCCGAACGCGTCGAACACGTAATCCGGGAGGCGACGGTTCCGCACCTCCAGGGCCCGCCTCAGGAAATCCTGCGCCGCGTCCCCGCGGAGCGTCACCTTCGCGCCGATCGGGGAGTTCTCCCGGACCGCCCAGTCCCGCACGGCCCGGCGCGCGAGGGTCTGGACGGGCTTCTGGCGGGCGACCATCTGGAGGACCTTCTGCGCCTTCGCGAGTTTGTCCCCTCCCTCGCCGACCCCGATGTTCACGACGATCTTCCCGATCCGAACGTCCCGCATGGCCATCCTCACACCGCCTGTCCCTCGGGCACCCGGATCTCGGGGGTCTTCGCGCCAACCACGAACACGTAGTCGACGATCGTCGAGAACCCCTCCTGGAAGTGGACCACGTTCGCGCGCGGGTTGCGCGTCCTCTCCACTCGCGCGACGTGCGCGAGCTCGCCCGCATGCTGCCCGCCGGTGAGGAGCGCGATGTTCCCCTCGGAGAGCGGGAGGGCGCCGAGGACCTTCTGCTGCGGCAGCGCGATCTTGAGGGTCGTCCCCGTCGCATACTCGCTCTTCGGGAGGAGAATCGTCCGACCGTCGTGGAGCTGGACCTGGAATCTCCCTCCCCGGACCGTGCTCTTCCCTCGGACGCGGCACAGCTTCCACGCCGCCTCGCCCGACTCGATCGGAAGAATTGTGAGCTTCCCCCTCCTGTCGAGGAGCACGCGGAAGCTCTCGTTCGTCGGCCCCAGCGTGACGACGTCCATGAGGCCGACGGGGAACTTCGGGTCCGTGACGACCTTCCCGTCCACGAGGACGGAGCGAGCGAAGGCGAGGGTCTCCGCCTCGCGCGCGTTCCCGGCGACCTTGAGCATGTCCCGCAACACCATCGCGAGGGGCATCGCGGCCCGCGCAGGGTGGGGGCCCGGGCGTGGCTTGTACGCCCAGACGAACTCCTTCCGCGCGATCTTCCAGGAGCGCGGGGCCGGCAGGCGCTTGAGGTGCTTCTTCACTTCCTCTCCCCCTCGAACCGCTTCAGGCGCAGCGGGTCCGTCTCGTCGAGCTTCTTGATGATGACGTTCGACGGATGGATCGGCTTCGCCACCTGGGTCTTGTCGGACTTGGCATAGGTGAGTCCTTCGATCGTGATCCGGAGGCTCCGGTAGTCCACAGCCGCAACCTTCCCCTCGCGCCCGCGGTACTCGCCTCGGAGGACCCTGACCACGTCTCCCTTTCGGACGGGCACGGCCCGAGGGAGCTTCCGCTTGCGCTCCTCAAGGTACTCCTCGGACAAATGCGCGGACATGAGCTTGCGCCGACGGTGCCAGGGCGCCTCGGCAAGCGCCTTTCGCTGCTTCCTCGGTTGCTTCGATTTCATGGTCCTCACACGATGATGCTGGCGGTGGCGGCGATCCGCGGCCACCGCTCCGCGGCCTCCCGCGCCACGGGCCCCTTGATGTCCGATCCCTTGACCTCGCCTTCAGGAGTCACGACGACGCACGCGTTGTCGTCGAACGACACCATGATGCCATCCGAGCGCCGAAACGGACGGCGCTGGCGGACGATGACCGCGTTCACGAGCTGGCGGCGCATCTCGGGCGTCCCCTTCTTCACGCTCACGAGGAGAAGGTCCCCGACGCCCGCGGCGGAGTACCTCCGGTGCGTGCCGTGGTACTTCGGGACCTCGACGATCTCGACGATCTTCGCGCCGGTGTTGTCGATGCACTCCAGGCGCGCGCCCTTCGGCAGCCCGCGCGTCTGGCGCCCCGCAAGGCCCTTCACGAGGCCACCCCCTTCTTCTGGATCACGACGAAGGATACCGTCTTCGAAATCGGACGACATTCCATGAGGACGACACGGTCGCCCGGCGCGAGGTCGAGGCAGGGGGGGCCGTGGACCATGAACCGCTTCGTGCGCTTCTCGTACCGCTCGAACTTGCGAACGTATCGCAGATACTCCCGCTCCACGACCACGGTGCGTTGCATGCGCGCGGACACGACGGTGCCCTCGAACAGCTGGCCGTGGACGGGGAGCGTGCCGTGGAACGGGCAGTGCCGGTCGTGGCACGCCTTCGCCGGCTTCGGCACGTCGATCCCGATGTCCCTCCCCGTACTCGCCGCCGTCTCCCTCACCTCGCTCTCTTGATCCGGTCCTCGGGTCGGAAGAGGATGTCGTCCCCCTGCACGCGGATCCCCTCGGGTCCGAACACGAATTCCGCGCCCTTCTTCGGGACGCGCTTCTCGCCCTTCGCGGTCTCGACGAGGATCGTGTTCCTCGTCTCGTCGACGACCCGGCCCCGCAGACCGACCAAGGTCGGGTCCGTGGCGGCACGCACCTGGACCGTGAGGCCGATGAGTTCGTGCTTCGTCAGGGTCGTGCTCACCGCCTGACCTCCTTCTGGGTCCGGAGGTCGTCCTCGTGCATGATCGTGAGAAGCCGCGCGACGTTCGTGCGCAGCGCGCGCAACTTGCCCGGGCTGTGCGGCGCGCCTCCCATGGCGGCGACGCCTCGCTCGTGGAGCAGGTCGGTCCGCAACTCCTTGAGCTTCGCCGCCCGCTGCTCGGACGTCATCTCGCGGATCTCCTTCGTGCGGAGGAGCGCCATCAGGATTCATCCTCCGGCGGTTCCGGCAGCGTCTCCGCCTCGGGCTCCGTCGTGGGCACCTCCGCGTCCACGCCGATCTCCCGGAGCTTCTGCGCCGCCTTCTTCAGCTTGCGCGCGGCCACCTTGCCCTTCGCCACGGGCTCCGGAAGCTCGGGCTCGACCTCGGCCAGCTCTACCGCCTGGGGCGCCACCGGGACCGCCCCCACGGCCCCCTCGACGGGCACGCGGGGTCGGATGGCGACCTCGTCCGGCAGCCGGGCCATCGGGTCCATGACTTCGACGGTCACGCCGATGACGCCCGGTTTGAGTTTCGCCACGGCGAAGCCGCGCCGCATCCACTGGTTCCGTGGCTCGCCGCAGTACTTGATGTGCCCGAGCTTGAACTTCACCCTCCGGTGTCGCTGACCCGTGAGCTTGCCGGCGATGACGATCAGGCACCCCTTCGCGCCCGCCTCCATGATTCGACGCAAGGTGCTGTGCCCCGCGCGTCGGAAGTGCCACCCCCGCTCCAGGGCGTTCGCGAGCTTCTCCGCCATGATCTGCGCGTTCAGCGCAGGGCTCTCCACCTCCTGAACCTCGATTTGCGGGTTGTCGAAGTTGAAGTCGCGTGCGACCGCTTCGGTGAGGGCCTTGATCGAGCTTCCCTTCCGCCCGATGACGAGGCCCGGCCGCTCGGCAATGAGGGTGACGCGCGTGCCCATCGGCGTGCGCTGGATGTCCAGGCCGCCGAAGCCCGCGCGCTTCGTCTCGCTCATCAGGTACTCGCGGAGCAGGACGCGCCGGAGGTTCTCCTGGACGATCTTTCGCTCGCCGGCCATCACTCCACCTTCTCGAGCACGATCTCGAGGTTCACGGTTTCCTGGTTCCACGGGCTCGACCGCCCGTGCGCTCGCGGCATCATTCCCTTCTGAATCGAACCTTTGTGTGCCGCGATGACCTTGACGCGCAGGGACTCGACGTCGAGCCACTTGTGCCCGGCGTTCTCCTCCGCGCTCTCCAGGACCTTCAGCACGTGCTCGGCGACCTTCACAGGGTATCGCCCGGGACCCGTCCCGCGCTTGTGCGCGACCATCGTCTTGTAACGGTGCATCGGCACGGGCTGGTCCAACGCGATCACGCGCTCCAGGTAGGCCTTCGCGACGTCCACCCTCTTCCCACGGAGCTGGCGGCACACCTCCACCGCCATCTTCGGACTGATCGGCAGCTCGCGCCCGATCGCCCGGGCCGTTTCGTCGTCGTCCAGTCCTTGTGCCGAGTACCCGATTTTCGCCATTCGTCGCCTCACTTGAGCGGAAGGAACTTCGAGGAACGCGTTGCGCCGACGCCTGGGCCCGAGTGGCTCACGGACCTTCGGGTCAACGAGAACTCGCCGAGGTAGTGCCCGATCATCTCCGGCTTGATGTCCACCGCCACGAACTCCTTCCCGTTGTGGACGGCGACCTTCTTCCCCACGAACCACGGGAGGATCGGCAGGTCCCGCGCGTGCGTCTTGACCGCCTCGTCCGTCCCCTCGGTCCGGACTCTCTCGAGGAACGCCGTGCGCTCGTCGTCGATCCCCCGAAGGAACGTGCGGCGCGCTCGGGACGGGAGAAGGGAGATCACCTCCTCCATTGGCATCGCCTTCAGTTCGTCGAGCGTGAATCCGCGATAGGTGAACTCCTTCTTCCGGCGGACCTCCATGCCCGCCGCCCTCTTCCTCAACCGCCTCCGAGCCGCCTTCGCCGTGCCGCCACCCTCTTTCTGCGCCATGCTCACTTCCTCCGCTTTCGCTTAGGGGAGAGACGACCGACCTTGCGACCGGGCGGTGCGCCCGCGGACACCGTGCTCGGGCGGCCGACGTGCTGATGCGCGCCACCACCGTGGGGATGGTCTACCGGGTTCTTCGCGACGCCGCGCACGACGATCGCGGACTGGGCTTTGCTCCGGTACGCATTGACGTGTTTGCCGGCCTTGTAGAACGGCTTGTCCTTGCGCCCC
>Ga0209002_10004049_pt1 | contig 11597 bp, 10 predicted proteins | sample Rifsed16ft2_FD_184010 | JGI IMG/M metagenome (GOLD analysis project Ga0209002, IMG submission 184010) | Soil microbial communities from Rifle, Colorado, USA - sediment 16ft 2 (version 2) | ecosystem: Environmental > Terrestrial > Deep subsurface > Rock core/Sediment | place: Rifle, Colorado...
TTTCGCCAAGAATCACGGCAAATTCGAGAGATCGAGAATTGTCGTTACCACAGTTTGCCCTTTTTGTACTTTTTCTACCGAGACTTTTGCGTTATACCCGCCAACGCGCAAACATACGGTATTTTTTCACCTCACTATATTATCAGGAACCTGAAGGCAATGCTCTTTTACATTCCAGCCATACAAATAGGGAGTCAGTGGCCAATTCTGCCATCTGCCACAGGGATGAGTATATTCTTGGTCACACCACCGCTTATTTACCTCTTTCATCGTTATGAACGTAAATGGTGGATTTTAGGCGCCTGGGCATCTGTTTTCTTCAATTTTATTTTGCTGTTGCTTTTTAGCATCGCATTCAATATCTATGGCGCATACTGGTTCATCAAAGGTTAGAGTCTTTTCATATGTTTCCGCCATTCTGTATTTCAAGGCTTTGCGTTGATGCGAAATATGATTTCAGGATTCGCAATGAAGGATCGTAGTGGTTTGGTCAGCGTCCTGACGTTGATCATCGTTGCAGCTCTGGCATATTTGCCACTGGTCAATCATATCGGCTATTCCTACGATGATTGGTATCTAATGCCTTCCGCGCGTGCCGAAGGTGCGGATGTATTCCATGCAATTTTTAGTGTGGACCGGCCCGGGCGGGCGCTGGTGATGATCCCGGCCTATGCTCTATTTGGTGGAAATCCGCTTTATTACAACTTGAGTGTGTATTTTTTTCGAACAGTTGGCGCATTGGCGCTGCTTTGGTCCCTGGATATGCTTTGGCCAGGCAGGCGAACCGCGACAACATGGATGTCGTTGTTGTTTTTAATCTATCCCGGCTTTCTTTCTCAACCAAATGCGATCGATTATCAAAGCCATATCATCGGACTTGCAGCCGCGTTGTGCTCGATCGCATTGACCCTTAAAGCGATTTCAATCGGAAGCCGCGCAATTAAAGTGCTATTACATATCTTGTCCATTTTGCTTGGATGGCTGTATCTCAGCCAAATGGAATGGTATATTGGCTTTGAATTTTTTAGATGGACGTGTGTGGTTTTGCTTTCTTCGCGATTGGGAGGAACCCATCTTCAAAAGGGAGGAAGAGCAATTCAATGGGCTTATCCGTCTCTTGCTACACCGGGATTCTTTTTAGTGTGGCGGCTTTTCTTTTTTGAGAGTGAACGCGGTGCAACAGATGTCAACATTCAATTCGAACTGCTAAAACTTTATCCCGTACAGACAATGTTCCATTGGGCGATCCAGGTCGTTCAGGATTTGTTTGACGTCATGTTATCTGCCTGGGTTATTCCTCTTTCGCAATTGACCGGTTATGTTCAATGGTGGGGAGGTGCCATTGCAATTGTAACGGTTGCGCTGGTCTTATTTGTACTTATTAAATTAAATAACAGGGATGGGCAGGAACAGTCTTTGGCATCTTATTTTTCTCAGGAAGCATTACTTCTGGGATTCCTGAGCGCGGTGGCAGGTTTAGTTCCCATTGCGATGGTTAATCGCGAAGTGGCATTCCCGTCCTTTTCACGTTATTCGCTGGTGAGTTCTGTGGGTGTATCCATATTCATTGTTGCTGTGTTGATGAATGTGAATGGACGCATCCTACGCAGCGCCTTGGCTATCGGGCTTGTCTTCATAGCTATGTTGACTCATCATGCCAATTCGGTTAAGTATGCGCAGGAAACTGCTATCGTGCGAATGTTTTGGTGGCAGGTCTCGTGGCGGGTTCCTCAATTTGAACCACGCACCACCCTGATCGGGAATTATCCAGCCGGCGCGATTGAGGAGGATTACTTCATCTGGGGTCCTGCCAATCTGATCTATTACCCTGAGAAACAGAGCTCTGAGAACATTCAACCTGCTTTATTTGCCTCGGTGTTGAATAAAGATACAGTTACAAAAGTTTTGACAAGGGAACGGCAGAAATATGACAATCGCAAAAATATTGTGACGTATCCGAATTATCGGAATATCTTAATATTAACCCAACCGGCTTCAAGTTCCTGTGTCCACATCATAAATGGTCTTCAGCCTGAATTCTCACAAAGAGAATCGGATTCCATCCGCGTGGTCGGCCCATATTCCGAGATCGAACATGTGCTTACGGATGAAGAGCCTCATACGCCTCCGGCGGTTGTTTTCGGCACCGAACCTCCTCATGGATGGTGCTATTACTACGAAAAAGCCGATCTTGCGCGCCAGCGCGGGGATTGGGATCAAGTCTCGAACCTGGGTGATCAGGCTCTGGATAAGGGATTTGCCCCTCAGGATGCGATTGAATGGGTTCCTTTCCTTCAAGCCTACGCAATGGCTGGCGATGTTGATCGTCTCACTGAAATGGCCTCGGTCATTGCCCTGGAACCTTATATTTCTCTCCAGATCTGTCGGCGTATAGGCTCCATGCAAGGTCTTTCTGACTCGGTCATGGAAGTCCTGGATTCTCTCTACTGCCTCGAGTAGGGCGCGGGAAATAATTTCAAAATTCAATCTTCTGATATGTAACCAAATCTATAATTCAGCGTCTGAATTATAGACAATTGGCACTATAATAGCGCCTTGCGCAAGTAAATTCATAGAATGAATTTATCATAACCAAACATTATTAAGGAGAAACAATGTTGACAGTGAAAGCAAAACTCATCACCCCTTATGGGGGAAAACTGGTGAATCTCGTTGTGGATGAAAAGGAGCGTGAAGAATTGATCGCCTACTCCGCCCAACTGTCATCCATCAAGATCACCATGCGGAATCTTTGCGACCTGGAACTGCTTGCTACCGGCGGCTTCTCGCCTCTCACGACCTTCATGGGAAAAGCCGATTATGTGCGCGTCCTGCGCGAAATGCGCCTTGCGGATGGGACTTTTTGGCCGCTTCCCATCACGCTGACAGTTGATCCAAAAGAATTGCCGACCGTCGGCGAGGATCTCGCTTTGCGCAACACCAACTTTGACCTGATCGCAGTGATGACCCTCGACGAGGTGTATCACTGGGATGCAGATACTGAAGCCGCGCTGGCGTATGGTTCCACCGATCCTCGTCACCCGATGGTTTCCGAAATGGAACGCTGGGGGAAGGTCTGCATCTCGGGTCCGATCAAGGTCGTAAACCTGCCCAAGTATCATGATTTTGTGGAGCTGCGCCGCACGCCTGCTCAGGTGCGCGAAATGCTCGAGAAGATGGGACATGAAAACGTTGTCGCGTTCCAGACGCGTAATCCATTGCATCGTATTCATGAGGAACTCACCAAGCGTGCCGCGGCTGAAGTCAAAGGCTCGCTCATCATCCACCCTGTTGTGGGTATGACCAAGCCCGGCGATGTGGACCACTACACGCGCGTCCGCATTTACAGGGCATTGGTTGAGAATTACTACGATAAGAACAGCACGTTGCTGAGCCTGCTCCCGCTTGCCATGCGCATGGCTGGACCGAAGGAGGCGTTGCTTCATGCGATCATACGCCGTAATCATGGGGCAAATCATTTCATCGTCGGGCGCGACCATGCAGGGCCGGGAAAAGATTCCACGGGCAAGGCGTTCTACGGTCCGTATGACGCGCAGGAAATGATGAAGCAGCATGAATCAGAGATTGGCGTCAAAATGATCCCGTTCGAGGAACTCGTTTATCTTCCCGATGAAGACCGCTATGTGGAAGGGAAGGATGTTCCCAAGGGCGCCAAGACTCTAAACATCTCCGGTACGCAGGTGCGCGATGATTATCTCACCAAAGGCAAACTTTTACCTGAATGGTTCACTCGCCCGGAGACCGCTGAGATCTTGCGTGAGATGTACCCGCCGCGCAATAAACAGGGATTCTGCATCTGGTTCACGGGCTTGAGTGGTTCAGGGAAAAGCGCGACCACACAAGTGCTTACATCGCTCCTGCTCGAACGCGGGCGTGAGATCAACATCCTCGATGGTGATGTAGTCCGTACACATCTTTCAAAAGGACTCGGCTTTAGCAAGGAAGACCGCGATACAAACATCCTTCGCATCGGATTTGTTGCCGGTGAAATTGTCGGGGTGGGCGGCGCTGTGATCTGCGCGGCGATCAGTCCTTATCGTTCCACACGCAACGAAGCCCGCAAGATGGTCGGCGATAACTTTATCACAGTCTATATGGATACGCCTGTTGAAGTTTGCGAGGAACGTGACGTGAAAGGCTTATACGCCAAAGCACGCCAGGCGATGGATGAAGGCAAGCCGATGGGCTTTACAGGTGTGGACGATCCCTATGAACCGCCCATTGATCCTGAGATCACGCTCAAGGGTTATGGACAAACCCCCGAAGAGAATGCCCGAATAATCGTCAAATATCTCGAAGATCAGGGATACTTGAACCACCATTAAGCAAGGGACAATAATATGTGGTATATAGTGGTAGGAGCGGGAAATTCCGCCCCTACCATTTTTTGCCTTTATGGATCGTCGCGCGTCTCTTCGCCTCGCTTCTTTTCTGAGCCTGCTCCTGCTCGCCGTTATCGGGACACTTCTTATCCTGAGAGTGACTCCCGAAGGCCTCGGCCTCTCGGATGATTCCATCGCGTATATTGCGGGCGCGCGTAGTATGCTCGCCGGGCAGGGTTATCGCGAAGCGTGGCTGGCATCCAACCAGCCGGTCACGCACTTCCCGCCAGGCTTTTCTTCGGTGCTTGCATTCTTCGGCCTGTTTGGGCTTGACCCGCTGCGCGGCACGCGTTTTGTCAATGCGTTGATGTTCGGCCTTAATGCGGCGCTGCTCGGCATCCTTGCCTGGCGAATGACGCCCTCGCTCAGCGCGGGTCTCATCCTTTCCGCATTGTTCGTTGCAAGCGGTGAAATGCTGCAAGTCCACGCGGTTGCGATGAGTGAACCGCTGTTTATCTTTCTGTCATTGCTATCCCTCTGGATGTTCGACCTGTATTTCGAACGCGACCATCACTGGCTGTGGTTAATTCTCTGTGCCATGTTTGTCGGCGCAGCCTATCTTACACGTTACGCAGGTCTGGCGCTTGCTGCAACCTTTGTCCCTGCGCTGATCGTTTTGCATACTGATTGGCGCAGGCGACTCACCAGTGCGGGAATATTTCTCGCAGGTGTCCTTCCGTGGATTCTGGGCTGGGCGATCCGGAATCGACTTGTTGCAGAGAATGCCACCAACCGCGTCCTGGCGTGGCATCCCATTACCTCCGACAACTTACACATGGGTCTGCGCGCCTTCTCGGATTTTTTCATCCCTGTTGAAGCATGGCGGCGGGAGATCTTCAAACAGACGGGCATCATTGAAGGGATGGTGGTGGTCGTCCTGGGTGCGGTGCTGGTGTGGGTTGTTGTCAGAGCACGGAATTATCTTTCGAAGCCCCAGCAAGCACTTGTGCGTGAAAGAAGCGGAAAAGAGGCAATGGGAGTTATCGCCTTCACCACAGGCTTATATATCTTTGCTTATCTTGCCTCCATCGTCGCCTCCATGACCATGTTCGATGCCGCGACGAAATTCAGACTTCGCATCCTCTCGCCTGTGTTTGTTTGCCTGCTCATTCTGCTGGTTTATTTCGGCGTGTGGTTATGGAGCAAACGCCGCGACCTTGTAATTGTGCTGACGATTATTGTGCTCGGTTTCTCAATATACAAGCAATCTGTCACGATGGACAATTGGCACAAAAGCGGACTCGGATATGCATCCTTCAAGTGGTACGATTCAAAAGCGATGACGTTCCTGCGCGAGTTGCCTGCCGAGGTAAGGATCTATACCAATGAACCCGCCGCAGTCTATCTGTACACAGGCCGTGGCAATTATGTTCTGCCTGATCGCTTCGACTCTGCCACCGCGCAGGTGCGGTCGGGTTTTGAGGAAGGCATTGGGCTCATGCAGCAGGATATCAACAATGGCGGCGCGGTGCTTGCCATCTTCGATGGTGGTGAGGTGTCAGCGGCAGATGCGGCTTTGTTAAGCGAAGGTCTCTATCTTGCGCACAAATCGGCGGGCGATTCGATCTATACCGCGCAGCCATAAAGGAAAACATGACAATCCAGGATAAATTTGATCTAAGCAGATGCGTAGCTGTTGTGACAGGTGGGGCAGGATTGCTCGGCGCGGAGTTCTGCAGGACCTTAGCCGAAGCGGGCGCGGCAGTTGCTGTTGTGGATTTGAACGCTTCAGCTTCGCAAGCCGTAGCGGATATACTCACGAAAAGCGGATACAAGGCCCTGGCCGTTCCCACCGATATCACCAGGCCTGATTCCGTCAACGCGCTGGTGGAAAAAGTATTATCCACTTTTGGACGGCTCGATATTCTTGTCAACAGTGCCGCGCTCGATCCCAAGTTTGATCCCGACGCGATGAAAAAAGGAATCACGCCCGGCGCGTTCGAAGACTATCCGCTCGATCAGTGGAATGCCGCGTTGGGTGTCAATCTGACGGGTATGTTCCTGGTCACGCAGGCATGTGTCAAGCCGATGATCGAACACGGGAAAAAAGGCAGTATCATCAACATTTGTTCGACGTATGGATTGAATGGCCCAGACCAGCGTATTTATGTCAAAAGTGGTGAGCGAGTGGCATTTAAGCCTGTATATTACACAGTGACCAAAGCCGGCGTGCTGGGTTTCACCAAATACCTGGCTGCGTATTATGCTGAGACGGAAATCCGTGTGAATGCATTGACTCCCGGCGGTGTGTTCAACAATCACGAAGATTATTTTGTTAAAAATTATTCGGCTAAAACGATTTTGGGACGCATGGCAAAGAAGGATGAAATGAATGGAGCGCTGCTGTTTCTGGCATCCGATGCATCGTCTTACATGACGGGGAATAATGTCGTTGTAGATGGAGGCTGGACAGCGTGGTGAGAGAGTACACAAGTAGACAGGTACACAGGTACTTGCTTGTCTACTTGTATACTTGTATACTTGTCTACCTTTTTACTTACACATGACCGAAATCCTCGCTCTCATCCCCGCGCGCGGCGGCTCGAAAGGCATTCCACGCAAGAATATCCGTACTTTTGCAGGCTATCCGCTTGTTGCGTGGAGTATAGCGGCCGGCTTGCAGGCGAAGAGTGTTTCGCGTGTCATTGTCTCGACCGATGACGAGGAAATTGCCGCGGTCGCACGCGAATATGGCGCAGACGTGCCATTCATGCGGCCCAGGGAACTTGCACAGGACAGAACAACCGACTTACCGGTCTTTGAGCATGCTTTGAAATGGCTTGAAGATACCGAAGCTTACAAGCCCGGCATCGTTGTGCAACTGCGGCCCACTTCACCGATCCGCCCGATGGATTGCGTGGATGGCGCGGTCAGGATCCTGGCTGAGCATCCCGACGCGGATTCCGTGCGCGGCGTTGTCCCTGCGGCACAAAATCCATATAAGATGTGGCGGTTCAACGGCTATGAAAAGCCGATGAAACCATTGCTTGAAGTGGAAGGGATCACTGAACCCTATAATGCGCCGCGCCAGATCCTTCCACCGGCCTACTGGCAAACCGGGCACATTGATGCCATCCGCACCTCCACGATCACCAGCAAGCAATCCCTTACTGGGAGTGTGGTTTATCCGCTGGTCATCGACCCGCGCTACACAGTGGATATTGACACGCTTGCCGACTGGCAGAAGTATGAAGCACTGGTATATAGTGGTCTGGAAATGGTCACGCCTGATAGCAAACTCCGACGCCCTCTGCCCGGTAAAATAGAACTGATCATTTGTGACTTTGATGGTGTCCTCACCGATAATCGTGTCTGGACCGATCAGGATGGCAGGGAAATGGTCGCTGCATTTCGCAGTGACAGTTTCCGTATAGGGGAATTGCGTGAGAAGGGCGTGGATGTGATGATCCTTTCCTCGGAAGTGAATCACGCTGTGGCGGCGCGCGCGAAAAAAATGGGCGTGGAAGCGATCCACGGTGTCGGTTTGCAGGATAAGGGGCGCGCGCTGCGCCAGGTCCTTGAGCAGAAAGACATCAAGGCGGAGAATGTCGTTTATGTCGGTAATGACCTGAATGACCTTCCCTGTTTTGAGATCGCAGGCTGGTCGGTGGCCGTTGCGGATGCGTATCCGGAAGTCATGCGTGCGGCAGATTATGTGCTGAGCAGGCCGGGAGGATACGGCGCGCTTCGTGAGTTGTGTGATTTGATTTTGAAAAAAACTTCCGCGTAGAGGAACGCGCCGAAGGCGTCCAATGTTGCTTGTGCGCTGGAGAGCGCACGCTACGCGATACAAGGAGAAAAAATGGCACGTGAATTAAGAATTGGGAATCGAATGGTGGGCGACAGGCATCCGGCATTTGTGATCGCGGAGATAGGGATCAACCATAACGGCGATCTCGGTATTGCCAGGCAGATGATCGACGCGGCGGTGCATGCCGGTGTGGACGCGGTAAAGTTCCAGAAGCGGACACCCGAAATTTCCACGCCGTCCGAACAGCGGAGGCAAATGCGCGAAACGCCGTGGGGCTATATCACCTATCTGGATTATCGCTACAAGGTCGAGTTCAACGAAGAGCAGTACTGCGAGATCGATCGCTACTGCAAAGAGAAGGGCATCATGTGGATGGTCTCCGTATGGGATGAGCCTTCGGTGGATTTCATGGAAAAGTTCGACACGCCCGCCTATAAGATTCCATCCGCCTCCCTTACGGACTTTGGCCTGATCCGCAAGGCCCGGGCGACTGGCAAGCCGGTCATCTTGTCTTCGGGTATGTCCACGATGGAGCAGATCAAAAATGGAGTGGCTATGGCGGGCGAAAAGGATCTTGTGGTGATGCACTGCACCAGCACTTATCCCTGTGAGCCTGAAGAGTTGAACTTGAAGATGATCGAGACTCTTCGTCGTGAGTTCCCGAACCTGCCCATTGGATATTCGGGTCATGAAGTGGGACTTGTTCCATCTGCCATTGCGGTTGCCTTGGGCGCCTGCATGGTGGAGAGACATTTGACTCTCGACCGCGCCATGTGGGGCAGTGACCAGGCCGCATCCGTTGAGCCGGGTGGCTTTGAGCGTCTGGTGAAATATCTGCGCGTGGCGGAAGCTGCGCTTGGCGATGGGGTGAAGAAGGTCTATGAGAGTGAAAAGGTTTCCATGCTGAGATTGCGCCGTGTAGATGGCGAGGATTAGTTGTTACGGGAGCATGTTGCAAAGCGCGCATAGGATGAGGGTATTTTCATGAGATTGACAAGAACCATCCGCCGTTCGTTGAGGCCGGCAGGTAAAACAGCTCAGGCGGTGTGGCGTTGGAAGCGCCTGTCCTTCAGCGATGCGCCGCCTGTCTTCGGCAACTCCAAGCCGAAGAGCGGCTCACATTTGTTGTTACAGGTGCTGGCAGGGATGTGTCAGGTCTCGCCGCATAAGTATGTGGAGGCGGAGCCGATACGCACGATCACGAAAGAGGGCAGAAGAAAGACGAAAGAAGAGATACTGAATGAGTTGAAGCGAATTCCTCGCGGTGTTATTGGATGGGGATATGTAGAGGCTTCACCGGAGAATCTCGCATTTTTGTGCCAGCCTGGGCGTGTGAATTACTTCGTCTATCGCGACCCGCGTGATCTGCTTGTCTCACAGGTGTTCTTCGCAACGGACATGTACGAAGATCACGGGATGCATGGGTATTACAACTCACTTTCTGATTTCGGTGAGCGGCTCAAGGTCGCCATCACAGGCGTTGACCACGATGGGCTGTACATGGTCAGCGTGAAGCAGAGGTACGAAGGTGTTTTCCAGTGGCTGGAACAAAAAAACGTGCTGTGCATCCGTTTTGAAGATTTGGTCAACAACCGCGATGCCACATTGAATGCGATGCTCGATGAAGTGGAGCGCACTGGCTATAAAATCCCCACGCCGCGTGAAAAGGCTTTGTCCATTTTAGTAAATGCGATCCAGCCGAAGAAGAGTCGCACCTTCCGCTCGGGGAAGACGGGTGGGTGGAAAGAGCATTTCACCGAAGAGCACAAGAAGTTGTTCAAGGATGTGGCGGGGGATTTGGTGGTGAGGCTGGGGTATGAGAGAAATAATGATTGGTAAAACGAATATTGCTGTAGAGTATAATTCTCTTAATGAGCCAGACCTTTGAGCAAATTCGCCAATTGGTTGCGCGCAATGAGGTTCGAATATCCGCACATGGATATGACGAACTCGCTGATGAAAATATTCTGGTTCGAGATGTGATAGCAGGTCTGGAAAGCGCTGTCATTGTGGAAGATTACCCTGATTATCACAAAGGTCCTTCCATATTGGTCCTGCAAAAGGATAAGCAGGAAAACCCAATACATGTAGTTTGGGGCATTCCCAAAAACGCTGTGACTCCTGCAGTATTGGTCACAGCCTATCGTCCAGACCCTGTCAAACGGTCGGACGGTTTTACAAGGAGAGTAAAATGACTAAACGCCATGTGAAAAAACTCGTACATGTCGGAGAATATGCCGCCGAAGTGGAGGTCGAGATGATTTACACCGATGACGATTGGTCTCCATACCTGTCTTTGGACGACGCGATGAAATTGGATGATGTCCGTGAAGCTCTAGGGCGCCAGGATTTTGAAACCGCGCAAAAACTTTCGCGCGTGTATACGCTGTCGCCGCTGGTTATTTAATCTTTTGTCTTCAAAGAACACATCCGAAGCCCAAAACTTCGGATGTGTTCTTATCTATTCAGTCTGTTACAATTTGCGACCCATGAGAGCATTCTACACTCAACGCATCAAACGCGGACTTGTCCGCAGGCTCAACAATTTCAAAATTTCGGCGATGGCGCGCCGCGTTGCACGACAAGAGCCGCAACCCACGGGCGCGCCTATTGTCTTCTTCAAAGCCTCCACAGGGATTGACGATCTTTCGTGGAACAGCGGATTCCATTTACTGGCTTCATGGGCGTTGCGGTTGAAAGGGATTCCCGTTGCTTATTTCGCGTGTCATTCGGGCATGAGTCATTGCGTGCTGGGGACGAACCGCGAGAATGTATATAAGGCGCCGCCATGTAAATCCTGTATTTATCAATCACGAACATTGTATAAAAACGTTCCAACGTTTGAACGTTCAAACGTTCAAGATTCAACGTCAAGCGTCACCTGGTTCGATTATCAACGTGATACGCAGCTCGCAGCGGCCATCAAGGATCTCCTTTTGCAGGATCTCATGAACTTCCGATGGCAAAACATTCCTCTCGGGGTGTTATGTCTGCCCAGCTTGCGATGGATCCTGCGAATCCATCATCTGAATGACGACGAAAATACGCGTTATCTTTTGCGGGAATATATTCTGTCGGCGTGGAATGTCGCGCAGAAGTTTGCGGACTTTCTCGATCAGACTCGGCCGCGGGCTGTGGTCGTGTTCAACGGACAGTTCTTCCCCGAAGCGACCGCGCGCTTCATCGCGCAGAAGCGCGGACTGCGCGTCATCACACATGAGGTGGGACTGCAACCTGCGTCCGCATATTTCACGGATGGTGAAGCGACCGCCTACCCGATTCACATCCCTGATGATTTTGAAATGAGTGCTGAACAAAACGAAAAGCTGGATGCTTATCTTGCGAAGCGCTTTCAAGGGGACTTCACGATGGCGGGCATCAAGTTTTGGGCGGATATGAAGGGACTCGATGCTGACGCATCATTCGTGCAGAAGGCGGCGGGG
>Ga0209002_10004050_pt1 | contig 11597 bp, 13 predicted proteins | sample Rifsed16ft2_FD_184010 | JGI IMG/M metagenome (GOLD analysis project Ga0209002, IMG submission 184010) | Soil microbial communities from Rifle, Colorado, USA - sediment 16ft 2 (version 2) | ecosystem: Environmental > Terrestrial > Deep subsurface > Rock core/Sediment | place: Rifle, Colorado...
CACAATCGTTGAGGTAAAAAGGGAACAGAACCACTTCAGGCTCAAGATTAAAAAGAGCGCGTAGATGGCGGGCGCCGCTTAAAAAGGTTCCCCTCACAAAAAAGGAGGTATAAAGATGGCAGTAAAGGTAAGGATTCCCACCCCCCTTAGAAAGCTTACGGACGGAAGCCCCGAGGTTTCCGTGGACGGCTCTACCGTCACTGAGGTCCTTGACGCCCTGGAGAGGAAATATCCAGGCGTAAAGGAGCGGATATGCGAGGGCGACGGCACGCTCAGAAAATTTGTAAACCTTTACCTGAACGACGAGGATATAAGGTTCAAGGAGAATATGAAGACCAGGGTCAAGGACAATGACGAACTTTCCATAGTCCCGGCCATTGCCGGAGGGAATCCTGATCATGGAGGGAAGCCTTGAAGAAAAGGATTTATCTTACATACCCAAAAGAGCTTGTGCAGGAGTCTTTGATATATCAGGCTGGCAAACTCTTTAAAGTCGAGACCAACATACGGCAGGCAAGCGTTGGAAGCAACATGGGGCTTGTCGCCCTTGAACTTGAAGGCGAGCCAAAGGAGATAGAGAAGGCAATAGATTTCTTTATCAAAAAGGGCGTTAAGGTGGAACCTATCGAACTGGATGTTGTTGAATAGAATCTGAACAATTTTTTTGCCAAAGTTCTTGACAAAATTACTAATGTATTATAAACTTGACAAAATTGGTAAGGTATTTTCTTTTGATATTTCAAGCAGTTCTGCCTGATAGTCAGGCTGATAGGCAGGCTGATAGGCAGGACTTTCAGGGTATGGAAAAATCCGGAGGTTTGTTATGCGAGGGCATAAAATTCTTGAAGCCGTGCAGGCAAAGGGATATTCCTTGAGGGAGACAAACAGTTCCATAATTGAACTTGTAGGGAATACCCCGCTTGTGAAGATAAATAGAATCACGGGGGAACTGCCGAAAAGCATTGAGGTTTACGCAAAACTTGAAAGTTACAATCCGGGCGGCTCCGTAAAGGACCGCCCCGCACTGAGGATGATAGAGGATGCCGAAAAGGCGGGCCGCCTTACAAAGGATAAGGTGATACTGGATTCCACCTCCGGCAATACCGGCATTGCCTATGCGTGGATAGGGGCGTACAAAGGTTACAGGGTTGACCTTGTGGTTCCGGCAAACGCAAGCGAGGAGAGGAAAAAGACGCTCAAGGCGTTCGGCGCCAACGTGATTTTTTCAAACCCGCTTGAAGGAAGCGACGGCGCGATAAGGCTCGCGTGGAAACTCTATGTGGATTGTCCGCAGAAATACTGCAAGCTCGACCAGTACAATAACCCCAGTAACCCGCAGGCGCATTACGATACGACAGGCCCCGAGATAATAGAGCAGACGGGCGGGAAGATCACCCATCTGGTGGCAAGCATAGGCACCGGAGGGACAATAATGGGCACGGGAAGAAGGCTCAAGGAATTCAAAAAAGACATCCGGGTCGTGGCGGTTGAGCCGGACTGTCCGCTTCACGGCCTTGAGGGGCTGAAACACATGGCATCTTCCATAGTCCCCGGCATATACCACGCGGAGGAACACGATGAGAAGATCCCCGCGCCGACCGAGGAATCTTATGAGATGGTAAAAAGGCTTGCGAAAGAGGAGGGTATTCTGGTGGGGCAGTCCTCCGGGGCCGTCATGTGGGCCGCGCTGAAACTCGCAAAGACATTGAGAGAGGGCCTTATAGTTATAATATTCCCGGACGGGGGGGATAAATACCTTTCTACAAGGCTCTGGGAATAAAGGCGGTTATCAGGTCGCGGTTACCGATTTTTTTTGTTGATAACCAATGGCTGATAACCTATTTTTTTAATATGATTAAGATGTTAGACAGCACATATAATAAAATACTTGAACATTCTACGGATTCCTATCCAGACGAGTGCTGCGGGGCGCTTATCGGAAATGCCGCCGGGGGAAAGACAGTGCTTGAGGTCTGCGCGTTAAAAAATGTCAACAGAGAGCGTTCCCGCGACAGATACGAGATGGACCCGGCGGAACTTCTCAGGGCGGAGAAGGAGGCGCGGAAGTGCGGGATGGATATTATAGGGATATATCACTCCCATCCCGATCACCCGGCAAGGCCCTCGCAGTTCGACAGGGACAGGGGGTGGCCTGAATATTCTTACGTGATAGTTTCGGTAAAAAAAGGCATTGATACAGAGGTAAAAAGCTGGACGTTTGGCGATTTTTCCGGGCCTTTCAAAGAAGAGGAGATAATAATAGTTAAGGAGTGAAATAGGGAAATGGATTTTACGGAAGAGCAGATAGAGCGTTATTCGCGCCACATAATACTCCCCGAGGTCGGGGGCAAGGGGCAGGCCCTGCTTTTGGGAAGCAGGGTGTTTATACTGGGCGCCGGGGGGCTCGGGAGCCCTGCGCTTCTTTATCTCGCGGCCGCCGGCGCCGGAACCATCGGGGTTGCCGACGGAGACCGTGTTGATCTCAGCAACCTTCAAAGGCAGATTATACATACGACAAAGAATATCGGGATTCCCAAAACCCAGTCCGCGAAAAAGGCGATAGAGGATTTAAACCCCGATGTAAAGGTCGTAATCTATAACGAGCGCCTTACAAAGGAAAACATAAGGAATATTATAAAAGACTACGATATCGTCCTTGACGGAAGCGACAACTTCCCGACAAGGTTTCTGATGAACGATGCCTCGTTTTTCGAAAAAAAGACGCTTGTCTCCGGCAGCATGTTCCGGTTCGAGGGGCAGGTATCGGTATTTAAGCCGCACCAGGGGTATCCGTGTTACAGGTGCCTGTATCCTGAGCCTCCTCCGAAGGGGCTTGTCCCGTCCTGTCAGGAGGCAGGGGTTCTGGGCGCGCTCGCCGGGGTTATAGGGGTTTTGCAGGCCGTTGAGACGGTAAAAGAAATTCTGGGGATAGGAGAAACCCTTGCCGGGCATCTTATGCTGTTTGACGCCCTGAGGATGTCTTTTAAGAAACTCAGAGTAAGAAAAGACCCAGGGTGCGCCCTTTGCGGCGGGAATCCGTCCATAAAGGAACTTATCACTTACGAAGAGGTCTGCGAACTGAGAACGCGAGAACTGAAAATCAGGAAAAATGAAAAAAGATTATCTGAGTAATCCGGGAACCTTGAAGATTGACCTCATGCTGAGGGGCGTAAGACTGGAGGCCCTTGATATAGAGCCGCTGGCCGGGCGCGCCGGCGTTGGCATAGATATCATACTTCCGGGGGGAACGCCTGTAAACGTCCCGTCTGACGAGGAATTTGTAAAGGATTCCCCTTATATCCTGAGGAAAAAAGGGGATGCGTATGCGATAACGGACCTGAAAAAAGAGGTGGCGGTCAGGATAGTCCCCATCCCGTCATTTTACGGCAGAAAAACAAAAACAGGGGTTTTGTTTTCCGATATCGCCAAGGTCCACGGAAGTTACGCCGTGATTACGCCGCTTCCGTACTGCGATTTTTTTAAAAACAATATAGAATGCCGCTACTGCGCCGGGAATTTTTCAGGCGCCGGAAAAAAGGAAAAGGCATATTCAGTTGACGAGGTGCTTGAGACGGTTGACGCGATATTGAAGGAAGGAGGCCTCAACATTATCTACCTCTCCATTGGCTTTAGCGAGGGAGAAGACGGAGGGATTCTTTTTCTGGCGCCGTATATGAGGGAAATAAAAAAACACTTCAACTGCCTTATCGCCGTTGAGGCGCTGCCCCCCAAAAAAAACCACTGGATAGACGATACCTATGCCCTTGGGGCCGATTCAGTCCTCTATAATCTTGAGATATTCGATCAGGAACTTTTTGAGGCTATATGTCCGGGAAGGGCAAAATCCATCGGAAGGGGAAGGTATATTATTGCCCTTAAATATGCCGCCGGCGTATTCCCGAACGGAACCGTCGCATCGCACCTTATCGTGGGGCTTGAGCCGCCCGGTTCAACCTGCATGGGGATAGATTTTCTGACAGGCATAGGGGTTGTCCCGATACTTCCGATATACAGGCCCAAAAAAGGCGGGGCATTGAGGATTGAGCCCCTCACGGGCGAGGTGATAATACCCATCTATAAGCACCTCTACAGGGCGGTAAAGAAAAACAATATAAATATGAACTGGGTAAGGGACATAAGCAGCATAACAACCCCCATAGAGGGAAGGCTTCTTACAGGGGAGGGGCAGGGGGGGATTAATCTTATTTTTGACCAGTTCTATAAATCCAGGCTCGGTTTGAAAACCGCGTGGGGGCTTTCAACCCTTAGAAGAAAACTCAGGGTCAAAAGCCCCAAAGAGCCAGAGGACTTGTAAAAAGACCGGCAAAGGGAGGTTTTGAAGAAAGAGACTGTGGCCGCCGAGATAGACAGACGTTCCATATGGCTGCTTCTGATAGTTAAGGGGCGGAGGATTCTGTTTTTTTTGGCATTACTCTCCTTTCTTTGGTATATTGTAAGTATACCGGTGCCCGAGGGGCTTACGCCTGCTGGAAGAAACGCGATAGCGATATTTTTTTTATGCCTTATCCTGTGGGTTTCGAATGTAATCCCCCTTGCGATAACCAGCCTTTTTGCGATTGTCCTTGTTCCCCTTCTGGATGTGCTTCCCAGAAAGGAAGTCTACGGGCTCTTCGGGAACGAGGCGGTGTTTTTTATACTCGGCGCCTTCATACTGGGCGGCGCCGTGATGCATTCCGGACTTTCAAACCGCATAGCGCTTTTCATAATGGGGCGGTTCGGGGCATCCCCAAAAAGGCTGCTTTTAAGCGTTTATCTGCTTTCGGCCGTGCTTTCGTTTTTTATGTCGGAGCACGCCGTTGCGGCAATGCTATTTCCGATAGTGCTTGATATTACAAAAAGCCTGGGGCTTAAACCGGGGACATCAGGTTACGGGAAACTTCTTTTCTTTTCACTTTCATGGGGGTGCGTTATAGGCGGTGTTGCAACGTTTTTGGGAGGGGCAAGGGTGCCCCTTGCGGCGGGGATGCTCCGGGAGATAACCGGGAAGACAATAGATTTCGTTTCCTACAGCGTCGCGGTGCTGCCCCTTGTGGCGGTGATGCTCCTTGTCGGATACCTCATCCTGACGAGGGCATTCCCCATGGACGTTGAGAGCGTTGAGAAGGTGCACGAGTTTTTAGAGAAGCGTATCCGCGCAATCGGAAAGGTAAGTTACACCGAATATGCGGTGGGCCTTGTGCTTTTACTTACGGTTATTGCGTGGGCGACCATAGGGAAAATAACGGGGCTTTCAACAATTGCGCTTACCTCCGTGGTCGTTCTTTTTATCCTCAGGCTCGTAAGGTGGAAGGATATAGAGGCGTATGTCAACTGGGGCGTAATACTTATGTACGGCGGGGCGATAATAATGGGGACCGCGCTTGAAAAAAGCGGGGCCGCGTCCTGGATGGCGGAAAGGGCATTCGGGCAATGGGTGGTGAACCCGTGGACTGCAATCGCCTTTTTCTCTTTGTTTGCGCTGTTACTTACCGAGGGCATGAGCAACGCGGCCGTTATCGCGATACTGCTTCCCGTGGGAGTGGGGCTTACGCAGAGATTTTCAATGGACCCCAGGATTGTAACCTACGCGATAGCCATTCCCGCGGGGCTTGCGTTTGCGCTTCCCATATCAACGCCCGCGAATGCGATTGCCATATCCTCAAACTACGTAACGGTAAAGGATATGGCAAAGCTCGGCGCGGTCATGACGGTGGTTTCATGGATTGTCTTTAACCTTGTTGCCAGGTTTTACTGGCCGCTTGTGGGGCTTGGGTATTGAAGATGAAGAACATACTGCTGGTACTGCCGTCTTCCGGAGGGGCAGGGAGGGCGATTGCCCATGCGGTGGGGACTGCGAAGAAAGAATCCGCCACCCTTTTTGCCCTTTATGTGCTCGAAACAGAGGTTACCGAGGATGCCCTGGAGAGGCTTACTGACATGGGGTTCATAGGGGAAAGGCCGTCAACCGAGCTTTCCGAGGCAATAACAAAAGAAAAGAGGCAGAGGGGCTACGAATCGCTCGGGCAGGTGCAGATAAAGGCCATGGAGGAGGGTGTGGAATTCGAGCCTTTGATGGAACAGGGTGAGAGGTTTTCAAAAATACTGGAGGTCATAGAGGGGCGCGCCGTTGACCTTGCCGTTATAGTAAGGAAAAAGGAGAGAACTATCGCAAGGTATCTGCACAGGCCGTTTTTTGACGAACTTAAAGAAAAATCGCCCTGCGCGATTGAGGTTTTTGACGAAGACTAAATAAAGGAGGACTCACGATGGGAAAGGCGTGGACACAAGAGGAACTTGAAAAGGTAAGCAGGGAACTGGAGGGAAAAGACCCCTCGTTGGCAATTAAGTGGGCCGTTGACAATTTCCATCCGGACGTCGCCCTTGCCTGCAGTTTCGGGGCAGAGGACGTTGCCCTGGTGGATATGCTCGTAAAAGTGAAACCCGATGCCCGGATATTCTATCTCGATACGGGGCTTCTGTTTAAAGAGACCTATGACGTGATAGGGAGAATCACCAAAAAATACGGCATACAGCCGGAAAGGTGCGCGGCCGCCCTTTCTCCGGAAGATATGGAGAAAAAACACGGCCCGAAATTCTGGGAGGCAAGCCCAGATGAGTGCTGCAAAATCCGCAAGGTGATTCCGCTTGAAACCGCGCTCAGCGGGTTAAGGGCGTGGGTAACCGGGATAAGAAGGGACCAGGCCCCGACCCGCGCAAACGCACCAGTCGTTGGATGGGACGAAAAGTTCAAACTCGTCAAGATTAACCCGCTTGTCACGTGGACATGGGAGGATGTGTGGAACTATATCCGCAAAAACGACGTCCCTTACAACGTGCTGCACGATAGAAATTATCCGAGCGTCGGGTGCGAGCCGTGCACAAAGCAGGTTAACCCCGGAGAAGACCCCAGGGCGGGAAGGTGGGCGGGAAAAGGCAAAATCGAATGCGGCCTGCACAAGTAAGGCGGTTTTAGAGAGACGCAAGGGAGCCGGAAAAATATAGCAGTTTTTGGAAGGAGGTAATTTTAAAGTGCCAGAACTTATTTCGCCGCACGGAGGAAAACTTGTAAACAGGGTGAGTGAAGGCAAGGAAAGGGAAGACCTGTCTAAAAAAGCCGCGGGACTTAAAAAGGTAATCCTTTCGGACAGGGAGATATCCGACCTTGAACTCATAGCCACCGGGGGGTTCAGCCCGCTTGAAGGTTTTATGTGCAAGGAGGATTACCACTCCACGATGGATACGATGACGCTTAAACGCGGGTTTCCGTGGACAATCCCCATAACCCTTTCCGTTACAAAAGAAGAGGCCAAAGGTTTAAAAGAGGGGATGGAACTCGCCCTTCTGGACAAAGACGCGGCGGTTCTGGCTGTCATGCGGCTTGAGGAGGTTTTTGTCCACGACAAGGAGAAGGAGGCACTTGAGGTCTACGGCACAAAAGAGGATGCCCATCCCGGCGTAAAAAAGGTCTACGAGATGGGAGATGTTTTGCTCGGAGGAAAGGTTTCGGTCACAAAAAGGATAGAGTACGCCGATTTCAGAAACTACAGGCGCGACCCCTCGGAGACAAGAAAGCTCTTCAAAGAAAAGGGCTGGAAAAGGGTTGTCGGCTTTCAAACCCGCAACCCCGTGCACCGCGCCCATGAGTACATACAGAAATGCGCGCTTGAGGTGGTTGACGGGCTGATGATACATCCTCTGGTCGGAGAAACAAAGGAGGACGATATACCGGCCCCCATACGTATGCGCTGCTATGAGTCGCTTATAGAGAACTACTATCCAAAGGACAGGGTTATACTGTCTGTATTCCCGGCCGCGATGAGATACGCGGGCCCGAGGGAGGCTGTTTTCCACGCCCTCATCCGTAAAAACTACGGCTGCACCCACTTCATAGTCGGAAGGGACCACGCGGGCGTTGGGAGCTACTACGGGACATTTGACGCGCATTACATATTCGATGAATTTGACCCGTCCGAGATAGGGATTACCCCGCTCTTTTTCGATTATACCTTCTACTGCAAAAGATGCGCGGGGATGGCCTCCTACAAAAGTTGCCCGCACGATTCATCGGAGCATATAACGCTTTCCGGGACAAAGGTAAGGGAGATGCTCCGAAGCGGAAAAATCCCTCCCCCGGAGTTCTCAAGGCAGGAGGTGGCCGATATCCTCGCGGAGGCCATGAAACAGAAGTAGTTGCCTCTCTTGACACGGCATTGAAATTATTCTAATATCTCAAAACCTGCCGGCTGCAGAGCGCAGGTGAGGGGAATATCCCATGAGCCATCCCGTTTTCCGAAGGCGTAAAAAGGTCATCAAGCCCGGATATCAGCTGCAGAGCGCGTTTTACTGGGCGATATCCCTTTTTGTCTATTCCCTTATCCTCGGCTTTATTATCTTTTATCCCCTTTCTCAGGAACTTTATTCTGCCGTAACCGCTGCGGAGAAGGCAAGGATATCGGAACTTATAATGACCCTTCACAAGAGGATATGGCCGGCGGTTTTCATGGTGTCGGTGCTTGTGTGGCTGCAGGTAATCCTTGTGTCCCACAGGGTGGCGGGGCCTATCTACAGGCTTGAAAAAGATGTAGAAGAACTTTTAAACGGGAATTTTTCAGGGAGGATGAAGTTAAGGAGAAGCGACCAGTTCGCCAATGAACTTGAGCGCACGTTCAACGGTTTGGCCGGGTATCTTGAGGAAGCCAAGAAAGGGGATGGAAGGCTGCACGCGGACATAAGGGCGAAACTTGAAGCCGTTCAGGCAAGCCTTAAAACCATGGACAGAGGCGCCCTTGAAGAGGCGCAAAAAACCCTGTCAGGCATTGTGCGGGAATTAAAAACTCATCTTGACGCATTCACCGCCGCAACAAGGCGTGGCTGAAAACACCTCGTGAACGGAATGCTCGCCGCAATCCCGCCCAGCACCACTTTCCGGCGCGAATGCCGGTTTTTCAGAAAAGTCAATAACGGAAATGGCGGGTCAAGGCGATCTATATAAATGACAACTTCCTCACCGTTAACCGTCCATCAATCGTCATCCGGCGGCTTGCACCCGGCGGCCTTCATCCGGCAATGATATGTTTTTAACTTTTAAATCACCGCTAAAAAGAGGCGTCTCTCTCAGGGAAGAACCTTGGCGCGGGGAAGGAGGGATAACCTACGTTGAGATGCTTGCTGTCCTGGCCATACTTCTGATTGTTGCCGCCATAGCCATTCCGAGGTATTTCAGGTTCATACAGAACGCGCGCGAAACCGCCGTAATGGCATTTCTTGGCAGGGTTGTAACCGCCGAGGAGGCTCACAGGGCAGCCAGCCCTTCAGACGCATATACGGATAATTTCAGGGAGATTGACATTCCAAACGTCCCCGGCGAAAGCACGGCCGCCGTTGAACATGATTACAGGTTCGTTCTCTCGGCAGGCGCCGATTCTGAAGGAAAAAACTGGTGGCAGATTACCGCAACCCCTGTTAATAACAATGCCGCCGTCCGCTGGTTTTATGCGGACCAGACAGGCGCGATAAGATACGAGGTAGGCACAACGCCTGATAAAAACAGCCCGCCTGTAAAACAGTAAGCGCTGATAGAGGCGGACGGCGGGCCCTTTTGTCTTGATTTTTAAATTTAGAAAGGATATGGGGATACATCCATGAAGCCAAGGATACTTATTGTTGACGATGATGCGCAAAACCTCGTTCTTCTGGGAAGCAAAATGGAGGTGGACGGATACGAGGTCGAAACCGCGAGAAACGGCCTTGAGGCCTTAAAAAAGGCGGGCGTGTTCCACCCCGACCTCATACTCCTGGATGTGATGATGCCCGTTATGGACGGGTACGAGGCCTGCAGGCGTCTTAAATCAAGCGAGGAAACGAGATATATTCCGGTGGTTATGCTCACCGCGAGAAGCGAACTCGAGGACAAGGTGATGGGGCTTGAGCTCGGGGCCGAGGATTACATAATAAAGCCATACAGCCTGATGGAGGTTTCGGCAAGGGTAAGGTCGCTTCTGCGGATGAGGACGCTTCAGGCGAAACTGAACGAAACGGAGAAGATGGCGGCCCTCGGCGAGATGGTGGACGGCATCGCGCATGAAATAAGAAACCCCCTGACCGCTATCGGCGGGATGGCGAGGCGCCTTTATGAGCATGAAACCGACGAGGAGCATAAACGTAACGCCGGCGCCATAATAAGCTCGGTCTTGAGGATGGAGCGGATGATGCAGAGGATTGACGAATACAAAGGCATCCTTGTCTCTCATCTTTCGCCCGGCGGCATTAACGATGTGATAAATGACGCCGTAAAAGAGATTAAGCCCCTTATTGGAAATAAAAAGATAAACATAAAGACATCCCTTATGCCCGACCCGCCGCCCTTTAACATGGACAGAACCAACCTGAAGATTGCCGTATTCAATATCCTTCAGAATTCCGTTGAGGCAATCGACGAGGAAGGCGAGATACGGATAAAGACGCTCCCGGCGGAGGGCAACACCCTCATCCTGTCAATTGCCGACACGGGAAGCGGCATGGATGAGGAGTTCTCAAGGAAAATATTCCGCCCCTTCCACACCTCCAAGATGACGGGGGCCGGGCTCGGGCTTACAATAACATACAGGATTATACAGGACCATCTGGGGACAATAGATGTGGAGAGCAAAAAAGGCTCTGGCACGGCCTTTACAATAAGGTTCTATATCACGCCCGCCTCCGGCGTTGGCCGCGCCGTTTAGCCGGCGGCCTTTTTAACAACCGTATCTTTTTTGAAATTGTAATCATCGCGCTCCGGGTAATCAATATTATAGTGAAGGCCGCGGCTTTCTTTCCTCATGGAGGCGGATTCTATTATCAGGCTCGCAACCGTTGCGATATTTCTCAGTTCTATCAGGTCGGACGTCATTGTAAAATCCCAGTAGTACTCGTTTATCTCCCTTTCTAAAAGCCCCATTCTTCTTTTTGCCCTTTCAAGCCTTTTATCCGACCTTACAATCCCGACGTAGTTCCACATGAGCCTTCTTATCTCGTCCCAGTTCTGGCTGATAACGACCATCTCGTCGCTTTTGACAACCCCGCGCGCCTGCCACGGGGGGACGGGAGGGAGTTTCTCTCCGTCCTTTTTTACGAAGGCGCACGCGTGGATGGCCGCGCGGTTGGCAAAAACAAGGGATTCAAGAAGGGAGTTTGACGCGAGGCGGTTTGCGCCGTGAAGCCCGGTTGAGGAGTTTTCGCCTGTTGAGTAAAGCCTTTCAAGAGAGGTCTTTCCGTCAATATCCGTTTTTATCCCTCCGCAGGTATAATGCGCCGCGGGCACAACCGGCACGGGCTCTTTCGTTATATCAAACCCGTATTCAAGGCATTTTTTGTAAATATTCGGGAATCTCTGTCTTATGAAATCCGCGCCCTTGTGGGTTATGTCAAGATAAACGCATTCGGCCCCGCTTTCTTTAAGCTCAAAGTCAATTGCCCTGGCAACGATGTCTCTGGGGGCAAGTTCCCCCGAAGGGTGGTGTTTTTTCATGAAAGCTCTTCCGTCTTTGAGCCTTAAGACCGCCCCTTCCCCTCTGAGCGCCTCCGAGATAAGAAAGTTTTTTGCCTTCGGATGGTAAAGG
>Ga0209002_10004056_pt1 | contig 11579 bp, 10 predicted proteins | sample Rifsed16ft2_FD_184010 | JGI IMG/M metagenome (GOLD analysis project Ga0209002, IMG submission 184010) | Soil microbial communities from Rifle, Colorado, USA - sediment 16ft 2 (version 2) | ecosystem: Environmental > Terrestrial > Deep subsurface > Rock core/Sediment | place: Rifle, Colorado...
CCCCGCCGCAGGCTCCCCGTCCAGTTCCACGCGATGGCCCGCAGGACGCGGCCGCCGTCGAGCGGGAAGCCGGGCACCAGGTTGAAGAGGCCGAGCGCGACGTTGATGAAGACGAGATAGCTCAGGACCGCGCCAACGCGCGCGCCCGGGCTGATGGCGAGGTTGACGGCCAGGACCACCGCGGCGATCGCGAAGCTCGTCAGCGGCCCGACGACGGCGATGACGAACTCGGTCGACGGCTTCTTCGCCTCGCCGGCGAGGTTCGAGACACCGCCGAAGATGAAGAGGGTGATCGAGCGCACCTCGAGCCCCCGCGACTTGGCGACGAGCGAGTGGGCCAGCTCGTGGACCACCACCGAGGCGAAGAGGAGGATCGCCGTGATCGCCCCGAGGAGCCAGTACTCCACCACCGCGCGCCCCTCGAGGCCCGGGACGGTGGGGAATACGCCGACGGCCAGCGACCAGGTCACCAGCCCGAAGATGACGAGCCAGCTGACGTGGACGCCGACGTCGATCCCCGCGATCCGGAAGAGGCGGACCGAATTGCCGAGCATGCGCCGGCATCGTACCCGAGGGTTCCTCGACCGGCAGATCCTGGCCCAGCTGGCCGGCTTCGGACCGTCGCCGGGCTGCCTTCCTGCCCGATCTCCTGTCAGGAGGCTAGGCGGGCCCGAGACGCTACCGCGCGATGAGGACGCTCACGTCGGCGTGCCGCACGACGTACCTCGACACGCTGCCGAGAAGTGCCCGCCGGAGCGGGTCCAGCTCCCGCGAACCGACGACGATGAGGTCATATCCGAATTCGCGAGCCACCCGGACGATGAGCGGCCCGGCGTCTCCCGTGGGTTCGTGCGTGGTCGTCCTCAACCCTCGTGCGCTGAGCGCCTGCTCGGCCTTGTGCAGTTCCGCGGCGTGCTCCGAACGGTCGCTCCACGGGTCGTCGGCCGGTGGACCGAGCCGCACCGGGACGACGGAGACGATGCCGACTTCGGCGCCCACCCCGGCGGCCAGGGCACCGGCCAGATCGAGCGCACGCGTCGCCTCGGGCGTGCCGTCGAAGGCGACGAGGATGCGGCGCGGACGAAGCTCTGGGTCGGTCATTCGCTGACCACTCCGCGGGCCCTCGGAGGGCCCTCCCCGGGGCCCGCTACGGCGAGCCGGCGCTGGACCCCGAAGAGCGCCACGGGGAACCTAGCGGTGAAGAGGCCCCACAGTCCGCGCGGCGCGAGAAGGGTGATGCCGACCGCCACGGCCCCGATCAGGACGAGGTAGAGGCTGCCGTAGTCGGCGAGGGCCTGCTGGAGGACGAAGAACACCACCGCCCCGATGATGGGACCTTCGATGCGACCGAGGCCGCCGATCAGCGCGATGAAGATCATCTTGACGGTCCAATCGACGCCGAAGGCGGCATTTGGTTGGATGCGCAGGAGCTGGAGGTAGATGACGGCCCCGGCCAGGGCCGCGCCCACCGACGCGACGAGGTAGATCGCGCGCTTGGCCCGGAAGACGTTCACCCCCAGGGAGAGCGCCGCCGGCTCGCTGTCCCGCAGGGCCCGGAGGGCGAGGCCGAGTCGCGAGCGCATGATCAGGGCCGCCGCTGCGACCGACCCGAAGCCGAGCGCGAGCGCCAGCCAGTAGACGAGCGCCTGACGCTCCGGCGCCGGCATGGCGACGAGCGTCTGGATCGTGACCCCGGTTCCCGCTCCGAGCTCACGGGTGTTGGCCACGAAGATGCGGAATACTTCCGCGATCACCCACGTCCCGATCGCGAAGTAGCCGCCCGAAAGGCGGAAGGCGAAGATGGACGTCAACGACGCCACCAGCAGGGCAGCCACCGCCACCACCGCCAGGGCGAGCACCGGATGCAGCACGAGGCGGTCGACGGAGATGAGCACTGCATAGGCCCCCAGACCGACGAAGGCCTGCTGCCCGATCGAGACGAGCCCGCCATAGCCGGCCAGCAGATTCCACATCTGCGCGAGCGCGAGCAGGGTCAGAAACTCGACGAGGAGCTTCATCGTGCCGGCAGGACCCCACGCCGGCAGCGAAGCCATCGCCACGAACAGGAGGACGCCCCCGATCGCCGTCGCGCGGCTCGCCGGCGTAGCTCGCTCGACCCGGAAGGCCGGCGTCGCGCTGACCCCGGTCACGCCTGCTGCCTGATGGACGCGCTGGGAAAGAGACCGCGCGGGCGGAACGCGAGGATGGCCAGGAAGACCAGGTGCCCGGCCAGCAGCTGGTAGGCGGGGTTGACCTGGTTGCCGAGCGCCTGCGCCACGCCGAGGATGACTCCCCCGGCGAGGGTGCCCCATAGCGACCCCAGCCCGCCGATGACGACCGCCTCGAAGGCGAAGATCAGTCGCACCGGCCCGTCCAGGGGGCCGAACGTCGTACGGATCCCCAGGAATACGCCGGCCACCGCGATGGTGCCCAGCGCCAGGGCCATCGCCAATGCGTAGACGTGCCGATCGTTGATGCCCACGAGTCGGGCCGCGTCGGCATCGTCCGACGTCGCGCGGAAGGCGCGGCCAAGCTGCGTGCGCCCGATGAACAGCTGCAGCCCCACCAGGATCAGGACGGCCACCAGGAGCGTCGCGAGAGGGAACCACCCGACGGCGAGCTGATCGGTCAGGCGCAGGCTCTGTCCCTCGATCGGTCCCGCGTCGAGGCCCTGCGAATCGGCGCTGAAGATCTCGAGCAGCGCGTTCTGGAGGATGACGGCGATGCCGAACGTGACCAGGATCGGTGGCAGGACGCCCCCGGCGATGGCACGGTTGAGGATGCCGCGCTGGAGGACGTAGCCGAGGAGCATCAGCACCGGGACGACCACCAGGAGTGAGAGGAGCGGGTTCGCCCCGCTCGCATCCGCGATCGCGAGGGCCATGAAGGCGGCCAGGATCGTCAGGTCGCCCTGGGCGAGGTTGACCACGCGCATGACCCCGAACACGAGCGAGAGCCCGGTCGCCAGGAGCGCGTAGAGCCCACCGAGGAGGATCCCCTGCACGAGGGCGTTGACCCACTCCATCTCAGATCCCGAAGTAGGCCGAGGTGATCGCGCCGCGCTCGAGCTCGGCCGGTCTTCCCTGGAGGACGACCCGCCCCTCAAGGAGACAGTAGACCCGCTCGGCCACGCCGAGGGCCTGCTCGATGTTCTGCTCGACCAGCAGGATGGTCGTTCCGTCGCGGCTGATCTCCGGGAGAGCCTTGTAGACCTGCCCGACGACGACAGGGGCAAGCCCGAGGGAGACCTCGTCGAGCAGCAACAGGCGCGGATTGGCCATCAGCGCCCGGCCGATCGCGAGGGCCTGTTGCTCGCCGCCCGAGAGGACGGCCGCGCTGCGCACCCTGAGCAGGCCGAGCAGCGGGAACAGCTCCATCACGCTGGCCACGTCCCACCTCCCCCGGCGCCCCCGGTAGGTGCCGATCGCGAGGTTCTCCTCGACCGTGAGGCTCGGGAAGATGCGCCGGCCCTCCGGGACGAGCGAGATCCCCAGCCCGACGCGGTCGTAGGCCGCCAGGCGGGCGATCGATCGACCGTCGTAGCGGACGTCCCCGTGGCGGGTGGGCAGCAGCCCCGCGATCATGCCCAGCAGCGTCGACTTGCCGGCCCCGTTCGCCCCGATCATCGCGACCGTCTCTCCCTCCTCCACCGACAGCGACACGTCGAAGAGGGCCTGGAAGTCGCCGTAGAAGCTGCTCGCCCCGGCGATCTCGAGCAGACTCACACCGGGAGTTCCTGACCCAGGTACACGGTGCGCACCTCGGAGCTGGCCATGACCACGCGCGGGTCGCCGTCGGCCAGGATGCGCCCGACACTCATGGCGATGAGCCGGTCGACGACGGAAAGGAGCGCCCCGACGAGGTGCTCGATCCAGATGATGGCCACGCCCTCCGAACGGATCTCGCGGATCGTCTCGACGACCCGCTCGACCTCCGGCTCGGTGAGTCCGGCGGCGATCTCGTCGAGGAGCAGGAGACGCGGCTCGGTGGCCAGCGCTCGCGCGAGCTCCAGCCGCTTGCGATCGAGCAGGGGGAGCGCCCCCGCCGGAGCATTGGCACGGTCCAGCAGCCCCGCCTTCGCGAGAGCCGTGACGCTGGCCGCTTCGGCCCGTCCGTCGTGACGGCCCCGACCGGCGTAGGTCGCCCCGAGGAGGACGTTCTCGAAGACGGTCATCGCCCCGAACGGCCGGGGGATCTGGTGCGTGCGCCCGATGCCCAGCCGCGCGCGGTCGTGGGCCGGCAGGCGGGTGAGCTCGACGTCATCCAGGCGGATCGAGCCGCCGTCGAGCGGCAGGCTACCCGCGATCAGGTTGAGGAGCGACGTCTTGCCCGCCCCGTTGGGGCCGACGACGCCGATGACCTCCTGTGCTCCGAGGGAGAACGACAGGGCGTCGGCGACGACGACCTTGCCGAAGGCCTTCCGAACGTCGCGGAGCTCGAGCAGCCCCGTCGTTCGCCCCTCGAGGTCGGCCTGGATCTAGCCCCCGATCGGCCGCAGCGAGCCGGCCTTGGGGATCTCCGGATGGTCTGCGTTGCTGACGATCGTGAGCTCGTACCCGGAGGCGGTGTCGGCGCTCTTGCCCCACTGGCCGCCGACGAGCGGCGTCTTCGCCACGTTCTTGTTCGGCTGCCCGGTCCAGGCGAGCTTGCCGACGATCGTCTCGAGGTTCGTCGCCGCGATGGCATCCCGGATGGACGCCTTGTCCTCGATGCTCGTGGCGCGCTTGAGAACGTCGGTCGCGACTTCGAACAGGGCGTGGGCGAAGCCGATCGGCTGGGTCCACTGGTTCGAGGTGGCGGCCGTATAGGCGTCGGCCAGGGCCTTCGAGCTATCGCCCGTGAGGGACGATGAGAATGGGTGGGACGGGCTCCACCACACCTCGGTGGAGAGGCCGTCGCCGAGGTCGGCACCGAGGGCCTTGACCGACGCGGGGAAGAGGAGCGCCTTCCCGATCGAGGCCGCCTTCGGCTTGAAGCCCTGCTGGTTGGCCTGGGTCCAGAAGGTCGTGAAGTCGGGCGGGATGGGCACGCCGGTGACGATCTCGACCCCGCCGGTCTTGAACTGCCCGATCTGGGCCGAGAAGTCGTCGGTCAGGTTCTGGTAGCGGCCGGGATCGATGAGCGAGTAGCCGGCGTTGGCGAACGCCGGCGGGAAGCCCACGACCGGGTCGCCCCACGCGTTCCCGTCGCCGTCGTTCGGCCAGATCGCCCCGATCTTCTTGTTCGTGTCGATCTGGCTCCACATGTCGAGGAAGACGGCGATGATGTCCTCGAGGCCCCAGAAGAAGTGGTAGGTCCAGGTGAACTCCTTCCACGAGGCCGGATCCGCCGGATTCGCCTGGCGCGCGATGAACCACGGCTGCCAGGGCGCCACGGTCGAGACGCTGGGGACGCCGTTGGCCTCGCACTGGTCGGAGACCGGGTTCGTCGTCTCGGGTGTCGAGGCGACCAGCATGAGGTCGATGCCATCGGCGATCAGCTCGCCGGCCACCTGGGCCGCCCTGGCCGGGTCCGACTGCGTGTCCTTGGCCAGGATCTCGACCGGGTGGACGGTGTCGCCGATCTGGATCCCCGCGCCCCACGCGGCCTTGACCCCGCTGAAGATGAAGTCGTCCGCCTCCGCGAACGAGGCGATGGGCCCCGTCTTCGGACTGACGTAGCCGAGCTTGATGGTCCGCCCGGCCGCGGCGGTCCCGGTGGGCTGCGCGGTACCGGTCGCGGTCGCCCCGGGTGTCGGGGTCGTGGTGACGCCGCAGGCCTGCAGGAACGCGGCGAGGCCGGCTGCCGAACCGCTCCACGCCATGACGCGCAGGAAGTCGCGGCGATCGAGCCGCCGCTGAAGCATGCCGATCAGGCCCTCGCTGCGCTCCCGTTCGCTCGGTGCCATGAGATCCCTCCTTGTCTCTCCGCCGGTCCGCGGTGCCACCCGCCGGCGGTCCCTCCTCGCTCCACCCCTCGGGGTCAGGAGTGTACCGCTCCCGGACGGTGGCGCGACCGTCCGGTCAGCCCCTGGCCGTCTGCCCGTTTCAGGACCTGCACCACGCCGGCGGTCCCGTTCACCCTGATGATGTCGCCGTTGCGGATCGAGTTGGTGGCGTTCCACGTCCCGACCACTGCGGGGATCCCGTACTCCCGGGCGGCGATGGCCGCATGCGTCAGCATGCCGCCCGTGTCCGTGACGACACCCGCGATCTTCAGGAACAGCGGTGTCCAGGCGGTGCTGGTGGCCGGCGACACGAGGATCTCGCCCGCCTGGAGGGACGGGAACTCCTCGAAACTCATGATCACGCGCGCCGGTCCTTCCACGATGCCCGCGGCTCCCGGGAAACCCTCCAGCCGCTCGACGACTTGCTTCTCCCCCTTGGGGTGCAGTACCTCGTCGACGATGCCGAACACCTTGAGGGCGATCGGGTCGCCCATCGTCGCCGGGATGTTCCCCACGGTGAGTGGCGCGTCGGCCTCGCTCGCCGCCTGCCAGTACTCCCGCCGTTCTACCACGAGCGAAGGGATGAGGGCCTGGTGGTGGTACGTGCCGATCTTCTCGTCGCGGGCGAGGTCGCCGAGGACCTCGACCAGCTCGCTGAACGTGAGGAAGAACACGTCCTCGGCACGCTCGAGCAACCCGAAGCGCACGAGCCGTCGACCGCAGGCAATGAGCGTCCTGTGCAGGGCAGCGGTGGAGCCAGCGTCGATGTAGAAGCCGTGATCCTCCTGGAAGGCGTACACCTGCTGGGCGACGGGCAGCAGCCGTCGGAACGCCTCCTTGTCCTCGACGGACAGCCGATCCTCGATGGCCGCGATGGCCTCCTCGCGCTCGGCGATGACGCCCTCGCGCGCGTGCCCGAAGTCCCAGCCATCGTCCATGCGCGCGAAGTAGCTGGCGATCGTCTCGAGAACGGGCGCGGGCTCCTCCTGCCACGTCGGGAACATGACGTCGAGGTGCGCGGCGCTGATCCTGTTGCCGTAGACCCACAGCCACTCGTCGAAGCGCCGGCGCCACGCGCGGCCATCGGGCGTCTCGGCCAGGGTCTCGAGCAGCGAGCCCGTCGGCGTCTTCGTGAAGACGTCGCGCAAGCCGGTCTCGGCCGCCAGCTTGGCCAGGTTCCACAGGCCCTCGTCGGTCTGTGATGCCATGGCGTTGAAGCCCTTGAGCAGGTTGACGAAGTCCTTCTCGTCCACCCCGCGGGCTTTGCAGAAGGCCTCGAACTCCAGGTAGATGGTGTCGGCCGGATACATGAGGATGAAGTGGATCTCCCAGTGCCGCCGATTGATCTCCTCGCTCTTCGCCAGGTAGTCGAGGAGGTGGGCGGTCGTGAGGCCGTCGGCGTCCACCGCGGCCAGGGAGGCCAGGTTGGCGATCACCTCGGCGATGTAGCCGCGGTAGTACTCCTCCCAGTGCTCCTTGCAGTGCTCGACGAGCCGCCCGAACGCCTCGGCGCGGCGGGCCACCTCGTCCGGGTCGTCGATGAGCGCGAAGCCGAGGTAGACGCGCCCCCGGTAGAGCTTGACGTGGGCGCCCTTGGATGGCGGTAGCTGCGTCTGCTCCGAAGCGACGTGGTAGCCCCACGCGTGGTGCTTCTGGATCGTCGTCATCCCCATCGGGGAGATGGCGTAGGGCTGGTGCAGGTCGTCCCGGAACCAGAAGATGTCCGCGTCGCGCTCCGGCCGCAGCGTCCTGAGTGCGCTGATGCTTCTGTCTGAAGGCACGGGCTCCCCTCCCTCAGGACGTGGGCATCGGCGGGAGCTTGAAGAGCGCCTCCGCGTTCTGGCCCAGCATCGCGTCGATCTTGTCCGCCGGCAGGTTCACGCTCCTGCCGAGCTCCTTGACCGCCGCGATGGCACCCTCGGGGTCGCCGACGCGATGGGCGTAGTCGGTCCCCACGACGAGATGCTCGGGCCCCACCCACTCGAGGGCGCAGCGCATGGCCGGCAGGTAGAACGAGGTCGTGTCCGGCCACACCCGCGTCTTGTAGGTGATGTCGGGGTCCTCCTCCAGCTCGAGGCCCCACTCCTTTGCGTAGCCCTTCCACGACGCGCGCAGGCGCTGGACCAGGTACGGCACCACGCCCCCGAGGTGCGAGTGGATGGCCTTGAGGTTCGGATACTTCTCGAACACGCCGTTGAAGATGAGGCTGATCACGGCCATCGAGGTGTCCAGCGTGTAGCCGTACAGCTGGTACGGGATGCGCACCTTGTCCATGACAGACGCGGTCAGCGGGACCGTGGGATGAACGAGGAAGGGCAGGTCCCACCGGTTCGTCATCTCCCACAGGCCATCGAACTTGTCGAGGAACAGGGGGTCGCCGTTGACGTTCGAGAACACCTGGACGCCCTTGACCCCGAGGTCCTTGTAGCAGCGCTCCAGCTCCTTCTCCGCCTCATCCGGGACCTGGTACGGCAGGCCGGCATAGGCGTACAGGCGCCCGGGGTAATCCTGGGCAGCCTTGGCGAATTCGTCGTTCGTCCGCTTTGCCCAGTACACGCCCTCCTCGGGGGGCAGCATCTCCGGCCCGGGGATCGTGATGCTCATGATCTGGGTATCGAGGCCGGCCCTGTCGAGGTCCTCGATGCGGGCCGCCAGGTCGTAGTGACCCGCCCGGTCGATGTGGGCGACGATGGCGCCGCCGGGCGCATAGCACACGTAGTTCGTGGGACCCGTCTGGCGGGCGTACGGGAACTCCGTTCGTCCGACCAGGTAGTCGAGGTAGTCGCGCGGGTACCAGTGGTTGTGGCAGTCGACCGTTCGCTGGGCCATCGTGACGTTTCCCTTTCCTGTTGACCTTTGCCTACTGCTGCGGGAGGTTCCGGATCCGGCGAGCCTGCAGAACATAGAGGGTCCCCGCTTCGTACGCCCACTCCACGTCGACGGGGAAGCCGAAATGATCCTCGATCCGCTTGCTCGTCTGGGCCAGCTCGGCGAGTTGTGCGTCGGTGAGCGTCGGCTCGCCCGCACGCTCGGGCGGTACAGGCCGCTCGACCCTTCCGGAGCCGCTGCCGTCGTCCATCGTCACCATCACGTTCTTGCGCGCGATCCTCCTTTCCCTGGTCGCGAGGCTCTCCTTGTCCAGCACGAAGAAGTCGTTCATCGACTTCCCCGAGACCACCGACTCGCCGATTCCCCAGTTCGACTCGATCACGATCTCGGTGGTGGCCTGCGTGATGGGGTTCGCCGTGAACAGGACGCCGGCCGTGTCGGCGTCGATCATGAGCTGGACCACCGGCGCGATGAGGCCGCGGTCGTGGGCGATCCCCTGGCGTTGGCGAGCGAAGGCCGCGCGCCCGGTCCACAGTGAGGCCCAGCACTCCCGGATCCGTGCCACCACCTCCGGCTCGCCGAGCACGTAGTGGTACGTGTCCATCATGCCCGGGAATGACGAGACGGGGCTGTCCTTGACGGCGACCGACGAACGGACGGCCACGTACCCGCGCCCGCCGGCCACGAGGGCCCGATAGCGCTCGCGGATCTCGGTCTCCAGGTCGGCCGGGATGTCGGCGTCCGCGATGAGTGCCCGGATGCGGGTAGTGGCCGCCTCGACACCCTCGAAGTCGTCGAAGTCGAGCTGCTCCGCGATCTCTGCGATCCGGCCCTCCAGCGAATTGGCGCCGATGAGGTACTGGAGCGCGCCGGCCACGATGCAGTACCCGGGCGGGACTCGCGCGCCGAGCTGGGTGAGCTCGCCCAGGTTCGCGCCCTTCCCGCCACAGACCTGGAAGTCGTCCTTGCCGATCTCCTGGAGCGACAGCGTGTAGGTCGTCATGCGCCCTCGTCAGCGCTGCCCGGTCTCATGGTTCGGCACACCCTATCCCAGTCTCGAGCGCTGGAGCTTGCCCGTCGCGGTCCTGGGCAATTCCTCCACGAACTCGACCCAGCGCGGACGCTTGAACGCGGCCAGCTCCCTGGCACAGTGGGCGATGAGGTCCTGGACCAGCTCCTCGGATGGCGAATAACCGCCGTTCAGCACGACGAACGCCTTCGGCTTGATCAGGCCCGACCGATCCGGGTGGCCGATGACCGCGCTTTCGCGCACGGCCGGATGGCTCGTCAGAGCGTTTTCGATCTCCACCGGCGCCACCCAGATCCCACCCACCTTGAGCATCTCGTCCGAGCGCCCGACGTACCGATAGTAGCCGTCGTCGTCGACCCGGAAGCGGTCGCCCGTGGCGAACCACTCGCCGCGGAACGTTCGCCGGCTCTTCTCGTACTGGTGCAGGTAGGCGAGGGCCGCGGTCTCGCCCTTGACCATCAGGTTGCCCGTCTGGCCCGCAGGCACCGCCCCCCCTTCCTCGTCGAGGATGCGGACCTCGTAGCCTGCGACCGGCTTGCCCACGCTCCCGGGCCGGTTGTCGCCCAGGCGGTTGGTCAGGTAGAGAGCGAGGGTCTCGGTCGCGCCGATGCCCTCGACGATCTCGTGCCCGGTCCGCTCCTTCCAGGCCTGCCAGATGCTCACGGGCAGGGCTTCACCGGCTGAGATGCACATGCGCAGCGAGGACAGGTCGAAGCGCTCCTCGAAACGCTCGACGGCGAGCATGGAAGCGTAGCTCGTGGGCACGCCGTTGAGGACCGTCGGGTGGAACCGGTCGATCGTCTCGAGGAGGTTGGTGGCCACCCGGGAAGGCGCGGGCGAGAGGATGACGCTCGCGCCGGCGTACCACGGCCAGATCAGGTTGCCGCCCGAACCGTAGGTGAAGAAGAGCTTGGCGACGCTGAAGGTGCGGTCGTCGTCGCGCAGCCCGATGCCGTCCACGGCGTAGAGCTGCGCGCTGAGGGGGAGGTCCTTGTGGGCATGGGGGATGCCCTTCGGCTCCCCGGTCGTCCCGCTCGAGTAGTTCAGCATGCACAGGTCGTCGCGGTGGGTCGGCGCCGGGGGCAGGTCGGTCGGCTCGCCGGCGATGAGGGCGCCATATGCCGGGTCGGGCGCGCGTCCCGGCTGCCCGATCACCACGACATGCTCCAGGAACGGCTGTTCGGCGCGGATCTGCTCGACCGTCGGCAGCAGGGACTCGTGCACGAAGAGGACCCTCGCGCGGCAATCGCCGAGGATGTAGGCGCACTCGCGTTGCGTCGCCATGGTGTTGATGCTGACCGCAGCTGCGCCGGCCTTGAGGATGCCGAAGAAGGCTGTCACCCACTCGGGCTGGTCGAGGCACAGGAGCGCGACGAACTCGCCGAGCCGAACGTCGAGCTGCCTGCTCAGAGCGCCGGCGACCTGGTTCGCCTCGCGCGAAACCTGCCTGAAGGTCATCGCCCGATCGGGGCTGTGGAGCGCGACCTTGTCGCCTCGCGATCCAAGGTTGCGCTCGAGGATGTCGACCGCGTTGTAGCGGAGGGGCACCTCCGACGCCGTTCTCATCGCCCCGGTGCCGCGCTCGTCGACGCCCTCGGGTGCCGCCGGCCCCGTCATAGGGACGGGATGACCTCCTGCCCGAATTTCTCGATCTGCTCCCTGCGCTCGGGCCAGCGGCCGCGCATGAACTGGAGGGCGATGTGCTCCACCCCCACCTTCTGGTACCGCCGCAGGGCTTCCGCGAGCTGCTCGGGCGTGCCCCGCAGGCTGTCCTCCTCCTGGGGCACCGGCTCG
>Ga0209002_10004057_pt1 | contig 11578 bp, 7 predicted proteins | sample Rifsed16ft2_FD_184010 | JGI IMG/M metagenome (GOLD analysis project Ga0209002, IMG submission 184010) | Soil microbial communities from Rifle, Colorado, USA - sediment 16ft 2 (version 2) | ecosystem: Environmental > Terrestrial > Deep subsurface > Rock core/Sediment | place: Rifle, Colorado...
GGTTACCCAAAGAACCTCGTAAAGGCTCAGGCCGAATAGGAGGCGGAGCAGTGCACCTGCGAATAGGACGAGGAGACCTACCCCGAGGCTGAACCAGAGAACGCCGAGGTCGAAAGCTCTCAGCTGTCGCTTCTCCGGCGGGACCGGTTGAACGCCCCATTCCTCCGGCTTCCGAAGCCACGACGCGGGCATTTGTTGGGCAACACCCGCGCGTTACTTAACCCTGTCCCGTTCGGCTGGGCCGTGGAAACTTTTCTCGGGAGCGGGTGAGCGCGGTGATCAGCGGAAGTTCCTTGCCCGCGAGATAGTTGATCAGCGCACCGCCGCCCGTGGAGAGGTGGTCGATTTTCTTCTCGAGCCCCAGCTGTTCGACGACGGCGACCGTGTGACCGCCACCGACGACGGTGAACGCCGCGGAGTTCGCGACGGCCGTGAAGATCTCCCGCGTCCCAAGGGAGAACTCCTCGAGCTCGAAGACTCCGGCGGGACCGTTCATGATAATGGTCCGCGCCAGATCGACTTCGTTCTGGTAATGGACAATTGTGTCGAGTCCGATGTCGTACACCGGAAACTTGGACGGGAACTCCCCGATGTGGACGTTCTTCCGGGTCCCGCTGTCGTTCACCGCGAGGTCGATGGGCATCTCGATGCGGCCTGGGTACTTCGCGAGAAGATCTTTGCACCGTTGTACTTGCGCATCGAGGTCCGACATCTCTCGCTCGAGAATCTCCTTCGTCGGGTATCCCATGTCGATTCCCTTCGCGAGGAGGAACAGGCTCGCGACCCCGCCCGCGGTCAGGACCTTGTCCACGATTCCATTCGCGAGCATGTGGCGGGTCACTGCGATCGAATCGTCCGCCTTGATCCCGCCAAAGATCGCAACCTTCGGACGCTCCTGGCTTTCCATCGCCCTCGAGACCATCGCGACCTCCCGCTCCACGACCCGGCCCGCGAGGGAGGGTAGCACCTCGGCAAATCCGCAGAGGCTCGGCTGGGCTCGATGGGCGGCGGCAAACGCGTCGAGGACGAAGTACTGCGCGAGCGGCGCAAGCTTCCGAACCATCATCGCCTTCCCCATCTTTTCGAACTTCGCGTCCGCGAGCGTCTCCTCCTCCGCGAAAAACCGCGTGTTCTCAAGGAGGATGACGTCCCCTACTTTCATCTCCTGGATCGCCTGAATCGCGTGTTGTCCGAACAGGCTGTCGACATACCGCACCGGGTGCCCGAGGAGAGCTCCCATCCGGTCCGCGTGGGCCTCGAGGGTCGTGAAGTCATCCCTCCCCGGGCGGGATTGATGGGCAAGAACTGCAACCCGGGTGTGCCGCAGGTCCCGGATCGTGGCGAGGTGCTCTCGGATGCGCCGGTCGTTCAGGAGTCGACCCGTCGAGGGGTCGATCGGCGAGTTGATGTCGACCCGGAGAAGCACCGTGGAGCCGGACAGATCAAAGTCATCGAGGGTATAGAAATCCCGCCCCATCGGCCGCGCGAACGGACAGGTCTCGATTAAGCTTTGTGTGCATGCTCGCGAAATCGGAACCGTTTTCCGTACCTCACGCACTACAGGGCGTGGGATGCCTCTTGGAGAAAAGGCGCTTGCGCCCGCCATCGCTGCTCATTTCATCGCCATGGGCTACAACGTTGTCCCGGAGATAGAACTCGGCGGACGTCGGGCCGACCTCTTGGCCGTCGATGACTCGGAACTGGTCGCGATCGAACTGAAAATCCGGGAATGGCGGCTTGCGATTCGGCAGACGATGGCCTACCAGCTCGCCGCCGATCGTGCCTTCGTCGCCCTTCCGCTTCAACATGCGCACGGGGCCCACCGGGCCCGCCACTTGTTTGATCGCGAGGGTATCGGGCTCCTCGCCGTCGGCCCAGGTGATGATGTGCGGACCGTCCTCGAAGCGGCGCCCTCCCCGCGCCGGCTTCCGGCGCTCACGGAATCGGTCCGAGATCGGCTTGCGGTCGAGAAATCAACCCGTTCGCCCGATGCGGCCCGCAGGTGGGTGACGCGCTGATTTTCTCTCACTCACTCCAGCCGGAGATGCCACTCGACTTCGCGGAGATATGTACGGATGTCGTCCTCGCTCTGGTTCGCGCGATTCGCCAGGTCGACGAGCTTGTAGAGGCCCGGTGGAAATCGCGTCCGTTTCCTGAGCGCCCGGTTTAGCTCGTCGATCTTGCCGCGGAGGGCGGGGAACCGATAGTTCGCGATCTGCGGGACGTGAACTCCGACCTCCCGCTCGCGCACAAGACGGTGGAGCCGAGCCGCCGCCGCTCGGTACGCGGGATCGTCGAGGGGGGTACCTCCCGCTTCGGCCGCCTCCCGGCCGGACTGCATCATCTCCACGAGGGCATCGTCCAGCTCATCATCAATCCAGATGCCTCGAGCCTCGAGTTCCGCGCGAATCTTGCGGATGTGTAGCTTGAGGTCAAACGCTGCGGCTGTGGTCGCGGCGAGCATCACGAAGTCCGTGTTCCCCCGCATACATTGTGCCGGAGGTCCCATGAAGCTTTGCGGCGCCCGATTGATGGCGAGAACCAAGGGGGAGATTCGCAGCCCTGAGGTTCACCAGCCAAGATATTTAAGCGAGCCGCCGGAATGCAACGCCTCCTGAGGGAGGCCCACGGCTCGTCCCGGGATTGCAGAGGGCAAGGTGATCCGCAAGGTTCCTGGCAGTGCAGACGCCCTCAAGATGCTCCTCGTGGATCTCAGGAAATACTCGTTCTCCGGGTACGTCCGGACCCTTCGTGTTCTCAACGGTGAGACCTCCGAGGGGTTCGTGTTTCTTCGGGCGGGTGACCCAGTCATCTCCGTTTATTATCGAAACAATGCGGAGGAGGTCGGGCGCGCAGCTTTGAAACTCGTGTGGCAAGATTCGTACGACGCGCAATGCACAATCGAGCTCCACGCTCGGATTGACGTGGATGAAGCCGCGGAGGACCTGCATCGGGGGGTCCTTGAACGCGTGAAGCGACCGTCGCGCAAGGGACGCGGAGGCGAAGGCGCGACGCGGGAGATCTTGGAGGCAAAGCTCGCACGATTGGCACAACTCGGCTACAAAACGAACGAGCTCGAGGCGGCGCTGAAGCGCGGGCCCGAAGCCGCACGAGCCGCGGTCGAGGCATTCGAGATGGACGTGAGGCGTGCAGAGATGCTCCGCCGCAGCCTCCATGGACTCGACACGAAGGGCTTCGAGGAACGGATGGCCTCGATTGAGGTGAAGCTGAAAGATCCCGAGACGCTCGCCGAGGCGGAAGCGGAAATCGACGATTTACGCCGAGAGATCGAACGGCGCAAGAAAGGAGAGAGGGGCCACACCGGTGTGGTCGACGCGCCTCGCGAACCCGCGTGGGAGATCTTTGAGGACGTCGGCGAGCAACCGAGTGCCGGGCCGAGGTCTGGCGGTGCATTCGCGGAGAGCTTCGTGATCACCGCGACGCAGGAGGAGCCGGCGATCCACCCCGAAGGCACGAATCTCATCCGCCAGTTTTCGTTCGACGCGTTCGTCGTCGGAGGATCAAACCGATTCGCACACGCGGCGTGCCTAGCCGTCGCGAAATCCCGCCACACGTCGTACAACCCGCTCTTCATCACATCGGGCCCGGGTCTGGGGAAGACGCATCTGTTGAATGCAATCGGAAACGAGGTCGTCACCGCCAACCCAAGGGCGAAGGTCCGATACCGCAGCGTCGAGGCGTTCACAAACGAGATGCGGGATGCACAGACGTCCGGACGCGTTGCGGGGTTCCGAGACACGTATCGGGGCCTCGATGTCTTGCTCCTTGACGACGTCCAGTTTCTGAGCGGGCGCGGAGACGTCCAGGAGGAGCTGTTCCACACGTTCAATGAACTGTACAACGCAGGGAAGCGAATTGTACTCGCCAGCGACCGACTACCGAAGGAAATCCCGGACCTTGAGGATCGCCTCGTTTCTCGATTCGAAGGTGGGCTCGTCGCCGACGTCCAGCCTCCGGATTACGATACGCGAATTGCCATCCTGCGTCGAAAGACGCGAGACGCCCGTGTCGACATCGGCGGTGATATCCTCCCGTACATCGCGCAGCTCGTCTCGGATAACATCCGGGAGCTCGGCGGCGCACTGAACCGTGTCCTCGCGTTCTCGACTCTCATGGGAGAGCCCCTCACAATCGAGCTGGCGCGGGAGGTGCTGCGCCCTCTCGAGGTGGGAGAGTCCGGGTCGGGGCGGCCGAAAATTGACGCGATCGAGCTGCAGCCGGGGACGGCGTACATCGTGAAGGAAGATCGACCCTCCCGGTCGTTTCGTCTCTTCACCCGACTCTCAAGTGGAGGCAACGGCGGCTTCGTCATCACGCGCGTGAACCCCCAGCGCCTTCGGGAACGGTACGAACTCGCCTCTGCGAGGGTTCTCTGGCTCACGGACCGGACCACCGCGGCAGCGGAAACGATTCCGCCCGTCCTGGAGCGGATCGCGTACGAAATAGAAGGGTTCATGAAGAAGGGAAAGCGTGGCGCAATCCTCATCGACGGGATTGAGTACCTCGTGAGCCACAATTCATTCGAGCCGGTCCTCAAGTTCGTGCGCAACCTCGTTGACCAGGTTTCAGAGAGCGGGCACACGCTCCTCCTGTCCCTCAGCCACGGTACACTAAGCGAACAGGAGGCCCGAGTGCTTGAGCGCGAGGTGGAGGCGCTCACGCTCTGAGGGCGTGTGGCCCCCTACACCGCCCCGGTTTCTTGTCTGAAAGCGCGGACGAAGCGCATCGCATCGCCATATTCCTCGCGCTTCAGGTGGATCGAGGCCTGTTTGAGGAGACCGATCGCACGCGTGAGGTCGCCCCCGCGCAGCTTCAGGTCGAGGAGCCTGTTCCGGGCGTTCTTTAGGGCCGTTCCCAGGACGTCTGGCAACACGCCCATCAGTGTCGTACGTGCCTTGTCGCCGAGTTCCGCAGCCCGGTCATACTCCCGACGCCCAAGGGCTTCACGGCCTTGGCGGATGAGCGCCTCCGCGGGACCGGCGGGGATGCCAAACGCGCGACTGTTCTCGACGAGTGACTCTGCGGCAAGAAGAGCCTCCTTCGCGCGATGGTAGCCCCCCGCGTGTTTGTCGAACTCATCGCGCGCCTTACTGAGTTCCGTGAACGCACTGGCGAAATTACCGTTCTCCAGGTGGCCGACGGACGATTCAAGCAGCCGCTCTACACCGCGCACATCGCCAGACCGGGAGTTCTTCGCCCGTTCGACCTCGACGAGCAGTGTTTCGATGCCGTTCGCGCTGTGGATTGCGAAGGCGTTTTCGAGGCGGTGTTTCGCTCCGGCGACGAGTCGCACCGCTTGCTCGATTTCCCGACGCTTCCCTGCCGCGATCGCGTCGTTGATCAGACGTTTCGGTTCCTCGATGTCGACGCCCAGCTCCTTCGCGCTCAACAGCATCGGCTTCACTTCGTTCACAAGGAACGGGAGTTCCTTGTAGAGGGCGCGACGGTCCTTAGGGGGAGCTGGCGCTGACGCCTGGGACCGAGACGTTCTGACGATGGCCAGTCGTTCGCGCAAACTCGAGGGTGGGGATTTCAGTGGCGAAGTGGAGCCGCTCACGAGTGTCCTCTTCGCGGCGGTGTCTGCTTCGCCCGCGAACTGAACACCACACGAAGAGCACGACGTCGCCGATGGAACGATCGAGGCCCCGCAGACAGGACACTCAAGGTCTTCGTTCGCCTCTTCCGCAAACTTCGCTCCGCACCCGGGACACGCCGTCGCATCCTCGTCGACCGCAATTCCGCAGACCGGGCATTCAAACTTGACTGTCTCCCGGACCACCGGGGTGGCGGCACGAGGGGTGTGGCCTGCGGCGGGAGCGACAACCTGCACTGCCGGGCTTGTGCTTCGGGCGACCTTCTTTAGGGTTTCAAAGATGTCCGCCTTCACCTCGCCTCCCTCGGCGATAGACGCGATGAGGTCGTCGATGTATGCGCTCGCCTGCGGTCTCGCCTTGTCCTGTGCCTCTGAAGACACGTCAAAGAGCCGAAGGTCTGTCTCGCAGTTTGGGCACTTTCGAAGTGAGGCATCAATCTCGGAATCGCAGACGGGGCACTGCTTCGCCTGCCCGCTGACCGTAACGGTACACCCCTAGACAAGCGCGAATCTACTGTTACGATTGATATAATGGTATCGACCCCCCTCTCGCGCGCGCGAAACATTCCATCATTTTTCGCACCGTGAATACTGAAGTGGATAACGTTAAGTCGCCCCCCGCCGCATGGGACCGAACGCGCGTACCGGAGCCTCGGCGATGGTGTTCCGCAATGCAATCGAAGGCCTCGATCGAGTCCTGAAGACCGATGTGGAGGCCCCGAAAGTGATCCTCGTCACGGGGCCGCCGGGGTCATTGAAAACGGCGTTCTGTTATTCCTTGATGTCCCGTTATCTCCGTTTCACGGGCCAGTTCGGGCTGTACGCCACTCTTGAGGAAACCGTGCAGAGCCACATAAGGAACATGGCGTCCCTCGGCGTCGATGTGGCCTTGAACATGCAGATCTCGGACTTTACGGACCTACGCGAAATCGACCAGGTCGTGGGACCGGAAGACGAAACGGACTATGTCGCGTTTGTCGAGCGGATGATTGCCCACTACAAGAAGGTCCATGGAGAGCGGTTTCGCATCTTCGCCCTCGACTCCCTCGGAGCGCTCTATTCACTCGTGTCGAATCACGACGACATGCGGAAGCGGATGTTCTATTTCTTCAAGATGCTTCGGGACAATAATCTCATCGCCCTCATCGTGATGGAGCGGACCGCCGGCACCGATGCGATGCTCCTTGGCAACGAGGGATTTCTCGTCGACGGCATCATCACGCTCGGCATCGATCGATCCCGCGGGCGACTCGTCCGGTACCTTCAGGTCGAGAAAATGCGCGCCGTCGAACACTCGATGGAACGACATGCTATCGAGCCGCGGCCCGGCGGACTCGCGGTCCTAGGCCCCATCTTCGACACGTCATCAGTCTAGGAATGGATTTTCAGGAGGAAGGGGTTATTAGCCGACGCAGAAATCGACGCATCTCCCGGGGAGCATGAGCCCAATGGCGGCCGGAAAATCAATCGCTGACCTCGTTCGCGAGATGGAGGAAGCCATCAAGACTCGGGAGGTCGACGTTGCGAAGCAGGAGGCTGCGCTCGCCGAACTCCGAAAGAACCTGGAGTCCGAACGGCAGAGACAGGACCAAGAAAAAGCAGCCTTCGCCGAGGAGCGCGACTCCATCGTCGGCCGGGAAAAAGGTCTTCGAGCCCGTGAAAAGGAACTCGAGGCGATGGAGGCGAGCCTGTCACAACGTGAACAGGAGGTCAACGGCGCGAAACAGAAACTGCTCGCGAAGGAACAGGAGTTCGCAGGCCGCGAGGAGGAAATCGCTCGCCAAACGGGAGCGCTCGTAAAGCGCGAGGAGGACCTCTCCCAGCGCGACGCCGAGCATGCGGCGGCGAGTCGCGAGATTGCGGCGCGAAAGACCGAAATCATAACACGACAGCAAGAGGTCATGAAGCTCCTCGCCGAGCAGAAAGCGATCATCGAACAGCACATCAAACGCGGACAGGAGCTACTCGCTCGTGAGGAGCACATCGCGAAAGAAGAGGGCTCGATCGCGACGGAGATGGACCGAATCGTGGAGGAAAAGAAACGACTGGCGGAACGCGAGAGGACCTTGCTTGCGCGAGAACAGGGAAGTCGCGCCATCCCGGCAACGGCTCCGATGCCCTCCGTCTCGACGCCGTCGCCGTCCGGACCGCGTCCCTCCGTGCCTGCCCAGGTCGTTGGAGTCCCGACGGTGCACGTTACCCCCGCAACGACAGCCACGGATACCGCGATATCCGAGACGGGCGAAATTCCGTGCCCGGCGTGTGGCACGATGATCTCAAACGATGCAATCATGTGCTATGCGTGCGGGCACCGACTCCAGAAGGAGGCGCCGGAGGGCGGGGCGAGCGAAATCCCATGCCCGGCGTGTGGCACGATGATCTCGGGGGACGCGATCATGTGCTACGCGTGTGGACACCGCCTAGCCGAGGACGAACAAAGGGGCGCGAAAAGAGCACCCCTCGCCGCTCCCGTAAAGAAGATTCTGAAGAAGCGCGTGATCTGAACGGACTTCTCGTTTCCTAGCGGTCGCTGAGAGGAATTCGAACTAATTCTCGTCCCGCGCGTGATTTTCATTCACAAGGGTTTATACAACTCGGCTCTATGGAGAAAATTCGACGTTCTCAAATCTGGGATTTCATGGCTCTCGCGAAAGATAATTGGGCGGATACCCTTATATAAATCGGCCCGGCATCGGCGCCAAGAAATGTCCCCACAGCCGCGCCCCCTAAGGTTGCGTGCCTGATCGCGCAGCGGCCGTTGGAGGTTAATCTATGCAAGACCGGGCCCCCCTCGTGAGCAAAGTTTCGAGCGTTCTAATCGTTGCCCTCGTGGCGTTCGCAGGCTTCGTGAGCACCCTCTCGCTGCTTGCCGTGCCGACGAGCGCCGGCCCCTGCGATCAGGTCAGCGGGGTCATCACCGGCGATTGGGTCATCAGCAACGCGCAGGTGTGCTCGGGCATCTTGTATGTCGTCGACGGAAGCATTACCGTTGCTTCGACGGGCAGCCTCACGCTCCTGAACGGCGGGCTGAAGTTCGTTCAGGACGGCACGCACCGGTATTCCCTTACCGTTGACGCCGGTGGCATACTCATCCTAGACAACAGCGTTGTCACCACGGAACCACGATCCATCGACGCGTTCCTGAAGCTCCCCTTGACTGTGAATGGCGCCCTGACGATGAGAAATGGAGCGAGCCTGAAGTTCCCCGGATGGTTCAACGCGACGAGCGCGACAGTGACGATCACTGAATCGACCATCACTGGATGGGACACCGCGGATATCCTGCCGTGGTTCGGCGCCCTTGCGGTCGACGACAACGACGACGCGCCCCAGCTGACGTGGAGTTCGAGCACAGTCGACATTTACGATTCAACGATTGCACGCCTCTACGAGAACGCCTCGTCAATCTCGCCAAGTCCCCGCATGGACATCACGCTGTCCGGCTCGACGACGCTCACTGCAATCAATTCCACCATTGGTGTCGACTTCCATCCGGATGTCGCGAAGCTCCACAACCAGCTGATTGCGACGGGGACCTCGCGCGCATTCCTTCTAGGCGTCACGCTTGACCAGACCCAGTCCAACTTCGTGTCCCCTGCGCAGTGGATTCCCGCGTATGTGGCGAGCTCGAGCGGTACGGTGTACATCTATCGCTGGCTCGACGGCTTGGTCACGGACACCACAGGTCTCCCCGTTGGTGAAGCCTCGATCTGGTCTCGCAGGAGCCCATCGGCCCTCACAGCCTCCTACCCGGACAACCCAGTACCGCCGTCCATCTGTCCCGGCACGAAGATCCTAGGCTACATGCAGAAGTCATGTTCGGATTTCAACGTCACCGCATCAAACGGGCGTGCGTTGATCCCGTTATTCACGGAGCAAATCGACACGTCGACGATGCCGAATGCGGAGTCCTTCGGCAACTTTGCCCTCACGGCGCGCTTCGACCCGTATACGTCGCAGGGAGGCGTTTCGTTTGACTCCTACCCGATTATCACGAATGCATCGAACACAGAGTCCTCGACCGTCCAGCTGACGGGACTGACCCTGCCGCGACCGGAACTCACCATTGACGCGATCCGATTCTACCGCGGCACATCGGAGCTCTCACAAGTGCCTGTGAACGTGGCAATCAACGTGACTGCGGTCGTCAACAACTCGGGCTCCGTTGGAGCTCAGAACGTCGTGGTCAGTTTCTTCCTCGCAGACGTGGACGCAGACGACGATGGCCGGATGGACGCACCGAAGTCCGACTACGATTTGGCGGGACAGTGGATCGGGGACTACACGATTCCAGTTGTTGGACCAACATCAACGGCGCTCGCATGGGTAACGTGGACCCCCATTGGAGATTCCGAGGTCAGCCGGTCGATCTCCGCGGTCGTGGATACGCCGGCCGGGGACCCTCTCGGTGTCGGCGCGGTCAGCGAGCTCGTGGAGACGAATAACATTCGGACGCGGGACGTCATCGTGCACCCCTGGCCCGACCTCAGCGTGGACCGCCAAGAGGTGTCCTTCCCCGCAGGGACGCCGATTGTGTCGAACCCGACTCCGATTGACGTTCGGGTCCGCAACTTCGGCACCGGGGACGCCGTCGAGGCATCAGCGGCCGTCTATGAGGGCGGGACCGCGGTGAGCCAGCCCGTCACGTTCAGCGTCGTCCGCAGTGGGTCGACCGTTGTTCGTGTGATGTGGACGCCGAGGACGGCGGGAAATCAAACAATCCAGATTCTCGTATCCGCGAGGAACGACACGATCCGAAACACGGACTATGATACGGCGAACAACCGTGCGTCGATCGTTCAGGGCGTCCAGACACAGCCGGACCTCGAGGTTCGGAGTTCGGACTACGCTCCAATCACGAAGACCCGAGGCGTCCCATTTACCCTGGCCGTGACCGTCTACAATCGCGGCGACACCATCGCGTCGAACTTCACACTCAGTGTGTTCCTGGACGGTAACAGTTCGGCCCTCGTGGGTCGCTCGGATGGCGTCGGGGTTGTCGGCCGGGGCCAGGCGACGGTGAACATCATCGCCACGGTGAGTGCCGTGGGATCGCACAACCTGACGATTTACGCGGACTCCCATACGTTCGATGGCGCCCTCGCCATCGGTTCCGGTCGCATCATCGAGGGGAGCGAGGCGAACAACTGGGCGAATGTGAGCGCGTTCTTCGAGCCTCCCTCTGGCACCCTTCTGATTAATTCGCCCGCGACCGCAGGCCCATTCGCACCGGCCACCGCACTGAACGTTCAAGGATTCATCACAGACCAGAGCGGGAACGCCCTCGCGGCCCTCCCGGTTACCGTAGAACTTCTCAACGCGGGCGGTCAGCTCGTCGTGCCCGCGAGAACGACGACCTCTGAGGAAAGCGGGCTGTGGCGAGTCACCCTCGACCTACCCGAGAACCTTCCGGACGGGACGTACACGATCCGCGTGAGCGTGCCCGGCAGCGCAATCTCCGCGGTCTCGAGGTCGGTTCTCATCGAACGGCCAAAGAGCTTCCTGTTCACGCCCTTCCTGGGCCTGCCGCTGCTTATCTGGCTCATCATCGCGGTCGTCGCCGCGGCAATCGTGGTCGGAGTCACCGTGTACTTCCGGGCCTATGGTCTCGGCAAGATGGTGGAATGCGGCGAGTGCGGTTCTTTCATTCCGGAGGACTCCGCGAAGTGCCCGAAGTGCGGCGTGGAATTCGAGAAGGACATGGCGAAGTGCTCGAACTGCCAGGCCTGGATCCCGATCGACGTGAAGCAATGTCCGGAGTGCGGTGTCGAATTCGCGACGGGCAAGGTCGAGATGGCGGACTACCGCGAGAAGATGAAGATGCAGTACGATGAGGTCGTGCGGAAGTTCCGCGAGGAAGCACAGCGCACCCTTGGCCGGGCTCTCACGTTGCCGGAGTTCGAAGATTGGTGGCGGAAGCAGCCCACCTTCGTCACGTTCGAGGACTGGCTGCGTGAGGAAGAG
>Ga0209002_10004060_pt1 | contig 11568 bp, 9 predicted proteins | sample Rifsed16ft2_FD_184010 | JGI IMG/M metagenome (GOLD analysis project Ga0209002, IMG submission 184010) | Soil microbial communities from Rifle, Colorado, USA - sediment 16ft 2 (version 2) | ecosystem: Environmental > Terrestrial > Deep subsurface > Rock core/Sediment | place: Rifle, Colorado...
ACCAACGCGCACGCTGGAACCCACCGGCGCGCAGTACTCCAGCGAACCTCCGGGGCGCCGCGCTAGTCCTGCTCCGCGAGCTCGGCGAGGAACGCGAGACTCTGTTCCACGTCCCGGAGATACGCCGTCAGCTCCACCGCCTTGCGGGCGGCGTCCCAGCCGAGCTCCTCCGCTGCCAGCTCTACCAGCTCCGGGGCTTCCGCGACGGCGTGCCCCGGCGTCTCGTAAAACACGTGCGTGCGGCGCACCAGCAGGTCGCTCAGCGTGACGGCCATCTCCCGCCGGATCGCGTGCACCATCTCCGCCCGGAGGGCTGGGTGCCCCGGCACGATGGGGCGTCTGAGCGCGACGTCGGACCGGGCCAACCGCGCCACGGCCGGCGCCTCCGAGCCGTATCGCCGCACCAGGTGCTCGGCCACCTCGCCCGTGAACCCCTCTCGCTCGATCTCTTGAGCCAGGATCGCCAGGTCGTGGGCCGCTCCGCCGGGCAACGGCTCCTTGTGGGTGGACGCCCGTGGGGAGAGCGGCCGGCCGTCCAGTCGCTGGAGCCGCCGGGCCACATGATCCACCACCTGGGCGGCCATCACCCGGTAGGTGGTGAGCTTGCCTCCCACGATCGAGATCAGCCCGGACGGACTGTCCACCACACGGTGTTCCCGGGACACGGCGCTGGGACTGGCTGCATGGTCCGCGCGCAGCAGCGGACGGAGCCCGGCCCAGGTGGACACCACGTCGGATGATTGCAACCGCGCTTCCGGGTAATACGCGTTGGCTGAACGCAGGAGGTAGATCACATCCGCCGCCGTGGCCCGCACGGTGTCGGGTTCGTCGGTCGTATCGGTGTCGGTGGTGCCGATGTAGCTCAGGTCACCCCAGGGCAGGATAAACATCACCCGTCCGTCGATCGGCGAGGTCAGCGCGATCGCCTCATGGTTGCCGAGCCGGCTCCGCGGCACCGCCACGTGGGCGCCCTTGGTTCGGCGCAACAACGGGAGAATCCCGTCCGCCCCGCGGACCTGATCCGACCAGGGGCCGGTGGCGTTGACCACCGCCAGTGCCCGGACCGTGAGCTGCCGGCGGTTGAGTCGGTCCACCACATGGGCGCCGCGCACTGTGCCATCCGCCACCGCCAGCCGTTCGACCGCGGCGTAGTTGGCCACCAGGGCCCCGTGCTCATGCGCCGAGCGGACGTTCGCCAGCGTCAGGCGGGTGTCGTCGCACTGGGCGTCGTAGTACCGGGCTCCGCCCTTGAGGTCGTGCGAGCGCAGCGACGGCTCGGCCCGGCGAAGGGCCCGCTTGCTCAGCACGCGGTGCATGCGCACATTCCGGAACAGCGCGAGCAGATCGTACAGCCAGAGACCGGCTGCGAGCTTCCAGAGCGGCAGGCGTCCACCGGCGTGGATGGGAAAGAGGAACGAGCGGGGCCAGACGAGGTGCGGCGCGATGGAGAGCAGCGTACGGCGTTCCCGGCTCGCCTCCAGGACCAGGCGCCAGCCTCCCTGTTCCAGGTATCTGAGCCCCCCATGGATGAGGCGAGATGACCGGCCGCTGGTTCCCGATCCGAAGTCGCCTTTGTCCACCAGCGCCGTTCGCAATCCCCGCATCGCGGCGTCGCGCGCGATGCCGGCGCCGGTGATGCCGCCTCCCACCACCAGCAGGTCCACCGGGTCCGCGGCCATCGCGGCCAGGTGCTGGGCCCGCGTGCCCTGAGAGAAGGGAGCGTCCGTCACGTGTCAGCGGGCCAGGAACGGCCCAGCGCCTGGTTCACGTGGCATGCGGCGGTGATCCGCCCGCAGAGCCGCGTGCTGGACGTCGCCTGTGGACGGGGGCGCCACGCGCTCGCGGCGGCCTCGCTGGGCGCGGCCGTGACCGCGGTCGATGCCGACGCCGAGCGCATCGCGGCGGGCCGGCGAACGGCACGCAGCCTGCCCATCGAATGGGTGTGCGCCGACCTGGGGACCTATCCGTTCCCGCCCGGCGCCTACGACCTGGTCATGGTGTTCAACTACCTGGACCGATCCCGCCTGCCCGAGCTTTGCCAAGCCGTCAAGCCCGGAGGCTACTTGTTGTGTGAGACCTTCCTCGAGGCGCAGCGCGAACATGGCTGGGGTCCGACGTCGGATGATCATCTCCTCAAACCCGGCGAGCTCCTTCGGTTGGTTGAGCCGTTTGAGATCATCCTGGCCCGCGAGGCCCTCGATTTCGTGGGCGGCCGGCCGATGGCCGTGGCCAGCGTCCTGGCCCTGAGGCCCGGCCAATGATGCCTCCCGCTCCGCTCGCCCCACAAGAGGCACGCCGCTAGGTTTCCCGGCATGGACGTGGGGGCCAACGGAAGACGTGTCGCCATCATCGCGGGATGCCGCACTCCCTTTTGTCGGGCGGGGAGCGACCTCAAGAGCTTGAGTGCGGTGGACCTGGCCCGGCACGCGACGGTGGAGTTGTTGCACCGGGCCGAGCTCGATGGCACGCTGGTGGATGAAATGTACTTCGGGCAGGTCGTGGCCAGCCCCCTGGCGCCGAACCTGGCCCGCGAAGTGAGCCTCCTCCCGCAGTTCCCTCGCACCATCCCCGCGGTCACCGTCAATCGGGCCTGCGCATCGGCCAGCACCGCCGTGAGCCAGGCCCATGACCAGATCGCCCTGGGGCACGCCCGGGTGGTGGTGGCCGGCGGCGCGGAGTGCCTGTCCGACATCCCGATTCTCCATTCCCGCCGCTTCTCGGACATTCTCGTGGCCGCCAGCCGAGCCAGGACCCTTGGGGAACGCGTGCGCCTCCTGGCGCAGGTTCGACCCCGTGACCTGATCCCGGTAACGCCCGCGATTGCCGAGCCGTCCACCGGCGAGTCCATGGGCCAGTCCGCGGAGAAGATGGCCAAGATCAACGGGATCACGCGCGAGGCCCAGGACCGCTTTGCGCTCCGGAGCCATCAGCTCGCGTTCGCCGGCACGCAGGACGGGCGTCTTCTCGAAGAGATCGCGCCGGTGTACCTGCCGGCGGGTACGGCGGTCACCGCGGACAACGGCGTTCGGGGGGATACCACGCTCGAAAAGATGGCCACCCTGAAGCCGGTGTTCGACAGGCGCTATGGAACGGTCACGGCGGCCAACGCCTCTCCCCTGACGGACGGCGGATCCGCGGTATTGCTCATGAGCGACGAAGCCTCGCGTGCCCTGGGGTACCGGCCGTTGGCCTACATTCGTTCCTATGCGGTGGCGGCGGTGGATCCGGCCGATCAGCTGCTGATGGGCCCCGCGTACGCCGTGCCCAAGGCGCTCGAGCGGGCCGGCATCACGTGGAAGGACCTGGGCCTGGTGGAAATGCACGAAGCGTTCGCCTCGCAGGTATTGTCCAACGTCCAGGCGTTCGAGTCCCGGGAGTGGGCCGAGAAACATCTGGGCCGGTCCCAGCCGGTCGCCGAGGTCAACTGGGACACGCTCAACGTGATGGGTGGGTCCATCGCCATCGGGCACCCGTTCGGCGCCACCGGGGGCCGGCTCACGGCGACGTTGGCCTACGAAATGGGCCGCCGCGACGTCCAGTTCGGGCTCATTTCGGTCTGCGCGCAGGGCGGCATGGGCTTCGCCATGGTGCTGGAGCGGCGCTGACGTGTCGGCGTTCACCGTCACGGTCGCGAACGGCATTGCCCGGGTAGTGCTGGACCTGCCGGGGGAACCGGTCAACAAGATCACCCGTGGGGTCCGGACGGAGTTGGATGCGCTCCTGACCCGTTTGGGAACCGACCGGGAGATCCGGGCCGCGGTGCTCCTGTCCGGCAAACCCGACACGTTTATTGCCGGCGCCGACATCGATGAGTTCGTCGCTCTTCGGTCGCAAGGAGAAGCGCGCGACCTGGTTCGGGGCGGCCAGGCGCTGATCAACCGGATCGCGGAGTTGGGCAAGCCCATCGTGGCGGCGATCCACGGCGCCTGCGTAGGGGGTGGCCTGGAATCGGCGCTGGCCTGCACCTATCGGGTGGCGACCGACCATCCCAAGACCAGCATCGGCTTGCCCGAAGTGCAGCTGGGCATCATCCCGGCCGCGGGCGGCTGCCAGCGGCTGCCCCGGCTGATCGGGGTGCGCGGCGCGCTCGACATCATCCTCGCGGGCAAGACCGTGCCGGCCGCCCGGGCGCTCCGCGCCGGGATGGTGGATGAGCTGGTGCATCCCGCCATCCTCGAGCGGGCGGCGTTGGAGGCGGCGAGACGGCTCGCGGACGGATGGAAGCCGCGGCGGCGGGGGCAAGGTCTAGCCGGGTTCCTCCTGGACCGAACGCCGTTCGGCCGCGCGTTCGTGCTCCGTATGGCCGAGCGTCAAGTGGCGAAGCAGACCCGGGGGCACTACCCTGCCCCGCTCGCGGCGCTCCGCGCCGTCGGTCACGGATTGGCTCACGGCATGGAAGCGGGTCTCGACATGGAGGCCGCGCTGTTCGCCGAGCTGGCCGTGGGCGAGGTATCGCGCAACCTGGTGCAGATCTTCTTCGGGACCACGGCGCTCAAGAAAGACCCCGGCGTCGCGGGAGACACGCCGCCGCCAAGGCCGGTCAACGCGATCGCTGTAGTCGGAGCCGGGTTCATGGGCGCGGGGATCGGCGGCGTGGCGGTGACCCAGGCCGGCGTGGACGTGCGCCTGCGGGACACCGACGTGACGCGAGTGGCCAAGGGATTGGCCGCGGCCCGCGGCATCCTGGGTGGGCGCCTGAAGCGGCGACGGATTACCAGGTACGAGCACCGGCGTCTGGACGCGCTGCTGTCCGGGGGAACGGGCTGGGCGGGATTCCGGCGAGCGGACCTGGTCATCGAGGCCGTGTTCGAGGACCTCGCCGTGAAACATGCGGTGTTCCAGGACCTGGAGGCGGTGGTCCGGGAGGACTGTCTCCTGGCCTCCAACACCAGCACCATCCCCATCGCGCGGATCGCGGAGGCGGTGCGGCGGCCCGAGCGGGTGCTGGGCATGCACTTCTTCTCCCCGGTGGACCGGATGCCGTTGCTCGAGGTCATCGTGACCGAACAAACGGCTCCATGGGCCACGGTGACGGCCGTGGGCTTCGGGCGTCGCATGGGCAAGACGGTCATCGTGGTCCGGGACTGCCCCGGGTTCTGGGTGAACCGGATCCTGGCGCCGTACCTGAACGAGGCGGGCCGGCTGCTCGAGGAAGGCGTACGCATGCAGGAGCTGGATGCCGCCATGGTGCGGTTCGGGTTCCCCGTCGGCCCCATCACGTTGCTGGACGAAGTCGGCCTCGACGTCGCCGAGAAGTCCTCACACGTCCTTCACGAGGCCTTTGGCGACCGGCTGGCACCTATGGACGGTATCAAGCGGCTGGTGGAGAGCGGCCGCCTGGGCCGCAAGAACGGGCGCGGATTCTACCGGTACGAGCGGGGGAAGCGGCGCGGTCCGGATCCGCAGGTCGCCGCCATGCTGGCCACCACGGCCGCGGCCGACGTGGCTTCGAAGGACATCGAGGATCGCATGGTGTACGCGATGTTGAACGAAGCGGCGCGCGCGCTGGACGAGCGGGTGGTGCGCTCGGCGCGCGATGGCGATATCGGCGCGGTGTTCGGGATCGGCTATCCGGCGTTTCGTGGCGGACCCCTGTGCTACATGGATGCGCTTGGCATGACGCGCGTGGTGGAGCGCCTCCAGGAGCTCGAACGACTGTACGGTCCTCGGTTCGCCCCCGCCCCCGCGCTCCACCGCATGGCGACGTCGGGCGAACAGTTCCACTCCGCGTCCGGCCGGTAACAACCCACTCGCATGCTACGCGGTACGTTGCTCTGGCTGAGCCGGCGCCGGGCGCTGCTGCACTTCGTCACCCGCCGCAGCCTGCCGCGCGCCTTCGCGCGCCGTTTCGTGGCGGGCGAGACCCTGGACGACGCCGTCGCCGCCGTGCGGGCGGTCAACGCGCGAGGTATGCCGGCCACCCTGGATCTCCTGGGCGAAAGCGTGACCTCTACGGCGGAGTCGGTTGCCGCGCGCGATCAGATCGTTCGAATCGTGGACCGGATCGCGGCCACCGGCCTCGACGCCAACGTTTCCGTGAAGCTCACGCAGCTCGGGCTCGATGTCGACCCCGAAGCGTGCCGCGCCAACATGCTCGCGATCCTCGAGCGCGCCGCGCGGCACGGGATCTTCGTGCGCGTGGACATGGAAGGCTCGCCGTATACTGAACGGACGTTGCGGCTGTTTCGTGAGCATCTCCACCCGGAGTTCGGCGGCCTGGTCGGCGTGGTCATCCAGACCATGCTTCGCCGCTCAGACCGCGACGTGGAAGACCTGATCCGGATGGGGGCGCGGGTGCGGTTGGTGAAAGGCGCCTATGCCGAGTCACACCAGATCGCCTATCCCGACAAACGGGACGTGGACGCGGCGTTTGCGCGTCAGGTCGAGCGCCTCCTGGATGCCGGCTGCTATCCCGCGTTCGCGACCCATGACGAGCATCTGATCGCCGCCACCAGGCAATACGCCGGCGGGCGCGGGTATGGACCGGAGCGGTTCGAGTTCCAGATGCTGTACGGCGTTCGGCGGGACCTGCAGGAGCGGCTTCGTGCCGAGGGGTATCGGATTCGGGTGTACGTTCCGTTCGGCACGCACTGGTATCCATACTTCATGCGCCGCCTGGCCGAGCGGCCCGCGAACATCGCGTTTATCACGAGGAGCCTGCTCCGGGAGACGCTCTCGCGAACATGATGGATGACGCGACGCTGGGGGGATACTTCGACCGGCACACTCGGCCCCCGGGGTTCGAGGGCTCGGACGGACGGGCATACTCGGTGGCGCTGTACGTGGACGATGACGCCGGGCCGGACGGGCGGTTCGGCGGGGCGCTGCTGTTCGTGCGGTGGACGGCGGCGGGCGATCACCCTGAAGGTCATCTCGAGACCGATTACCTGGCCTACGGCGACACGCCCGGTGAGGCCGAGGCGGCGCTGCGCGCGCTGTCGCTGTGGGACGTGAAGGCTCGGTTGGACGCGGTGATCGAGCGGCACCGCGTATCCCCCGAATGGTGAACCCGGGAGAGGGCGTGGTATTGAGCCAGGCGGGAGGCCGGTACCGGGTGGTTTCCGCGGGTGAGGTCCTCACGGCGTCCTTGCGGGGGCGTGTCAAGCACGGCGACGTCGATCGTATTCTGGTGGGCGATCGGGTGACGTTGGGCGTCCATTCGGACGGGTCGGTCACGATCGAGGGCGTGGAGGCGCGGAGGTCGGTGCTGCGCCGCCGCAGCCCGGGCAAGCGGCGGGGGAGCCGGGCGGTCGCCGCCAACGTGGACCAGGTGGTGGTGGTGGGCTCGGTGCGCGAGCCGGTATGGGATCCGTGCCTGGTAGATCGCTTCGTGGCGGTGGCCGAGGCCAACCAGCTGCCGGCGGTGCTGGTCATCAACAAGTGCGATCTGATCTCGGAGCTCGGTGAGCTGGCCGCGCCCTATGAAGCGGCGGGCTACGAGGTCGTGGCCACCAGCGTCCGGACGGGGCAGGGGCTGGAGTCGCTGCGGCGCCGACTGGAGGGACGTGCCTCGGTCCTCACCGGCGCCACCGGTGTCGGGAAATCCAGCTTGCTGAACGCCCTGCAGCCGGGGCTCAAGCTCAGGACGCAGGCGGTGAGCCGGAAGAGCGGCTCGGGCCGTCACACGACGGTGATGGCCGAGATGCACGCGTTTGAACCGGAGGGGTTCGTGATCGACACGCCGGGCTTACGTGACGTGGGTCTCTGGGGCCTGGAGCCGCTGGACGTGGCGCATGCGTTTCCGGAGGTCGCGGCCCTCGCGCCCGGGTGCCGGTTCGACAATTGCCAGCACCTGGGCGAGCCGGACTGCGCGGTTGAGGCGGCCTGCCAGCGCGGGGAGCTGACCGGATCGCGCCTGGCGTCCTACCGGCAACTGTTGAAGGAAGCGCTGGAGGCGGCACGCCCATGGCAATGAATGACGCGGCGCTGGTCGCGCCGTTCCGGGGGGAGCGCTACGCCGGCGTGGGTCTGACGGACGTGCTTGCCCCTCCCTACGACGTCATCAACGAAACTGAGCGTTCCGCCCTGGCGCGGAAGCACGCCTGCAACGTGGTTCACGTGATTCTGCCGCAGGGCAACGGGGATCGTTACGCTCGTGCCGCGAGGGAGCTGGCCGAGTGGCGGCAGCGTGGCCAGCTGGTGGCGGACCAGGACCCCGGGTTGTACGTGGTGCGGCAGCGGTTTGCCACACCGGATGGGGCATCGCACCTGCGCACCGGCGTGATTGCCGCCGTGGTGGCGGAGCCCTTCGCGAACGGACGGGTGAAACCGCACGAGAAGACCCACGCGGGTCCCAAGCAGGATCGGTTGGACTTGCTGCGGGCCACCGCGACCATGTGCGAGGCGCTGCTGATGCTGAGCCGGGACCCGACGGGTGCCCTGCGACAGATGCTCGCCGATGTGACGGCCGCGCCGCCGCTCGCCCAGGCAACCCTGGACGACGTCGAGATCGCCCTGTGGCGCGTGGACGAACTCCGTGCCGCGCCGCTCGCGGCGGTCGCCGGTCGAGACCCGCTGTATATCGCCGACGGCCATCACCGGTACGAAACCACGGTGGCCTACCGCGCGGAGCACGCCGAAGCCATCCGGACGCTGGCGCTGATCGTGCCGCTCGGCGATCCCGGGCTGGTGGTGCTTCCGACGCACCGGTTGGTGGGCGGCAAGCGCGTGGCGGAAGCCGAGGTGGCGAGGATGGCAGACCACTATACCGTCGAGCCTTTGCCTGCGGTGGGCGATGCGCGAAAGGCGCTCGCGGAGCTTGCTCGTGGTCCGGGCGGCTGCGTGGTGGTCCTGGAGCGGCAGGCGTACCGCCTGACCCGCCGTCAGGGAGCGGCCCCGGAAGCGATAGCCGGATTGGGGCCGGTGGTGGGGTCGTTGGACGTGGCCTGGGCCGATACGCTGGTCGTCCCGCCCCTCAGGGACGCGGCGGGCGAGGAGAGGCTGCGCTACACGCCGGAGCTGGAGGCGGCGTTGCGCGCGGTGCGCAGCGGCGAAGCCGGCGCCGCGGTGCTGCTCAATCCGCCCGCGGTGGAAGACGTGCTTGCGGTGGCGGACGCCACGGCGTTCATGCCGCCCAAGGCGACCTTCTTCACGCCCAAGGTCCCGAGCGGGCTGGTGTTCCTGAACTACGGTCGCCCAACGGCGTGAAGGGTAAGGGGTATTGCCCGCCGAGTCTTGGGGCGGCCATTTTGTCGGTGCGTGTTGGATCCTCGAGTTTCCACCGGTTTCCTATAGCCCGGTGTTGGAGTGGTCATGAGCCAGCGCCCACGCGCCCGTATTCTGGCGAACCTGGAAACCGTGTACCGCGAGGCCTACAACCGCGCCAAGGAGGCCGGTGATACGGCGCGCATGCTCGACCTCGACGCGGCGTACCAGCGGGAACAGCTACTACTGGAAGTGCTGATGGACATCCGGGACGCGTTACGGCCATCCACCGAGAGCGGCGTAAAGAGCGCGGTGGACAAACTGGCGGCGGTCCACAAGCTGACCAAGCTCAAAGGATAGGACGTTTCCAGCATGCCTCCACGCACCAAGCCGCGCGCGCCATCGGTCAAGGGGCCTGCCGCTCGTCTCCAGAAAGCAGATCTGCTCGACATGTACCGGCTGATGCTGCTCTCGCGCCGGCTCGACGACAAGGAAATCCAGCTCAAACGCCAGAACCGCATCTTTTTCCAGATCTCGGGTGCTGGACATGAAGCGGTACTGGTCGCCGCCGCCAAAGCGCTCCAGCCGTCCTACGACTGGTTCTACCCTTACTACCGGGATCGGGCCTTGTGCCTGGCGCTCGGCATGACGGCCACCGAGATGCTGCTCTCTGCCGTGGCGGCGGCGGCAGACCCCAACTCCGGCGGCCGGCAAATGCCCTCGCACTGGGGGCACCAGACGTTGAACATCGTGAGCCAGTCCAGTCCCACGGGGACGCAGTTCCTGAACGCCGTGGGGTGCGCGGAGGCCTGGCTCCGGTATGACCTGATCAAGGACATCCCGGATCGGGATCTGCTCGCCAAGCCCGACGAGGTGGTCTATTGCTCGGGCGGTGACGGGGCCACCAGCGAGGGCGAGTTCTGGGAGGCGATGAACACGGCCTGCAACCTCAAGCTGCCGATTCTCTTCCTGATCGAGGACAACGAGTACGCCATCTCGGTGCCGAGGGAGGTGCAGACGGCCGGCGGATCGGTGTCCAAGTTGGTGGCCAACTTCCCACACCTGTTTCTGGAAACGGTGGATGGCTGCGATCCGGTCGCTTCGTACGACGTGGTGAGCCGCGCCGTGGCGCACTGCCGTTCCCGCAAGGGACCGGCGCTGGTGCACGCCAGCGTGATTCGCCCGTACTCGCATTCCCTGTCTGACGACGAGGTGCTGTACCGCCCGCCGGAAGAGCGGGCGGCCGATGCCGCGCGGGATCCACTCACCACCTTCCCCGCGCGGCTGCTGGCCGATGGCCTGGCGACCGAGGCGGAGCTGGAGCAGATCCGTTCCGGCGTGGAGGAAGACATCAACCTAGCCGCCGAGCTGGCGCTGGCCTCGCCCCAGCCAGGCCCGGACACCGTGGGATTGTACGTGTACTCGCCCGACGTGGACCCCACGAGCGAAGGGTTCGACACCGAGGAGGATCCCCAGTTCTCCGGGGAGCCCACCACCATGGTGGACCTGCTCAACCGGTGTCTCAAGGACGAGATGACTCGAGATCCGCGGATCGTGGCCTTCGGCGAGGACGTGGCGGACGCCTCACGCGAGGCAGCGTTGAGCAAGGTCAAGGGGAAGGGTGGCGTGTTCAAGGTCACCTGGGGGCTCCAGCGCCAGTTCGGGAGCGACCGGGTGTACAACTCTCCGTTGGCGGAAGCCAACATCGTGGGCCGGGCCATCGGCCTGGCCACGCGAGGGTTGAAGCCCGTGATTGAGATTCAGTTCTTCGATTACATCTGGCCGGCCTACATGCAGCTCCGGGACGAGCTGGCGCCGCTGCGCTGGCGGAGCAACAACACCTTCAGCGCGCCGGTCGTGGTGCGGGTGACGTACGGTGGCTACCTCAAAGGCGGCGGGCCGTACCACTCGCAAACGGGCGCCGCAGTCTACACCGGGATCCCCGGATTACGCGTCGTGTGCCCGGCCACGGCGCTGGACGCCAACGGGCTCCTGCGCACGGCCATCCGGTGCGACGATCCCGTCATGTTCCTCGAGCACAAGCACCTCTACCGCCAGACCTACAACAAAGCCCCCTATCCCGGTCCCAACTTCATGATTCCCTTCGGCAAGGCCAAGGTGGTGCGCGAAGGGGCGGACGTGACGGTGGTGACCTACGGGGCGGTGGTGCAGCGGGCGCTGGTAGCGGCGCAGCAGCTGGCCGAGCAGGACGGGATCAGCGTAGAGGTGATAGATCTCCGGTCGCTCAATCCGGTGGACTGGGCCACCATCGGGGAGTCGGTCAAGCGGACCAACAAGGTGATCGTGGCGTACGAGGACGCATTGTCCTGGGGCTACGGCGCCGAGATCGCCGCGCGGATGGCGGACGAATTGTTCTCCTGGTTGGATGCGCCGGTCCGGCGGGTGGCCTCAGCGGATACCTTC
>Ga0209002_10004062_pt1 | contig 11562 bp, 15 predicted proteins | sample Rifsed16ft2_FD_184010 | JGI IMG/M metagenome (GOLD analysis project Ga0209002, IMG submission 184010) | Soil microbial communities from Rifle, Colorado, USA - sediment 16ft 2 (version 2) | ecosystem: Environmental > Terrestrial > Deep subsurface > Rock core/Sediment | place: Rifle, Colorado...
CCCCTCGAGCTGGCGGCTCGAGGTCACGGGACTCGTCGACCGCCCGCTTTCGCTCACGAGCAACGAACTCCTCGGCCGCTCCCTGAGGGAGGAGGTCGTGACCCTCGAGTGCGTGAGCAACGAGGTCGGGGGCAACCTCATCGGCAACGCGCGGTGGTCGGGCGTGCCGCTGTCCGACCTCCTTGGCGAGGCCGGCGTAAAGCCGGGGGCCAGCTGGGCCGTCTTCGAGTGCGCGGACGGGTACGACGTAGGCGTCCCCCTCCTTCGCGCGCGCGGGCCGGGCGCGCTCCTGGCGCTCTACATGAACGGCGAGCGGCTGCCGCGCGAGCACGGGTTCCCCGCCCGAGTCCTCGTCCCCGGGCTCTTTGGGATGATGAACGCAAAGTGGGTGCGGCAGGTCCGCCTCGTCGACCAGGCTCACGCGGGCTACTGGCAGCGCAAGGGGTGGACGAACGACGGCGCGATCCGGCTCACCGCGATCATCGCAGTGGCCCCCACTTCGGCGGTGAAGGGACGCTCCGTCGAAATCGGCGGCGTCGCGTTTGCCGGCGAGCGGAGGATCGCCCGCGTCGAGGTGAGCGAGGACGGGGGCGCGACGTGGGCCCCGGCGGACCTCGAGCCTCCGCTCTCGCCCTACGCCTGGACTCTTTGGACGCACAACTGGACGCCCGCTTCGGAGGGAATCGTGCGCCTCGAGGTCCGCGCGGTCGAAGAAAGTGGCGCAAGCGGAATTGTCCAGCCCCGGACGCGCGCTTCGCCCTACCCCTCGGGCGCGACGGGCCTCGACGCCGTCGAGGTCACGGTCACGGCCTGAGGCGGGCGGCCGCCCCGCAGGGCGAGCCAGATCAGGAAGAGCCCGACGAGCGCGAGCGCGGCGCCGATCGCGATCCACTCGGGCCCGCGCATGAAAGTCGCAGGCAGGAGGTAGGCGCCTTGGAGCGCCCAGGCTGCGCCCATCAGCGTCACGATGACGCCCGCGATGAAGAGGCCCAATCGCAATGCCTTCGCCCACCTCTTATCCCGCCTGATGGGCTGATACTACCTCCCTTTAACCCTGTTCGGACCCCTTTTGGAACGCCAAACGACGCGCGAGACGGTTCCTCCACGTCCGTTTCATCCACCCGGGGTGATCATTTTTATAGGGAGACGTAACAATGAACCCTTGAGATTTCTCAAGCGTGGCCACCTTCTATGGAGAATTACGCCCGAATTCTGTCGGTATTCCTGGGTGTAGGGACCATCCATTCACGGATCAAGATTCAGAAGATTCTCTACGTCCTCAAGAGCCTGGGCTATCCGATCTCGGAGAAATACGAGTACCGCCACTTTGGGCCCTACTCCGAGCAACTGGCCTCTGAGCTCGCCACATCCGTGAATTCGGGATTCCTGGAAGAAGCGGAGGAAGGCATTGCGAGCGCGCCCAGCGACGATTTCAGCGACTATCAACGATACGATCTTACGCTGACAGAAAGGGGCCGTCTTTTCCTCCAATCTTGCCTAAAGAAGAATCCCCATCTTCGAGCGCAATCGGAGGCCATTACCGCGCTTTGCCGGAAACTCAATCAGTTTTCGCCAACTGACCTCGAGCTTATTGCAACCCTGATGTACCTCCAAGATCAAAAGACGCCGGAAAACCAATTGGCCGTGATGCTCAGGAACCTGAAGCCGAAGTTCGGAATCGCCGAGGCCAACAAGGCGCTCCAGCTAATCAGTGACCTAAGATCCACGGCCAAGCCGGGTACTGCATCGTTACGCCAGTAAATCCATGATCGTTCGAAGCCCGTCGGCGGTTGAATAAACTCGTAGTTCGGTTTTCCTCTCCTCCCTTAGCAACCGGACGATTCGCGAGAAGCGACTTATCTCTGAGATTTGCCCCGCCGTTCCCGACGAGGGCTCCGCCTCAACGACGATTTTGCTTCCCTCGTCGTTCAATCCCCCGGGCTCGTAAGGGGACATCGATGGATCATCAATGGCAAAATAATATCGAAAATCGAGCCCCAGCCCGTCAAGCGCTTGCTGAATTTCGTCTCTTCTTTCGAGCACTTGTGCCACTTGTTGGGCCGAAACCACGTGGGCCTTGAGCAAACGTCTCCCAAAAAAACGATTGCAGAGGTCCGAAAGGATTGCATCTGAGGATCTTTTCCAAGCCTTGAGCTGCGCGAACAGCGAAGTATCGTCGAATTCCTGGAAGTCTTCGATGTCCATTTCCCCGTCCGAAAGGAGCGTTCCGAGGGATTCCCCTAGACCGACATCCGTGCCCGCCCCTTGGAGGTCCTTTGCCCGGCGAAGAATTGCGGAGACCAGCTTCTCAACGCCTCGTGTCGTTTTGTGAAAATACACGGCCCAATACATACGGTCCCGCGACAACACGAATCCCTCGGCCGCCTGGACACCCTTGAACTCAATGCCCAAGTGCCTCACGCCGCCGTTCTCCACCGGTCTGAGGACGCTGAAAAGTCGATCAAAATCGAAAAGCCCGTACTCGACGCCGCAATAGTGCGAGTCCCGTAGAAGGTAGTCCATCTTGTCTACATCCAAAGGACCGCTGATTGCCTCGCTCAACCATCGATTGGGCGGGCTGGTTAGCCCCGAGAGAATCTCCAACACGGCGCCAGGTTCCTGAAGCAGATCCTTGACGCCGCTGTGTTCGATGATTTGCCTCGTCATTGTCTCGTGGCTGAATTTCCCCTCTGTCACTTCCTCAAGGACGTGAGAAAGCGGCCCGTGGCCAAGGTCATGGAGAAGTGCGGCAGCCGCTCCGTTCGACGCGGCGTTCCCCTGCAAAGGCACGCCCCCGCTCTCGAACCTCAGAATCAGGTTTCGCATGTTCCACATGGTGCCCATCGCATGACCGAAGCGCGAGTGCTCGGCCCCGTGGTAGGTGTAGCGGCTTGTCCCCAAATGCGAGACCCTTCTGAGCCGTTGGAACTGGGGAGAATCGATCAACGGGAGCAGCCTTGTTGTCTCCTCGGGTTCTAGACCGATGAACCCGTGAACGGGGTCGCGAAACAGGCGCCGCCCCTCTCCCCATGATCTGTTAGGTACCATCGGCCTCCGCACCCATCAAGGATGCCCCAAGGAGCTGAGGGCGCCTATAAACGTGATGGGGGGTGGCGTGTGCAATATGCGACATCTCCGGTCTCTGGTCCACGCGTCGGCGGAGCATCACTTCAACTCTTCGAGGTCCGCGTGGACGGCGAGGTAAAAGGCCTCCCACACGAGCGTGTCGAACCCGGCCGCGAGCAAGTCCCGCGACCCCGCGTGGCGCTCCATCGTGGCGAGCGTGTCCTCCTGCGAGTGGTACTCGGGGTACTCGATGTCGTCGGCGCCGAAGAAGAATACGGTGGGGGCGTCGAGGCTCCAGAAGCTCACGTGGTCGCTGCGGCCGAACGGGTCCTCGAGGATCGAGAAGTTCCCTTCGCGGGGGTAGCGCAGCTCGCCGTCCGTGATGTTCTCGAGCGCGGCGACAAGCCCCGGGTGCTCGGCGACCCCCTCCTCCCGGTCGGGCCCGACAAACGCCGTGAAATTGAATGGCGCGGGCCATGAAAGTCCCGCCATGTCCATGTTGACATAGAGGCGGACGCGCCCCGTGACCTCGTTGGCAACCCAATGGTTCGAGCCGTAGAGCCCCTCCTCCTCGCCGCCCCAGAGGCAGTAGACGATCGTGTGCCTCGTCTTGAACTGCGAGAGCCCCTCAGCGACCTCGAGGAGCGCGGAGGTGCCCGACCCGTCGTCGTAGGCGCCCTCGATGGCCTGGGGCACGCTGTCCATGTGGGCGCCAAGCACGATCCACTCGCCAGCTTCCTGCGTCCCGCGCTGGAACCCGCACACGACGATGAGGTTGATGAACGTGCGAAGCGGGAGGGGGCGCCGCTCGACTTCCCAGGGGTAGAAGTACATCTCGGCTTCAAGCCCGAGGCCCGCGAACGTGCTGTAGAAGTGGTCGGCGGCGGCGCGCAGCTTCGGCGAGCCGGAGAAGCGGAATTGGAAGGCCTGCGTGAGGTACTCGAGGTTCGAGACGGTGTCCTGCCCGGAGACGACGGGTGTGGGGCCCGCAAGGACTTGGACGGGCTTTGCCCAGCGGCCCTTCGGCGACTCGATGGAAAAGGTGAACGTGCCAAGGACCGGAGGCACGAGCAGCGTGAGGGAGCCGTCGGCCACATCGCCGGAGCCGACGGTCGGCTGGAGGCTCAGCTGCCCGTTGAGGACCAGCAGGAACCCGCGTGGCAGTTCGACGACGGACTGCGGGTCGATAAAGCGCAGCTCGAGGCGGTTGAGGGAGCCGGAGAGGAGCGTGCTCTTGGCAAACACGACGCCGGGGCCTGCGGGCGCGCCGCCAAGGCCGATGACTTGCCCTCCCGTGAGCAGGACGGGCACAAGGAGGATCAGGGCGACCACGACGGCGGCGTGCTTGGGCCGCGCGCGGATGCGCTCGACGAGCGGCCAAAGGACACGGCCGATGTCCCTCCCTGAGGGCACCCTTCGTCTCACGGCCTCAAAAGCCGCTCCCCCGCGCTATACCTTTTGCGCCCCAGGCGCGGGCGGCTACTCCTCTTCGGCCGAGCGCGCCAGCGCTTTTCTTGCTGCGTCGACATCATCGACCTGGAAGATCAGGTCGACGCGCTTCGAGGACTTGGCCGACAGGAACACGGCTTCGACGTTGATCCCGCGCTCCGCAAGGCGCGCGGCGGCCTCGGCGATCGCTCCGGGCCGGTTGCTCACGCGGTGCGTGAGGACTTCGTTGCGCTTGGCTTCGAAACCGCGGTGGGCAAGCGCAGCGATGGCCACCTCGGGCTGGTCGACAACGAGGCGCAGGTTCATGCGGTCGGGGCCGCGCCCGAGGGTGAGGCCGCTCACGCTGACGCCCGCTTCGGCGAGGACTTTCGTGACCTCCGCGAGCGCGCCGACCCTGTTTTCAATCGATAGGGCGATCTCAAGCGGAGCCAGCGGCCACACCCCGTTTCCCCTCGGGCGGCGGCACCCTTAAGGGCTTGCCTCCGGGTTCTCACGGCGCGGGAAAAAGGGGAAGGGGGTCTCGTGGGCACCGTCTGAGTGGAATCTCTTCGAATGTTCCACGGGCCCCTTCATGAAGGCGCTCTGGGTTCCGGGCGCAAGGGGGTGCCAAGATGCCGGATCCAGGCCCGCCCGCTCGAGCCAAGGTCGTTGCGGCGCTCCTTGCGGTGTACATCATCTGGGGGTCGACGTACCTCGGGATCCGCATCGTCGTGGAGACGATCCCGCCTTTCCTGTCGGCCGGGATGCGTTTCAGCCTCGCCGGCGGCGCGCTCTACCTCATCGCGAAGCTGCAGGGCGCGCCAAGCCCCTCACGCGACGCCTGGAAGCCCGCGGCCATCACGGGGGGCCTGCTCCTCCTTGGCGGAAACGGGCTCGTGTCCTGGGCCGAGCAGAGCGTGCCCTCGAGCCTCACGGCCCTCCTCATCGCCATCGTGCCCCTGTGGGTCGTCGTCATCGACTTTGCGCTGCCCGGCCACTTGCGCCCGTCGCAGGGCGTGCTCGCGGGGATCGCGCTCGGGCTTGTCGGCGTCGCAATCCTCGTGGACCCGTGGCAGGCCGGGGTCGAACACATCGAGCCGGTCGGGGCCGCCGTCCTCATCGCCGCCTCCGCGATCTGGTCGGTCGGCACAATCTACGGGGGCCGCGTGAAGCTCAAGGAAGCGCCGCTGCTCGTCATCGGCATGGAAATGCTTGCGGGCGGGCTCATCCTGCTCGCCGCGGGGACCCTTGCCGGCGAATGGAGCGCGTTCGACTTGGGCCGCGTGTCGCAGCGCTCGGCCCTCGCGTTCGTCTACCTCGTACTCGTGGGCGCGATGGTCGGGTTCACGGCGTACCTGTGGCTCATCAAGAACGTCCCGCCCGCGCTGGCCACGACCTACGCGTTCGTGAACCCCGTCGTGGCCATCTATGTGGGGTGGCTCGTGCTCGCCGAGCCGGTGACGCCGCGCACGCTCCTTGCCGCCGCGGTCATCATCGCGGGCGTGGCGCTGATCACGCAGGCACGTTCGAGGCGCTCGCGAGAACTGGAAGCGACGCAGCCGGGTCCCTCTCCCGGGGACCGCGAGGTCGCGCGCTAGCCCTCAGGTTCTGTTTCGTCCTCGAAGGCGTGCGGGCGCACGTCCTCAAAGATCGCGTACTCGTTGCCGCTCGGGTCCTCGAACAGGTAGCACGGCCCGTTGGGGATCTCGAACTTGCCCCCTTTAGGCCTCCACCCGCGCCTCTTGAGGTCCTTGGCGGTCGCGCCGATGTCCTTGACCTCGAAGATCGGCATCACGGAAGGCGCCTTCCGGTGGTCGGCAAGCAGGACCAGGGGCCCTTCGCCGAGGCGCAGGGCCGCCACGTCCGCGCCGAACTCCTTGAAGCGCCAGACCTTCCGGGCGCCAAGCGTCTCGACGAAGAACTTGAGGTCCCTCCCCGTGTCGGCCGTGCCGATGTAGAGGAAGCGAAGGGGGCCGAAGGGGGGCGCCACGCAGAGGCGAGGGGGACGCGCCGAATATGAAACGCACGGGGGGCGCGGAGCCAGTCGTCTAATACGTTTCCCGGTTGTGCCGATGCGCCTTTCGAAGGCAGGCGAGACCCACGACCAACAAGCGCTCGCCCGGGGACCTCCCGCCTACCCCGGCTGGCGGCTTTGACGAAATGTATGAGGGCACGCCGCCCTGGGACATCGGCCGCCCGCAACATGCGGTCGTCCGCCTTGCGGAAGCGGGTGCCTTTGAGGGCGAGGTGCTTGACGCCGGGTGCGGCACGGGCGAGAACTCGATCTACCTGGCATCAAGGGGACTCGTGGTCCTCGGCGTGGACGGCGCGTGGCGGGCCATCGAGAAGGCGGAGGCCAAGGCCAATGAGCGCCGCTCCAAGGCCGTGTTCGCGGTCGGCGACGCGCTGAAACTCGCTGCGCTCGGGCGAACCTTTGACCGTGTGCTTGATTGCGGGCTCTTCCACACCTTCGACGACACCGAGCGCGCCGCGTATGTGCGGGGACTCTCGGGGATTCTAAAGCCGGGCGGAAGGCTCTTCCTCTTGTGCTTCTCGGAGCACGAGCCCGGCGACTGGGGGCCCCGAAGGGTGACGCAAGCCGAGCTGCGCGCGGCGTTTACCCGGAGTTTCGAGGTCGAGGCCATTGCGCCCGAAGCCTTCGAGTCCCACGTCGGATCCGCGGGCGCCTGGCTGGCCACTGTGGCCCGGGCGGGGCCGCCAGGCTAAGGTTAATCGAGCGGGCCCCTATGGGGGTGGGCGATGGCCGACAACGTCACGACCAAGATCCTCCGTGCTCACCTTGCCGGAGGCAAACTCGAGGCGGGCACCGAAGTCGCCCTGAAGATGGACCAGGCGCTCCTCCAGGACGCGACGGGCACGCTCGCGTGGCTCGAGTTTGAGCAGATGGGCGTCGACGGCGTTAGGGTCCGCCAGGCCACGCAGTACATCGACCATAACATGCTGCAGACGGGGTTTGAAAACCCGGACGACCACCTGTTCCTTCAGGGGATGTGCGAGAAGTATGGCGCGGTCCTCTCGAAGCCGGGCAATGGAATCTCGCACTGGGCGCATGCCGAGGCCTTTGACATCCCCGGCGAGACGATGCTCGGCTGCGACTCCCACACGCCGCACGCGGGCGCCGCGGGGATGCTCGCGATCGGCGCCGGCGGCCTCGAGGTTGCCGCTGCGATGGCGGGCGAGCCTTACGCCGTGACGATGCCAAAGGTCGTGAACGTGAAGCTGACCGGGACGTTCCCGCCATGGGTCTCGGCCAAGGACGTCATCCTCGAGCTCCTGCGCCGCTTTGACGTGAAGTGGGGGAAGAACAAGGTCCTCGAGTTCACGGGCGAGGCGCTCGCGCGCCTCACGTTGCCCGAGCGCGGCACGATCTGCAACATGTGCACAGAGCTTGGCGCGACGGCCGGCCTCTTCCCGTCGGACCAGCAGACGCGGGCGTGGATGAAGTCCCAGCACCGCGAGGAGGACTTTAGGCCGCTGGAGGCCGACAAGGGCGCGCCCTACGACGAGGCGGTCGAGGTCAACCTCGCCGCCCTCGAGCCGCTGATCGCCAAGCCCGGCAGCCCCGACGATGTGGTCCCCGTGCGTGAGGTGGCGGGCACGGAAGTCTTCCAGGTGGCGGTGGGCAGCAGCGTGAACTCGAGCTTCCGCGACCTCACGGTCGTCGCCGACGTGCTCGGCGAACGCAAGGTGCACCCGCGCGTGTCGATGGCCGTTTCGCCCGGCTCGCGCAACGTCCTGCTCCTCTTCATGGTCTCGGGCGGGATGACCAAGCTCATCAAGGCGGGCGTTCGCGAGCTCGAGGTCGCCTGCGGCCCCTGTATCGGCATGGGCTTCGCGCCGCCGACGAAGGCGCCCTCCGTGCGCACGTTCAACCGCAACTTCCCGGGGCGGAGCGGCACGGAACAGGACCTCGTGTACCTCTGCTCGCCGGAGACCGCGGCTGCAACGGCTCTAAAGGGCGAGATCGCCGACCCGCGAGATGTGGCGAAGGAACTTGGTATCACGTGGCGCGCGATCGACGAGCCCGCGGCGTACCCGAACGACCGTAGCGGCTATGTATGGCCGCCCGCCGCGGGCGAGGGGGCGAAGGTCGAAGTCCGCCGCGGCCCGAACATCAAGCCCTACGAGTTCCCGCCGGTGCTTCCGGACACCCTCGAGGGCGAGGTGCTCATCAAGCTCGGCGACGACATCTCGACCGACGGGATCTTGCCCGCGGGCGCGCGCATCCTGCCCCTGCGCAGCAACATCCCCGCAATCGCCGAGCACGTGTTCGAGTACCTCGACGCGACGTTCCCCGCGCGCGCCAGGGCCAAGGGCGGGGGCTTCATCGTCGCCGGCGAGAACTACGGCCAGGGGTCGAGCCGCGAACACGCGGCTGCGGCGCCCGCGAACCTCGGCGTTCGCCTCGTGCTCGCGAAGGGCTTTGCCCGCATCCATGGCGACAACCTCGTGAACTTCGGCATTCCGCCGCTCACCTTCGAGGACCCTCACGCTCACGATGGCATCGCGCAGGGCGACCGGCTGCGCGCGTCGGGCATCCACGCCGCGCTGAGGGCCGGAAGGGCCCTTGCAGTTGAGAACCTCACGAAGGGAACAAGGGCGCAGCTGGCGCCGAGGCTGACGGAGCGCCAGCGCGAGATCCTCGTTGCGGGCGGCGCCGTGCGTTGGCTGAGGGCGCGGCGCGAAGCGCGCCCTTGAGACGTTTGCCGCTCAAGCCTTGCGGTTTCCCCCGTCCCACGGCCGCGGGTCGGCGCCCTCGATCGCGGGGCACTGCGCGCGCACGGGGTCGGCGTCCTTGCCGGCGCGTGTGTACTTGTAGAGCTTGTCCTTGGCCTCGGTCTTTGCGGTCTTCAGGTGCGTGTCGTCGCACCACGGCCAGTCGGCGGAGAGCCCGCAGCGGCAGACCCAAACGTCGTCGCCTTCGATATCCTTCTTCTTCACGATCAGCGGCGCGCGGTCCTTCATCACGACGATCCGGGGCACGGGGTGCTCCTGCCGCGCTGGGCGGCGCGCCTCCATCGCGCTTCCCCCATTTGGCGGTTTGCGCGCACCCCGTCACTGCGCCGAGCCCACGCCCGTGAGGCGCTCGCTAAGCTCCCACAGGCGGCGCTGGGCGGCCTCGTCTTTCGCAGCTGCGGAGGGTTCCACCGCGGAGCAGCGCGCGAAGTACTTGCCCGAAACCTCCGAAAGCTCGGGCGCGGTGGCCGCCCAAAGGGTCGTGCGCGCGCCCTTCAAGGCGCTTATCGCACCCACCCAACCGAGGCGGATCCCCAGCCTCATCGGCCCGGTCGCCGTGCTTCCGAACCCCGAACGAACAAACCCCGGGTGCACGGCGTTCGCGGTGACCGCGCGCCCCTCGAGGCGCCGCGCAAGCTCGAACGTGAAGAGGAGGTTTGCAAGCTTCGAGTTGCTGTAGGCGCGCCACTGCGAGTACCGCTTCTCGCCCTGGAGGTTTTCCCAGTCCCAGTTCGCCCACGCGTGCGCCATCGAGGACGTGCTGATGATGCGGGCGGGGGCACTACGGAGCAGCTTCTCAAGGAGCAGGTTCGTGAGGAGGAAGTAGGCGAGGTGATTCAGGGCGAAGGTCTTCTCAAGGCTGTCGGCGGTGAGGCCGCGCTTGCCGATGAGCAGCCCGGCATTGTTGATGAGCACGTGGAGTTGCCCGTAGCGGCGGTCGAGCTCGGCGCAAGCGGAGCGCACGCCTGCCTGGGTCGACAGGTCGGCAACCACGAGATCCACGTGGGGGTTCAGCGTTGCATGGACGATCTCGTCGACCGTAGCCGCCGCGCGCTCCTTCGAGTGCGAGACGATGACGACGCGAGCGCCCCGCTTGGCAAGGCCGCTCGCGACCTCCTTGCCGATGCCGCCGCTTGCGCCGGTGACGGCGCAGACCTTGTCGCGGACCGTCCAGGGCCCGCGTTCCGTGTCCGAGCCAATGGAATTCGGATTCACGCCCCTCGCCACCGCCCCGTCCGACGCCACGCGCCTGATTGATCCTTGGATGGCCGGCCCGCTACGGACTCAACGGCGCCTCCCCGGGAACCACCGGCTGTACCGTCCGTGATCGACGATCTCAATGATGACGATGAACCTCTCCCCGCGGTCGCGGACCACCGTGTAGAGCAGCCGGTGGAAGGATGGGAGATCCTCCACGTAAAGGTTTTCGAGGCCGTGTTGGGCGCGCAACTCCCTCGGGATTCGGTCCTTCTTCACGACTTCCCCGTGCAGACAATCCGTGAGGAGAAGGGGCCTGAGCGCGCGTACCCTTCGGGCGACCGACGCCATGGTTGGGTCCGAACTTGCCTCAAGGTCCTGCAGCGCCTGCGCCGCCCCAGCCGTGAGAACGATTCCCTGGGCGCCGAGGCCCACTACAGGCGTGGCCCCCTGCGGACGGCCTCAAGGAGCTCGGGTGAGGCCTCCGGGACCCAGATCAGCCCCTTCGAGCCTTCCGCAACCATTCCTTGGCCTCCCAAGAAGGCGAGCGCCGCGTTGAGGCTCGGCCGCGTCGTGGCGTGGCCCCACCTTGCGAGAGATGCAAGGAGCTTGTTTCGGCTGGCGGGTTCCTCAGACTCCTTGAGGGCCCCCATGACGTATTCGATCGTCTCGAGGGTCGGGTTGGCTCCCGGCCTTGCATAGGCGAGGCGAGGGGCCTTGGCGGCCTGCGGCATCCGGGGATACATGGATAGCTCCTCTATATTTATCCATGTACCCCATTGGATGGCAGACGGGTCGCTTGGGTCGGAGGCAGGAACGACCGACCGCGAGTCGAAGCTGTGACCTAGTCACGCCCACGTGCGGTCAATATTGCGGCGTGGGCATTACACGGGGGTGTGCCGCGCCCTGCCGCGCGGAACAAGGAGTGAGAAACGATGCATTACGGATGTGGACCCGGCTACGGCTACGGGCGCCGGTACTTGACGAAGGAAGAGATCGCGAACGCGCTTGGCGAGTACCAGAAGGAACTCGAAAGCGAGCTTGAGGCCGTGAAGGAGCGGATCACCGACCTCACGAAGAAGGCGTGAGGCGCTTGTCGCCCACCCTTCCGGG
>Ga0209002_10004071_pt1 | contig 11555 bp, 9 predicted proteins | sample Rifsed16ft2_FD_184010 | JGI IMG/M metagenome (GOLD analysis project Ga0209002, IMG submission 184010) | Soil microbial communities from Rifle, Colorado, USA - sediment 16ft 2 (version 2) | ecosystem: Environmental > Terrestrial > Deep subsurface > Rock core/Sediment | place: Rifle, Colorado...
CGAAGAAGCTGGCCCCCGCGCTGAAGACATTCGTGAAGGTGAGGGCGCACAGGGTGGTGTACCCTCCCGCGCTGCCGCCGTCGATGGCGAGCCGGGCCGGATCGACTTCGCCGGCCGCTACCAGGTGTTCGGCGGCGGCGACGCAATCGGCCACATCCACGGCGCCCCAATTGCCCTCGAGGCGTCTCCGGTACTCGCGCCCGAAGCCGCTGCTGCCCCCGTAGTTCACATCGACCACGGCCACGCCGCGGCTGGTCCAGAACTGGATCTCCGGGTCGAGGGTCGTCCCCGAGGACGACGTCGGACCGCCGTGGCTCTTGACGAGGAGAGGCGGGAGCTCGCCCTCCGGGGCGGTGACGTCGCGGTTCCGGGGACGGTAGTAGAAGGCGTGAGCCGTAGCCCCGCCCGGGACGGGGAACTCGATGGCCCGTGGCTCGGACAGGTAGCCCTCTTCGAACTCGGTCTCAGTCGAACGGCGGAGCACCTCGAGTCGTCCGTCGGCCAGGTCGAGCGCGGCCACGGACGGCTCCTCGGTCGGCCCACCGCCGATCACGTACGCCTTCCCGCGACCAATGCGCAGGCTGGGCATCTCCGTGCGCGCGATGGGCAAGGGCTCGAGCGTGTGGCGCGTCGTGTCGAGCAGGACGAGTCGGTCGACGGCGCGCTCCTGGATCACGCAGACGAGGCGCTCCTCTTCGGCGAAGCCGTAGATCGACATGCCGAAGACCCATTGCGGTCTCCCGAACTCGGCCTCGCTCATGCAGAGGGCCTCGATCGGCCCGTCCCCGGGTCGCCAGCGATACGGGTTCCACCAGCCGGTCCGGTCGGACATGAAGTGGAGCACGCCGGCGGGTGACCACTCCGGCTGGAAGATCGACTCGCCCGGCCCGCCAGCGACCTGCCTGATATGGGCCAGGCTCCCGTCGTCCCCGAACTCGGCGACCCACAACGTGGTGCCGTCCCAGGGAAGGTTCGGGTGGTCCCAGCTCAGCCAGGCGAGTCGCGAGCCGTCGGGACTGAGCCGGGGGCTCGAGTAGAAGTCGTTGCCGCGTGCCAGGGTGACGATCGGGCCGCCCTCCGTCCCGATGGCGATGAGCGAGTTCACGGCCTCGCGGTCGGAGGCGGTGTGGTCCTCGTGGACGCAGATGATCCGACCACGCGCCCGATCCACGACCAGGTCGGCATATCGGAGGGCCGAGCCCGCGGCAGCGGGGCTGATCGGTCGTGGAGCGATCCCGCGGTCCTGGCGGTACAGACGCTGATCGTCGTAGTGGGTGAAGAAGACGGTCCCGTCGCTCACGGCATGGGCCCCGCCGCCGTATTCGTGGACGCGCGTCCTGGCGTTGAACCCGGGCGGCGTGACGTCCTCCGTCGTACCGTCGGCTCCATGGCGCACGATGACGTAACGCCCGCTTTCCGACGGCCGGACCTCGACCCAGTAGAGATCCTCGCCGTCGAGCTGCAGCTGGGCGAGGCGGATGGTCTGGCGGGCGATGAGCGCGGAGCTGATCGGCGAGCGCCACGATCCGTACGGCGCGACCTGAATCGGACCCACCAGACGATGGTACCCGCGCTCCCGACGTAGAGTGTGGGCCGGTTGGGCATGGCCGGGACGAGGGAGGGGCGTGGGGTCCAGGACGGGCAGATCGGGGCCGCCGGAGGGACTCGCGTGGCTCGGTCGCGAGCCCGGCACGCGCGTCCCCCTCCTGCTGCGCTTGACGGCCCTGCTCGCTCGCTTCCTGGCCTACCGCCTGGGCCGGCTCACCCTGCGCATCGAGGGCCACGAGAACCGGCCGGCCCCGCCGTTCATCATCGCCGCCGCGATCCACCGCAGCTGGCTCGACGCCCTCGTGCTCATCGAGGTCTTCCCGTTCGAGCCGCGCATCTGGTTCATCGCCAGCGGCCCGGCCGCGTTCCGGACACCCGTGCGCACGCTGTTCCTGCGTGCCATCGGCGGCGTCCTGCCGGTCTACCGGGGCGGCTACACCATCGAGTCGAGCGTGGAATCGGCGCGCGCGGTCGTGCGCGCCGGGGCGCTCCTCGGGTTCTTCCCCGAGGGCAGCCGCAAAGGACCCCCCGACGCACTCCAGCCGTTCCGCGGTGGGATCGGCTACCTTGCCCTCCGGATGGGCGTCCCGGTCGTGCCGGTCGCGTTCGCCGGGACGAAGGAGCTCTACCTCGGGAAGCGGATCGCGGTGCGCATCCTGCCGCCGGTCGACCCGCTCAGCTTGGCCGGGTTGGGAGCCACGCCGCCGGAAGGCTCGCGCGAGGAGCGCGACGGGGCGCACCGGATCACCGCCGGTCTGCGCGATCTCCTCGAGCCGCACGTCCTCCAGCTCGCGGCGTGGACCACCGATCCGCCCGACCACCCGCGCCGCCTGCGCTGGGTGAGCCACCTGTTCCCGTGAGCGGCATCGGCCCGGCCCGCAGGCGAGCCCCGCGGGGCTGGGCCGGTGGGCCGCCGCGCCCCCGGGCTCCGGTCGCCTGGCGCGCCCTCCTCGCCCTCTTCCGTGCGACCGGCGCGCTGCTCGGGCTGCGCCTGCGCGTCGAGGGCCTCGAGCACATCCCGGACGGGCCGTGTCTCATCGCCGCCGCTCCCCATCGGACCTGGCTCGACCCGTTCGTCCTGCTCTTCGCCCTCCCCGTCGAGCCGCGGGTCTACTTCCTTGGCGATGGTGAGGCCATCTACCGCGATCCGGTGCGGGCATTCTTCGTCCGGCACCTCGGTGGTGTCGTGCCGGTCTGGCGCGGGCACCGGGGGATCGATTCCCACGTGGCCGCGGCCCGGGAGATCCTCGCCTCCGGCGCCCGCCTCGCGCTGTTCACGGAACGCGGTCCGGCGGTGCCCGTCGACCGCGCGCGTCCGTTCGCGGGAGGGATCGGCTACCTCGCCCTGCGGAGCGGGTCCTCGGTCGTTCCGGCCGTGCTCGGCGGGACGCACGAGTTGTACATCGGGCGCCGCGTTGCGGTGCGCTTCCTCGCCCCGATCGAGCCTTCGAGAGCGGGGGATCGGGAGGCGGGGGTGGGCGATGATCGGCAGGAGCGCGCCGCCGCCCACGCCCTCGTTCGGGAGCTCGGCGAGGCGATGGCTCCGCACGTCGCGGACCTCCTGCGGGCGACCGAACCGCCCGCCGCGTTCAGGAAGCGCTGGCGCTGGCTCACGACCGCGTTCCGCTGACCGCGGCGATCCTCGCGAGGCTCAACGGGTTCCCTGGACCTGTGACCTCGATTTGATCAATCCACCTCCCTTGATCAGCCGTGCGCTATTGACACGATCGGTGCGCGAGCGTGTACGCTTCGGGGGACGGTTCCGGGAATCCGTCGTTGTTCATGTCGTCCCGTCTCCCTCGTTCCAGCGGAGGATCGCGCGTGGTCAAGATCCGTGCCGTGTCGGACCCCTCGGTGATGGAATATCGCCCCCGACCGGCGAAACCGAAACAGCTCAGTCCGCGCGCCCAGGCGCGACTCGAACAGGACCGCCTGTTTCGTCGCAAGATCGTCAATCGGTTGACCGACGAGTCGAAGGTCTTCCGGCTCAAGCTCGGACCCGACGAGAAGGCCCTGACCGTCCGCCGGCGTCTCCAGAAGGTGGCCGAGGAGGCCGGCAAGGAGATCGCCGTCCGTCAGGTTGACGACGTGTTCTATGTCGGGCTCATGACTCCCGACCGACGTCCACGTCGGGGACGCCGCCCGAAGTCCCGCTCCTGAACGAGGCGGGACGCCAGCGGAGGGCGTCTCGTATCCGTCCCGGCAGGTCGTCCCGCCACAGCCAGGGCACCGCCCCCCAGATCAGCACGGCATGGTCGATCCGCAGCGGGCGCGGGAAGTTCGGAGGTCCGGACGCCGCCGCGGCCTCGATCTGCGCGAGCGTCTGGGGCCATGTCGCGAGCGACAGCAGCACCGCGACCCCGATCGCGACGAGTCCCCACCGCCGGGCCGCCGGCGGGAGGATGAGCCACAGGACGGCGGGTACCCATTTCATGGCCGTCGCGAGCGCCCACAGCGCGCCGCCCAGGCGTGGCCCGCTTGACTGGGCGACCCAGATCCCGAGGGCGAGGAAGAGGGTCACGTTGCCGGTGTCGAGGGTCGCCACGAGTGGGATCGCGAGGAGCGCCACGAGCAGGGCCGTCCACGTGGGTCGGCGGCGATACGCCCAGGCGACCGTCCACGCGAAGCCGAGGACCATCGCCGTGCGCCAGGCGAACCATGCGATCGGCCACGGCAGCGCCGCCCAGGGGAGGAAGAGTGGGAGCAACCAGGGGGCATAGAGGTACGGCAATCGCAGTCCGGGCGGATCGTAGGGGTTCCCCCCGGCGAGCCAGATCCTGACCCCTTCCCAGTAGGCCAGCGCATCGGCCCCTGCGGCGCTCCCGCGCGCGAAGAGGAAGGCGGCCATCAGACCCAACGCTGCCGAGAGCAGCGCGATCGCCGCAAGGCGCTCGACGGGGATGGCGGGCCGGGAGCGGATGGGCGAGGACGTCACGCCGCGATTGTGGCATCGGAGGGGCGCTCGAAGCGGACGCGCTCCGGCGAGCCGACCCCGCCTGTATCATCGCGCCGTTCCCGTCGTCCGCGATCCCGGCGCGCGAGCGCCGCATGGAGGGCTCTCTGTGTTCATGCGCTGGGGCATGTTCATCTACCGCTACCGCCGTCTCGTGGCGCCGCTCATGGTGCTGATCGCAGTCGCCGGTCTCCCGCTCGCGTCCGGCGTCTCCGGGAAGCTGAGCTCGGGTGGGTGGCTCGACCCGACCTCGGAGTCGGCGGCGGTGAACGATCGGCTGGCCGACGAGTACGGCGGTGGGCGGAGCGTCCTCCTTGCGGTCTTCCGCGATGAGACCCTGTCGGACGCCGCTGCAGCGGACTTCCAGGGCCGGATGGCCGACGCGTTCGCACCCATCGAGGCCGATGAACGGGTAGCCGGTCTTGTCGGCTTCGCACAGACGGGAGACCGGCGCTTCATCAGCGCCGACGGGCGCGCGGCGCTGGTCATCGTCGAGCTGACGGTGACCGACGAGGGATCCGTCAAGACGTACCAGGAGCTTCGCCCGCTCGTCCAGCCACCGGCCGGGATGCACGTCGCCTTCACGGGCTACGCACCCATCTCGGTCGACGCCGCGACGCAGTCGGAGGAGGACCTCCAGCGCGCCGAGGCGGTTTCGCTGCCCATCGCCGTCCTCGTCCTCGTCACGGTCTTCGCATCGGTCCTCGCGGCCGGGCTGCCGCTTCTCGTCGCCGCCCTGGCGATCCCCTCCTCGCTCGCCCTGATGTCGATCGTGGCCGACCGGGTGGAGATGAGCATCTACGTCCTGAACGTGGCGACCATGCTCGGGCTCGCCCTGGCGATCGACTACTCGCTCTTCATGGTCAGCCGATTCCGCGAGGAGCTGGCGCACGGCCGGACGGTCGAGGACTCCGTTGCGCGGACGGTCGCCACGAGCGGCAAGGCCGTGGTCTTCTCGGGCGTCGCGGTCGCCATCGGCCTCTCCGGCCTCCTCCTCTTCAGCGCTCCGGCGCTGCGCTCGTTCGGCATCGGCGGCTCGTTCGTGGTCCTCTGCTCGGTCGGCTTCGCCCTGACGTTCCTGCCCGCCGTGCTCGGCATGCTCGGGCCGCGCGTGAACCTGCTGAGCCTGGGCCGTGTCCTTGCCCGTCTGGGCGGTTTGCGGCCCGTGGTGGCAGGGGAACCCGTGGAGGCTCAACGACGGCCGCGCTGGGAGCGCCTTGCCCGGGCGGTCATGGCCCGCCCGATCGCGGTGCTCGTGCCCGTGCTCGCGATCCTCGTGGTGGCTGGGACGCCGCTCCTGCGCATGGAGCAGGGCGTGCCCGCGGCCAATGCCCTCCCCGCCGGACTCGAGGCGCGCGATGCGTGGGTCGCGATCCAGGACGAGTTCCCGGACGTCGGCCTCAGTCCGGTCGTCCTCCTCGTCGACGTCCCCGGCGAGCCCACCTCGCGCGAAAGCATCCTGGCGATCGACCGCTACGCGACACGGGTCGCCGCCGTCCCCGGCATCGAACACATCGAGAGCCCCTTCACCGACCTGCGCGATCCGGCGACCGGCGCGGTCCTCACGGCCGAACAGGTGGCCGCCGCGTACGCGCTGCCGGTCGGCCAGCGACCGCCCGGTCTCGATCAGCTGCTCGAGCGGCACGTCCGCGGCCGGACCGTTCGCCTCGAGGCCGTGAGCGATCTCGATCCGGTGATCCCCGCCGCGACTTCGATGATCGGCGAGATCCGCGCGCTCGAGCCGGGGGAGGGGCTGGAGGTGCAGGTCGGCGGGACCGCCGCCGTGGGGCGCGACTTCCTGGACTCCAACTGGCAACGCATGCCCCTCGTCGTGGCCGTGACGCTCTTCGTCAGCGCCATCGCGCTGTACCTGCTCTTCGGCTCGGTCGTGTTGCCGCTCAAGGCCGTGTTCATGACCCTCCTGTCCATCTCGGCCAGCTTCGGGGCCCTGGTATGGATCTTCCAGGAGGGCAACCTCAGTGAGTTCCTCGGCTTCCAGGCTCTCGGCTACACGCTGGCGGGCAACCCGATCCTCATGTTCTGCATGCTCTTCGGCCTGTCCATGGACTACGAGGTGCTCCTCCTCTCGCGCATCCAGGAGGCCTACCGGCGGACGGCCGACAACACGGCCTCGGTGGCCGAGGGCCTATCACGGACCGCCGGCGTCATCACCGGCGCGGCGCTCGTGATGGTCACCGTGTTCAGCGCCTTCGCACTGGCCGAGATCATCACCATCAAGAGCCTTGGCGTGGCCATGGCCATCGCCGTGGCCCTCGACGCGACCGTCATCCGGGTGCTGCTCGTGCCGGCCACGATGCGCCTACTGGGCCGGTGGAACTGGTGGGCGCCGGGGCCGCTCGGCCGGCTTGCCGACCGGCTCGGCTTCAGCCACGTCGAAGCCGAGGACGACGCGGAAGCGGCCCCCGCCGGAGCGTAGGTTCGGGTCAGGCCGCCTTCCTGGCCTGCCGGCGGAGCGCGATCCGCTCATCAGCTCCCGCCCAGCCGGGATCGAGCGCCTCACCGGGCCCGTCGATGTCGATGAGCACCGGGGCGTGGTCCGAGGGGATCGGCTTGCCCTTGCGCGCCTCGCGGTCGATCTCTGCCCACACCACCCGCTCGGCGAGCGGGCGCGTGACGAGCAGGTGATCGATGCGCATGCCCTCGTTGCGCTGGAAGTTCCCGGCCCGGTAGTCCCACCATGTGTAGCGATCCGGCTCGCGGTGATGGAGCCGATACGCGTCGACGAGGCCCCAGCCGCACAGGCGCGTGAAGGCGTCTCGCTCCGGTCCCGAGACGTGTGTCCCGCCATGTGCCCGCCGGGGATCCCAGACGTCCGCGTCGGCGGGCGCGACGTTGAAATCGCCGCCGAGCACCACGGCAGCGCCCGCGTCCTGGGTCTCGGCGAGCCACCGACCGAGGCGCTCGTACCATGCCAGCTTGGCCCGGTAGAACGGGGAGCCGACGATCCGGCCGTTCGGCGCGTAGATGCCCACCACCGTGATCCCGGCACAGACAGCGGCGATCATGCGCGCCTCGGCGAACGGCTCGTCGTCGGGGACCGCGGGCGTCCGTGCCGCGGGGAGTGGCTCCCCGAAGTTGGTGACCACGGCCGCGATGCCCACTCGACTCGCGATCGCCACGCCGTTCCAGCGGCCCTCGCCGTGGTGGCGCAGCTCGTAGCCCGCGATGCGGAGGGCCATCACCGGCGCATCGGCGTCGGCCAGCTTCGTCTCCTGCAGGAGGAGCACGTCGGGGGCCGCGCGATCGAGCCACCAGAGCACCTTATCGAGCCTGGCGGCGAGCGAGTTGACGTTCCAGGTCGCGACGCGCATGAGTGCAGGCCGTCCGGTCGGGCGCAGGCCGTCCGGCGCTATCGCTCCAGGCTCGCGCTGACGGAGACCTCCACGTTCCCCTTGAGCGCGCGCGAGACCGGGCAACCGTCCTTCGCCCGTTCGGCGGCGTCGGCGAACGCCGCCTGGGTGGATCCCTCCACGCGGCCCCGTACCTCGAGATGGCTCGAGGCGATGCTCCAGCGCGTCTCGTCCTTGGCGAACGTGACCGTCGCAGTGACCTCGAGCTGCCCGGGCGGCGTCCCGTCCTTGGTCAGGGCGCTCGAAAAGGCCATGCTGAAACAGGCCGCATGGGCCGCGGCGATCAGCTCTTCCGGGCTGGTGCGACCATCGGGCGACTCGGTCCGCGATGCCCACGTGACCGGCAGCTCGCTGAAGGCGCCGCTGGTCGTCGCCGATACGCGTCCCGATCCGCTGGCCAGGTTCCCCGTCCAGGTCACGGTGGCCTGGCGGACCTGCTCGGCCTCGATCATCACCGACCTCCCCGCATCATTGGCACGCTCACGCTCGGGGCCTATCCTCGCACGAGTGAGGTGACCACGATGCCGACCGCGTTCTCGCTCGACAGTCCCGCCTTCGTACCGGGCGGTCCGATCCCCCGGCGCCACACCTGCCAGGGCGAGGACCTCTCGCCGCCCCTGCGCTGGACCGACGTGCCGGACGGCACCGCCGAGTTCGCTCTGGTGGTCGACGATCGCGACGCGCGAGGCTGGGTCCACTGGGTCGTGGTCGGGTTGCCGGCCGATGCGGTGGAGCTGCCCGAAGGCGTCCCTCCGAGCGGACCCAACGCCCCCGCCCAGGGCCGCAACGACTTCGGCAGGCGCGGATGGGGCGGCCCGTGCCCACCCCCCGGCTCCGGTGACCACCACTACGTCTTCACGCTGTACGCGCTGTCCTCGCTGCTCGGCCTGACGAGCGATCCGTCGGCGACCGAGGTGCGCGCCGCGGCGGCTGGCCGGCCGAACCGTCGCGACGGCCGTCCTGGAGGGGACGTTCCGCCGCTGAGTGTCCCGGAATCCCTCGTTCGTGCCGCCCTCGACCCTTGCCCCGACGCGCTAGGCTTGCGCCGACGCAGGCGTGGCCGGCGGCGCTCGCAGTCGGGAAAGGGGCGGAACGGTGACCAGCACCGAGATCCTCGTCGCCGTAGTGGTGGTGGCGATCGTTGTCCTCGGCGCGTTCTGGTACGTCCGCGGGCGCGGCGGATCGGCCACGGGCGAGGGCGAGGCGGACGTGCAGCGCGAACGGCAGCAGGCCGCGGCAGCCGCCGAGGACACCCGCACCGAGGCGATGGTCCGCCGCTTCTGCCCCCACTGTCAGGAAGAAGTGGAGGTGCGGGCGGGCGCCTGCGTGCAGTGCGGCTATCGCTTCGGCTGACCGGCACCGCCCGTCCCTGAGGAGTCACTCCCCGCGGCCGCCCGCCGCAGGCGGTCCATGATCGCGCGGCCCAGGCCGACCTCCGGGACCGGCTGGGCGACGATCCGGTCGAGTTCCGCCGCGTCGAGCCGGTGGAGCGCCTCGAAGAGGCCGGCCGCCAGGGCGAGCTGATCGCCGTCCGGCGCAGGCACCTCCACGGCCGCGAAGCGGGCTCCGAGTGCCTCTGCCCGTTCACGGCCGGCAGCGCTCGCGGCGAGGAGGCCGACCCGTTCGCCGGGCGCCACGGCGACGGGGATCTCGGGCGGCACGATCACGAGGGGAACGCCCGGCGCGTAGTGGGCGGTCATCCGTCCCGGTGAACGCGCTGGCTGCTCGTGCGCGTGGCGGCCGCGCGCATCGTCCGCCAGTGCCGCCCCAGGCTCGACCTCCAGGGGCCCGATCTCGGCCTCGATCTCCTCGACGGGCAGACCCCCCGGTCGGAGCAGCGTCCGCCGCCCGCCGGCCAGCAGGACGACGGTCGACTCGACCCCGATGCGGGTGGGGCCCCCGTCAAGGATCAGGCCGATCCGATCCCCGAGCTGGCGCTGTACGTGCTCGGCTCGGGTCGGGCTGAGACCGCCGAAGCGATTGGCGCTGGGAGCGGCGATCGGCCTCCCCGATGCGGCGATGAGGCGCAAGGCCACGGGATGGTCGGGCACCCGCAGCCCGACGGTGTCGAGTCCCGCGGTGACGATCCCCGGGATCAGCGCTCGCTTGCGCAGCACGAGGGTGAGCGGCCCGGGCCAGAAGCGGGCGGCCAGACGCTCGACCCGCGGGTCGACCAGGTCATCGGGGTCCGCGTAGCGCTCCAGTTCCCCGACCGCGGCCATGTGCACGATCAGCGGGTCAAACCTGGGCCGGTCCTTGGCCTCGAAGACGCGCGCCACGGCAAGAGGGTCGAGCGCGTTGGCGCCCAGGCCGTACACCGTCTCCGTGGGGAAGGCCACCGGATCCCCTGCGCGGATGGCGTCGGCCGCTGCGGCCAGGGCCTCAGGATCGTCGCCCGGGAGGATGCGCGCGTTCATCGCCTCTATCATCGGGCCCGTGCTGCGCCTGGCGCTCGCCCTCTTCGCCGCGCAGGCCGGTTTTCACGGTTTCACCGCCTCGCTGCCGGTGGCGCTGGCGCGGGCGGGCTTCCCCAACGCTGAGATCGGCTTCATCGTGGGCACCGCGGCGGTGGTCCAGATGCCGGCCGCCCTGGTGGCCGGGATGGCCATCGATCGCCTGGGTGGGCTGCGCCTCTTCTTCGTCGGCACGATCGCCTACGCGACGGGGGCGCTCGTCCTCCTGGCCAGCGGGGTCGAGCGGGAGACGGCGACCGGCGTGCTGTTGGCCGCGCGGATGCTCCAGGGCGTCGGCATCGCCGCCGTCATCCCGTCCGCCCTCTCGCTCGTGCCCGCTCTCGTCACCCGGGAACGGCAGGGGTTCGGCCTCGCCTTCATGGGCAGCGCCCATAACCTCACCATGGGCATCCTGCCTCCGCTCTCGCTGGCGATCCTCGCCGCGTCGTCGATGCGCGGTGTCGCCCTCTTCGTGCTCGGCGCGATCGGCCTGGCCATGGCGCTGGCTGTGGGCATCCGGAAGCGGCTGGTGGCCGAACCCGCGGCGGACCTTGCCGGTGGCTCGGGATCGAGTGCTCGGCGCTTCGGCTTCGTCTACAGCTCGGCGTGGACGTCGCCCCTCGTGCTGACGGTCCTCTTCGCGGCCCACTGGGGCGTGATCGTTGCGTACCTGCCGCAGCGCGCCGAGGCGGTCGGGGCCGACATCGGGCTGTTCTTCGCCGCCGACGCCTTCGCCATCTTCGCCTCGCGCGTGCCGACCGGCTGGCTCGCCGACCGCGTCCCGACGCGGTGGCTCCTCCTCGTCGGCATCGCCCTCACCCTCGCATCGCTGGCCTTCCTGCTGCCCCAGCCGTCGACCGCGCTGCTGGTGGTGGCCGGGGTCGGCACGGGTATCGGAGGCGGCTTCATCGTCAGCCCGCTCCTGCTCGAGTTCGCCCGACGGAGCGGCCCGGCAGATCGGGGCAGCGCCTTCGCCCTCTTCTCGGTCGCGTTCGCCGCGGCACTCAGCCTCGGGAGCATCGGCGGCGCGCCGATCGTCACCCTCGGCGGGTTCGAGCCGGCACTCCTGGCGGGCATGGCCGCCCTCGGGGCGGCCGGACTCCTGACCATGCTCGACCCATCGCTTCGGGTCTCACGTCAGGCCGCTGCCCATCACGAGGCGCTCGTCGGTCCCGCGGTCGACAGCCCCGGAATGGTCGAGGTCCCGCCGGCGCAGCGACCGTTCCGGGG
>Ga0209002_10004075_pt1 | contig 11549 bp, 16 predicted proteins | sample Rifsed16ft2_FD_184010 | JGI IMG/M metagenome (GOLD analysis project Ga0209002, IMG submission 184010) | Soil microbial communities from Rifle, Colorado, USA - sediment 16ft 2 (version 2) | ecosystem: Environmental > Terrestrial > Deep subsurface > Rock core/Sediment | place: Rifle, Colorado...
GAAAGAGGGTACGATTTACCAGCCCGGTCAAGTGATCGTACTGTGCGAGGTAGGTCAGGCGTTCTTCAGAGCGTTTCCGCTCAATGGCATAGCGGACGGCACGAGCTAACAGCTCGGGATGACCCTGACCTTTGACGAGATAATCCTGTGCCCCCTGTTGGACAGCTTGAAGAGCCAGGCTTTGGTCGCTCACGCCGCTCAGGACGACGACAGGGGTCGTCGGACTGGTGGCATGGACCTGTCTGACCGTCGGGAGACCGAACGCATCCGGGAGAGACAGGTCCAAGAGCACGGCATCGAATCGCTCACGGCCGAGAAGCGTGAGCCCTTCTCCCAACGTTTTCGCACGAGTAATCTGGAACTCCTCGATGCTCCATTCAGAAAGAAGATCCTGCGTGAGCTGAGCGTCGACGTCATTGTCTTCGACGAGGAGCACTTTGATCATCTGACACCCTCGCTATCGCGTGAACCCCTGAGTCCGGTTCCTAATGTTCAGATCTGGACCAGTTGCTGTGACGAGGCCAGCTACTATTGAGAGAGTGATTATAGCCAAGAGACGAGGGAGGATAAAGAAAATGCGAAAATACGGTAAAGGAGAGGCGTGAAACTCGAAAGGGGTTCCAGGCCACGGACAAGCGTAACGGCACAGGCCGCATGATACCACTCTCCCTGGTAAGACCATGACCGCCCCTTGTAGCAGATGCAAGCCAATAAGACTACGTAGGGCGGTCAAGAGGAACCACGGTGGACGATCTGGGATTCAGGCAACCTGGTTTTAGCCTACATGGAGTGCTTCAGCTCGGCGACGAACCTCTTCGGCTTTTTGCGATTGTCCGAGGTTGTCGTAGAGTGAGGCGATATTCGCATGCAAGTGCGACAAGAGTTGTCCCAACTGTGCTTCCTGTGCGATCACATTCGCTTCGAGCGCCAGTTTCTTTTCTTCACTCCGGCGGAAGCGTTCCTCAAGCCGCTGTACGAGTTGGATCCAGCCTCTGACCTTGCCGGAATCCAAGTCAGGGAGGGTCGGCAAGGCTTCAGCGCGATCGAGAGATTTTTCGGTTTGATTCATCCAATTGATGAAGACGAGAAAATCACCAAGCGTAATTTTTAGTGCGGATGAGGCGCCTTCTTCTTCGATGACCAGGTCTTCCATTACAACTCCTTGTGAAGAAAATTATTTCGAATAGTGTGTGGCAGACGAACGAAACATTTCCGCAGAATCGCCGATGAAGTGATCTGTTACCGGCTCCTGAAGAGTAAATATCGCGGCGAGCTCCAAGCGAGCCACCTCCTTTCTATGTCTGGTTTCTGGCGAAAAACGGAGAGCAGGTTCAAGAGCGAGCACCCCATAGGCTACATCAGGTAGTGTTGGTCGAGTATTACTGCGCCAGCAGTGGTATTGTCAATAGTTCTCTTGGGGATTTATAACACGAAACTTCTCCTTGATTCTTCGGTATACGGACGAAGTCAAGAAGAGCAGGAAGTGGGCGATGACTATCCTTGAGGTGACAGGGGTGGAACGTTCGGATAGATTCCGCGTGGGAGGCGTTCTGGGCCAATGGTCCCTTCGCAGGCATACCCAGGCTCGAAGGGCCAGAGGAGGGATCGACCTTCCCAAGAACCTCTTACCTGAATCGTGCGAAACGTTACCCCAAGTCGAACCGCCTCCTCTCGCATCGTGGAGAGGCAGCCTTCGTAGGAATAGGCGCGGCGACCCAGTATGATCGGTTGGCCCGTCTGGTTATGGAACACAGTATAGGGCTCAGCGCAGCCTGCCAGGAGCAGTATCATGATGAGCAGAAGACTTCTCGTCATGCGCCGTTATCCTTACGAACTCGTGTGATGATCAGGACTGTGCCCCTTGCCACGCGCTGGATCGATGTGGCAGCGCGAGAGGGACCTGTTTCCTGACGAGCCGACCTAAGCGGACTTGGTCTTCCCCAGGCATTTGGATAAATTCGACACCGAACCGTCGTCCCTCGCACCAGCGTACTTTGGCTAATCCGACTCGGAGCGGAGACGTAGTATCAGGAACGAGCATTCTCATCTCAAGATAGGAGCCGGGCTGTACTCGTTTTCGGCTGTGGACGGCACAGCCAGGGACAGACACGTTGAGCACGGTTCCCTCTCCCACATAGGCCTCACCAGCAAACACAACGGGAAAGTGTGTGTGGACTCGTTCACAGTACCGGAGTTTCGCCATGGCGCCGACTCCTTCTCGGTCAAGTCGATGAGGAGAGCAGAGAGTACCATGTCTTCTTTCAGCACGCGAGAGGCCCCCTCGTTCGTGGGATCTGGCACAAGAGAGTTGGGGCGTGCCCGCAGCACCCCCCAACGAACCGCAAAGCGCGGCAAGGAGAGCCAAGAAAAGGAAAGCCTCCATCCGCATATCCCTACGAAAGTTGGGAGTCTTAAGTAGCCACAAGTCATTGGAATCATAAGATAATCAAGTATTTTATCCTCCCTGCCAGACGGCATAGAACCTGCGCTTACAGCGTCTCGTGACAGGGTCAATTCCCGAGCAACAGGAAAAACGCGCCGCAGGATTACACAGGATTCGGCATGGGGAGGAAACAAAGATGAACAGGGTCGAGCTTCACAATGGACCATATAGTGATGACTTAGGACGCCGGGCACTCAGACCTATGGGCTCCGCCAGATTTCTTGCCTGTGCAGTCGTGCTACTGATGGCGACTTCGGCGCCCTCTGTTCTCGCCGATGCGCTGGTCTATGGATACGTCGGTCCCACGGGTCTGGTGAACCTTACGAATGTACCGACAGATGAGCCTGTCACAACAGTTCGCCGCAAGGCCCGATATCACATTGGTGTGGCGGATCTAGAACTTGAGCAAGCGGTCAGCCGTGCGGCTCAGCAACACCACGTTCAACCGGCCTTGCTCCTTGCGGTGATGAAGGCCGAGTCTTCCTTTAATCCAACCGCAGTCTCCAAGGCGGGAGCGGTAGGACTCATGCAGCTGATTCCGGAAACCGCCATCCGGCATGGCGTGCGTAACCTCTACGATGCGAACGACAACATCTCCGGTGGGGCCAAGCACCTGCGTTACCTCCTGGACCGGTTCCACGGAAATATCCGGTTAGCCTTGGCTGCCTATAACGCGGGGGAACGCAAGGTGGAGCGATATGGACAGATCCCACCCTATAAGGAAACACAGGATTATGTAAAAAAAGTGCTCGTATACTATCGTAGCTATAAGAAGGAGGGTTGGATCATGCCGGTTGTGATTGCCGCTCCGTCTAGGCACACAGGCCGACCGTACTAATCGATCGCTTGCGATCTCGTGTGGTCCATTGGGAAGCATTGTTCAGATTAGAGATCCATCCGAAGAACCTGGGATCTCCAGCATCTGCAAGGATCAACAAGCGAGGCGAAACGTACAATCAGAGAGTTGAGGAGGAGGAGGCGTTATACGGGTTTTTCAGCGACGTATTCCAAGTACTTCCACAGTTCCTTGGCATCCTCTTCGGCAAGTACCAGCGGGGTATTGTTAGCGGATCCGACGAGATGAACCTTTAGTGACATCTCATCTTGCCAAATCTGTGCTTCGCAGTAGCTCACATTATCAAGGTTTAAGGCTTTCTTGCCAATACGCACAAAGTGCATAGCGTCTCCTTGCCCTGTGCCAACTTCTTGCCGACTATATCACCACAGGGTCTTTCGTCAAATGCTTACCGTACTTTCTGACAAGGTCTCGCAGGCACGAAACGAGCGAGGACTTGAAGAAGCCTGAGACTCCTGGAGATGGATCAGTTAGAAGGAAACGGTTGGTTGCGGAAGCCTGACAGTCTCTTGAGACGGCGATGCAACAGAAGTTGTCCGCGTCGTACGAGCAGTTTCAGCGTCAGTGGGCACAAAGCTACAGTCTGCAGCAATAATTTCAGTCTAGACCTTTCCAACGTCTTCAACGAGGCGCCAAAGGAATCAACCAGCGACCATTCAAAAGTGGCAGCCAGATTTAAATCATCACGTGCCACGATGCCCCCACTCCCACGGCGGCAAGAGACCGCTGGACCGGAAGGAACCTCGTGTTAAGATGGCAAAAAAGATGTATGAGGATATGTAGGGGATGACCTCAGTGGGTGAGCGCGTGCTGCACAGACAAGAGGTGCCTGGCTCAACCGCCGGCTCGACCCGCATGTCCCCTTTTCGTTCTCCACTTGGCATTCGAAAAATTGGGCACCGGATTGAAATTCACGACGCGCAGAGCTTGGTGAGCCACGTGAAGGGCTTCTCCGGCCTGGCCCCTATAACCCGATGAGCACGATGCACCGCGTCACCTTTCAGCAGGACGGGATAACCTACGATGCGGAAGAGGGACAATGGCTGTATGACGTGTGCGAGGCCGCTGGAGCCTCTGTCCCGTTCGCGTGTAAAGCCGGCGCGAGTGGGACCTGTGCGACTCAGGTGGTACAAGGCGAAGAGAGCTTAGGGCCCCAGAGAGCCAGAGAGATTCGTACACTCGAAAGCAATGGTCTGGACCCTACGCAGTATCGACTCTTGTGCCTGGCGGACGTTCACGGCACGCTCACCCTGGGGGCCAGCGCCAAAACGCCACAGGCGACCGCCGCACTTGGTTTGTACAAGGTACGAGTCGAAGAGTATCGCCCGCATACCTTGACTGTCTGTGAACAGAGATTCGCGGTTGAGTCGGGGGAAATCACATTTTCTCCGGGCCAATATATGATCTTTCATGTCCCGGGAATCGACCAAGTCATTCGGCGGTCCTACTCGATTTCGTCGCCTCCGTCCGACAAGACACATTTCGAGATTTGTGTCCGTGCGGTGTCCGGTGGCTTCTGCTCGAATTTCATTCATCGGCTCCGCCCCGGGGACTGTATGCAGGTTGAAGGTCCGTACGGTGACTTTCGATTGCACGACGGATCACAGCGAGACCTGTTGATGATCGCGACGGGAACCGGTATCGCGCCCATCAAGTCGATGCTGTTGTCCCTTCTTGGGCAAGCTGGCAGGCGCCGTATCCGATTGTTCTTCGGATTGCGTAATGTCTCCGACCTCTTTTATACAAAAATGCTGAGTGATATGAGAGAGAGACACCCCTGGTTCGAACCGACCATCATCCTCTCACAACCTGACCCGGCCAGGTGGCTCGGATTGCGAGGTCGCGTTACAGACTTGATTCGTGAACAGGTGTTTCTCGACGAGGCGTTACACACCGACGCCTATCTGTGTGGAGGACGTCCCATGATTGAGGACGCTAAGAGGTTGTTAATCCAGAAAGGTATGAGTGTTGAACAGATCCGCCACGAAAACTTCTTTTAGGGGATCGATTTGGAGGGCGACCAACGTTCCCTCGCTGATCCATGACCCGCGTTCCGGTTGAATAGAAGGAAGAAAATCGGAGTCAGGCATGCGGATTGACATCTTTCAGCATGCAGAGAGGCCTGAACCATTGTGCGGTGCGTGGTAGGCCTGTTCTGTCGAGGAGCGAAGATAATCAATATGGACATGGGCGCAATGATCATGCGCATGCGCCGCCAGAGCCACAGCCAGAATCCCACTCCCAACGCGCAATACCAAGCAGTCCCCTTCTCCTGACGGAAAAAGAAAAAAGAGGCCTGAGCCGGCTGAGCCTCTCAAGGCGAGGGAGAAGCCTTGTCTACAAACCCTGTAGAATTGTGGGGCGCTCAGTCAGCGTCAATTTAGCAGGTCAGAGGAGGCGCAGAGATAATCTAACCCAAAGGGTTTGGGCCGCAGCCTGCTAGTGCGAGGGACCCGGCGAGCGGTTCAACTGCTGGACGGGTGTGGTGGGATGATATTCGTTGAGGGGGTTCAGCTGATTGTCGGAACGGGAGTGGGTGATCAGATTCAAGATAGTGGAGTCGCGCTCGTATTGCTCGTCGAAGCCGAATTCGGCTGAGGCGGACCATCGGCGCTGTGGGTCGAGGAGAGATCATCCGTGGCAACTAATGCGCCAAATCGTCTCGCACGGCATCGAGCAATTCTCCTATATCTAAGGGCTTTTGAAATGTCTGACGAGCACCCAGCAGCTTGGCCGCGTTGAGCCCGCCCTCCCTCTCTAGGCCGCCGGACATGGCGATGACTTTGACGTTGGGAAAGCTCCTGGTCAGCTCCAACATCATTTCAAGGCCGCTCATCTCAGGCATGACGATATCGGTGATGAGTAAGTCCGCTGATTGCTCGCGATACAGCTCAAGACCAAGACGGCCATTCGACGCTTCAAGGACTTCGTGGCCGTCCCCTTCCAGAGCGTCACGGAGTAGAGAGCGTATTGGTTCCTGATCATCAATGACGAGTATGGTTGCCATGGGCGTATCTCCTTGACTGCCTCTGCGTGGCTTCCTGGTTCGGTGAACGGTTCCTCTAGAGAGAAGCATAGAAGAGGCCTTGGAAAATGTGCAGACCACAAGGAAGTACCTCCGAAGGGGGGAAGATACCCTCACGCTTGTGATAGACCCGCTTTGTTTCTTGGTCTTTGTGGCTTGCGGCAAAGACGGGTGGAGGGGGGCGTTGTCCGGCAGACGGGGGCCTAGAAAGGGAACCAGCCGCCTAGCCTCGCATGCACCGTTGAGATTTCAACGGCCGACGTTCCTGAACCGGAATCGGTGAGAAATCACTGGCCAATACTCATCCCGACCCTAAGTTCTCTCTTTTTCACAGCTGCGCGCAAGCGTCATCCGCTGCGACCACGTGTGAGGCCCGCAGATCCGACGCAATCTGGATTGGCGCACCGAACTACTTCTGCGTGCGGAGTCCCTGCACCACTTTCCTCTCGAGGTCGGCTCGGTGAGCGAAGGTCTCGAGCGGCGTTACCTTCCACTGCATGATGCCCCAGGCGGGAAGCGCACGAACGAGTTCAGTCACCTCATCTTTCGACTTGGCTCCAACCACGAAGGCCCCGCCGAGAGTCCCGGCGACGATGCCTCCCGCACGGACATTGCCATCCTTCCCCAGACTCTCGAGGGTTGGGATGACGAGTGTGTTGAGCAGCTCGATCGTCTGCTCGCGGCTCGTCGGAGCTCCGGCTTGAGTTGCCTCGAACTCGACCAGATAGAGCATATCCCTGCTCGTGGCGTTGCGCTCAAGTTCATGAAGCACAACGTCCCGCCGCGCACCACCTTCGCCAAATACTGGTTGAAGAGGCAGTGCGACGGCTACTGCTATAACCAGAACTCCCGTCAGCACCATGGCTTTTGATTTCCTGAATCGTGTCATAGGCTTCACTCCTTTCCTAAAGTGACAGCACAACCCAATCTTTTTTACTTTAGGTACCACGGCATATGGAAGTCCAATTGAAAATGCAGGAATCGACGCGCGATCATTCTGATGGATAAGAATCCCGCTATCGTTTCATGGTTAGTTTTGCCTAAAGCTGCTGCATGCCCGTCACAAAGCCCTTTCGCTCCTCGATGGGCACCTTCATCTCGATGAAGATATAGCGCAATACTTTGTTGATCCCATCCGCGATTTCGACACAATGCACAGGCAAGCGACGGCAGGGGCAAATCAAGAAGAGCATGGGAGCCTCGCAGGAAGGTAATTCTAGGGGGGTTTCAGCCTAAGCGCAAGGGCTGAGAAGGGGGAATGGGTGTATTGATAGGCGGGCGCGATGAGGGAGCTAGATCGTCCGTGGAACAGTGTCACGCGTGGCGAGGCAATTACCTGTCCAAACTTTCAGTGGGGGAGTACAATTGCGGCAGTCAATACGCACGCGTGCTCGATAGAGACAGGGAGACAGTATGGCTGAGTTTGTTTTGCGGGATGGTCAACGTCTCAAGACCTTCGCGCCGGTGCGGTATCGTGGGGACGGGATTGCCGGTGAAGGAATCATCAAAGATCTTTCGCTGAGCGGGAGCTACATTATCGGGAATAAACCGGTCTCCATTGGGATGGTGCTCGCCCTGGAAATTTTTGTGCCGGGAGCCCCGGCGGCGCTCTTGCTGATCGATCGTGCCACCGTGAAATGGGTCAAGCGGACTAAGTTCGGGGTGACTTTTGACACGTTCCAGCCGAAGGTGGCCGAGCGCATCACACAGGTCATCTCCACGCTGGTCAAGACGCACCATGGCTCATCTCGCAATGGCTAAACGTAGCGGGCAGATGGAAGGCCCCACTTACCAATAGACGGGTCGGCGCAGGTCTCGGTGATTCAATCGAGACTCGCTGAACGGCTCAGCCGACCGTGGGGAGGGGTCAAGGCTCTCGAACGCGTGAGGGATAGCCAGAGTGACCCATGGCCGTCACCCCTGTCCATAAAACCCTCTCAAGGCGTTGTCGATGTTCAGGATGAGGTGAGGGGAGTCGGTGATGCGTCGTGTGCCGTGCGAGCCTACCGATTCGAATTGTTTTACTCCCGGTTCGATCCCGGTTTTTCTCCCGATTCCAGATCTCACTTCCTCTCACACGATCCCTCTCTCCATTGATCGCCTTTTCAGGTGCGGTCCATGTGAGTGATGCGCGCCACGAGGAGGTGGCGCACATGTCCATGTGCATTAACTTGGCGACTCCGAGCCCTGCTCCTACCAGAGATCAGTGGACACGTTGGACGCGTGCAGGAGAGATACAGGGAAGATGGCTTCGAGGTGCTGTGGCGGACCAGGACCAACCGGTGATCTAGGAAACCACCGGTAGCCTACCGCAGTCGTTGACCTTCGTAACTGCATTGACTAATGTCATCACACTTCCTCATTCCTGGATGGAGGCCTATCACGTGAAGCCGGGACGAATGTTGTGTGTTGTCTCCTCCTTATTCCTTCTGGCAACCATACAAGCCTGTAGTCAACCGCAGCAGGCGAGTCACTCACCATGCGCCGCCCTACATGCGACGATGCAAATGAAGCCGAGTGCCGATCTGTCACTCATGTTCGGGAATGATGCCATCCAAACGGCGTTAGACACCATGACACGGCATGTTGGCCAGAATGAAATTACATCGACGACTGAACTGACACGTTTAGGAACAGACGCGGCTGTCCGGACTGCGGACGCGAACGGTAAACATCTGAAGCCACAAGACAAAGCGGTTCTGGAAGCATATTTACGAGAAGATGTCGTTCCCGCGATTCAACAGAGCCCCACATGCGTCTTTAAGGTAAGTGCGTCAAGTAAGCCCGATGTCAGCATCGAAGATGTGTACCTCGAACACATTGGAGACAGGCAAATAGCCAAAGTAAAAATTGCCAACACTGGACAAGGGGGAGCTCGCTTCATCCACGTGGTTTTGCGGAACATTATTAACGGTATGAATCCCCTCAATGGTCAGACTGAGATGGTCTTAGGTCCGGGTCAATGGCGTAATGTCAGTAACCCGCAGGCGACATTCACACTGTCTGATATTGGACCTGGAAAGAAGACGCTGACCGTCGTTGTTCAACTCAGTTACGCCAAAGAAGCTGGAAGTCAACCCTTCGTGTATCAGGAGGAGTGGACATACGATCCTCTCTCTCAAACCTTTAAGCAGTCTCCAATCAAATAAGAAGAAAAAGGTGTCAGGAACCATTGTTTGAGCTGACGGCGGTGTGCTGAGGATTGCGCATGGGGTTTGCCACGTGGAAGCCACACTGACCAAGCGCTACCGACCCGCGCTTGGCATGGGACCTCAAGGGCAGCCGCGCATAGACCCTTCTGCTATCATTCGCATCCCTTATACAGGGTGCTTCTCTGCCATGCCCCTATGCTCTTGCGTACGAGCGTGTGTCTCTGGCTCGGCGTCATGAGGAAGCAGCTAGAAAGATCCTTCGCTTCGACGATACGGACTCGTCCTTCCTCCCGCAGACACTCTTACGAGCTGTGCTTTGGATTCAATTGACACGCAATCACAAAATCACGGTCATAGGGATACGCGGCTGCCATCTCAAAGCCTATGCGATTTCGTTCAGTCTGGCATTCCTCAGGCGTGGCAAACGTATTCAGCACTGTAGTTTTATCGAATCCCGGTACGATATTGAGTAGCACAATGATTAACAACCACATAGGGCTCCTTTCGGCCGAACCAGCGGTGTTGGGCCCGACCTTGTGCCAATCCTTCCCCCCTCCCCTCGCTTCCCCCTGCAGTGTTGCGTCACGGCCTCTGGGAATTCCGCAAGCGGGACGCTGGCCCACTTCGAGGGTTTCTGGTTACTGATTAATGGTAGCACTCCTGGTGCTGAAGTCAAACCACGGTTTAGGTGATATTACTGGTAGGCTCCGACGGGGTGTGCATACTACGGCGATGACCTTCGACTTCTCAGACCTCCAGGTTTCAGTCAGCAGGGCCGCGCGCAACAACGGCAGAAGGCAACACCAGCCAGTCGCCGACCGCCGTTCTACCTTCCCCCGCTCCCTCAAGCCCGTGCCCTGCCGGTCTGAGTGAGGAGACTTAATTTAAGAATGGTGCCTATCCCATTCTGTCCCGGCATAACCGTAGGATACCAATCTTATTTGCTTCCCTCTCTATGACGTGCAAGTGTCCATGGAGTCCTTCCTGAACGGAGACCCCATTCCGCACCGATTTTGCTTTCAGTCCTGCCGAGTGTTGCTTCCCAGCTGCGGAGTTCCTTGCCAACGAGTTGGAAGCTGATGGACTCGATTACGCACATCTGTTCCGGCATTTTATTGGGGCGAGGGCTGCGTCCGCTAGCGGCGGTGCGGAGGACGATGCTGCTGGTGGCGGGACTGGCCGCCTTAGCGCCGGATGTCGATTCCGTCAGTTATCTCTGGAGATCGGACACCTTTTTTCGTCTGCATCACACCTATACGCATACGCTTGTGGGTCTTGTCGTGGTGGCGCTGGCCGCAATCGAGAGCCGCTGGCTCAAGAACCTTTCCTTCGCGCGTCTGCTAGGGATCAACCAGGGCGGAGGAGGGCTCCATCTGTGCGGCGACATGATCGCGCTCTGGCCGCTTCGCATCCTCTGGCCATTCAGCGATCATGATTTCGTCCACAAATGGACCAGTGACTTCGATTATGCGGTGCTAGCGGTGGTAGTCGTCGCGACCGGCTTATCTGAAACGGATGGCTTTCAGCACTGCGCCCCCTGGATCATCGCCGGAGCGTTCCTTCTGCTTGTTGTCTATTTTCTGTTCATCCCCGGTTGGGGAGCGGCATGAACTCGATCACGCATCTGCTCATCTCCTGTGTCGTAGCCAATGCCGGCGAGTTGAGCACCAATCCCGCTTGTCTCTCTGGTTCATTTGGTTTCTTTGATTCGCCTGCTAGGTTTTCCGGTCAGGCCAACAAGACAGACTCAAGAGACCGGACAAACGAGACAGACCAGTTTCGGTTCTCCGTTCTCGTCGGACTTGATCAACAATCCCTTCGGCGCCGGGAATCCCTACAACCCCAGCAGTTCCACGAATCCCTATGGCCGCGGCCTGCGAATTGAAGGTCGATAGGTTCGGCTATCACCGGAAAGATCTTGGCGGCACACGATGGGCCCTCTCGTTATTTTTCTGATCAGGAACTGTGCTGCCTCTTCAATTTATTGACTGTATGCCAATTCTAAACTATCTCACCGGAGGGGTTCACCCCACGGCCAAATACGTGGTGGCCGAGGCCGGCGGGCGTCCGTGG
>Ga0209002_10004080_pt1 | contig 11540 bp, 20 predicted proteins | sample Rifsed16ft2_FD_184010 | JGI IMG/M metagenome (GOLD analysis project Ga0209002, IMG submission 184010) | Soil microbial communities from Rifle, Colorado, USA - sediment 16ft 2 (version 2) | ecosystem: Environmental > Terrestrial > Deep subsurface > Rock core/Sediment | place: Rifle, Colorado...
CGCGACCCTCAAGGGCCGCAACCATGCGATAGTCGGACACGTTTAGCCCGTGGCCATGCACAATCACACCGATTTGTGGGCCGATCTTGAACCGCGTCATGTTATACTCCTCCCTTGCGCCATGCTCGTCAGGGCCGGACTGGGCGCATTACCGGCCGACGACCGTCCTTACTGGCCCGGTCGTTTCGCGCTATTTCCGAACCGTGAGCAATCCGTTGACTTCCGTCACCTTTCCGCTCTCCAGGAGCTTGCGGCGCGAAGTGGAGAAGGGGCCGAACCCGCGGCCGGGTTCTACCCCGAGCATCGCCACTTCCGCGTAGGCCGCGTTGATGGCCCCGACCGCGTTCTCGATCTTGAGCTTCATGATGTCGATTTCCCGGCCGTCCCGGCGCACGACCGTGCTTTCGGCAGCTACGCTCTCGCGGGCGGCGGCCCTTGCCGCGAGGTCGGCCGAACGCAGAGCGAGCAGGTAGCACTTCTCCGTCTCGCTCTCTTCTCCCTCGGGAGCCTTGTCGCTGAGCCCCTGAACAAAGGACTTGAAGGACTGCCAGTCCTTGCAAAACCTAAACTCCGCCGGAACCTCCTTGTCTTTGTCCTTGACCGTGATGCCGAAGGTTGCCACAAGTCCAGCTACGCTTTTCACGGTACGGTCGGCCATGTTCTCGCTCCTCCATGCTAGTTAGTTGTTTGACTGCCTCTCTGTACCTATGCCCCTACAGTACCCCGCAAGGGCGGGAAAGTCAAGCCTCCATTTCTGATGTTATGCCTTGACGAAAATTGTCAGGCCCCTGCTCCGCGCTTTTCGTAAAACTTGGCAAGCTCCTTGATTTGCCCAATGTGCCCATTCAAGGTGTCAAGCTCCTGCTCTCCGATATGCAAGCCTCGCGCCATGCTCATGATGTGAACGATTGCCATACGTAGGAAAGCTTCGATTCTGATTGCTTGAGGATCAATCCCACTGTTTTCGCCGCACACTTGGCAGTTCATTTCCCTAACTCCCGAGCATGTGGGTGTGATGGGAGAGGTAGCAATCTTTGTGCCACTCTTCCACCGCGTAGCAGACGTGCGCATCACATGGCTCGCAGTAGAGCATGTCCTCGTAGCTGGCCCGGCGCCCGCATTCCCCACAGTTCACGTTTTCTCTGGCTACCCGGTCGAAAGCCTGTTTGAAAGCCTCCTGCATTTTCATTTTTCTTCCCCCTCATTTTTGGTGTTTCCGTTCGGTGTAGGGATTTCGCGGATAGAGACTACATAGGCGATGCTGCTCATTCCATTGGCGCGCGACCGCGCCTCGGTTTTGGAGTTAGCTTCAATATAGCGTACCTGTTGCGTTCGATAAGCTTTCATGGTGACCGCATATGTTTTCATGCTGTACCGCCTTGCCCTACAGGGGATGCAATCCCCAGTCCACGGGTTCCCAAAACCGGGAAGTGTTTGAAATCACATACTTAGTGTGGAGAAATATTTTCCTACCGGGCGACATGCCCGGGCATACTCGTCATATGTTTAGGGGCAGAATGCCCTTGTGACGACCAGTGTCACTTTCAGTGTTGGAAAGTTAGACGAGCCTAAACATACCACATGTCGTATAGCACGGCGGCCGCGCCTACTACATGTTGTATGTCGACTTGGCACGAGAAATGCGTAAACAAAAAGCACGCCGCGGACAGTATGCCCGACCACCACAACATCTAGTGTGACAATTATTTACACCACTACATAATGTATACCCCCCAGGGGGGTTTTTGCCTCGATTTGGCATGAAAAATGCTGTCGCTCTCTGGCGCGAAATCTGTATTTTTCAATTCTAGACACCCCGTCGGCTTGCCTGACGGCAAGTCGTGCGGGCGGGGCGCCAGCCAAGGCCGCGTTTTGCTTAGAGAAAATATCTCTTGACACGCCGCGCCCGGTCTTGTACTGTAATGTCATGATACCCGGAGCCCATCTTGAATTGCTAAAGCTCGCCCGCCGCGGTGTTGCCGTCGAGCTAATCGCCCGCGCGACGGGCATCCCGGCCGCGGCTGTCGTGGTGATCTTGAGGAGTCCCCTCGCGCAAGCCGAGCTTGCTCGTGTCCATTGAACCGTTGTATTCCCTCGCCGTCGCATGTGAACTCATTCCTGTCAGCGGGCCGACTCTAAGCAGAATTCTCTACAGATTTCCACAAAAATTCCCGGCGCGCTATAATCTAGACAGTCACGCCGGCCCTGGGGGTCCTGAGCGGATGCTCCTTGAGAGTGAATGTCTTGCGATACGAGACATGGTCATCCGAACAGATCGTCATGCTAAACCTGAAGATGTTGGAATTCTCAGAATAAGTAAGCGATATGGATTGCTACGGACGCCTCACAAACCACGCTCCGAAGTCGACAAATTCCTCCTTGGTGAAGAGTCGGCATGATTGACACAAAGCCCCTCGCCCTTTCGGTCGAGAGAGTTCGACACGAGATGCTCCGTGGCATTCTCGTTCCTCGCGAGATGGTCAACGAGGCGTTGGCTGTTACGGCAGCGAAGCTGCGAGCGAAGGAAACAAAGTTTTTCAGTTTCAAAGGTCGGGTCATCGACACAGTGCAAGTCGAGGACCACGGGACGCAGCTTGCTGCCGCCGACCAGATATTTTCCCTGGCTGGTCTTTACGCTCGCGAACGAGAGGATCGAGCCTCCACTCCAGGCGTAGCCTTGGAGGTTGATCCTCGTACCGGGGTCGTGCGAATCATCGTCGGAGCGCCGGCCGCGCTCGACGAAGGCAAGCCTCGACTCCAAGAACTGCCGCCCTCGGAGCCTTCACCCGCTGAAGCGCCCGTCGTGGTCCATGCCCACGATGAAGCTGTGGAAAGTCAGGGGAAGCTTCGGGGCGGCAGCACTTCCCCTTCTTCGAAGGTGTGGAAGATACTGACAGACGAGATCGTTGAATGAACAGTCGCGTTCATTTCCGTTACCGTTCCTATCAGTTGAGAGCCCGGGCCGCTCGCCGTGCAGGTTGTAAGAGATTCGTCCAAGTATTACATCGGCGGGCGGGCAAGGACCGCTCCTGGCTCTCCATAACTCTCGAAGCTATGCTCGAGAGGGTGGGAGTATACTTTCACGTATTCCCGAGCCTCAACCAGGGCCGCCGCGACCTCTGGGACAACATCGTCTTGGACAATAGTGACGGAGTCGAGCGTTCGGTCAAGATGATCAGTATGTTCCCGCCAGAACTCGTGCGGGCTGTGAACGAGACTGAGATGCAGATCACGCTCATCAATGGGAGCGTGTGGCAGATCATGGGTGCCGACAGCGCGGAAGCAATCGAAAGATTGCGTGGTCCCAATCCCCTCGGCATCGTGTTCAGTGAGTACAGCTTCATGCTCGAAGGAGCCTGGACAACCCTCGAACCTGTGCTCATGGAGAATGGTGGGTGGGCCGCCTTCATCTACACACCAAAGGACGAATCTCATGGGTTTACCCTATACAACTATGCTCGCGAGTCGCCGGAATGGTTCTGTGAACTCCTCACGATCGCGCAGACGTCGCGCGACGCAGAAGGAGAGGATGGCTCGCCGGTCATCCGCGAAGCAGACATCGACGAACTTAGAAACCGCGGCGTGCGTGAAGAGGATATTCAGCGGGAGTATTACTGCTCGTTCAAAGGATTCCTCCACGGAACGATCTTCGGCGACCTCGTCGCAGCCGCCCGCCTTGACAGCCGCATTACGCGCGTTCCGTATATTGTCAATATTCCGGTAGGGCTCTGTCTAGACATCGGCGTCTCCGACATGACTGCCATCTGGTTCTACCAGATGCCTGACAAGAATCGAATCAATTTCATTGACTACTACGAAGAGAACCTGAAGACCGCGCAGTATTTCGCTCGGCTCCTTAAGGAGCAACGTCCTTACATGTACGGTCGGCTTGTTGTCCCGTGGGACGGAAAATGGAGCGCTGCCGACTATTTCGTATCCGTAGGATTCCGTGGCGTCGATGTCGCCGTCAAGATGCCTATACAAGCAGGAATCGATAAAGTACGGGAGAAGTTCTCTCAGTTTTATTTTGATGAACAGAAGTGCGCCCGCGGCGTGCAGTGTTTGGAACGCTACGCCCGCCCCTGGGACCCGATCAAGAAATCCTTTGGTCAGACTCCTGTGCACGATGAATACTCTCACGGTGCGAGCGCCATGCGGACGGGAGCCGTCGCCGGCTTCGGTCCTCTCGAATTCTATCCAGGCGCGGGCGCCGACCTGAAGGTCGAGACTGCTTTCGATCCACGGGGCCTTTCCCCTCTGTCTATTGGAGGACTATAAAATGTTTGGTGGAGGCCCTGCCGCTCCGCCGAAACCTCAACCTCAACAGCAGCCTGTGGTTGAGGAAGACAAGGCCGTCCAACAAGCCAGCGCCGAGGCTCTCCGACGACGTAAGCTCGCGAGAGGCTTCCGTTCCACAATCTTGAGCGAAATGGCGGGCGGGAAAGAAACATTTGGAACGAATCTTTATGGGAAAGCCCCCGACGTCCGAATGGCGTAACGATGCCCGCCAACGGTCCTGAGATCGTCAAGAGATACGAGCGTAAGAAGAATGAACGCTCGAACTTTGATGCTCGGTGGGAGCGTATGGCTCCATACATCGCTCCATCCCGCTCGGGAATATTGACCGAGCGTGCGGTCGGAGAAAAACAGACGCAGGGTGTCTACGATTCGACGACAATGCTCGCCGCCGAAACGATGGCAATGTTCATCGCGGGGCACATCATCAATCCATCCCAACGCTGGCACGGTTACGAGTTGAGAGATGCAGACGTCGGTGCGTCGGACGAAGTCAGGGAGTGGCTTGAGGAATGCCGTGACAGGACGCTCAAGAGACTTGGAGCGTCCCTCTTTTATGCCGAGGGCCCTGAGTCGTTGATTGACTACGGGGGCTTCGGCACCGGCTTCCTCATAACCGAGGAAGCTCCACAACCGGTCAATAAAATTATAAATGGATTTCGTGGGTTCCACTTCCGGGCCGTCAAGACCGGCCGGTTTGTCATCGACGAGGGTATGGATGGTCTCGTCGATACTGCTTGGGAGGAGTTCCGCCTGTCAACAAGAAACATAAACGATAGGTGGGGCGATACGCCTGGGGCGCTCCCTGAGAACGTCGCACAGGCCCTACGCGATGGTCAGATTGACAAAGAATTCAAGATCGTACACGCAGTGTACCCTCGGCCTCGCGCCGACCAAAGTTCTGGTTCCAAGGCAATGCCTTGGGCCTCGTGCTGGGTCGAGCTTGCCTCCAAGCATTTGATTCACGAAAGTGGTTACACCACTTTCCCGGCCGCCGTTCCACGTTACCACAAGACTCCCGGTGAAGTGTACGGCAGAGGCCGAGGCGACCTCGCCTTCCCCGACACCTGGACTCTTAATACCGCGAAGCGGATGGGTCTGGAAGACTGGGCCCTCAAGATTCGTCCACCAGTTCTCGTCGGCAGTGATAGTGTGATGGGCACGCTGCGACTCGTGCCCGGCGGTCCGACGATCATCAACCGTCACGGTCAACGTATTCAGGATGTTCTCGCACCTTTTGAGACAGGGTCTCATCCCGAAGTTTCGCACATCAATGAGGAAGAGCTTCGTCGCTCGATAAGAGAAATCTTCTACGTTGACGCCATCCGGCAACTCCTCCAAGTTGAAAAGAGTGAGATGACGGCCTTCGAGTTTGCGAAGAAAATCGAACTCTTGTTCCGACTTCTAGGCCCCGTGTACGGACGTCTAGAGTGGGAGTACCTACATCGTGTTATTGATGTAGTGTTCGATCTCCAGATGCAGTCTGGAGCCTTCAGTCCACCTCCTGCCGAGGTTTACCAGACCGACGGTCAAATAGACGTCGTGTTCCAGAATCCCATCGCGAAAGCTCAAAGGGCTGGCGACGCCGAAGCTCTCATGCTCGCCGTCGGCGATCTCGCTCCTCTTTTTCAAGCCACGCAGAATCCCGAGTTGTTTGACAGACTCGATTTCTCAAAGACTGCCGATGGCGTGTACGCCCTGCGCGGAGTTCCCGCGCTGTGGCAACGCAACGATCGTGAGATCAAAGAACTGCGCGCCGCGCGACAGGCCCAGACGGAGAAAGAGAATGCGGTGGCTCAACTGGAACAGTTGGCGGGAGCGGCAGGCAAAGTGTCGCCCGCGATGAAGATGATGTCGGAGGGAGGGGCGGCCGCGTGAAGACTCTTGAACGTTGGCTCAAGCACAAGTGGATGATTCTTGTGCATCCTGAAATTCTACAAGCCTACCAACGCACCTTCTCGACACACGACGGTCAACTCATCCTCCAGCACTTGCTGGATCACATTTACTTTACGGTATATCAAGGGACCGACGCCGCAGGCGCCGCCCTGCACAACGCCCGACGTTCCGTCGTTCACGAGATCCTAATGAACATCGATGCAGCGGAGAATCCACAGAAGTATGATGTCAAAGTTGAAAAGGAGAAGGTCGATGCCCCTTGACCAAGCGTTGCTTGAACAGCTTCCTGACACACTCGCTGTTGATGTGGATGGTAAGACTATCCCCTTGAGGGAGACTCCTTTCGTAAAGGAGGCCCGCGACTTCCCCACCCTTGTAAGGGTGGCATACGACGCCCATCGGGAGGTTGGGGCCCGTATCCCCATCAAGACAGACGGGAAGCCTGAGTCGATCGCAGAGTGGCGAAAGACTCATCTCCCAAACATCTACAAGGCTGGACTCTTGGAAGCTCCTCCGAGTACTCCAGAGGACTACGGAGTTGTACGCCCCGACGAGATTCCCGAAGGATTGTCGTGGGACGACGAGCGTGCGAAGAAGTACGCGGGCATTCTTCACAAGTATGGAGTACCGAAGGCGATTGTTCCAGAACTTATGGAGCTTCATAAAGAGGCACTCATCGGCGCAAGCCGGGCCTTGAATACAGCTAAAGAGACTGGCATCGCCGCCCTCAAGGAAGAGTTCAAGGACAAGTACGATGAACGCATGGAACAGGCAAAGCGTCTGACGAAGGCGATCTTTAAGAGTCCTGAGGAGATTGAATTCTTCAGCGAACTCGGACTCGGGGACCACCCTGGCTTTCTGTCCGTACTGATGCGACTCGCTCCTCTGGCTTTGCAAGATTCTAGTGTTCTTCCTTCAGGCTCGGGTGCCGGTGACGGTTCCATGACTGGTGATGATGTACGCAAGGAACTTGCGGACATCATGTCCAACGATAAGAATCCTCGTAACAAGCTCTACTGGCAGCGCGATGCTGCGACGTTGAAGTACATCGACGAACTCTACCAGAAAGCCTACGGCAAGGGTACGGTGGAGATCGGCTAATGCCTTGGGACGAAGTCATGCACAAGTACGCGGCAGGGAAGTTGAAGTCTGGAAGCGGCCACAAAGTGTCCTCGAGAGCGCAAGCTATCGCCATTATGCTGGACGAGAAACGAAAGGCGGGCGCCGGGAAGAGTGAATACAAAAGTCGTGGTAGTGCTTTGAAGCACATGCGAGGAGGAGATTGAACATGCCTGAGTACGGAGGCGTTGACACGCAGCACCCGCGCATCGTGGAAGCGATCAAGACTCTCTCTCAACGTGAGAAGAAGCAAATATACGAGATCGCGAAGATTGTAGGGATGCCTTACGAAGTTGTAGAGTCGGTTGTAAGAAAGGAAGGAAAGAAGAAGTGAGTCGGGCAACCATACAGCAGGTCCGACTCTTCGGTGCTGTCGAAGGCACGCCGCGCGTGCAAGGTTGGGTCTCCATTGGGGAGGCAGCCCACCGCCCTCACATCTATGACGGCGGAGGAATGACAAAATGCCTATAACTGTTGACCAGACATGGGTCCCACGTTTTCACGACCAGCTTCTGCTGACGTACCAGCAGAAGGGTTCTCTTCTGGAGAACCTCCTCGATCCAGGAATGGTCCACCGTGACGTTAGCGCGGCGATCGACCACTTCGAGCGTCTCGGCAACGTCATCGCCAACGATGTGATCAGTCCATTCGGACAGACTCAGATTCTCAACCCCGAACACAGCCGTCGGGCTGTGACGCTGCAAAGCAGCGACGCGGCGGTTCTCGTCTCTGACGAGCACAGCCTGCGAGCGATGGTCAATCCGCAGAATCAGTACACGAACACGATTGTGTTCGCGCTCGGGCGTCGAGCCGACAAGCACATCATCGACGCCACGGTCGGTAACGTTCAGGTTGCCACAACAACACAAGGTGTGTTGACATACGCCGACCTTGCGCTGCCTTCGGGCCGCAAGCTCGGGACAGGTATCGCCATCACCCTCACCAACGTCATCGCCGTGAACGAATTGATGTCGAAGTCGGGCGTCCCGAACGCGGCGGGCGAACGTATCATGCTGTATAGTCCTGGACAGCTTCGCGACATCATGGCTATCACTCAGGCTTCATCGAGTGACTTCACGAAGAATCAGATTCACGATCGTGGCACAATCAACGGGCTACAGTGGGAAGGTTTGCGGTGGATCGAGATCGCCGACGTCATCGCTACCGACGGCTCGACCTCTCTCCAGAGGATGCTTCCGCTAGCTTCGACTACACGTTCTTGCATCGCCTTCCACAACAGCGCAGTCGGACTGGCAGTCGGACGTGAGATTCAGACGAAGGTCAACGAGCGCCCGGACCTCAACAACAGTATTCAGGTGCGTTCTGTGATGATGCAGAAGGCCGGCCGCGTTTGGGAAGGTGGCGTCGTGCAGATTGACGTGCTCGAAAACTAACAATTCGCCGGGGCTAACAGCCCTAGGAGGATAGATCATGCCGACAAATAGGAACTCAACGCTTTACACAAAGTTGCACGTGAACAAGTATCTTGGGGACGCCCGTGACAGAGGTGGTCGGATCTTTCCGATTCCCTTCTCACATACTGTGGTCTCGGGAGAGACCGGAGGCGCCAGCGCAGGTGTGCGGGACACAGTCAATCTGTGTGTTCTGCCCGCAAACTGTATGGTCATTGACTTGATCTTCAAGTCGAACGCCCTATGGGGATCGGCGGGCGTCAATGGCACTCTTCAGCTTGGCGATAGTGGTGACGCCGCCCGCTACATGGTCGCCACCGAATTGTACTCAGCAGAATCACCGCTGCCCACCGAAGGTACGGTGCGGTTCAGACTAGCGCTGGCCGGTCTTCTCTACAAGCCGACGGCCGACACGATCGTACTCGCGGAGTACCGTGTAGCCAACCCCGTGGTTGGCAAAATCTTCAAGGGTTGTTTCCTTGTCATTCCCGGAGCCTAGTTTAACGTGACAACAAGAAATGCGGCGTCCATGGGTCTCTACGGAGCAACGTGGGAGGCCGCAGGCTACGCCGGGGCTGGTCTTGTCGGAGAGTTGATAAACTCCCTTCAAGGCCGCCCCGCCGTAGTCGCTGGAAACGCCTTCGGCGTCTTCGATGAGGTTGACAGCGCGCTTGAAAAATATCCCGACGCTGTAGTGTTTGGCGTCAACGATGTTGGAATGTTCCTGCCAAAACTCGATCACTGGGTTTCTCTTCACACAGACAAGCTGGCGACGTGGAAGAATGCTCGGTGGCTTGTCGCTCGCGACAAAGAGAACGCAAAATATCATGGAGTTGACCCGAGGGCCTTCATCGACTACGACTGGTCGAGCCTCCGCCCTCTCTTTGCCTTGAGTGGTTACTTCGCGATGCAGATTGCCCACATCATGGGATCTGACTTGATCGTGTTGTGTGGGTGTCCGGGTGACGGAACGCGGCGTTTCTTCGAATCTAAGCCGCGTAGCGGCTTTATGTACGGTGACGATTCTCAAGTTAGCGGTAAGGGCGTCCGGGATCAACTTCGTAGTGAAATGGAACGACTGCCAGGATTCAAAGCGCGCGTCCGTAGCACAAGTGGTTGGACACAAAACTTTTTTGGAGGACTCTACTAATGGCTGCCTTCGCAACTTTCACGGCCGCCGAACAACGCGCCTACGCCAAAGTCCTCGACCAGACGTGGGTGAACGCTTTTGCTCAACGTGGAGTAACTGGCACGCTCGGCGTGCGAGTTCAACGGTTCATGTCTCCGACTAACCCAGCCTACGGCGCGTGGGTTGAAATTACTGACGATGCGACAACTTGAGGAGCAGACATGCCTACTGAATTGACAGATGAACAAGTCCTGAGTGTTCTTGGGCGAATCGAGGCGGAACTAAATTCCGCCGATCAGATGCGTCTGGCGCTGAAACAAGTCGGTGTTGTCATCCAGCGTTATCGTGAGATTCAGCCTAAGCTCGCCCAGCTTGTAAAGGAAGAACAACGCCTGCGGGAGATGCTTGCGGGTCTTGGTGCCGACATCGAGAGCCAAAGGCGGGCGGGCGCAGAACGTATTCAGAAGGAAGCTGACGATCTCCACAAACAGATGCACGACCGAATCGAACCTCTTCGGATTGCTCTTGAAGAAGCCTCGGCTCGTGTTGTCAAAGCTGAAAGCCTTGCTATCGAGGCAGAGGCAGCCTCAACAGAAAGAATAAAGTCGGCTTCTTCAGCGGCTGAAGCGGTTGAGTCGCGGTTGGTTTTGGCCGAGGCTAAACTTCAAGAGCTCGGGAATCTAACGAGACGGTGATGGCTGAGGTATCCGGGACAAATGGGTTCAAGGTATGGATTGCGCGGGTGGCCGACGTGATCGAGGTCACAGGCAAGATTAGCGGCGGGAGTCTCGCGATCATTCTGCTTGGCCTTGTCATCTCGACATACTTCGGTTGGATTCATAGTCCCTTTGCGGCCCTTCCGGAGACGTTGAAACAACATGACGACCGCGTAACTCGGGTCATCGACACTCGCACTCAGACGGAACGCAATCTTCTCCTCGTCTTGCAAGCGTTGCAGGGCGAGGTCCAGAAGATCCATCGCGTGCAGCAGATTCGCACGTGCTCGGAAATCGCCAACCTCTCACTCCGCGAGATGTGCTTGCGATGAGCGCGAGGAGGCGGATGACTAGAAGACTTGCGGCTGTGCTCGTCTGCTCGCTATTCCTGGGCGGCTGCGCGGGATTCATCCTTAGTTTGGTCGGCGCTGCTACGTCAGTTGTTGGTGTTTATCAGCGGTACGAAGACCGGCAGGCACAGAAGGATCAGACTGAGGAACTTCTGCGATTGCGGGAGGCCGTTGAACAGCATCAGCAGGAGATCAGACAGTTGAGTGATAGGTTGCGGGACAGGGCAGAGAAAGAGAAACAATGACCCGCGCCGAATTCGCCGAGGCCGCCGCGACCTTCTGTGTCCTGACAGGGGGCAGCGTGACCTCGTGGACGCGGACGATCCCGCACAACGCGGCCGTGGGCGGAGTCAAGAACTCCGCACATCTCTACGGGCTCGCGGTGGATGTCGTCTACGACACGCCACAGGCGTTAGCGCTGACGATGGAGCGCGCGCGACGGCTTGGGCTCAAGCTGATTCGGGAAGGCGACCACGACCACCTCCAGCCCGCGAGCTGGTCGGCGGGATAAGCGCCATGGAATACGTCCTCGGCATCTTCCTGACGGTCGGCCTCCTCATGGCGGCCTGGCCGTGGCTCCTCCTGGCTGCCGTCGTCGCGGTCGTGGCCTATCTTCTCT
>Ga0209002_10004082_pt1 | contig 11539 bp, 11 predicted proteins | sample Rifsed16ft2_FD_184010 | JGI IMG/M metagenome (GOLD analysis project Ga0209002, IMG submission 184010) | Soil microbial communities from Rifle, Colorado, USA - sediment 16ft 2 (version 2) | ecosystem: Environmental > Terrestrial > Deep subsurface > Rock core/Sediment | place: Rifle, Colorado...
GTGCACCGCCGGTATGCAATTCTGCTTTTGCCCATCCGCTCTGCCGGTTCGGTTTCGGCCATCTTTTACGCCGATACCGGAGGAAAACAGCAAGGCCTTCCCGTGGACGCGCTGAAGATTCTGGCGGAATTTGCCGGGGCGCAACTTGACCGCCTGATGGCGTTCAGTGGTTCCGCGCCGGTTCCGGCAGAGCCGGTGGACGAGGCGTTCGAAGAGGCCCCGCCCGAGCCCGAGGAGAGTATGGATGCGGGGGATATGGGCGACGCCGTGGACCCCGGGCTCGAAGAGCCGCCCGAAGACATGCAGAGTCCCGACGAGTCCGGGGCCGAGCAGGACCAGGGCGATTTCGCGGCGCCGCCGGGAAGCTCGCCTCTGCCGGACTTCCTGCCACCGGCGCGATCGTATCCGCGAAGCAGCTTCACCCCCGGGCTTCCCGGAAGTAACCAACGCACGCAGGGCGGAATCAACCAGCAGCCGCAGCCCCAAGTGCAGGATCCCGCGAACACGCCGCCGGCGACGCTCCCCTTCACCGATCCCTTCGGCCGACCGATCCCGATCCCGCCGGGAATGAACCAGCAGCAGCAGCGACGCCAACAGAAACAGCAACAGCAGTAAGAGCGCAGCTTCCGTGGCGAAGTCGTCGAAATCGATCGACGCCTACCGCAAGAAGCGCGACTTCGAGCGCACTCCCGAGCCGCCTCCCGATTCCGCGGCCGAGCGCGGCACGCGGACGTTCGTCGTCCACCGCCACGAGGCTCGCAACTTACACTACGACCTTCGCCTCGAGATGGAAGGCATCCTCAAATCCTGGGCAGTGCCTCGCGGATTCTCCTACGATCCAAAAGACAAGCACCTCGCCGTCCACACCGAGGACCATCCGTTGATGTACGAGACCTTCTCGGGAGTGATCCCCAGAGGAGAGTACGGCGGGGGCACGATGACCATCTGGGACCGCGGCCGCTACGATCTCGTGAAGGGGGACGACGGACCGAAGGCGGTCGCCGAGGGGAAGCTCGAGATCCGGCTTCGCGGGCGAAAGCTCCGGGGGGAGTGGCATCTGGTGAAGACCCGCTCGGAGAAGGACCAGTGGATCCTGTTCAAGGCGAAGGACCGCTACGCGCGGGGCGAATCCGAGAAAGTGCCCTTCTTCGAGCTCGCGCAGGCGATCGAGGCTCCGCTTCCCGAGCGGATCGAGCCCATGCGAGCAGGAGCGGAGCGGCCTCCCTTCTCCGATCCCGCCTGGATTTTCGAGGTGGAGTTCGAGGGACGGCGGGTCGGCCTAAGGAAGGACGGCTCCCGGGTCCAGCTCCTGGCGAAGAGCGGAGAGGACCTTTCGGACCGGGTCCAGGAAATTGTGGAGGAAGCCCGCGAGCTCCGGGCGGAGACTGCCTGGATCGACGGCGTCCTGGTCGCGGTCGATGCCTCGCAGCGGCCGTCCCGCGAGAAGCTCGAGGCCCGGTTATCGGGCTCCTCCGCCGACCCCGTCGTCTTCTATGCGTTCGACCAGCTCTACTACGAAGAGTGGGACGTAAGACCTCTCTCGATCCTCGACCGCAAGGAGATCCTCGCAACCGTCTTGCCGAAGCTCCCGCACGTCCTCTTCGTCGATCACGTTCACGGTCGAGGCGAGGAGCTCCATACCGTGACCGCGGCCGCGGGGCTTCCCGCCATCTTGGGAAAGCTCGCCTCGAGCTCCTACGTCTCCGGTGCATCTGCCGACTGGTGCCGGGTGCCCGCCGAGGCTCCCTCCGAGTCGAAGAGCCAGGATCTCTCGGACGCCCTTCGCGCGCGTCGGCCGGGGGCCCGCAAGATCCAGCTCAGCAACCTCGACAAGGTGTTCTGGCCCCGCGAGGGTTACACCAAAGGAGATCTCCTCCGTTACTACGATCCCATCGCGGAGGTCCTTCTCCCCTACCTCCACGAGAGACCGGTCCACATGCTCCGCTACCCGGACGGGATCGAGGGGAAGTCGTTCTACCAGAAGGACGCTCCCGACCACACGCCCGAGTGGGTCGTGACCGAAAGCATCGAATCGGACGGTGAGGTCATCCGCTACATCATCTGCAACGACCGCGACACCCTCATCTGGATGGTGAACCTCGCGAGCATCGACCTCCACCCGTGGCTCTCGCGGCGGACGAGCCGGGACGTGCCGGACTGGGTGGTCTTCGATCTCGACGCCAAGGAGGCGCCGTTTGCCGACGTGGTGAAGATCGCCCGCGCCGTGGGAAAGGTGCTTCGCGGCATCGGCCTCAGGCCCTATCTCAAGACCTCCGGCGCCACCGGTCTCCACGTGTTCGTTCCGGTTAAGCCCGGCTACACCTACGATCACACGCGGCAGTTCTGCGAGGCGGTCGCGACCCACGTGGCCTCGGAGCACAAGGACATCGCGACGGTGGAGCGCGTCGTGAGCCGAAGGCGCGGCCGGGTCTACGTCGATTTCGGGCAGAACCGGAGGGGGCAGACGGTCGTGCCCGCCTACGTGGTTCGACCGCGGCCGGGAGCGCCGGTATCGACCCCCCTCGACTGGGACGAGCTCGATACCGATCTCGACCCGGTGCGGTTCAACATCAAGACCCTCCCCGCGAGACTCGCGAAGTACGGCGACCTGTTCCAGGGCACGCTCCGCGACCCGCAGGACCTTCTCCCCGCGATCGAGGCTTTTCAGAAGAACTACATCCGCGGCTAGAATCGGGAAGCTACGAAATTTACTTCCAGACTTTCGCCCGGCGGCAAGTGGCGGGTGTCGACGGTCGTGCTCGACTGGGCGGCGGAGCTGAAAGGTAATTCGACATCAAGCTTTTGATAGCTGCGGCAGCTTTTTCACTCTCGCGATCTCCCGGGCGGCCCTCGACCGCTTCACGTGATAGAGATCCCAGGCGAGTTGGAGGTTGAGCCAGAACTGCGCCTCCATACCCAGCAATCGTTCGAGCCGCAGAGCGGTGTCCGGGGTTATGCCCCGTTTGCCATGGATAAGCTCGTTCACACGCGGGTACGACACGCCCATCCTCTGGGCCAACTCCGTCTGAGTCATTCCGAGCGGCTCCAGGAACTCCTCGAGCAGCATTTCCCCGGGGTGCGTTGGAGGTCCATGCGTTGGAACCCGAACCATCGTCGTCTCCTTGTTATACGGACTTGACTCTCAATGGTAATCCGCGATCTCGACCCGCTCCGCCCCCTCATCCGTCCATTGAAAGCAGAGCCGATACTGTTCGTTAATGCGGATACTATGTTGACCGTGCCGATCCCTGCTCAAGGCTTCCAGGTGGTTGCCGGGAGGTATGGCGAGAGAGGCCAGGGACACGGACGCGTTGAGCTGATCCAGCTTCCGTTGAGCTACCCGCCAGAGAGCTTCCGGACACATTTTCCGGGCGGCCTTGGTGGCCCTTCGATTGAAGATATCCTCGGTTCCCTGATTGTGAAAAGAAAGGATCACCTCGGTCTCGCGCTATTCTACGGGCTCGATTGTAACGGATCACGTTATACATGTCAAAGAGCCGCGAGACGATGAGCTCGCCCTCGTAGCGGTGGAGGTGAGGATCGACCCCCTTCCGCCGCGGCCCGAGGTGAACGAGACAGACCGGTCCGCGAGCGCTAGTAGAGCCCGTGCGGCTAGCGACTTGCCCTGTTGCGCGCGGCGGACAGCTTCGGAAGCGCCTCGATCTCCGCGCCGATCTTCTCCTCCGCCTTTCGAAGCTCGTAAAGCTTCTGCAGGTTGAGCCAGAACTCGGCACTCGTTCCGAAGAAGTGGCCCAGACGTAGCGCGGTATCGCCAGTGATCGCACGTTGGCCGTTCATGATCGCGGTGATTCGATTGGTGGGTACCTTGAGCTGGCGCGATAACTCGGCCGCGCTCATGTCAAGCTCGTGGAGCAGGTCGGCAAGATGTTCGCCGGGATGAATCGCAGGACGCCCCATGATCTCGCTCAGTGATAGTCCACAATCTCCACATTCACCGGACCGGGCGAGCCCTTCGGCCACTCGAAGCAGACGCGCCATTGGTCGTTGATGCGGATGCTGTATTGTCCCTTGCGATCGCCCTTCAAAGCTTCCAGCCGGTGTCCCGGCAAATTGAGGTCAAGCACCGTGGTCGCTGCCTCAAGCCGATCGAGCCGCAGGAGCGCCTGCCGCTCGATCCCCGAAAACGCCTTGACCCGCTTCCCGGCCGCGAACTCCCGGGTCCGCTTGTCGCCGAAGCTGACGATCACCTCGCTCAAGGTACCGACATTTATGTGTTACGTCAAGCATAATGTTCGCGAGAGCCCGAGAAGCCTTTCACAACAAGACCTCCGGCCGGTGCCGCTTCAGATCTTCGAGACCCCGAGATCCTGGACAATCACATTCGCGGCGCCGGCGTGGGCGTGTGGCTCGACAGCTCATCCAACAACTCGGTTTCGAGAAACCTCATCACGGACAGCGGTGAGTACGATCTCCCGTGGGACGAGACAGGCGACGGCAATCGCTGGATCAAAAACCGCTGTGATACTCGAATCCCGTCGGGCCTTGCGAGCCGTAGAACCAACGACCATCTCGGAGGTGTCACGCCGTGCGCCGGAGCTCCGGAGTCTCGGTGAGAAGATACGATGTTCCGAGAGTCCCGTCGGCGAAGAGGTTCAGGCTCCGGCAGGTTGCCGCCTCGAAGCTCCAGAGCGTGACCTCCATGCCCGAGAAGTCCATCACCGGATTTCCCCGATACTGACCGACGGGGCGGAGGCCGCCGAAGAAAGGCCAGGGACGATGGTCGCCCCCTTCAGCGAAGAGCCGGCGCAGAACCAGCCTCCGGACTCCAATCGCTCGACATCTTTCGAGGAACTCCTCGACGCCCGGCTCGTTGTGCTCGTTCACCACGGCCGAGACCTTCACCGGAATCGTGGCTCGTTCCAGGATGCGCGCGAGGTCGGGCACGTGCCGCGACCCCATGAGCTTTTCGTAGATTCCGGGGTCGAACGAGGGGAAGGAGATGGCCGCGCGATCGTAGAGGTTGAAGACCGATAGCTTCTTCAACGACAGGACCCCGTTGGTGTGGATCGAGATCCGAGCTCCAGGATGGAGCCGGCGCCGCAGCTCCTCGATGAGCTCGCCCTCGTAGCGGTAGAGGTGAGGATCGGTCACCGTCCCGGTCAAGACGATCTCAGGCACGTTCTCCTCGTTCACCCTCGCGATGAGGCTCTCGAGGTCCTGCAGGGGCCAGAGGTCGAGGTTCGATTGGTTCACTTCTTCCGGAAGTTTCTTGCCGATGCACCAGGGACAAGCGCGGTTGCAGGGGCCGGCGAAGAGGATGTTCGCGAAATCAAACATGGACCGGCTCCTCGGCGAGCCGGCGGGCGGACTTTCGGTGCCGCTCGAAGTCCTCCGCACGTTCCGGATCTCGCGAGAGGAGATACTGCTGAATCGAGGGCGCGTAGAAGAGCGCGTGGATGCCGTTTTTGTGATCGCACCCGAGAGCCGTCAATCGGAGCGTGTCCTCTTCGTCGGAGTATTCCATGAGCCCTTCGCGCAGCACGAAGTCGACGGCTCGAGGGTAGGCCTCTTCCAGAGTGACGCCGAACTTTCGCTCGAACGACGTGATGTGGATCTCGCCGAAGTAGAAGCTCACCGAGCACATCTTCCCCATCATCTGGACGGCGGGGAGGTCATAGAGGTCCTGAATCGGAAGCCGCCCGGCTCCGACGCTTCTCAAGTAGGGCGGGAGCGACTTCGCGGCGGCGCCGTCGTTGTAAGCGATGGTGGTATCGCTGAACGTTTGCGCGCCCAGACCGAGTCCGAGGTAAGGGAGGCCTTCCGTCACCCGGCGCGCGAGGTAGGAGCTCGTTCCCACGTCGCCGGGCAAGCGGCTGAAGGTCGTCTTTCCGGGAGTCGCGAAGAAGCCGGCGTCGAGGAGCATGGCCTTCGCCAGCCTCTCCATGGGCCGAACCCGTTCGAGCGTCACCGCCGGCGCCTGGTGAGAGATCCGCGTGAGCTTGTAGCGCATCCGGTAGAGGGTGATGTACTCGGGGCCGAGATCGATGGCGTGCCGCACCGTCGCTCGCCAGCTCTCGAGTGACTGGTCCTTGAACCCATACATCAGATCGAGATTCATCCTCCGGAAACCCGCGTCGCGGATGTTGTCGACCGCGGCCCTGTGGGTCTCGACTCCGTTCGCCTCCCGGTTCAAGACTTTCAGCAGATCGGGTTCGATGACCTGGATGCCCATGCTGATGCGATGGATCCCCGACTCGCGGTAGGCGCGAAGCTTCGAGGGCTCGGCGGCAGCGATCTTGGGCGTGGTCTCGATGCTGATATCGGCGCCCTGGCGAAACGTCAACCTGTTGCGCACCGCGGCGACGAGGCGGTCGATCTCTTCCGCCGGGACGAACGACGGCGTTCCCCCGCCGATGTCGAAGCCCGTGAGGGTTTTCGTCCGGAGATCGATGGCTTCCTCGTAGAGCGCGAGCTCTCGCAGGAGCGCGTCCATGTAGAGGGCGACGCCGGAGTGCTCCGAGCGCCGGGTCACGGTGTACTCGCAGAAGGAGCACCGCGTCTCGCAGAACGGAATATGGGCGTAGAGGCCGAGCTCGTCGATATCGCGAAACGCCGAGACCGTCGTCGTCTCCATCTCCTCGCGCCGGACCCGATACGGGCGCCACGTGGAATCGTGGGCGACCGGATACGCGGTCGAGGAAACGTGATGGTTCAGGAGACCAGCTTCGAACGCCGCTTCGGGCTCGAAGCTCCCGCGGTCGATGGAATCGGGCTCCCGCCAACTCGTCATCGAGTGCCCCCGGAGAGGTATCCGCAGGCGATTCCTGACTCGGCGGCGATGCGTGCGGCAAGATAGCCGCGGCGGCCGGTCCCGCAGCGAAACACGACGGGACCTTTCTCGGCGAGCCGCCGGAGCTCCTCGAGTCTTCCTCGAAGCTCCTCCAGTGGAATGGCGGGCGTCCCCCGACCGCGCTTGCCGTCGACGTCCACGACCACGAGGTTCTCCGCGCCGGAGAGCTCGGACGCGGAGTAGGCACGCGCCTTCCCGGACCGCGCGGCGGAAGCTACAGTCCCCGCGACATTCACCGCGTCGCGGGCGACGGCGAAGGGCGCCTGGTAGGCGAGGTCGATTCGGGCGAGATCGGACACGCCGAGCTTTCCGAGGATCGCCGCCGCGAGGACGTCGATCCGTTTGTCGGTTCCCGGCCCTCCCACCACCTCGGCTCCGAGGAGACGGCCTTGCCTCCGATCGAAATGGATCTCGACGGACATCTCGGAGGCGTCTGGAAGAAATGGATCGTGGCTCGGGGCATGGATGCGTGCGACGGCGACCTCGGGCTCGCTTCCGTCGGTCCAGCCGGTGCGGGCGAGAACGACGTCTGCGGCGCCGACGATAGCCGTCCCCAGCACTCCGCCGAGCTTTTCGTCCCCTCCCGCGGCGTTCGCGCCCGCCACCTGCGCCGTTCGATCGGCGACCGCGGCCTGCGCCGTCCAGAAGGTCTTCCCGGTAACAGCATGCTCGACACCAACCGCGACCCCGCAGGCGTAGATGTCCGGGAGGCTCGTCGAGCAGCGGGAGTCGATCCAGAGAGACCCGTCGGCACGGGTTTTCGCGCCCGCTCTTCTCAGAAGGTCCGTACGGGGCTCGACGCCGGCGGCGACGACGACGAGGTCCGCGGGAAGCGTCGTGCCGTCCTCGAATCGAAGCTCGCGAGCGATCTTGCCGCCGGAAACGGAGATGAGGTTCCGCTTCGCAAGGACTCTCGCGCCTGCCGCCGCCAAGCTCTCCTGGGCCCGAAGGCTCGCCCGCGGAGAGAAGTCGCGCAAGATCCGTTCGCCGCGCTCGACGAGGGTCACTCGGAGCTTCGGGCGCCGGCGCAGGAAGCCATCGGCGGCCTCGACCCCGAAATAGCCCCCGCCGAGGATCGCGACGCGCTTCGCACCGCGCTCGAGAAGCCGAAGAATGCCCCTGAGGTCGGAAAGCCTCCGGAAGCGAAAGACGTTCCTGGCTCCCGAGAGTCCCCGGACCGGAGGAACGACCGACCGCGCACCGGTCGCGACGACGAGACGGTCGTAGGAGACGTTCTTGCCAGAGGCATCCACCACGTGTCTCGCCGCGTCGATTCCGACGACCTCGACCCCGGTCCTCACCTCGACGTTGTAGGTATCCCGGAAGAACCTGGCCTTCTCGCGATCGAGCTTCGCGAGCGATTCGACTTCGCCTCCGAGTGCGTGGGCAAGCCCGCCGATGGCGTAGCTCACCTCCGCTGCTCGCTCAAGGAGCAGAATCTCCGCGCGCTCGTCGGTCTCGCGGGCTCGGGCCGCGGCCGCGGGTCCGCTGAAAGCGCCTCCGATGACGACGATCTTCGAAACAGGCATGGGGAGTCTCCTGTGCCGAATCCGGCTGCAAGGGTGCAGGTATCGATGGGAAGTTTGACTTTAGTGTATCGAAAGTAGGTTAAGCAATGCCACCACCGTCAGAAATTTGGATCTCGCTTTCGCCGCGGCTGCGCCTTAAGCTGGTTCTCCTGGCGTAGCGCATCTCGCTCGTGAAGGCCAGTCTCAAGCCGGGTGCCGCGTACGCGCGCACGCCCTACGGCCCGCATCGGTCCAATGCTCACCGTGCTCTTTTTGCTCGCAATACTGGGGGGCCTAATTCTGCTTCTCGTGTCCTCTCATCGCCGTTGGCAACGGCTGACCGAGCGCGAAAGATTCTTCCTTGCCATGACGAGAGCTGCGACACCGTACCACTTGCTTCCCGAGGAGAGGGCAAGACTCGAGCTTCTCGACTCACCGTGGTGGGCTGTGTGGCGGTGGTTGCTCGACTTATGGCGCCACCCGCCTCCTCTGTAGTTCACCACAGAACTCCCGAAGACTCACTCGTGTCGGAGCGTCTTCAGCGGGTCGAGCCTGGTTGCGCGCCGGGCGGGAACGTAGCTTCCCGCGAGGGCCGCGGCGGCGAGGAGAGCCGACACGAAGGCGAAGACCGCCGGGCTTCCGGCGTCGACGCCGAAGAGCAGACTCGAAATCACCCGGGTCGCGGCCCATGCGAGGCCGAGGCCGATAGCGATGCCGGCGCCCGCCACCCGGGCGGCCTGCCCGAGGAAGAGCGCGAGGACTCGTCCCCGCGAAGCGCCGAGCGCAGTACGGATTCCGAGCTCGTGCCGCCTCTGGGATACCGTGAAGCTCATAAGCCCGTAGAGTCCGACGGTCGCGAGCGTCAGGGCGACGGCGGCGAAGAACGACGCGATGAGCGCGAGCGCCCGGGCCCGGAAGTCGAGCGGCCCAGAAACTCTGCCATGCGGCTCGGTGTCCAATCGTGGGCCGCTTCTCAGCGCCCGCGGACCCAGTCCGAGAGCGTTTGCCACTCCGGGTCGTCCTGCGATTCCCAGTGCTTTCCGCCGGGGTGGAACGAAGTGCCGCCCGCTTCCTCCGCGAGCCCCATGAGGAGGAGCCGGCTCCCGAGAGGGTCTCGCGGCGCCACCAATCGGCCCGCGGCCTCGAAGTTGAGGCGCGACTCCTCTTCGCTCCAGGAAGCGCGTCCTTGAGGGAGGACCTGTAAGCGGAAGGGGGTGGTGGCGCGGGTGTGGCACACGACACAGCGCGCGCGGCGGGCGCGTTTCTGCAAGAAGATGGGCTCGACTCGAGCCCGGAACACCTCGAAATCCAGACGTCGCGCTTTCGCAGAGCTGGTCGCCACCCAGTCCGCGAGAGTCCGCCACTCGGGATCGTCCTGCGACTCCCAATGCTTGCCGCCGGGATGAAAGGCAGCCCCGCCCGCTTCCTCCGCGAGGGCCATCGTCAACAACCGGCTACCGAGCGGCTCACCGGGAACGACGAGCCGTTCGGCTGCCTCGAAGTTGCGGCGCGACTCCTCGTCGTTCCACGACGTGCTTCCGGGGGAGAGGGGTTGAAGCCGAAAAGGTGTCGTCGCTCGCGTATGACAGACGATGCACCGGGCATGGCCCTCGCGCTTCTCCAGAAAGAGGGGCTGGACGCGAGTCCGGAAGACCTCGAAGTCGAGAGACGCTGATGGAGGGGCCTGCTGGAGGAGCGCCAGCACCAGGAGCGATGGAGCCAGTCCCATGGCCCGCCTATCATACGATCGCCCGTCGATTCTTGACTTCAAGAATCTGGGTCGCTAGAGTTCCCCCCGGGAGGCTCGACGGACCATGACCCTCGCCGCACTCGGCCTCGCTATGCTCCCTCTTCTGGCCCCCCCAATCGCAGGCAACGATCGGGTGGTGATCGTCCAGACCAACGCCGCCGGAGACAACGTCTTCCTCATCGACCCGGCGACCAACAAAATCGTGGGCGAGATCGAAGGCATCGAAGTCAACCATGGCGCCGCCGCCGCCCCCGACGGAAGCAGGTTCTATTTCACCAACGAGGCGAACGAGACGCTCGACGTCGTCGACACCAAGACGCTCGCGATAACAAAAAGTATTCCGTTGAGCGGACGTCCCAATAACGTCACCATCAGTCGAGATGGACGAAGGGTCTACGTTGCGATCGTGGCTGCGCCGGGAGCGGTGGACGTCATCGACACTCCCACGCTCGAGCGCGTGAAAACCGTCCCGACGCGCGGCGGGGTGCACAACACCTTCCTCACCCCCGACGGAAGGCACGTCATCGCCGGCTCGATTCAGGGGAAGAACCTGACGGTCATCGATCAGGAGACCGAGGAGCCGCTCTGGACGCTGTACTTCGAGAACGGCGTCCGACCGATCGGCTTCGAGACCAACCCCGACGGCTCGACGCGAAGGATGTTCGTGCAGATCACGAACTTTCACGGGTTCTTCGTCGTGGACTTCGAGAAACGTAAAGAGGTCGGGCGGATCCAGCTCCCGGAGCTGCCGCCGGCCGAGCAGAACTGGGACACCCTCCAGGGCTCGCCCTCACACGGAATCGGGGTTGCCCCCGACGGAAAGACCCTTTGGGTCTGCAGCAAGGTGAACCACGCCGTCTACGCCTATTCCCTCCCCGACCTGACGCTCCTCGGAGGAGTCGAGGTCGGGCACCACCCTGACTGGCTCACCTTCACGCCCGACAGCAAGACGCTCTATGTGGCCAACGCCGGATCGAACTCGGTGTCCGCCGTCGACATCGTGTCGATGAAGGAAGTGGCCCGCATCCCCGTGGGACAGGTTCCCAAGCGGAACATCACCGCGATCCTGCGCTGACGTCACTCCTTCGCCGCAGCCCATGAACCGCCATAGGGAACAGTCGCATGAAAGAATGGCGAAACAAAAACCAGCCTGGCGAGCCGCCCCTCCCCTGGCCAGATGAACCGCGGAGTCTGGAGCTCGCTGACTCACTCGACGCGCACGGTTCCGACCTTCTTTGTGCGCAAATGCTCCATTGAATCTATTTTCAAAATACTGTATGTTAGCGGTCCGGTGGGAAAGGAGATGTCGCTATGAGGAACTTCGTTATCCTTTTGATTCTCTCCCTGCTCGCCACTGGCTGTGGCGACGGCGGCGGACCCACGACGCCCACGAGCACCACCACGACGACGGCGGGGCCGACCGCTGCCGTAATTCTCCTCGACGTCATTGATTTCGGGCTGTTCAGCGCG
>Ga0209002_10004083_pt1 | contig 11538 bp, 16 predicted proteins | sample Rifsed16ft2_FD_184010 | JGI IMG/M metagenome (GOLD analysis project Ga0209002, IMG submission 184010) | Soil microbial communities from Rifle, Colorado, USA - sediment 16ft 2 (version 2) | ecosystem: Environmental > Terrestrial > Deep subsurface > Rock core/Sediment | place: Rifle, Colorado...
TCAGCCTCACTGTGACGTTTGAAGAATCTCGCTTTATGATTCTTCAAACGTCACAGTGAGGCTGAACAGGGTAGACTCCAACGGCCTGACGGGAGTGAGCCTCTCACTGACCACTGACACCGTGGTCTACTATAACAATATGACCAACAATGCCGAACAGGCATATGATGACCTTGGTCCAGAAAATCCCTGGGACAAGGGCTATCCCGCCGGAGGAAACTACTGGTCAGATTACACTGGACAGGACATCTTCAGCGGTCCCGACCAGACCATTAGTGGCGCGGACGGCATGGGCGATACCGCCTACGTCATCGATGGTGACAGCCAGGACCGCTACCCGTTAATGACTCCGTACGATGACTCACATGCGCCCGTGTGGGCCGCTGGAAGCTACCTTCTCCAGTCACAAGTCACCACGACCTCTGTCACTCTAGTCTGGACTGGTGCCGTCGACGATAACATGGTCATGGCATATCGCCTGTACCAAGACGGGGTGCTCAAGGTTGTCCTTCCCAGTACACTACAGACCTACACGGTCATCGGCTTGAACCCGGGTACGCTGTACATGTTCAAGGTAGAGTCAGGCGACGAGAGCGATAACTGGACTCAAAATGGACCAGCCCTTGGTGTGACCACGCTCTCCACAGTCTCAGGAGGTGGTGGCGGCCGCTTTTTTCCCGTTTAGCGCAGGTCTCCCCTTCATTGGCGCGGTGTCGCTTCTAGCCGCTAGTGCGGTGGCAGTACTCATTCTTGGAGTCTTGAGGGTTCGCAGGTCGAAGCCTGAACCTTCTTAGTTGAGAGTCAGACAGGTGCGCGGTCCCACATCGCACTCGATTGTGTACTATCACATTATATTTCCAAAGTCCCGACTTAGAGGCCTAAGGAAACTGATCATGAAGCCTAAGACTGATGCAACTTCGACGGTGCCCCCGACGATCGGGGACCCATCCCCGAAGACGACAATCGTCACCTGGCTGGCGGTCACACTATTCCTCGCCCTGATCGCAGCCATATCAGCGCCATTCACAACATTCTTGGGAGACAGCGCCTATGCGGTTGTGGGAACAATTCATGGACTCCTTGCCACTCTAGGCGTCTTGGTCGGCACAATCACCGGTTACTTGGGCTGGCGCCTCTTCATCGGCAAGCTTCGAGCCTTCAGCGACCTCAAGCTTCTCTCAATAGTTTCCGCGCTGGTCTCAACTGGAACGATCATGTTTGGAAACTGGATATACATAGGCTACAGGGCAGCAGGAGGACCTAGAAGATTTTTCCTAGATAACAATCCAGAGATCCACGAGATATTCTTCGAATTCAAAGAATTCATCGCTCTCTTCACACTTCCGCTGAGTGTGTCGGTGGCTTTCATCATGTGGCGGTACGATCAACAGGTCATGGAGGAAAGAGGACTCAGGTCCTGGCTGGGAATAGCCTTCGCGGTAGGCTGGGGAGCACTGATGATAGCGTTCCTGCTAGGGGCGGCCATTACCAAGCTGAGGAGCATTTAGACCGATGGAGACGGGAAAAATGCTGAAACGCAAGAACGGGGAAGCAGTAGCGGCACTAATGTCGGCTATGGTCGGTCTTTTGGTGCTGGGAATAATGCATCTAGGGTCCCAAGCATCCAGCGGCTTCAACCAATGGCTTCTCTCAGTGGGCCAGGCCTGGATTCCCAACGCCACAGGAATCGGTCCCTACAGCGGAAAGGAAACATTCCTCCTGATAGGCTGGCTGGGAAGCTGGGCTATACTGCACTTCACACTCAGACGACGGAGCCTCAAGCTCATGATACCCATGGTGATATTCACAGCAGGCTTGGCCCTCGCCACGCTGTTCGTCTACACACCCTTCATCAACTTCGTGCTCGGAAAGTAGGGGCTAGAAGGTGAAGATCACGGCTCGCTCCGAGGTCCTCACCTTCGGCTGGATTCCCGCAGCCGCAAAGGCCTCGGCAATGTAATTGGTCAGGAATATCGACCATTTGGACCCTAGCTCATGCATCAACGTAACAGTCCATCTCTCCCCCTCATTCTTCTCATAATACTCGAACAAGTTCGCATACGCAGACAGGTCATGGACGAATCCTAGGACTGTGTTCACAGTCACTTTTCCATACTTGGAGGCGATCAGCGCTAGGGGAGCGCTCTTGCCCGCCGTCTGGGCGGCCTTCACCACCCCGTCATCGGGGACAGAGTTCAGAATCTCCAGGAAAGTCTTGCGACTCATTCGGATTGCGTTTACCCTCTGGAGGTATCTACCAAACTCAGAATAGTCCAGCAGCAGCTGGTTCACTAGGGTGTTGACGCTGATACTATGACGGTTAGCCTCCTCTTGGAGGGCTTCTAGAGCCTTCTCGTTTACTCTGAAGGACTTGGCGACAGTCCTGCCCTCCCTCGGCAAGTCACACCCTCACTGTAGGGTCCAGCAACCTGGTAAGATATGCTTTGCTTGGAGGGTCTTCCGAGTCTAAAGGGTGTAACGCAATGTGCACCGCGGGTCTATATGCAACATTCCCACTAGATAGAATGGGCCTTGCAAAGTACGGAAGGGAAACAGATAGACCGGCTCAAGCTGAGACTGGTTGACGCCCCATGCGCATCATGCTTACCTGCTATTAGAAGGGAGCTTGAGAAGGTCAGGGGAATCGAGTGGGTCGGGGCAAACCCCATACTTGACTTGATATTCGTCGATTACGACCCCGACCTTATCGACGTGGAAGAAATATTCATGGCCGTCGCAAGGTCTGGGTACAAGGCCGTCCGGGTCTCCATGTAAGCCCATGTTGGGCGGACACCTCGGCCGAGAATCGCCCCATACCAATACGGGAGAACCTCCAATCGCACCTGTACCACACTGTCCCCTGGGTGTCCCTCCTTGTGTACCCCCAGGTTAAACGCCTCCCAACCACTAGCTACTGGTGAGGTATGGCCTTGACCGTGGCACAGCATAGGAGCAAGGACACAGTTTCCCCGCAGGAGACACAGGACGGCCGGCCCAAGGCCCTGGTCCTGGTCGTCCCGGAACTCTGCAAGGGGTGCGAGCTGTGCGTCTACGCATGCCCCAGCGGAAACCTTGTCCTAAGCCATTCTCTAAACAAGAAAGGATACCACCCCGCCATCTTCTCCTACGAGGGTACTCAAGGTCCCTGCACAGCCTGTGGGATATGCTACTGGGTATGCCCTGACCTGGCAATATGGGAGGTTAGGAGGCTGAAGAAATGACCGAAAGGGTCCTGATGAAAGGCAACGAGGCCCTGGCTTATGGGTCGCTGAACGCCGGGCTCAACGCCTACTTTGCCTACCCCATAACCCCCTCTACCGAGACCCCGGAAACCCTGGCACGAGAGTACGGAAATCCGAATTATCCCAATTTCAGAGTGTTCCTTCAAGCAGCAAGTGAACTCGAGGCCGTCAACATGACCCTCGGAGCCGCATGCACCGGGGCCCTCGCGATGACAGCCACCTCAAGCCCCGGCTTCAGCCTCAAGCAAGAGGCAATCTCGTACGCCGCGGGAATGGAAGTCCCTTTCGTTGTCATCAACGTGAACCGGGGAGGACCAGGTCTGGGAAACCTCGGAGCAGAACAGTCCGACTATTTTCAGACAGTAAAGGGCGGAGGGCACGGCGGCTACCAGCTAATCGTCCTCGCCCCCAACAGCGTCCAGGAAATGTTCGACCTTCCAAGAACAGCCTTCGACCTGGCTTTCAAGTACAGAAACCCCGTCATAATCCTCGCCGACGCTTTCCTAGGACAGTTGAAGGAGGACATACACGCAGTTCCCCCAGGCAACGGTCTGACTCGCGATACTTCTTGGGCGACGCTAGGCTCAGAAAACGGGACCCGTCACATCCTCAACTCTCTCCACCTCGACCCTGACGACCAAGAAAACCATGAGAGACACTTACACGAGAAATACGAAAAGATGAGGGACGAAGTAGCTTCTGAAACATTCCTCACTGATGACGCGGAAATCGTCCTGGTTAGCTATGGAATAGCTTCCCGCATCAGCAAGAACGCGGTCTCTCTCGCCCGGGATCAAGGATTGCGGCTTGGACTTCTCCGACCCATTACCCTGAACCCTTTCCCGTACGACCTGGTCAGGATTCTCGCAGGCCAGGGGAAGAAACTGCTTGTGGTCGAACTAAACGCGGGACAGATGGTCCAAGACGTACGGCTCGCGGCAGACGGCACGGGACGCGTGGAGCATCTGGGCAGGCTAGGGGGAAATGTTCCAAGCACCAAGCAGATTCTTGCAAAAGCAAAGGAGATGATGGACTAATGGTCCAGATCCAAGATGACTACGAAACCAAGCTCGGCCAAACTACAGGCTGGACTGGCATACCAACACACTACTGCCCGGGCTGCGAGCACGGAATTCTCACACGGCTCATCGGCCTCACCCTTGAAGAAATGGGACTGCTCAAGAAGGCAGTCATGGTCGACTCTGTCGGGTGTAGCGTCCTCGCCTACGACTACTTCAACTGCGACCACATCCAAGCACCCCACGGCAGAGCCCCCGCGGTCATGGCCGGAGTAAAGAGAACACACCCCGAGCTGATTGTGTTCACGATTCAGGGAGATGGAGACGCCCTCGCAATAGGCCTTCTCGAAACAGTCTACGCGGCGATAAGGGGAGAACCGATCACCGTCTTCCTCTACAACAACTCAATCTACGGGATGACAGGAGGGCAGATGGCCCCCACGACCATGCCGGGCCAGATCACCACTACAACTCCGTATGGAAGAGAGGTCGAATCCACCGGGAACCCGATAGACATCATGAAGATTCTCTCCCCCATCGAAAGGGTTTCCTACCTCCGCAGAGGCATACTTGTCCCACAGCCAGTAAAAGCAAAGCACGGACTCATGTACCAGATCAAGAACATCCTAGACGCGAAACGGATCATAGAGAACGCTTTCAAAGTTCAGCAGAAGGGCGGCTACTCTTTCGTCGAGTTCCTTGGCACCTGCAATGTGAACTGGAAGATGACAGTCGAAGAATCGAAGCACTATCCGTTCGACCAGACCATCAAACAGTATCCTCCCGGCGTGTTCCGAGACAGGTTTGGAATCGAGGGAAAGATACTATGACAAGCAGAAGCTATCTGGTAGTCGGCCACGGCGGCCAGGGCATCCTAGACCTTGGAAACTTCATCGCCTACAATGCGATAGCCCACGGGTTGCACGTAGCCTACACTCCGTCATACGGGCCTGAGACCAGAGGCGGAAAGGTCCGGTGCTACGTGGTCACGTCATCTGAGAGAATCGACTCCCCAGTGGTAGATGAGCCTGATGTCTTGGTGGCGATGAACAATCCGTCAATGGACTTCGAGGCCGCAGTGAGGCCTAAAGGGCTATTGCTGGTGAACAGCTCGCTAGTGGAGAGATCCCCGGAAAGGCCAGACCTACAAGTCGTGAGGATTCCTGCAACCGGTTTAGCCGACGGGCTGAAGACTGAAGGAGTCGAGCTGCCAGACACTAGAGTTCTCCAGAACTCCGTTGCCTATGGCGCGCTCTTGGCCGTTGAAAGGGAGCCTTTCGACAGAGAAATAGCCGTCTCCGTCTTGGAGCACGTGTATACCGGTGCTAAGTCCCGGTTCATACCTGCCAACTTCAGTGCCATGAAGAGTGGCTACGAATACGCGTCTCAGAACCGTTAGCTTAGAACTCCCGGAACATGCTCGAAAGTAGCTGTCCTCCTGCCTTGGCTAAGTGAGATTCTGACTTATTCGCTAACTGCCCGTGAAGCCACTATTCTCGACCTGGACCTGGTCAAGAGCCGTAGCCATTCGGGTATGACGACGGCTCGGATGAGTTCTTGGAGTGAAACACCCCTCTCCTCAGCTATAGCCGCGAGCTGTCGGTAGACATCTCCACCAAGCGACTGCATGAACTTGTGCATCTTCTCTGCCACCATCTCTTCCACCGTGGCAATTGTATATCCTGGGAAGTCTATAGGTATCAGGTCCACACAGCGGCACAAGTGTAATACATGGCCGACGGATGTGTACCGACCCGTTAAGCGTCAGTTTACGGACACCTAGCTTGTCGAGTCATGTCAGGTGTCGTGCCCCGAAGATCTCAGCAAAGCAAGAGAGGCGAGGCTCGGACCTTCAGCCTCATCGTAGTCGGAAGGGAAGGCACCAGGGAACTAGGAGACTACCTCCTAACATATCTCTCCTCTCGAGGGGACAGAGTGGACAGCTTGCTTGCCTTCGACCACGTAGACAGGCTGAGCCTCTACCATGTTGGGACCGATATTTCGAACATCCGGAGAGGTCCTGTCATGGGCCAAGACGTAGTGGTCGGGCTCAGCGACTCAAGCACAGGATACGAAAAGCATCTCTCGACCCGAGGAAGCTTTGTCTTGGATTCATCAAAGATTACAACATTTCCGGCAAGGGACGACATCAACTTGGTCACGGTACCCGCATCAATGTTGGCTCGGGCCGCTCTAGCAGGGTCCCCTGAGAAGCCTGAGGGGCCCGGCTCTCATGAGATGGTGGTCTCAGTCATGCTTGGAGCCGTTCTCGCGGTCTTGGAAGAACAACCAGCGACTGGGGAGCTGAACAGGCTATTCCTAATGTTCCACCCGTCCCCCGTTGTACCATTTGTCCACGCAGTTTACGAGGGCTACGACAGAGTTCGAGATATGCAGATGAGGGGCAAGTCGTCAATGGTTGGTGTAGAACAATGACCCGTTCAAAGTCTGTTCATGTACCCAAGGTTAACCCTCTCATCGAACAGCTGAAACAGTCACCGATTCGGGAGATAACGAAAAGGCTCGAACAAGCTGGCAAAGACCCGCAACTCATCAGTTTCGGAGGGGGCCAGCCGAGTCATTCTCCGCCTAGCTTCGTAATGGAGAAGGCCAATGAGTACCTGAAACAGGCCCGCTCCCACCGCTACTCTTCGACACCTGGGATACCCGAACTTAGGGACGCTATAGTCCGGATGATGATGCTGGAGGAGGGATGGCCTGACCTAGACCCGAGCAATATTCTCGTAACTCAATCAGCAACTAATGGCATCGAGGTGGCAATCTCGACTCTGGCCCGGGAGGGCGACGAGGCTATTGTGATTTCCCCGACGTATCCCGGGCTACTGGGTGCGTTGCAGACTCACGGGGTCAAAACCAGCATTGTCCGTACACATGTAGAGAACGAGTTTCGACTCAACCTAGACGCGCTCAACGAGAAGATTACGAGAGGCAAGACCAAGATGATAGTAGTCATCAACCCTGACAACCCCACCGGAAGAATACTGTCCCGCAGTGAAGTAAAGACGGTTGGCGAGTTGGCTGGGGACAATGGTCTCGGAATAGTAAGCGACGAGAGCTACTACCGGATGATGTACGATGGAGATTTTACGCCCTTCCAAGACTATTTTTCCAACCTAATAGGCATCCGCAGCTTCTCAAAGACCGCCTCGGCCACGGGATGGAGAATAGGCTACAACTATTCGAGTCTGCAGCTCGCAGACGCGATGGAGAAGGTTAACCAGTTCAGAACCCTTTGCGTAGCCCCTTTCTTCCAGCAGATGGTTTACGAGTTCGTCATGGATCATACTCTTCGGGAAGAATACATTCTCACAGTGCTGAAAACATACAGGGGACGAAGAGACGTGATGGAGTCAAGCCTTCGAAAATGGATTCCAAACTCCCGATTCGTCATTCCCCAGGCCGGCTTCTACTACTTCATACGACTCCCAGGAGTCCCGGACGATGTCGATTTCTCTGAGAGAATCTTCAACGAGGCGAAAGTGGCAATCGTCCCCGGTAGCGCGTTCGGAATGCCACGCAACGGAGGCTACTTCCGGCTCAACTTCGTCTCCGAGAATCCGGAGAGGATCGATGAGGGAATTCACCGGGTTGCAGACCATCTTGACCAGATGCTTGAAAAGCCAAGGATTGAGATAGCAGACTACTAGCAGACCGTGCTCGATACCGGAGTAGACATGCAGCAGTCACTGAGTAGGGCAGGGCTGATTGAGGTTGCAGCCCAAGCCTGCAAGGACGAGTTTACTGATTATACAGTGTACTCGGCGCTCTCTAGAACGGAGAAGAATCCGAGATTCAAAGAGGCTCTGAACGGCCTCGCCCAGACCGAACATGCTCACTATGACTTTTGGAGTAGATACGTTCCCCGGCAAGACGTTAGAGTTGGTAGGCTCAAAGTATACTTCGTGTTAATGATCAGGTTGATTCTGGGTCTAACCTTCACCCTCAAGTTCCTTGAAAGACACGAAGAGGCAGTCATCAAGCAGTACAGCGCAGTCTACTCCTTGGTACCTGAGACGGATAGGGCACGGTTCGAGCAGATAATCAAACAGGAACAAGAACACGAGAACCTTCTGATGAGCAGCATCGAAGAAGGACGCGTCAAGTACATGTCGTTCATCGTTCTAGGCTTGGCCGACGCTGTTGTGGAGGTTGCGGCAATTCACGCCGGGTCACTGGGAGTATACGACCGGACGGAGCTGGCCGGCCTGGCAGGGGTCATAGCCGGAATGGCCGCTTCAATAGCAATGGCCTCAGCAGCTTACGCCCAGGCAAAACAGGGCTTCAGTGGGTCCGCGCGGTGGTCAGCTGTCTATACCGGTGTTACCTACATGCTAACTGCTACCGCGCTTGCCTTTCCCTACTTCCTAACTAGGTCTATGCTAGTGGCTTTGGTAGCGTCGCTGGCTGCGGGGATCATACTAGTTGCAATCATCACATACTATGACTCAGTGATTTCGGGGCGCGTTTTCAGAAGACAGTTCGTGGAAATCACGGCAATCATACTTGGGGCCACCATCGCCCTGTACGCTGTCGGGGTCGTAATTGGCAACTTTCTAGGCATATCCTTCTAGCAAAGCTACGGCCTTGCTTTGACCCGTAACGGCTCACGCCAACTGTAGCATCCTTGGAGAGGCAGCCAAGTCCATCATGTGGGTAGCTTGAGCAGTCCATCCTCGCACCCAGACTCTGCACTAAAGCCAACGTCAGAAGCTTCCACGGATATCAAAATTACGACCGTGGAGTTCATGGTTCTTCTGAAGCCTCTTCGAGACGAAGGCCCTAGGTTGAAGGGTGGGGCTGTATCCGAGCAGAGCACCCAAGACCCCAGCCACGGACTGGGCCACTCCCTCTTTCGCGTTAGCCGGAATCGCTTTGGTCTTCTCAACCTTGTAGGTCTCGCCGAAATAGAGGCCTAGCAGCCAGTCCCAGCGTCCCGAAAGGGTCCGCCAGTAGAATCGGCCGAAAGCCTTCTTCATCGCATAGCGCATGCGTGTAGGCTGGATTTGCTTGACGGGCATTTCGTAAGACCCTACCACAAAGGCAGCCTTTCTAGAACCCATCTCAAAAGGACAGTTTATTCGACCATTATACTTGTACCGCTCGCTCGTACCGTGAACGGAGGAGACTATGTTGTGGACCGCGACTACGGCTTCCAGATGGGCCGTGACCCCCGTCTTCGAAACTGGGATGTTGGTGGCGTCTCCAATGGCGTAAACGGTCTCGAAGCCATCGACTCTCATGGTGTTCTTGTCGGTGGGTACCCACCCGTCACGGTCTCCAATGTCCGATTTTATCACGACATCTGCGCCCCTGTGAGGTGGGACCATTATGAGAAGATCGTAATGTACCGTTTCACCCTCAAGGGAGTAGACCTCCCGCTTGGTTGGCTCGACAGATTCCACGTTAAAGAAAGTCACCACTTCTATTCCTCTTTCTTCGAAACGTGGCTCCACAACCTTGGACATGGGTTCAGCAGGATAGGGACGAGGGTAAGGTGTGACGAACGTCAGCTTAACCTTCTCTCGAACTTTCCTGGCCCGGAGATAATCATCGACAAGGAAAGCGGCTTCGTCAGGGGAAGGCGGGCATTTGTGAGGAACACCAGCTATTCCCACAACTAGGTGTCCTTGCTCAAACTGTTGAAGGGCATCCCAGACCTTTCGAGACTCTGCACCGCTCGTGTGAAAGTTGAGCGAGCCCTCTTTCAGACCAGGGATGGCTTCCGGGTTTGGAACACTACCGGTGGCGATTACGAGGTAATCAAAGGAAAGGTTTTTGCCTGATTCCAGTTTCACGATGCGTTCCTTTAGGTCGATTCTCTCCGCGTCCTCCTGGACGAACTGTACTCTTCTGCCGACAAGATCCTTCTCGTTTCGAGTAATCTTTGAAGGGTCCTTACCCTTGAAAGCGACCTCTAAGTAACCTGGCTGAAAGACGTGTTGTCTCGCTCCTGAAACCAGGAACACGTTGACTTCCTTGTCCGAAATCTCGCTAGCGAGGTGTTTGGCGAGTAGGTTGGCGGTTAGTGTTCCTCCTGTTCCGCCGCCTGCAACGACTATGTTGACAGGCAGCCTCATGGTTCTACCTACCTTTTCTCAAGATACGGACTTGGATGCGAACGTGGTCCTTCTCGTCGATGATAGCCAGGAGTTCGTTTCCGCTCCGCCTTGTCCAGGCTTGAACGTCGCTCTTGGCTGCGGGGTCTGTGGCTAAGAGTTCTATCGTATCCCCTATGTTCGCGTTCCTGTAGGCTCGGAAGAGGTCGGTTATGGGGCCAGGGCACATGGTGCCCCTAGAATCAACCACCACTGTCGGCTTTGCTGGTTCCAGCGTGGTCATTTTTTCCTTCTCCTAGATGAACAGAGTGATGGCGTCTTCTGACGCAAGGTCTAGGTATGTGGTCGCCCCGATTATATCGTCGACTTCTGGTATCAGGTCGTCTTTGGTGAGGCCCATCATTTGCATAGAGGGCGAGCATGCGTGGAACTTTACCCCGGACTCCTTGGCGGTCCGTATCATTTCTTGGATCGTGGGCATCTTCATCTTGCCCATCTTCTTTTCCATCATGTAGGTCGCGAGCCTGCTCATTCCGGGAATCATTCCGATTATGTTGGGCATGGGCATCGCAGGGTTTCCAACAGGCGAGACCTTCAATGAGCCAACTGTCTTCCTTCTCACCATGTTGATTCCCCAGAAGGTGAAGTATAGATGCACTTCCATGCCCATGGCCGCACCGGTTGTGGCCAGCATCAATGGCGGGTATGCCATGTCCAAACTGCCCTTTGAACAGACGATGACTAGCTTGTTCCTTTTCTCGCTGAGGATTGGGTTCCGTTCCAATACTTGCATCGCTCGCCCCCGGAAGAACAATCTCACGGAGATTATTTAGACGGGGCGTCCACAATCACCCCCAAACCTATGACCTGTATCTCAAAGAGATACAGCACTCACCGGCACTTAGTCCTCTTGGAATGGCGAGTGCCCACTTGTCGTGCATAGTGTACCCTAGCAATAAGTGCGTTGGGCTTATCATCTTCTCATGACGTTGCTTCGCCCGCCATCAGTCGAGAGAGTACACCAGGAACTATTGCAGCTCCTAGTAGCAGTGCAAAGTCTTTCTGGAGAAACGGGGAGGCGCGCCGAGGAAGTCGCCAAGTGTCTTCAGCCCCATCTGGATAGGGATGACGAGTGTGCCCTGCCTCTCCTCGGTCTTCTCCAAGATCTTGCCAATGAGAAGCTGACCCTTTCTGAAGCCC
>Ga0209002_10004084_pt1 | contig 11537 bp, 9 predicted proteins | sample Rifsed16ft2_FD_184010 | JGI IMG/M metagenome (GOLD analysis project Ga0209002, IMG submission 184010) | Soil microbial communities from Rifle, Colorado, USA - sediment 16ft 2 (version 2) | ecosystem: Environmental > Terrestrial > Deep subsurface > Rock core/Sediment | place: Rifle, Colorado...
TTCATGGGGAACCAGAAGGATTTGCGCAGCGTGGCCTCGTCCAGTTCGGTGTACTTCGCGATGATCCGGACGTTGCGCGGCGTCTTCCCCTGCTGGTACTGTCGCAGGCCGAGCAGATACGCCGCCATCCAGCGCACACCCAGCGCCCGGTTTTTCTGCAGGAAGTTGGTCCCGTACTGGATCACGCCGATCTGCAGTTGCGGCAGGACGTCGGAGTAGTAGCGCAGCGGCACGGCCACGCCCCGCTCGATCAGGAAGGTCACGCGGGGCTCGGCCAGCACGCCCCCGTCGAGAGCCTTGCCCTCCAGCGCGGCGGCGATGGCCGGCTGCGGCATGCGCTCGATCGCGAGGTCGCTGGGCTTCAGGTTGGCCTGCTTCAGCGCCGTGTAGAGGACGTACTGCTGGCTGCCGCCGACGCCGTCGATGGCCACCCGCCGGCCGCGCAGGTCGGCGACGCTCTTGATCTGGCCACTGTCCGCCAGATCCTTGCGCACCATGATGGCGTTGGTCCTGTCGCCCCGGCCGGAGCGGCCTTTGTCGGCCGTGACGCGCACGGGGATGCCGCGGGCCAGCGCGTTGAAGAAGGCGGCGCTGAGGTTGCCCGCGCCGATGTCGAGTTTGCCTTCTACCAGCGCGGGGATGGCCTCGGCGCCCGTAGAGAAGACGACGAACTCCACCTTGATGCCGAAGCGCGCGAAGTAGCCCTCGTCCATGGCGATGAAGACCGGCGCCCAGGACTGCAGCGGCAGCAACGCCATGCGCACGGTGGTCAGCCCCTGCCCCTGCGCGGGATAGGCGAACCCCCCGGCAAGCAGGGAGACGATCAACAGGCAGAGCAGTACGCGCGAGACCTTCATGCTACTCCCTCCTTCTGGAGTCGATCCGGGGACGGCAGTCACCCGGCGATCGCTCGTGAGTTCCCGGGAACGACGTCCGACAACGCTGGCCAGTCGGGGACGAGCCAGACGAGCACCCGCCGGCGCAGGCCGGGGAACAGGCCGGCCAGCGGGGTGAGCAGGACGAGAATCAAGTCGCTCCGCCAGGTGCGGCGCTGCGCATAGGCGAGTTCGAGCGCGATCTTGCGGGGCAGGACCTCCGCGAAGTATACCTGCTCGGGGTCGCCTTCGCGGGCCAGCACGCGCTCCTCGTCGACAAACGCCACGGCACTGGCGCCGGTCAGCCCCGGGTCCCGGCGGTAGACCACCGCCGCCAGGTGCGCCGGCGTGGCCGCAATCTCGTTGGGCGTGAGCGGGCGCGGACCGACCAGCGTCATCTCCCCGCGCAGCACGTTAAGGAGTTGCGGCAGTTCGTCCAGCTTCAGTGTGCGCAGGACGCGGCCGTAGGGGGTGATCCGGGCGTCCCCCGCTACGGTAACCGTGGAGCCCGGCGCGCCGCCGGCGACCATCGTCTGGAACTTGAGCAGGACGAACGGCTGCAGATCCCGTCCCAGACGGACCTGCGTGAAAAACGGGCGGCCGGTCCACAGCCGATTGACCGCCAGAAGCAGCAGGAAGAGCGGCGCGGTCACCAGCAGCATGGCGCCGGCCACGCAAATGTCCACGAAGCGGCGGACCGTCATCGCGTCGTCACCAGCCCTTCGTGGTCAGTTGTGGCACAACCGTGCGGCCCATCCGTCCCCGCAGGGCATCAATTGCTCCCAGCAGCCGAAACCACACGCGGGCGCCCCGGTGGTCCCTCTCCGGAAGTGTGGCCAGCCATTTCGTCTGGTGGAACGCCCAAAAGAGGCCGTCGATCACGCTCCGCCGCTCGAGGATCAGCCGCAGGTGGTTGCGCGCCAGGTAATACCCGTACCAGGGCGCCAACACCCGGGAAGACGGGCCCAACGCCGCCGAGCCCAACGCCAGGTGCCGGACGCGCGCGTCCGGCAGGATGAGGATGCGATAGCCTCGCTGCCGCAGCCGGAGGCCATATTCCCATTCCCACCAGGTCACCACGTAGTCCTCGCGGGGACCGCCGAGTTGCCGGACAACATCTGCTCGGATCAACGGTGCATTGTACACGACCATGTCAACTTCAATCGGTGGGACCGACTGCCCCGGGTGGCTGGGGACCACCGGGAGCGAAATCGCCCAGTGCCGCCAGATGCGCGGCGGGTTGCCGGGCACGACGGGAGCCACCATGGCGACCGTGCCGTCGGCGCTGGCCGCCACCTGCAGCAGGGAACGCAACGTGTCGGCCTCGAGAAACACATCGTCGCCCAGCACCATGATCCAGTCGCAGTCGAGCTGCAAGGCCGCCCGCATGCCCCGGTTGAACCCTCCTGCGGGACCGAGGTTCTCTCCGATTGAGAGCAGCCTGACCTTCGGATACCTGGCGCGAATGGCGTCCGAGGTACCGTCGGAGCTCCCGTTGTCAACGACGATCACCTCATCCGGACGCCTCGTGCCAGAGAACAGACTGCTCAGGCATTCCAGGACAATCTCGCGTCGATTGAACGTGACGACGACCGCGGCTACCCGGGACGCCATGCGGAACGTCGGCTCTTTGCCCGCACCGGCCGTGCGGGCCAATAAAGCATCTTCTCCCGCGAACCGGTCACGGGTGACGAGGTCGGATGCCATCACTTCACGTCCGAGACGCCGCCGATCTGGCGTCCGCGATTTCTGAGAGAAACGTGCGGATGGAAGCAACGACCCAGGACTGCTCGTCCGGGGTCAGTCCCGGGAAGATGGGCAACGAAAGCACTTCCCCGCTCGCCTGCTCCGCTACCGGGACGTCTCCCCGGGTATAGCCCAACCCACTCAGGGCCGGCTGCTGGTGCACCGGGAGCGGATAATGCACTGCCGTTTCCACGCCCCGGTCTTCCAGAAAGTGGCGCAGGGCGTCACGCCGGCCCGCGGAGACGCGGACGACATACTGGTGAAAAGTGTGCGTCCGGTCCGGAGCACGGGACGGCGTCGCCAACTCCGCCGTGCCCCGGAGGGTCCGGTCATAGTAATCCGCGAGCTCCTGGCGCGCGGCGATCCACGCGTTCAGGTGCGGCAGCTTCACCCGCAGCAGTGCGGCCTGCAAGGCGTCCAGCCGGCTGTTGGTGCCGATGGTCTCGTGCACATACTTCCCGGCGGCACCCTGGGCGCGCAACAGCCGCAGCCGCCGGGCCAGGTCGTCATCATTGGTGACCACAAGCCCAGCGTCCCCCAAGGCGCCCAGGTTCTTCGTGGGGTACAGACTGAAGCACCCCAGGTCGCCGATGGTGCCCACCTTCTGCCCCCGGAACTCGGCGCCCACCGCTTGGGCGGCATCTTCGACCACGAAGAGCCCATGCTCCCGGGCCAGCGCGAGGAGGGCTCCCATATCTGCCGCCTGCCCGAAGAGATGTACCGCGATGAGGGCCTTGATGGTCCCAGGCCGGAGGTTCAACCTCTGATGGGCTCGAGAGCGCCCCGTCAACACTCCTTCCACCGCATCCGGATCCAGATTGAATGTCTGTGGATCGACATCGGCGAAGACGGGCTCAGCCCCGGCATGGATAATGGCGCTGACCGTCCCGAAGAACGTGAAGGCGGTCGTCAGGACCCTGTCGCCCGGGCCGATGCCGAGCGCCTTCAAGGCCAGCCATAAGGCGTCCGTACCGCTGGCCACTCCAATAGCGTGCCGCGCACCCAAGTAGACCGCCATCTCCTGTTCAAAGGCGTCCACCTCGGGTCCGAGGATGAAGCGTCCCGCCGAGAGCACCCCACCCACAGCGGCCATCAGTTGGGGCTGCAGCGCTGCCGTCTGCCGCGTCAAGTCACAGAGCGGTACGTGCGGCCGTGGCCTCATCGCCCGCCTCGGGCACGACTTCCACTGGTGAGCATCACTCGCGCCGCCCCGCCGCCCCCGGGCGTTCCCGCGTCGGAGCAGGCGCCGCCGGGCGGTAAATGGAGCAATTCCGCGCCACGGACGCTTCCAGGGCCAGGGCCCGGCGCCGCAAGAAGTCACCGAGCAGTTGGACGGGCGCGGCCGGATGATCCCCCCACCAGATGGGATGCACCAGCAGGTGCAGCGGCCGACCTGCCGCAAACGCAGCGCCCTGGCAGGGATGGCCGAACCTCCACTCGCCGCGCGAGTCCGAGAAATACTGGATGTCGTGGACGAACAGCGGCAGATACGTGTGCGGGAGGGGGGCGGACAATGCCGGATGCCCCGACAGCACAAGCTCGCTGGGACGGTGGAAGCTGACGATATCAATCGGCCCACCAAACCAGTCCTGCAGCATCTGCACTTCGCGCCTGCAGGCGGCAGCCAGCGCCTCAACCCCGGGAGATCCTGGATAGGCCGCAGGGTCAAAATGGAGTCCGCAACGATGCCCCAGTTCGAGAATCCGCGAGACACGCTGCGCGCCCTCGCCGGAGAAGAGGTTGTAATGGTCGCTCCGCACCATCAGGAAGTATGTCGCCGTGACGTCCTGCTGCGCCTCGAGTTCGGCCATCTGGAGCGCCTTCTCCAGGTCGAAGTCGACGTCGTGCCGCAGCAGCACAAACCGCCGGCCGCTCGCCAGCAAGTCCGGAGCCGCGGCAAACCCGGCGAATGCGTACACTCGTGCTTTGAGCGCGTGCAGCAATGCCACGTAACCCGGGTACGTGAAGTCCGTCATGGACCATCCGCGAGGCGGGGCGCGACCGGTTCGCCGAAGCCAGCATCGTCCTCGGCCTCGGCGCGGGCATGCCTGGCCTTCCACGTCTCAAACCTGGCCGCGGCTACGCGCTCCATGGTCGGGGGCATGGCGCGATTGACCCGTCCGTCCGGTACAGCGGGGTAGGCGTCGCGGGCCGGATGGTCCGCGACGCGCCGCAGGACCGTGGGCAGGAGTTCCACCTGAGTCTCGTGTAGTCGCAGGCTCAGATCAATCCAGGCGTCGTCGCGAAAAACCGGAATCCGCCGACGCGAGATGATGCACCCCGCGTCAACCCGGGCATCGATGAAATGCGCCGTGACACCCGGGGGGACGTCGGAGTATACCGACCACTTGAGCGCATCGAGACCGCGCACCTCGGGGATCAGCCCAGGATGGAAGTTGATCATCCCCCACCGCGCCGCCGCGAGCGTCTCGCCCCGGATAATGCGGGCGCCCCCGATGAGCACCAGATCCACTCGCTGCTCCCTGATGACGGCGGCCGCCTGCGGCGTGCTGTGCTCCAGCACGTAATACGGAATCCCCAGCCGCGCACAGATGCGCGCCGGGTGCAGCATACCGGTGTAGCGCGGATTGACTCTCAGCGTGGATGCCGGCCTCGACAGCGGCACAGGGGGAGCGCCAATCACGGCCACTACCGGGATCGCTTCTAGCCACAGGCGCAGAATAAAGTCCTGGCTCTTCCTGTGGGGAAAGTCATAGCAGAAGACCGCTGCTCTCACCGATGAACTCCTTCGGGCTGCCGCCCGACTGCAGCGAGTCCTGAGACCACTCCAGAACCCGCAACACGTTTACGCCGCTTGCTCCGTCCGTCAGCGGTCGCTCGCGGGTGAGCACGCAGGCCAGGAAGTGCTCACACTCCAGGCGCAGCGGCTCCACCGCCTCCACATCGACGGGCCGGCCCTCCGCCTTCTGCACGACCGGCCGTCGGTTCGCCAACACATCTACCTGGTGTGGAAAGAGCACGAGCTTCTCCGGCCCCGGTCGGGTGTCGTCGAAGACGGCCATCTGGCGGTCGCCCACCACGACGAAACGGTGCTCTTTGAACGGGTGCAGCCAGCTGACGAAGATGTGGCCGTAGATCCCCCGGTGGAATCGCAGACAGGTGATGGTGACGTCGACGACGGCGGAGTTGACGTACGCCCCGCCGTAGCAGGCCAGCGCCTCGGGCATCGCGCCCACGAGGCGGAGCATGATGGCGATGTCGTGGGGCGCGAAGTTCCATAAGGCGCTCTCTTCAACGCGGACGCGCCCCAGGTTGAGCCGGTGGGCGTAAATGTACCGCACCCGGCCCAGGATCCCCTCGCGCACCAGCGCCTGGAGTTTCTGCACCACCGGGTGATACTCCATCACGTGCCCGACCATCAGGATGCGGTTTCGGCGCTGCGCCGCCTCCACCAGGCGTTGCCCTTCGCTCACCGTCAGGGCCATCGGCTTTTCCACCAGCACATCCTTCCCTGCCGCCAGCGCCTTCAGCGCCAGGGGGACATGGGTGACTGCCGGGGTGGCAATGACGATGGCCTGGATTCCCGGGTGGTCGAGAATCTCATTGACGTCTGAGCAGGTTTCCACATCCGGATAGCGCGTCCGCACCGCCGCGCGACGGGACGCATCGACATCGCACACCATCCGCAGAGCCCGCAGGTCGCGCCACACTCTCAGGTGGTTCGTCCCCCAGGCGCCGCAGCCGACGAGCGCCACCGTCCGCGGAGCACCGCTGGCCTCAGGCAAACCGCTCAACCCTTGCCCCCTGCTTACCGACTCCAGCGGACGAGCCGGCGCTCCAGCCGCTGCAGCCCCCGGGTGCTGATCAGCCCGATCGCCGCCCAGGCGACGATGCCGGCGTAGAGCCGCTCCGTGCGCAGGGTCTGCCAGGCCAGCCAGATCATCGCGCCCACGCCCTCGCGCGCCGCCACGAACTCCGCCGCCACCACCAGCAGCAGGGCCATGCCGAAACCCAGCCGCAGGCCGGTGAAGACGATGGGCAGGCTCCCGGGCAGGACCACACGCGTGAATGTCTTGAAGCGCCCCGCCCCGAAGTTGCGGGCGACCTCAAAGAAAGTTGGGGGAATCCCCAGCACACTGGCGGTGGCGTTGATCGCCACGGGGAAGAAGGTGCCCACGGCGATGATCACGATCTTGGACATCTCCCCGATGCCGAAGATGAGCATGATCATCGGCAGCAGGGCGATCTTCGGCACGGGATAGGTGGCGGCGATGATCGGCTCGACGAAGGCGCGCACGCGCCGCGACCAGCCCATGGACAGGCCGATGACGACGGCCGGCGCGGCGCCCAAGACAAAGCCGTAGAGCACGCGCCGCAGGCTGACCCCGACCTCTGCCGGCAGGTCCCCCGACAGCGTCATGCGGTACATTGTCTGGAAGACCACCGTCGGCGGCGGGAAGAACAGCGCGTTCAGCCGACCCGCCCGCACCAGTCCCTCCCAGAGAGCCAGGATCAGGATGGGCGAGATGATGCCGAGGATGAGTTCGGGGTTGACCCGCGGCCGGCGGACGGCCATCTCCGAGAGGTCCGGCGGGCTCGCGTCCTTGGCTGTGATGATGATTTCGCGCGCCATAGCTCCCTCCCTTAGCGCATGAGGTTCATGTTATGGGACCGGCCCGCACGCCCGCGGACTCGCCGATGGGACGCGCCGGCAATAGACCGGCAGCGCCGGGCGCGCCGGGCCCCAGGAACGCGGCCAGGGCTTGGGTATGAAACGGCAGGACCTTCCCGCGCGGCGTGGCCACCGGATGACGGCGGATCACCTGCACCGTCTCCGCCTGGCGCCAGATCCGCAGTTCGCGGGACGTCGTGGCCCGCACTTCTGAAATGAACCGTTCCAATACCCGGCGTTCGTCCACCGGGCCGACCTCCGGGCTGACCAGGAGGATCAACCGCGTCAGGTGGTCGGAATCTTCGACCTCGAGTAGCTGGTAGTCGATGCTCCGCCCGCCGAACTCGCGGGGCAAGACTTCCTCCAGGACGCGCACGCACTCCGACCCCAGCAGCGTCGACCCCTCCCCGGTCAGCTTGGTGAACGATCGGACGTTGGCCAGGTGCCGGTGCATCCCCATCGCGTCCAACGGGCACCCACAGCGGCGCAGCGCCAGCTCCCCGAAGTCGTCGCTCTCTACGTTCAGCATGATCTTGGGCGGCAGGTCGGAGAGCGAAGTGAACATGTACGCGTCCAGTCCTCCGATCTCCGCCATCGGCCGGCGGTGCTGGATCAGCGCCATGTTGTAGTCCGCGAAGTGCATGTCGTCGGGGGCCTGCGCGTCGCCGCAGGGGGCGCCGACAAACCCGCCCTCGGCGAAGACATAAAAGGATCCTACCCGCGCCCCGGCGCGGCTGATTTCCTCCGCTTTGCCCGGCGTGAGCGGCTCACTGCCGGCGAGGATCTGGATGTGCTCGAGCGTGGCCTGGCGCCGGCGCGCGAGCGCGACCAGGCGAACTGCCAGGCTCGGCGTCGTCAGAATGACGCACCCGCCGCGGCGATCGCGGAAGGACAGGAGCGCGTCCAATACAGGGTCCATGGCCGTGACAGGAGCAAATTCCGGTCTCGGCGGCTTGAGGCCTCGGGTTGTCGCCAGAACCGCCGCGCCCCTGGCCAGTTGACGGAGCCGGGGGCTTGTGGCCGGATCCTGAGGGTCATTCATGGTGAACCAGCGGTCGGGTGGGTGTCCAATGTGGATCGCCGCCAGCCAGAGGCTGATCGCGGCGGAACTGGTGCTCCACAGAAGGAACGGCAGCGTCCGCGCGCCAAGAGCGGCCAGTGACACGATCAGGCCGGGGGCGAAGTTCTCTTCGACGAATTTCAGGCCGACGCTGACCGGTGAGCCCCGGCTGCGGGTTCCGCCGGTGCGCATCTCCATCGCGGTCCGGATAAAGGGGTTATCGAAATCCTCTTCGGCGAAGCGGTAACGCCGGCCGTTCCGGACGACATCGACGCGGCCCTTGAATTCCTCGAAGGAGAGGTACACACCCTCACGCCGCAGGCTCTCCAGCGTCGGCTCCAGTCCCTTCTGCCGGACCAGCGCCGCCAGATCGCCCGCCTCACACCCGGCGTGGCGCAGCAGCGGCAGGTATGGGCTGCGGGGATAGCCGTAGATGTACCGGGCGGCGAAGGCGAGAAAGCGGTCCGCGCGCGCCTCCCGGCGCGTGCGGATGACCGTCTGGGCCCGCTCGAAGGTCAGGGGGCGGTGCACCAGGCCCCCCAGGTTCCACAGAGCCCGCGCCTGCCACAGTCGGTGCGCAATCGTCATGGTGTCTCTCTCCGGCGTGCCGCTCTCAGTCCAGCGGCGCGCGTCACCGCGCACCGAGCCCCAGAATGCCTCTGGCCTGTTCGGCAAACGAAGTATCAATCACGCTCGACATCGGGTTACGCACGCTGATCAACTCGACTTCATAGAGCCAGTCCTGATAGCGGCGGGCCTTGTTCACGTCGATGTACCCATCGGGGTGGATCCCGATCCAGCCGCTCCGGCGGATGATCTCCGGGTCGGTCTTGGTATACTCGGCGATGGCGGCGACGTTTCGCGGCGTGGGCCCCTCGCCGTAGCGCCGCACGCCCTGCAGATAGGCGACCATGACCCGCACACCCAGCGGCCGGTTCTCGACCAGGAGGTTGCGCCCGTAGACCAAGAAGCCGATGTGCTCTCCCGGGATGATGTCGGCCAGATCGATGAGTTGAACGCCGATACTTCTCTCCCGCGCCAGCGTGTCCAGCGGATTGGGCAGGAAGGCCGCGTCCACCGCGCCGCTCTGCAGCGCGGGGAGGACGGCTGCCGGAGGCATGAAGGTCACGGTCACCTGAGTGAACGTGAGCCCGACGCCGGCCAGTGCCTTGATCAGCATGTAGTGACCGAGGTTGCCGAAGCTGCCGGGGAGGGCGATCTTCCTCCCTTTCAGATCAGCGACGGACCGGATTGCCCCGGCCAGCTCTGCGCGGACGAAGAGCGCGCCGATGCTCCCCCGACGGGCGACATGGCCCCTGTCCGCGACGAAGCGCAGCGGCTCGCCGCGCGCGACGGCATTGTAGAACGCCGGGGTCAACCCGAAGCCGACCTCGAGTCGTCCCAGGGCCAGGATGGGAACGGCCTGATCCTGTGAGTTGAGCGGGACCCAGTTGACTTTGATCCGCTGGCGCTCGAAGTAGCCCTCCTTTTCCGCGACGAAGAGGGCGCCGTTCAAGGCCACCGGCTGGAAGAGTATCCGGACGGTATCCAGCGGCGGCGCGGCATGGACGCCGGGATTCCCGATGAGGAGGCCAAAGATGACCAGAATACAGACGAGCGTGGTGCCACGACGCATAGTTGTTCTCCTCCTTCTCAGGTGGGGCGCCCCGCGGGATGAGGCGTCGCGAGCGCGGCCAGATCGGCCGACCCGACCGCCATAAACGCGGCGAGCCCTTGCGTGTGAAACGGCAGGATCTTCCCCCGCGGCGTCGCCACCGGATGGCGGCGCGTCACCCGGATGGTCTCCGCCTGCCGCCACATCCGCAGCCCCTGCGAGGTCCGCGCCCGAATCTCCTCGATGAAGCGCTGCAGGAGGCGGGCCTCGTCCAGCGCCCCCAGGTCGGGGCTGACGAGCAGGTAGAGCCGGGTCAGGTGATCCTCGTCCTCCACTTCCAGCAACTGGTAATCAATGCTCCGGCCGCCGAACTCCCGCGGCAGGATTTCCTCCAGAATGTGCACGCAGTCCGTCCCTAGAATGGTCGACCCTTCCCCGGTGAGCTTGGTGAACGAGCGCACGCTGGCGAGGTGCTGATACAGCCCCCACCCGTCGAGCGGGCAGCGGCAGTGGCGTGTGGTCAACTCGCCGAAGTCGTCGCTTTCGACGTTGAGCATGATCTTCGGCGGCAGGGTCGACAGGGACGTAAACATGTACGCGTTGAGCTCCCCCACCTCAGGGATGGTCCGCCGGTGCGAGATCGTCGCCAGGTCATAGAAGAGCAGGTGCATGTCGTCCGGCCCTTGGGGGTCGCCGCACGGGATCCCGGCCATCCCCCCCTCCGTGAACCCGTAGAGCGATCCGGCCCGCGCGCCGCTGGTCTCGATCTCCCCCAGCTTCCCCGGGGTAAGCGGCTCCATTGTGGTGATGAAGCGGACGCCCGACAGTCCCTCACCCCGGTCCCGCGCCAGCACGGCCAAGCGCACCGCGGTGCTGGGACTCGTGAAGAGGACGCAGCCGCCGCGACGCGCGCGCAGGCCCCGCAGCGTGGCCAGAACCGGCTCCACCTGCGTGACGGGGTTGAACTCGGGCAACGGCAGCCGCACGCCGCGCCAGCGCGCCAGCGTCCGGGCGACCCGCGGCATCAGGCGCGTCCGCGGCGACACAGAAGGCTCGTCAAGATCGTGCATGGTGAACCAGCGCACGGGCGGAGATCCGACGTGCACCAGCGCCAGGAACGCGCTCACCGCAGAGGCACCGGGCGACCACAAGACGACGGGCAGGCGGAGGGCATCCATGGCGAGCAGGGTTCCGTGGATGCCGGGGGTGACGTTCTCCTCCAGGAACCGCAGCCCCACGCTCACCGGCGACCCGCGACTGCGCGACCCGCCCGTGCGCGTTTCCACGGCGACGCGCAGGAAGGGATTGTCGAAGTCGTGCTCGGAGAACCGCCAGGACCGGCCGCCGCGCACCACATCGGTGCGGCCCTTGAACTCCTCGAAGGACAGATAGACGCCCTCATCCCGCAGATCCTCCAGCGTGACATCCAGCCCGCGTTGCCGCACCATCCCGACCAGGTCGCCGTACTCGCACCCGGCGTGGCGCAGGAGTCGGTTGTACGGGCCCGGCGGAGAGTCAAAGATGTAGCGGCGGGCGAACGAGAGGAATCGCTCATCCCGCGTCTCCAGACGCCGCCGGACCGTGGCCTGGGTCACCCGGAGCGAGACA
>Ga0209002_10004085_pt1 | contig 11535 bp, 13 predicted proteins | sample Rifsed16ft2_FD_184010 | JGI IMG/M metagenome (GOLD analysis project Ga0209002, IMG submission 184010) | Soil microbial communities from Rifle, Colorado, USA - sediment 16ft 2 (version 2) | ecosystem: Environmental > Terrestrial > Deep subsurface > Rock core/Sediment | place: Rifle, Colorado...
CAGCAGGCGATCAAACTCTTGCCCATGTCGACCCTCGAGCTCGCCGAGATGCTCAATCAAGAGCTGACCGAGAATCCGCTTCTCGAGGAAGACGCCGAAACTCAAGCCATCGAAGAGGCGGCCACCGCCGAGACGGAAGAAAAGGCGGAGGTGGAAGAGAAAAGGGAAGACAAAGAGGAGAAACAAGACGATTCCTTCTCGGAGATCGACTACGAATCCTTCTTCAGCGATTATCTCGACGAGGGCGGCTACCGTCCGCGCACCAGTTACGAGGTTCCCGAGCTGCCTCCCATCGAGAACACCCTCGCCAATACTTCGTCTTTGTCCGACCACCTGGATTGGCAGCTGCGCCTCTCCGCCACTACCGACCTGGTGCGTGAGATCGGGCAAGCCATCATCGGCAACATCGACGACGACGGACACCTGCAAGCCTCGGTCGACGAGATCTGCGCCATGGGGAACTATCGACGTCAGGACGTGGAGGAAGCGCTGGCGATTGTGCAAGGCTTCGACCCGGTGGGGGTGGCGGCCCGCGATCTGAGAGAGTGTTTGTTGGTGCAGATACGGCACCTGGAACTAGACGACACGCCTGTCAAGGCCATGGTGTCCGATCACCTGAACCTGTTGCAGGCTCACCGCTTCAGCGAGATCGCCAAGGCCATGGCGCTTCCCTTGGAGGAGGTCCTGCACCACTGCGAGATCATCCGGCGGCTCGATCCGAAGCCGGGCTCCAACTACAACCAGAAGAAGAGCCAGTACGTTACGCCGGATGTCTATGTGGTGAAGGTAGACGACAAGTATGAAATCATTTTGAACGAGGATCGTTTGCCCCAGCTTCGCATCAGCTCCGTTTATCGGCGCATGCTGGAGAACAAGTCCGCCGACAACGAGGCGACGCGCTCCTACGTCAAGGAAAAGCTGCGAAACGCCTTGTGGCTGATCAAGTCGGTGGATCAACGACAGAAGACAATCTATAAGGTGTCGGAGAGCATCGTTCATCAACAGAAGGAGTTCCTGGACAAGGGACTGGAGCATCTCCGACCCCTGGTGCTCCGCGACGTGGCGACCGACATCGGCATGCACGAATCCACCGTGTCTCGCGTGGTCAGCAACAAGTACATGCACACGCCGCAGGGTGTCGTCGAAATGAAATACTTCTTCCACAGCGGTATCGCCAGCACCTACGGAGAGAGCGTCTCCTCGGTTACTATCAAGCAGAGGATCAGGAAAATCGTGGAAGAAGAGAACACCAAGAGGCCGCTTTCCGACTCCAAGATCGTCAAGATCCTCGAGCGGGAAGGGCTGATGCTGGCTCGCCGCACCATTGCCAAGTATCGTGAAGAGCTGCGCATCCCTCCCTCCAATCAAAGAAAGAATCTCTACAGCAGTCCCTTCGCTGACTAGCAGGGTGCTGAAAAACGGGACCCTGCATCTTGCCGGGGTAGGAAAGAAAAGCTCGTGTTGGGACTGCTAACCCTGCCGGCCAGCAAGCCGCCCGAACGGAAGGGTGAATGAAGATCCACATCACCGGACGTCAAATCGAAGTCACCGATGCGCTCAAGATGCTCATCGAGTCGAAGTTGGGGAAGTTGGGGCGATTCATCGACGGCATCACCGACATCCATGTGACCCTGTCGGTGGAAAAGTACCGGCAACGTGCCGAGGTACAGGTCCACAGCCGCGGCAACACCTATCTCACCGCCGTCGAGGAGTCCGACGATCTCTACGCTTCCATCCAGCAGGTCATCGAAAAGATCCACGCTCAAGCCAGAAAGCAGCACGCCAAACGGATCGGCAAGAGACGGCGCACCGCCCGCCGGGAGAGCACCGCCACCTTCAATGTGCTGGCTCGGACGCCCGTCGGAGAGCTCTCCGAAGCAGGCGCCGGACCGCGGGTAGTGGAAAGCCAGAGTTTCGTCGTCAAGCCGCTCTCCGTCGAGGAAGCGGTCCAGGAGATTGACGGCGGGCATGCGGAGTTCCTGGTATTCCGCAACGCCCTGAACGAACGGGTGAACGTGATCTACCGTCGAAAGGACGGCAACTACGGTCTCATCGATCCCGGGGGCCAGTAGTAAGGAACGAGGCGAATCTCTTGGCCAAGCGAGAAGGGAAGAGACGAGGCAACAAGAAGCGTCTCGCCCGTCGCGAGGTTCTGCACGGCGTTTTGATGGACGTCCAGGGACTGGGCGTCCTGATTCTCGGCGAGAGCGGGATCGGCAAGAGCGAGTCGGCCATCGAGCTCATCGCCCGGGGCCATCGATTGGTCGCCGACGACGTGGTGGAAATCGAGCGCCAGCACGGCGCTCTGGTGGGTCGCAGCCCTGAGGTCATCCGCTACTATATGGAGATCCGTGGGCTTGGGGTCATCGACATCAAAGAGCTCTTCGGGGCGAGCGCCATTCAGATGTCCATGCCTCTGGAATTGGTCATTCATCTCGAGCGTTGGGACAAGGCGACCGAGGTGGAACGCCTTGGTCTCACGGACCACACTCACCAAGTTCTCGGCGTCGACCTTCCTTTGGTTCGGATTCCGGTCGGACCAGGACGAAACCTGGCCACGCTGATCGAAGTAGCGGCGCGGACTCACCAGATGCACGCCGGCGGCCGCCACGCTGCGCGCCTTCTGGCGCGTCGGGTGTCCCGGGCGGCGCGGCGACGCTCGATCAAAGGCGGATGAGAACCCGGTGAAAAAGAAGAAGGCTCAGGCCCGTTTCGTCTTCATCACCGGACTCTCCGGCTCGGGAAAGACCCTGGCCATGAAGGCCCTGGAGGATGCGGGGTTTTTTTGCGTGGACAACCTGCCTCCCTCGCTCCTCGGTCCTTTCGCCGAGCTCACCGCCAAGGGAGGCGAGGGGCTCGATCGGGTGGCGGTGGTCGCCGACATCAGGGAAAGAGGTTTTCTGAAGGATTTCCCCGATGTCTTCCGGAGACTTCGCCACCGCGGCTTCAAGACCTCTCTCATCTTCCTGGAGGCCCGAGAGGAAATCTTGGTGCGGCGCTTCAGCGAGAGCCGCCGTCCTCACCCTCTGGCGGTGGGCAAGGGATCGGTACGAGACGCGGTTCGCAAGGAGCGGCGCAAGCTCGCCGCCATCCGGCGACTCGCCGATCAGGTCCTGGATACGTCCGAGATGACGGTACATGAGCTTCGGCGCTACCTGCTGGAGCACTTCCAGGACCTCGGCGCCCCTCGCGGCCCGGCCATCAACGTGCTCTCCTTCAGCTACAAGTACGGAGTACCTCATGATGCGGATCTCGTATTCGACGTGCGGTTCCTGGTGAATCCTTTCTTCGAGAAGAGCCTGCGGAACAAAGACGGTAACGACCCGGCGGTGGAGCGGTTCTTGTTGTCCTTTCCCGCCACCAACGAGTTCATCCAGAAGCTGGACTCATTTGTCAATTACTTGATTCCACAGTATATGTCGGAGGGGAAGAGCTATCTCACCATCGCCATCGGGTGCACCGGGGGGCGGCACCGATCGGTCATGGTGGCCAATGAGATGGCCCGCCGACTGGAGAAACGAGGGCTCTCGGTGACCTTGGCCCACCGGGACGTGGAGGGCGAGTAGTTTGATTGGGATTCTGGTGGTGACGCACGGACAACTGGCCAGCGAGCTGGTCACCGCTGCGGAGATGATCGTCGGCGACATACCTAATGTCACTCCTGTTTCCATCGGATGGCACGACGACCCGGACGACGCGCAGCAAGAGATACGGGAAGCCATCGAGCGGGTGGAATCGGGCCAAGGCACGGTGGTACTGACCGATATGTTCGGCGGGACTCCCTCCAATCTCAGTCTGGCGTTTCTGGAAAAGAGCCGTGTCGAGGTCGTTACCGGTGTGAACCTGCCCATGCTCATCAAGCTTGTTAGTCTGCGCGAAGAGGAAGGTCTGGATCTGGAGACCGCCGCTCGCCAAGTAAGCACCCAGGGCAAGGAGAGCATTTGTCTGGCCAGTGACCTCTTGGCCGCCAAAGGGGAACAGAAGCAGAAGCACCAAGAAGAAGAGCAAGGGGAATCAGGTGGTTGAACGCACAGTGGGCATCATGAATCCGCTGGGCCTCCATGCTCGCGCCGCCGCCCAATTCGTGAGAACGGCGACCCAGTTCAGCTCCCGGGTCACGGTCAGCAAGGACGGCACGACCATCGACGGGAAGAGCATCTTGGGGATTCTCTTTCTCGGTGCCACCGCGGGGAGCGAGCTGACCATCGGCGCCTCCGGCGAGGACGAGCAGGAGGCGGTGGAAGCTCTGGTGACACTGGTCACCAGCGGGTTCGGTGACGGGGCGAAGACGACATGAGCGTGGTCCGCCCCAGCCCCAGCGCTTCCGGCCGCGCCAATCGGCAGCGTCCCATCGTTCTGAGCGGGGTGGGGGGCGCTCCCGGCGTGGCGGTGGCTCGTGCCTTGGTGCTGCAGCACCAGGAAGAACCGATCTTCCGCATACCGATCGATCGACACGAGGTGGAGGCGGAATGCGACCGGGTGGAAGCGGCACGGCGCCTGACGCGGCGCCAGCTGGAAGACATGAGGGCACGCACCGTGGACCGATTGGGTGGGGAGCACGGGTACATCTTCGACGCTCAAATCCTCATGTTGGACGATCCGCTGTTGATCGACAGGGTTCTGGACGTCGTCCGCGAGGAACGCGTCAATGCCGAGTGGGCCTTGAAGGAAACACTGGGAGAGCTGGCGGCGATTTTCGACTCTCTGAAAGACGACTACCTTCGTGAACGCAAGGGAGACATATTCGACGTTGCGGGAAGACTGCTCCGGAACCTGGCGGGCGGGCATCAACGACATCACGGCAAGCTGGAGCGGGACTACATTCTGGTGTCGGATATCGTGCGGCCTTCCGATCCCGGACAGCTCGACTGGGAGCACGTGGCTGGTCTCGCCATGGAGGGCGGCAGCCGCACTTACCACACCGCCATCATTGCTCGTTCGGTAGGGGTGCCGTGCGTGGTGGGCGTTCACAATCTCATGGTCTACGCCGATCCCGGGGCCCCGCTGATTGTGGATGGCAGTGGAGGGCTGGTGATCGTCAACCCCGATCGGCAAACGCTCCGCGAATACCGGTCCAAACAACGGAAGTATCGAACTCTGGAAAGGAATTGGACCCGACTGAGAAACCTGCCGGCGGAGACTCTGGACGGGCACCGGGTGAGCATCCAGGCCAACGTCGACTCCCCGGAAGAGTGTGCGGAGGTGCTGGGCCAATCGGCGGACGGCATCGGCCTCTTTCGCTCCGAGTGGCTCTTGAACCACTCCGGAGGGGAGTTCCCCGCCGAAGGAGACCAGTTCGAGGTTTATCGGGGGCTGGCCGAGCAAATGAAACCGCTACCGGTGATCGTGAGAACATTCGATCTCACCCGGGGACAACGAATGCCGAGAGGAGAAGGTACCGAGCTCAACCCGGCGCTGGGGCTGAGGGCAACCCGACTGCTGCTTCGCAACCCGCGCTATCGCGAGCTTTTCAAGACCCAGCTGCGGGCCCTCCTGCGGGCGCGCGCCCATGGCAACGTCAAGGTCATGTTCCCCATGATCAGCGGCGTGGAAGAGCTTCGAGAGGCGCGTGACGTCCTCGAGGAGACCAAGGAGGAGCTGAAGGCTTCCGGGCAGGAGTTCTCGCCCGATCTACCGGCGGGCGTGACCTTGGAGGTACCTTCCGCCGCCATCACCGCGGATCTGCTGGCTCCCCATGCCGATTTTTTCAGCATCGGCAGCAACGACCTCATCCAATACTTTCTGGCGGTGGATCGGGGAAACGAAACGGTCTCTTATCTGTACGAGCCGCTCCATCCGGCGATGCTACGCACCATCCGTTTCGTGGTCGACTCCGCGCACCAGGCGGGGATCCCGGTGGGCGTGTGTGGCGAGATGGCGGCCGACCCCATGTTGGTGGTGGTCTTGGTCGGTTTGGGGCTCGACGAGCTTTCCATGAACGCTCCCTTCATCGCTTCGGTGAAGGACATCATCAGGAAGCTCTCTCTGCAGGAGGCGAGAGAGATTGCCGACCAGGCTCTCCGGCTTCCCACTGCTCAGGAGATCTCGGACTACGTACGAGATCGGATGGCGGATCGCATTCCCAGGGGACTCTACTGGTGAGGAAGGAAGTGGGGCGCCGGACGTGACGGAGCGTGTGGACAAGCCATGGGGATACGAGATCATTTGGGCGAAGACCGAGCGCTACGTCGGGAAAGTGCTGCACATCGAGGCCGGTGAGGCGCTCTCCTTGCAGTATCACAAGGTCAAAGAGGAGACCATCCGGCTCGAGAGCGGTAAGCTGATCCTGGAAGTCGAGGAGTCGGGTCAGTCGCGCCGGAAGATCGTCATGTCGCCCGGAGACAGCTTTCACCTCCGCCCCGGAACCATCCACCGCATGATCGCCGAGGAGACTTCCGACGTCCTGGAGGTATCGACTCCTGAGCTCGACGATGTCGTTCGCTTGGAAGATCGCTACGGCCGAGCGGGGCGTTAATTAGAAAGGTACGTCCTCGTCCGTCGCCTCGAAGGGTTGGTCGGGAGGTTGCTCGGGAGGTTGCTCGGACGGCGGTTCGGCGTCGGGAGGGGCGGGGAAGTCCTTCCCGCTGCCGCGGGTACCCAGCATGATCATCTGGTCGGCGCGCACCTCCGTGGTATAGCGTTTCTTCCCCTCCCGATCATCCCAGGATCGCGTCTGCAAGCGTCCCTCCACGTAGATCTGCCTGCCCTTGGTCAGGTATTCCTTGGCGATCTCCGCGAGTTTCCCCCAGGCCACGATCCGGTGCCATTCGGTCCGTTCCTGGCGCTGGCCGTTCTGATCGTTCCAGGTCTCGGTGGTGGCGATTCTCAAGTTGGCGACCGGCGTGCCGTCACGAACGTAACGGATCTCGGGATCCCTCCCCAGGTTGCCGATCAGAATGACTTTGTTGACCCCTCGCATATGCTTCCCTCCTACCGGGTGGCCCCCTATTGACGTAGCGATCGGAGCATCCCCTCCGCCGCTCTCGCCGCGGGAGTGCCGGCATAATTCTCGATCACCAGCTCTAGCTGCCTGATAGCGTCGTCTCGACTACCCAAGCCGTCCAGGGCCACCGCCTTCTTGTAGGTCGCTTCCGGCCGCTTGTTGCTCGCCGGGTAAAGGCTCAGCACCGCGTCGAAGGCCTCCAGGGCCTCCCGGTACTGCCTCTGGGCGAGAAGGCACTCCCCGATCCAGTACTGAGAGTTGTCCGCCAGATCGCTGTCGGGCTCGGCGGCGATGACGTCCTTGAATCCAGAGATGGCGAGGGGGTAACGCCCTTGCGTGTAGTCGGTGTACGCCTGCTGATAGAGATCGGCGGCTCCCACCGCGACGGACGGCGGGAGCATCTCCGGCGGTGTCTCCTCTCCCCCCTCGGGCGGCGGGACGCCGCCTTCCGGAATGACGATGGGCTGGCTGGGACGGAGAGACGCCATTTCCTGTCGGAGGTTTCCCAACCGCGCGTTCGTCTCGTCCAGCTTCTCCGAGAGAACCAGCAGGCTCTGCTGGAGGCCCTCCAGCGTCGTGCCGGTGTCCACCAGGGCGCGACGGACGGCGGTATCCTGCTGGAGAAGGAGACTTTCGACCTTTTGCACCGCCTGCCAGAGCTGGATCTGATTGGACTCGAGCTGAGATACCTGCACCTGCAGGCGCTTCACTTCCGCCATGATCTCTTCGTGGTTCTGAGCCGCCGTCCGCGTGGCAAGCGGGAAGACGACCGTGAAGAACAGAATGAAGGACGAGAGTCTTTTGCCTAACACCTTTCTTGCCCTTTCACTTGGATGTGATGACGAAGTGATCTCGCCGATTCGTGGTCCAGGCCGCCTCGTCGTGCCCCGGGTCCACCGGGAACTCCTTGCCGTAACTGATGGTCTTCATGCGTGCGGCGGCTACTCCCATGTTCAGCATGAAATTATAGGCGGCCATCGCCCGCCGCTCGCCCAGCGCCAGGTTGTACTCCACCGTGCCTCTTTCGTCGCAGTGCCCCTCGATGAGAATCGTCACGCTGGGATTCCGAAGCAGCCACTTTGAATTGGCTTCCAAGCCGGCCCGCGCCTCGTTGGTGAGCTGTGCGCTGTCGTAGCCGAAGTGGATGTCGGAAAGCGGCGACTGGGCGTTGATGTCCTCGAGACTCATGGACAGGATGTCGTCGCTCTCGCCGATGTTCGCCAGGCCGGAGTCCGAGCCCCCTGACTGGGGTTGTTGCTGCTGCGACGAGGGGGCGGACGGCGACGGAACGGGTGGCCGCGGCTGCGTGGTCGCCGGGGGACGGTTGGCGGAGCCCCCACAGGCCAGGCTCGCGGCGAGCGCTAGGGTGCCCAAGGCTCCCCACACTCGCGAGCGGATACGGATCCTCAAGATGTTCACAGCGCTACCTCCTCAGTTGGCTCATGCGGCTTATCTCATGTGGCGCGTCTCGTCCCTCCGACCCTCTGCCACCGATATACTCTCCACCCGACACCTGGTCAAATAGGGCGGGCGCCTCCGCATCATGGCTCGAGGGCTCCCGGAATCGGACCCCACTTGGGTGTGGTGTTGTTGCCCACCGAAGTCAGCGGTCGTTGATTCGAGCCATCGCGGTTCATGACGAACGCCTGCGAGGATCCGGTGCGGGTGGAGGTGAAGACGAGGTGCAGGCCGTTGGGGGACCAGGTCGGGCTCTCGTTGCTTCCTCGACCGGTGGTCAGCTGCCGCACCTGTTGGGTCTCGAAGTTATAGACGACGATATCGAAGGGGCCTCGTTCGATGCGTGACGCAAAGGCGATCTCGCTGTAGCTCCGAGAAGGCGACCAGGACGCCGAATCGTTGTACGAACCATGGTAGGAGATGCGTCTCAGGTTCAGGCCGTCGATGTCCATCACGTAGATCTGCGGGGCGCCGGCCCGATCGGAAGTGAAGGCGATCTCCCGGCCATTGGGGGACCAGCAGGGGGACGTGTCGATTGCGGGATGGTTGGTCAGCCTTCGCAGTCCGGACCCATCGGGACTGATGACGTAGATCTCGGAGTTCCCGTCGCGCGTGGAGGTGAGGGCGATCCTGCTCCCGTCCGGTGACCAGGAGGGGGTGAAGGTCATGCCCTGTCCGGCCACCAGCGTTTCGCTGCGCGCTTCGTTGATGAAGGCGAGATAGAGATCGGGGCTGTTTTTTCGATAGGAGATGTAGCCAATGGCCCGACCATCCGGGGACCAGGTGGGCGTCAGGTTGAGGGAGGCGTTGGCGGTGAGAGGGCGTTGGTTCTCTCCGTCGTAGTCCATGACGTAGATCTCTTTGCTTTGCTCGCCCCTGCGGTCGGTGGAAAAAGCGATCTGGGTGCGCGCCACTCCCTGGTAGTTGCCGGCCTGCAGCAGGATGTCATCGGAGATTTGGTGGGCCATGGCGCGGGCTTGGGAGGCCGAGCCTTCATAGCGCTTTCCAAAAACCATCTGTTGGGCTTGAACCGCGTACAGACGAACCTCGGAGACCAGACGATTCTGCTGGATCTCCGCCGTTCCCACCACCAAGATGTCGGTCCCGATGGATTCCCACTGATAGTAGTCGATGGAGGAGGGACTCACGTCTCCCCCCGCGATCTTATAGAGGTTCTTGGGCACCAACCGGTAGATGGAAGCGTACTCCAGATCGGCCCACACTACGTTGGAGAGAACCTCCGCCGCCTCCGCGGCGGTGCTGCCTCTCAGCTCGAAGGTCGGTAGCGCCATGTAGACCGGACGGCCGGGTCGCGCCACGTCCACCCACCAGTCGGTAGACTGTTGCCCCGGTGGGATCGGTGAATCCTGCGCCGATGCGGCCACCACCGCGAAGGATGCCCATGCCGTAAGACTCAGAAGAACCGCTCTCATTTTGTCATCGCCCTCAATAGGTGTCCGAGTACTGGAAACGAAGATGTACCCCCACCCGGTCCCGGGGATACGAGTTGGGAAGCGGCGGCATGGGGTCGGAAAGGTAGACGGCCCGCGAGGCGGCGCGGTCCAGAATCGAAACGCTGCTCGATTGCTCCACCCTCACGTCCTCTAAGTGCCCGTCCTTCAAGATGGTGAAGCCGATGATAACGATGGCGTGGCCGCGGACCGGCACGCGTTGCCAGTGCGCGCTGATCCGTCCCAGCATCTGCTGCACGTAGTAGGCGTACTCGAACTCCTGATCGAAGGCCGAGCCTCCGCTGCCCCCCAGCCCCAGGCCCGGCGTCGACCTGGGCGAACCGGTGGACTTGAGCTGCGCCGAGTCGGCGCTGGCCGCGTCCCGGCCGGTGAGCCCCGAGGAAGGCTTCTCCGGTTGGGGTGGCGTCCTTCGCGTCGGTGCGTCGGGCAGAGGAATCTGCTCGCGCTCTTCCTTGGTGGGACGCACCACCTGCGGGGCGTCCTCCGGTTCCGGCTCCGGGGGCGGAGTCGGCGTGCTGGGCGCGGGACTCCCTCCCATGCCTTGCGTCGGCCCGGGAACTCCCGGTACGACCCAGGCCACCGCCTGCGGCAAGGGTGAGGGCCTGGTGCCCATACGGGAGGCGAGTCCGATGAAGACGAAGACCGCGATGTGCAAAGCGGTGGACCACCACAACATGGTCCGGAACGGATCGTAGGGGCCAGTCAGAGAGCGAACAGCGTGTGCCGCACTCACTGCGCTTGCCTCTCCTCCGGGTAGACATACACCAAGCCGATGGTGTCCACGCCCGCCCGCTTCATCAAGTCCATGACGGAAATGATCTGCTTGTAGCGGAGCTCCTCATCGGCGCGCAGATAGGCAATCCGCACGCCCTGCAGCTCCACCGCATCCCGGACCCGTTGCTCCAAGAGAGCCACGTTCACCGCCCGGTCATCGACATAGGTCCGGCCCTCTGCGTCGATGGTCACGATGATGCGCTCGGTGGCCTGATCCTGGCGGAGTCCGGCGGCAGGCAGATTGATGTCCATGGCCCGCAGCAACATGGGGGCGGTGATCATGAAGATGATCAGCAAGACCAGAACCACGTCCACGAAGGGAGTGACGTTGATCTCGGACATGGCCTGACTGGTGCGGCGGACACGCGAGCTGAAATAGATGTCCAGCGCCGAGCTTCGCTTCTGCCCGCTCTCTCCTCCGCCTGAGTTCATGGGCTTAGGTGAAATTCCTTTCGATGATGGAGATGAACTCGAGGGCGAAGTCATCCATTTCCGTCGCCATCAGCTTCACCCAGTTGACGAAGTAGTTGTAGAAGATCACTGCGGGGATGGCCGCCGCCAGGCCCGCCGCGGTCGCAATGAGCGCCTCGCTCACTCCCGGGGCGACCACGCTGATGTTGGCCGCCTGCACCGCGCCGATCCGCTGGAAAGCGTTCATGATTCCCCAAACCGTTCCGAACAAACCAATGAAAGGAGTGGCGCTGCCGGTGGTGGCGAGAAACCCCAGGCGCTTTTCGAGGCGAGCCATCTCGGCATTGGAAGCGCGCACCAAGGCACGGGCCACACTGTCCAGACTCTTAATCTGACTGCCCTCCGATTCCGGCGCCGCTCCGCTCATGGGCTGGCTCTTGCCACTCCGCGATCGAAGTTGATGGCCAAGCTCATTGT
>Ga0209002_10004089_pt1 | contig 11529 bp, 10 predicted proteins | sample Rifsed16ft2_FD_184010 | JGI IMG/M metagenome (GOLD analysis project Ga0209002, IMG submission 184010) | Soil microbial communities from Rifle, Colorado, USA - sediment 16ft 2 (version 2) | ecosystem: Environmental > Terrestrial > Deep subsurface > Rock core/Sediment | place: Rifle, Colorado...
GCGTCCAGGCCCTCGTGTTCCGGTCCAACATCCCGGCCATGGCCGAGTTCTGCTTCAAGTACCTGGACCCCGAGTTCGTGACCCGCGCCAAGGCCGCCAAGGGCGGGATCATCGTGGCCGGCGAGACCTACGGTCAGGGCTCGTCCCGCGAGTCGGCGGCGTCAGGCCCGATGGCGCTCGGGGTGCGCGCCGTCATCGCCAAATCCTTCGCCCGCATCCACCGGGCCAATCTGATCAACTGGGGGATCGTCCCTCTCGAGTTCCAGGACGCGGCATCCTACGAAGGGATCCAGCAAGGCGACCGCTTGAAGATCGAAGGCCTGAGGGCACGCCTGGCCGTCGAGGAACCGCTGACCGTGCTGAACGCGCGGAGCGGAGCGAAGTTCACGGTCCGCTGCCCGCTGACGCCCCGCGAGCGCGACATCCTGCTGGCCGGCGGCTTGCTCCCCTACACAAAGGCTGCTCCTCTCCACGGACTCAATCCCCCTCACCCCACCCTCTCCCCCAGCGGGGGAGAGGACAAAGGTGAGGGGGGGCGAGTGTAGGCACACCATGCCTCAGCGCCGCATCCGGGCGGTCTTCATGCGCGGCGGGACGAGCCGCGCCCTCTTCTTCCATGCCGCCGATCTGCCGCCGGATCCTCGCGAGCGCGACCGGATTCTGCTCGCCGCCCTCGGGAGCCCCGACCCCTACGGCCGACAGCTCGACGGCCTCGGCGGCGGGATCTCGTCGCTCAGCAAGGCGGTGATCGTCGGGCCCCCGAGCCACCCCCAAGCCGACGTGGACTACACCTTCGCCCAGGTGGACGTGGGTAAGCCGCTGGTGGACTACAAGGGCAACTGCGGCAACTGCACGAGCGCTGTCGGGCCCTTCGCCATTGACGAGAAGCTGGTGCCCGCCGTGGAGCCGATCACCACGGTCCGCCTCTACAACACGAACACGAAGAAGCTGGTCGTCGCGCGCGTTCCCGTGGCCGGCGGCGAGGTGGCCGTCGAAGGCGACTTCGAGCTCCAGGGCGTGCCGGGGCGGGGCGCCCGGATCGCGCTCGACTTCCTCGATCCCGGAGGCGCCGTGACAGGGAAACTGCTTCCCACCGGCCGCCCGCGCGACACGCTGGACGTTGCCGGCTTCGGCGCCATCGAAGCGTCCCTCGTGGACGCCACGAATCCGATGGTCTTTGTCCGCGCCAAGGATCTGGGGCTCCTCGGGACCGAGTCGCCCGAGGCGATTGACCGGGACGTGGCGCTCTTGAATCGACTGGAGGCCATCCGCGTGGCCGGGGCGGCGCTGATGAAAGTCCAGGGAAGCCCCGCGATCCCCAAGGTAGCATTCGTGGCGCCCGCGGCGTCGTATCGGATCCTGGATGGTCGTGAGATCCCCGCGCGTGAAGTGAACTTGGTCGCGCGCGTCATCTCCATGGGCCGGTGCCACCGCGCCTTCGCGCTCACCGCGGCCATGTGCCTCGCCGTCGCCGCCCGCATAGACGGCACCGTGGTCGCCGAATCCCTCTCCCCCCCTCACCTTAATCCTCTCCCCCCTGGGGGAGAGGGGAGGGTGAGGGGGAGCGCGCAGGGTGAGGGAGATCTCCGCCTCGGCCATCCCTCTGGCGTCCTCCCCATCGCCGCCCTCGTCGAGCGCGGCTCGAGCGACTCTCCGGTTGCGCGCCAGGTCACCGTCTACCGCACCGCCCGCCGCCTCATGGAGGGCTTCATCCGAGTTCCGGAGACGAAGAAGGGCGCATGAAGCTCAGACTGGCCAGCGCCATGACCCTCGTCCTCGGCCTTCTCTCCGCGTGGCTCGCCGCCGAGGCGCAGGCCGCGCGGAAGGTAGCCCGCATAGGAATTCTCAGCAGCACCGACAGCGCGGTTTGGGAGGCATTCCGGCAGGGTCTGCGGGAGCTTGGGTACGTGGAAGGGCGGAACCTCACTACCGAATGGCGCTGGCATAAGGGGCAGTTCGAACGGCTCCCCGACCTCGCGGCCCAGCTGGTCCGGCTCAAGGTTGACGTGATCGTTGTCTCCGCCCCCCAACCGACGGCGGCTGTCAAAGCGGCGACCACGACGATCCCCGTCGTGTTCATAGCTGTGGCCGACCCTGTTCGGGTAGGGATCGTCTCCAGCCTCGCGCGGCCCGGCGGGAACGCTACCGGTTTCGCTACCGTTGTTCCGGAGGGATTCCCAGGGAAACTACTGGAGCTGCTTAAAGAAGCGGTTCCGAAGGCTTCCCGCATCGCCGTCCTCGTGAATCCGACGAATGAAATGCACCGGGTTAGCCTCCCACAGAGCGTTGCTGCGGCGGACGCCCTGAAGGTGAGACTCCAGATCTTGGAAGCGCGGGGTCCCGACGACCTGGAGCGCGCCTTCGACGCGGCGACTCGGGAGCGGGCCGAAGCGATCCACGTGTATGGGGACCCCCTCACGTTCATTCACCGGGCACGGATCGCGGAGCTTGCGGCAAGGAGTCGACTCCCGGCGCTGTACCTGTTCAGGGAGAATGTAGAGGCCGGAGGGCTCATGTCCTACGGGCCAAGCCAGCCTGATATCTTTCGACGCGCCGCCGGTTACGTGGACAAGATCCTCAAAGGCGCGAAGCCGGCAGACCTGCCCGTGGAGCAGCCCACGAAGTTCGAGCTGGTCATCAACCTCAAGACCGCGAAGGCCCTCGGCCTCAGGATCCCGCAGTCCGTCTTGATCCGGGCCGACGAGGTGATCCAGTAAGCCCGGGTTGTTAGGTCGATGTATAATGTGATGTATATCCTCAGGCGGAGGTGATTCGGGTGGCGGAGATGGTTCGGAAGCAGGTCTACATCGAGCCCCGCCAGGAGCAGCTGCTCAAGACCCTGGCCAAAGAACTGGGAACGACGGAGGCGGAGCTGATCCGTCGGGGCATCGATCGGGGCCTCGAGGGTGCGGCGGGATTTCGTCCTGACGCGGCGGCCTGGCGGGAGGCAGAACGGTATATTCTGGCGCGGATGCGTAAGGGGAGGCTGAAGAGGAAGCGGCGATGGATCCGCGAGGACCTCTATGGCCGGTGAGGTTCTCCTAGACACAAACGTGCTGGTGTATGCGTACGACCGGGCGGAGCCGGGCAAGCAGCGACGGGCGCTGGACACCTTGCGGCGGTTGGTCTCCAGCGGGAGGGGAAGGCTCTCGGCGCAGGTGTTGGCGGAGTTTTTTCGAGCCGCAACCTCGAAGATTCGGGCGCCGTTAAGCTCTGCCGACGCCTACGGCCAAGTTGCGGCGTTGATCCGCGCCTGGCCGGTCCTCCCGATCACATCGCTGGTGGTCCTGGAGGCAGCGAGGGGCGTGCGAGATCACCGCCTGGCTTACTGGGATGCACAGGTGTGGGCGACAGCCCGCCTGAACCAGATCGCGGTAGTTCTGAGCGAGGACTTCGCGGATGGTCACGTCGTCGACGGGGTCCGGTTCCTGAATCCATTTTCGCGGGCCTTTGACCTCGCCAGCATCGGTTAGCCGACGTGATCGTCCATATCGACCACCTCGAGAGCAAAGTAGTTGGTATCATCGCGCTCGCCCTCGGACTCCTCGCAGCGCCGCTCGTGTCGGACGCGCAGCAGGCGGGGAAGGTGGGGTTCGTCCGAAGCCTGGCGCGGCCTGGGGGGAACATCACGGGGTTGGCCAACGATCCCGCCCCCGAAATACTCAGCAAGAATCTGGAGCTTTTGAAAGAGGCTGTCCCAGCGGTCTCTCGCGTCGCCTTTTTGTGGAATCCTGTGCCTCCGGGAGCGGGAACCTACAGGAACGTGGTCGAGAGTGCCGCGCGGAAGCTGGGCGTAACGTTTCAGTCCGTAGAGGTCCGCGGGCGCAACGAATTCGAGGGCGCGTTCGTTGCAATGGTGCGGGAGCGCGCCGACGGGGTCGTGGTGGCGGGGGACCCTGTGATCTTTGGTCCTCGGAGTCAGGTCGTCCTTCTGGCGGCGAGGAGCCGGCTTCCCGCCGTGTATCCGCAGAGGGAGTTTGCGGAGGCTGGGGGCCTCATGTCCTATGGGCCGAACGTTGTTGACCAGTTCCGGCGGGCCGCCACCTACGCGGATAAGATCCTCAAAGGCGCCAAGCCGGGCGATCTTCCGGTGGAGCAGGCGACGAAGTTCGAATTCATCATCAACCTCAAGACCGCCAAGGCCCTCGGCCTGACAATCCCCCAATCCGTCCTCATCCGGGCGGACCACGTGATTCAGTGAGCGCGCCCTGGAGCCGCGGGACCTGCCTGGGCGGGCTCATTGCAATGGCGGCGGTCCTGAGCGGTGGCGCCGGCATCGTGAGACCCGCGTCATCCGAGCAGGAGCATCCCCGCCACCTGCCAGAGGACCGCGCCGAGGCGGTGATGTACGTGGCGATCGGCGACAGCACCGTGTATGGGATCGGCGCGAACGGCGCGGAGCGAAACTACGTGAGCCGGCTCTACGAACGCCTTCGCTCCGTGTACGCGTCTGCTCGCATGACGAACCTGGGGGTGGGCGGCGCCACCGGGGCCGACGTCGTGGAGCGGCAACTCCAGCGGGCCGTGGCGCTTCGTCCCGACCTGGTCACGCTTTCGATCGGGCCGAATGACATCACGCGGGGCCGGAACGTTGGGGAGTACGAGCGCGACATCGAGACGATCTTCAGGACACTCCTTCGTGAGACGACCGGGGTCCTCGTGGTGAACCTCATCCCGGACCTCACGCTCACCCCGCGTTTCAGAGGGCGGGAAGAGGCTCCCAAGGTCGGCCGGCGGGTCGCGCTGTTCAACGAGGCGCTGGGCCGGCAGGCGCGGGCGCACGGCGTGGAAGTCGTGGATCTCTTCTCGGCTAGCCGGCACGAAGTACCGCAGCGCCCGGAGCTGATCGCCACCGACGGATACCACCCGTCGGATCAGGGGTATGCCCGCTGGGCGGAATTGATGTGGCAGGGGGTCGAGGCGCGCATCCGCCGGTAGAGCCTGCGAACCCGAGCGCCGCCGTCTTGACGGTCTGGGGCCGTCGGCATATCATCGGTGGGCGCTGTGGGGGAGAGCATGCACTCTGTCCCGCCCAACATGGCCGATTACGCCGAGACCTGCCGGACCTTCCGGCTCGAGGTCCCGGCCCGGTTCAACTGGGCGTTCGACACCTTCGACGGGTGGGCGAGGGACCCGTCGAAGCTCGCGCTCCTCTGGGTTTCCGCCGATGGCCAGCCCCGTCGCTTCACGTTCCGGGAGCTCGCCGACCGCTCGAAGCGCTTCGCCAATGTCCTCGCGGGCCTCGGCGTCGCCCCCGGCGAGCGGGTCTTCATCATGCTCCCGCGCGTCTATCAGTGGTGGGAGATCGTCCTCGGCTGCCTCCGCGCCTCCGCGGTCTCGGTCCCCGGCACGACGCTCCTGACCACCAAGGACATCCAGTATCGCCTCGGCATCTCGGAGGCGTCCGTGGTCGTCACGGATGAGGAGAATGCCTGGAAGGTGGACCAGGTGCTGGGTGAGTGCCCGTCGGTGAAGCACCGGATCGTCGTGGGCCGCGCCGGCGAAGGCTGGCAGGAGTACGAGCCCCTGATGGCCAAGGCGTCGGCCGAGATGGCCCATCCCCGCAACTCGAGCCAGGATCCGATGATGATCTACTTCACGTCGGGGACCACAGGTTTCCCCAAGATGGTGCTCCACACCCACGCTTCCTATCCCCTGGGCCACATCATCACGGGGAAGTTCTGGCTCGACAACCGGCCGACCGATCTCCACTGGACGATCTCGGACACCGGCTGGGCCCAGGCGGCCTGGACCTGCTTCTTCGCCCCCTGGAACATGGGCGCCGCCCTCTTCGTCTGGGACGCGCGCGGGAAAAAGTTCGAGCCGGCCGCGGCGCTCGAGATGTTCGCGCGCTTCCCGATCACGACGTTCTTCGCCCCGCCCACCGCCTACCGGATGTTCGTGCTGGAGCCGCTCAAGAAGTACCGGTTCCCGGCGCTCCGCCACTGCGTGGGCGCGGGCGAGGCCGTGAATCCCGAGGTGATCGAGGCGTGGAAGGAGGGGACCGGCCACCACATCTACGAGGGGTACGGCCAGACCGAATCGGTTCTTGTGGCCGGCACCTTCCGGAGCGCGGCGTGGAAGCCGGGCTCCATGGGACCGGCGGCTCCCGGGCATACACTGGCGATCGTGGACGAAGAGGGCAAGGAGCTCCCGCGCGGCGAGGAAGGCGACCTCGCCATCAAGGTCGTCCCGGAGCGGCCCGTGGGGATGTTCAAGGAGTACTGGAAGAACCCCGAGGCGACGGCCAAGTGCCACCGCGGGGAGTGGTACATCACCGGCGACCGCGCCTCCATGGACCGGGACGGCTACCTCTGGTTCGTCGGGCGCGCCGACGACGTCATCAACAGCGCCTCCTACCGGATCGGCCCCTTCGAGGTGGAGTCTGCGCTCGTGGAGCACCCCGCCGTGGCCGAAGCGGCCGTCGTCGGCAAGCCCGACGCGATGCGCGGGGAGATCGTCAAGGCCTTCGTCGTCCTGGCGCCCGGCCATGCGCCGTCCGAGGGGCTCGTCGCCGAGCTCCAGGAGCACGTCAAGACCGTCACCGCCCCCTACAAGTACCCCCGCGAGATCGAGTTCGTCCCCGACCTCCCCAAGACTATCAGCGGCAAGATCCGGCGCACGGAACTCCGCGCCCTCGAGCGGGAGCGGGCCAAGAAGTGACCCGGCTCTTCTCGCCCGAGCACGAGCTCCTGCGGAAGTCGATCCGCGCCTTCGTGGAGAAGGAAATCGTGCCTCACGTCGGGGAGTGGGAACAGGAGGGGCGGATTCCGAAGACCCTCTGGCGCCGGCTCGGCGAGGTGGGGTTCCTGGGGCTCGAGTTTCCCGCCGAGTACGGCGGGGGCGGGGGAGACTTCCTCTCCACGGTGGTCTTCGCCGAGGAGATGGCGCGCTGCCGCTCCGGCGGCGTGGCCTTCAGCGTCCTGGTCCACACCGATATGTCCTCGCCGTGGCTCACCCGCTACGGGACGGAGGCTCAGAAGAAGAGGTATCTGCCGGGCATCATCAGGGGCGAGACGGTCTGCGCGCTGGGGATCACCGAGCCGGGCGCCGGGTCCGACATGGCGGGGATCGCGACACGCGCGGTCCGGTCGGGTGACCACTACCTGATCACCGGGAACAAGATTTTCATCACGAACGGGGTCTACGGGGATCTCTACTTCCTGGCCGCGCGGACAGGTCCGGGCACGCCGGAGCGCCGGCACGAGGGGATCTCGATGTTCCTGGTGGAGCGCGGAAGCCCCGGTCTTCAGGTGAGCCGCAAGCTCGACAAGATGGGGATGCGGGCCTCCGACACCGCGGAACTGGCGTTTCAGGAATGCCGCGTCCCGGTCGAGAACCTCCTGGGCGAGGAGGGCCGGGGATTTCAGCAGCTGGCGGTGGGGCTCCAGCGCGAACGGCTGGTTGCCGCGATCCTGGCCCTCTCGGGCGCCGCCCAAGCCCTTGAAGACACCGTGGCCTATCTGCGCGAGCGCCAGGCGTTCGGCGAGCCTCTGGCGAGCCGGCAGGCGCTTCGTCACCGGGTGGCCGACCTCGCCACAGAACTGGAGGCCGCGCGCCAGCTCGTCTATCACGCCGCCGGCCTGTTCGCCGAGGGCGCGGAGTGCGTCATGGAGGTCTCCATGGCGAAGCTCTACGCCACGGAGGTGGCGAACCGGGTCGCCTACCACGCGGTCCAGCTCCACGGGGGCTACGGCTACATGCGCGAGTTCCCGGTGGAGGGCTTCTATCGCGACGTCCGCCTCTACCCCATCGCCTCGGGCTCCTCCGAGGTGATGCGCGAGATCATCGCCAAGCGCCTGCCGTTATGATCGTCCACCTCAACCACCTCCAGCGGGGGCAGGGCGCAGGCGCGGGCGGGCTCGTGTCGGTCCTGTTCGACCTCCTGGAAGAGGGGCGGGCGGATCCCCGTCTCCTCCCGCACCTCCGGGTGCACGTGGACTGGATCCAGTACCGGCAGAACTTCCGCGAAGCCGTGACCGTGCGGCGGGCGATCGACACCCGCGGGGATCCCTTGGCGCTGGCGGAGGTGGCGGTGGACCTCCGCCAGGTCCGACCTGAAACGCTTCGGGAGGATCTGGCCCGCGCCCTGTCGGCCGCCACGGCGGAGGGCGACGAGACCGGGCGGCACGTCCCGCTGGAGGAGTTCGTCCCCCTGAGGCAGAGCCTCATCTGGCGCTTCAACCGGCTCTTCTGGCAGCACCTGGCGGCGTGGGAGGAGGTGTCGGGGCGGGGGTTCGAGCAGGCGCTGCCGGGTAGCCGGTCCGATGCGAACCACCCCGTTGCCGTCGCCGATTCGGTGGCCGACTTCTGGACGCTGCTCCGCGACCTGGACAAGCGCGGGCAGTTGCCCCCCGAGATTTTCATCCTGGAGATTGGTGTGGGGACAGGGACGCGCGCGGCCCTCTGGCTCGATCGCTTTCGCGAGCTGGACGTCGAGCGCGGGACGGGCTTCTACCCGCGCCTGCGGTTCCTTCTGGGGGACTACTCGACGCCGATCCTGGACCGCGCCAGCGCGGCGGTGAGGGACCACCCCGAGGTCAGCTTCATCGCCATGGACGCGCTGAACCCGATCAAGACGCTCGCGTTCCTGCGTTACAAGATCCTCCACATCCACCTCACCAACGTGTATGACAACCTCCCGCACGACGAGATCGTACGCCGGGACGGCCGCTTCTACCTCGTCGAGGCGCGCGCCTACCTTCCCGACGCCGACCGGATCGCTGCGGCCCTCGGGTTCCCCCCGGGCGAGCTCGCGCAGATTGCCGGGAAGCTCCTGGATATCGGCCCGGACTACTTCGGCGATCGACGGCGGGGGGTCGCCTGGTGGCGGGACGTGTGGAGCGGGCTGCGGCTGGAGGAACGCCTCGTGGCGCTGGCGGACCTGGCCGAGGCGCCCCTGCCCGGCGGGGTGGACGCCGTCGCCCTGGAGGAGATGCTGCGCGGCGCTCCCGACGATATCCGCTTCCACCTCTCCTCGGGAGCCGCGGAGAGCTTCGTCAACACCCTCCCGCTGCTCCACCCGCGCGGCTACCTCCAGGTCCAGGACATCTTCGTGACGCAGATGGAGGAGTACCGCCAGGGCTTTCGCGGGCCCGGGAAGCTGGACGGCTCCGTGGTGAACTGGGTCAACGGGCCGCTGCTCCGAGAGGTGGGGACGCGCGCCGGCTACGACGTGCACTTCGCGCCGTTCCGGTACCGGGAGGGGTCGCGCACCTCCATCCTCTACACGACTCAGCGGGACTAGAGAGGGGAGAGCCATGGGCTTGACGCTCCTGCCCACCACCGTCGTAGGCAGCTACTCCATGCCCGGCTGGCTGGAGCGGCTCAAGACCGACTACTTCCTCCGCCGGATCAGCCGGCACGACCTGGAGGAGATCCACGATACCGCGGTCAAGGCGGCCATCAAGGACCAGGAGATGGCCGGGATCGACATCGTGACCGACGGCGAGCTGCGGCGGGACAACATGATCGACTATTTCGCCGGCCGCCTTCCCGGGGTGCAGATCGACCACGCCTCGAAGAAGTTCTATTACGACTTTTTCGACAGCGTGGTCCGGGGGAAGCTCCCGACGGCGCCCCTGGGGCTCGTGGACGACTTCAAGTTCCTGCGCCGGTTCACGGAGCGGCCCACGAAGTTCTCCATCACCGGCCCGCACTCGCTGGTCAGGCGGATCCGGAACGAGTACTACCCGAGCGAGGAGGCCTTCGCGCTGGACATCGCGCGCGTGATGAACCTGGAGCTGAGGGAGCTGGTGAAGGCCGGGGCGACGTACCTCCAGATCGACGAGCCGTACTACTCGGGCTTCCCGGAGGACGTGCGCTGGGGCGTGAAGGTGCTCAACGTCCTGACGGAGGGGGTGGACGCGAAGATCGGGCTCCACATCTGCTACGGGAACCGCTACGGCAAGCCCACGTGGGAGGGGAGCTACCGCTACCTGTTCCCCGCGATCCTCGACGCCCGGGTGCAGCAGCTCACGCTGGAGTTCGCGCGGCGGGGCGAGGAGGATGTGGCCCTGTTCCGCGAGTTCAAGGCCCCCTTCGAGCTCGGGCTCGGGGTGATCGACGTGAAGAATCCCACTGTCGAGACCCCCGACATGGTGGCGGAGCGGATCCGCAAGGCGCTCGAGATCGTGCCGGCGGAGCGGCTCTACGTCAACCCCGACTGCGGGTGCCTCCATCTGCCGCGGGACGTGGCCTTCGCCAAGCTCTGCGCCATGGTCGAGGGCACGCGCCTGGTCCGGAAAGAATTGGAGACCTGAGGGGTGAACTCGCTCAGGGAGGCGCTCGCCGCGGGGCGCTTCTGCTATGTCGTTGAGCTCGTGGCCTCGCGCCTGGCGCGTGAAGCCCGGCTCCTGGACGTGGCGGCGCGCCTGGCCTCGTGCCCGGGCGTCGTGGCCGGGAGCGTCACGAGCTACGCCGGGGGCGCGCCGGGGCACGATCCGATCCGGGTCGGCACCGCCGCCCGGGCTCGCGGCCTCACCCCCAACATCCACCTGACCTGCGTGAGCCAGGACCGTCACGGGCTCCGGAAGACGCTGGAGGACCTCCACGCCCTCGGCATCGAGAACGTCTTCGCGATGACCGGCGATTACCCGACGGCGCCGGTGGGACAGGACCGCCCGCCCGCCGTCTTCGACCTGGACTCGGTGCAGCTCGTGGCCCTCATCAGCGAGCTCCGGCGGGCGGGGATGCCGTTCCACGTCGCCGTGGCGGTCTCGCCCTTCAAGTACACGGAAGCGGACTGCCTCTACCAGTACCTCAAGCTGGAGAAGAAGATCGCCGCGGGCGCGGATGTGGCGATCACCCAGCTCGGGTACGACGCCCGCAAGTTCCGCGAGCTCACGCGGTACCTCCGCGAGCGCGGGGTCCGCACGCCGGTCCTGGGGAACGTGTACCTCCTGACTCTGCGGGGAGCGGAAAAAATGGCGAAGGGCGAGCCGCCCGGCTGCTGGGTGGCGCCCGAGCTGCTCGAAGCGGTGCGCCGCGAGAGTGTGGCCAGGGACGGCGGCCAGGCTGCGCGGCTCGAGCGCGCCGCGCGCATGGTGGCGGTCCTTCGCGGCCTGGGGTACGCCGGCGCGTACCTCGGCGGCACCCACGACGCCGGTCAGATCACGTGGATCATCCAGCGGGCCGAGGCGCTCGCCTCGCGCTGGGAAGAGTTTGCCGCGGAGCTGACGTATGCCCCACGGGACGGCTTCTACCTCTATGAGGGCGGCGAGCGGGGCGTGAGCCGAAGGCGTCACCCGATTCCCGTCGCCCTGGACACGCTCGGGCGGCTGTTTCCCGTGCAGCGGGAGACCTGGCTCCGCCGGCTCCTGCGCGGATTCTTCGGGTGGGTGGATCGGTACCCGCTGATGGCGCGGGGACTCGAGCGCGTCGAGATGGCGATCAAGGGACCGGCGTTCGGCTGCCAGGCCTGCGGCAACTGCGTCCTGGGGCACATGGAGTACGTCTGCCCCCAGACCTGCCCCAAGCAGATGCGCAACGGCCCGTGCGGCGGCGCCCACCTCGGCCGGTGCGAGGTGG
>Ga0209002_10004092_pt1 | contig 11523 bp, 14 predicted proteins | sample Rifsed16ft2_FD_184010 | JGI IMG/M metagenome (GOLD analysis project Ga0209002, IMG submission 184010) | Soil microbial communities from Rifle, Colorado, USA - sediment 16ft 2 (version 2) | ecosystem: Environmental > Terrestrial > Deep subsurface > Rock core/Sediment | place: Rifle, Colorado...
ACGAGCCCGGCCGTCACGAGCGCGTGCTGGATCGCGCCGACGGCGTCGTCGAGCGCCACCCAGCTCCACCACTGCTTGCCCGAGCCGACCACTCCCCCTGCGCCGAGGCGGAAGGGCAGCAGCATCTTCGCCAGCGCTCCTCCCGCCGGGCTCAGCACGATCCCGAAGCGGAGGTTGACGACACGGACGCCCTGGTCGCGCGCGGGGGCGCAGGCCTCCTCCCACTCGCGCGAGACCTCACACAGGAAGCCGCGGCCGGGCGCGCTCGCTTCCGTCAGGCGTTCGTCGCCGCGGTCGCCGTAGAAGCCCATCGCCGACGCGCAGAGGAGAGCCTTGGGACGCGGATCGGCCCTGGCGACCGCCTGGGCCACGACGCGCGTCCCGCGCACGCGGCTGTCGCGGATGCGAGCCTTCCGCGCCGCCGACCAGCGGCCCGCGGCGATGTTCTCGCCCGCCAGGTGCACGACGGCGTCTTTCCCATTCACCGCTCCGGCGTCGACGTGGCCGGCGCCGGGGTCCCAGCGCCAGGCGCCCGCAGCGGTCGTGGAGCGCACGACGCGACCGACCTCGTGGCCTTGCGCAGTCAGGAACGGCACCAGCGCGGATCCGATCAGACCCGAGGATCCCGTGACCGAGATGCGCATGACTCCTCCTGCCCGCACCCCGCGTGGCACGATGGCGGGATCGCAGGCGCCCGCGGGGTGTGTGGTTCTCTTCTACTCCTTCACGGTGCCCGCGGTACACCGCAGTGTTCGCCCGCTCGCCCGGTAGATCTGGCTCGGCCATCTGTTGTGCCGGCCCGCGGACGCGATTAGGGTCTGGTGACCTGCGCGACCTTCAAAGCCTCCGGCTGTGAAGCGCCTCCGCGCTCACGAGGATCTCGCCGGCTTCGACACGAACCCCGTGCCGTTCGACGCGGATCTCCGGGTCCGCCACGTTTCCGCCGGTCGTGACTTCGTACTGCCACCCGTGCCACGGGCAGGTGACCACGGTGCCGGACAGTTCGCCCTCGCCCAGGGGCCCCCCACGGTGCCGGCAGGTGTTCTGGATCGCATGGTAGGTGCCGTCGACGTTGAACACCGCGACGAGCGTCCCCCCGACGTCCACGGTCTTGCCGGTCCCGGGCGGGATGTCGTCCGCGCGCGCAACCCTCACGAAGTCGCCCATGGCTCCTCGTTGCCGACGTTGCGCCTGGCTCCCGGCCTGCGCTGCCTGCCGGTCGTACCGGCGCGCCCGGACGCCGCCGGAACCACCCTGTACACGCAGCGGCGCCCACCCGCCAGCAGGTGCTCCGTGCGGCTTACGACCGCCGCGGGGCCGAGGACGGTGCAAAACGTGTCCATCTCCGCCTGGCAGAGCCCGGGGCACGCCTTGGCGGCGGCGCAGATCGCGCAATGGTTCTCGATCAGCACGTGGGAGCCGTCCTGGAGCCGCCGCAGCTCCGTCATGTACCCCTCTTCGTTGCGGATCTCCGCGAGGGCTGCGAGGCGCCGCGAGAGCGGGGCGCGGGCCGGGATCTTCCTGGAGTAGGCCTGCGCCTGCTGCCACGACAAGGCGGCAAGGACCTTCCGCAGACCTGCCTCGCCGAGGGCTGTCCGCGTGGCCTCGAGGAGGCCGAGCGTGAGGTCCGCGTGGCTGTCGGGGAAGAGCGCGTCCGCGTCCGGAGTCAGCCGCCAGAGCTTCGCCGGCCGGCCGCGGGAACGGCGTCGCTCCTCCCGAGGAGAGACGAGGCCGTCCCCTTCGAGCGCATAGAGGTGGAGGCGGACGGCCATCGGCGTCCGTTTGAGGCGAGGGGCGAGGGAACGGGCATCGGCGGGCCCTCCCCGCTTCAGGAGGTCCAGGATCATCCGGCGAGTGGAGACGTCGGGTGTGGCGTTGCGGCTGCGGGCGGACATGGCGGCCGGCCGGCGCACGCACAAAGTAAAGCACGTGCTTGACAAATGTCAAGAGGGGTGCGACTTTCAGAAAGGCAATGCTTTCGGAAAGATTTGTGGCGCCGCCGCCGGAGCCAGGCACCCCGGCCCCGGTTCCGCACGCGGGGCTGGCGTCGTCGATGGTCGGCGCCGCCCCCGGGAGAGGCGGGGACCCGGTCCGATCTTCGGGAGACCTCTTCCGGGCGATGGGATGGCTCCTGGTCGGGAGCCGACCCGGCATGTCGCGGGAGGCCCTGGCGCACGAGCTACAGCACCGGCTCGCGACCCGCGGAGTCCGCTACCACGTCCGCACGTTGAAGCGCCAGTTGAGCGGGGCGGTGCGGACCGTGTGGCCTGCGGTCGAATCGGCCATGGCCGAGATCGTCGCCGGGCAGCTCGGGCTCCGGAGCCTTCGCGAGGTGCGCGACGCCTTGGCCGCCGCCGGAGTCGGACCCTTCGAGTCGCGCCCCGTCCAGGTCCCTGTCCAGGAGGTCGTCGGTCTGACCTCCCTCTGGCTGTACTTGAACCCCCAGCGCTCCAGACGCTTCCTGGCGGCCCGCCTCCAGGCGAGGCTCCGCGAGGTGGGAGTGGCCTTAACGCTCGACTCGCTGCAGGCGATTCTGGCTGGCACGAAGGCCAGGACGCAGCGGGCCGTCTACGACGAGCTGGTTGAGCTTCTGGGCGAGTCCGGGGTCGGTTCGGAGGGCGAAGCGCTCGCCCTCGCCCGCGTGCGCTCGGCCGATATCGCCCTCGCCGCCCGCGGGCGGGACTTCGTCCCCGCTGCACGTCTCCACGGGCTCTGCCAGCTCTGGCGGGCGCAGCACAGAGAGCCCTCTTTCCGGCGGCTGTGTCTGCGCCTCCAGCGGCGGCTCGCCGAGCGGGGCCTTCGCCAAAGCCTGCCCCACCTGCAGGCCATCGCGAGTGGCCGGCTGCGAGCCGTGAGGCGCAGCGTCGCCCGTGTCCTCGAGCAAATCCTCCGCGGGGAGCTCGACGCCTGCGGGGACCGCCGGCGCGTAGAACGGCCGGCGTCGGTGAGCGATTTCAAATGGGTCGACGCCGGCCTGGTGCGGGGGCTGGCTGAGGAGTGGCAGACACGCCATCCAGGGGCCACCCGCCGGCAGCTCGCCCTTCGCCTGGCTCAGGCCGTTCGCGCGATGGGCTATTCGATGGGTCACAACTCGATCCAGCCGCTGCTCGGGGGCTGGAAGAAGAGGGCCCGGGGATTCGTCCACCGGGCGATGCTGGCCGAGCTGGCGCGTGAGGCTCGGTCGGCCCCCGCCAAGTGCCGGACACGCTCGTGCGTCCTCCCGGCCGCCCGCGACGGCCTCTGCCGGCAGTGCTGGCTGGCCGCCTCCGACACGGCGCCCTTCGCGCGGAGATCGAGCGGGGCGCTTCTCGCCTGATGGCTCCGGGTGGCGCGGGTTGCGGGTTGCGGACGGACGCGACGCTCGCCACCTAAGGGCGGGCGCTGCGGCGCGGGGGGTGGTGCGGACGAGCGGCTACACCCGTGCTATTATCCAAAAAACAAGCACCGGGCTCGCCGCGAGGGGTGTCGTGCGTGCGGGCGCCCGGGACTGAGCGGAGGCGCGGAGAATGGCCGAGCACAAGTTCCTCCCCAAGCCCCCGAAGCGACTGGCCATCGTGGACCAGAACAGCTGCTCGGGCTGCGCCGGCTCACCGGCCTGCGTGACCTACTGCGAGACGGTGACGGTCAGGGAGAAGGTGGTCGATGCCATCCGTACCGTGGACTGGCCCGGCAGCCCGTTCGAGCTGGCGGTCGTGGAGTACGACAAGTGCATCGGCTGCGGGATTTGCGTCGCGGCCTGTCCCTGGGACGCCATCACGATGTACAGCTACGAAGAGGGGCTGAAAGTCGCACCCGAGGTGACGCTCGTCTACCACGAGGAGCCGGAGGAGGAGGCGCCCGCGGTCGCGCCGTCAGTCACCGAGGAAGGGAGCCTCGGCTCCTGACCCCGCGGCCGGCCTGGAGGCGCCGGCTGTATTCGAGCTCCAGCTGCTCCGCCGTGTGCAGGTCGAAGGGGGGGGCCGTGCGCCGGTAGGAGCCACGGAACTCCGCCTGACAGCGGTAGCAGACCGTGACGTCCTTCAGGAGCTGGTAGATCGCGAAGTCGACGAGCGCGAAGGCGCCCAGAACCCCGTACGCCGCGAGGACCTGGCCGGACCAAAAGAAGCCAGCGCTGACCAGGCCGACGATGACCACCGCGGTCAGGCCCAGGTTGCGGTTCAGGTCCTTGCGGACGTAGAGATCCCGGCCTTCGCAGACGGGACACGCATCGACCTCTCGGTCCTCCCTCACCGACCCGGTCAGGGCGAGGGGGATGGTCTGCCCGCACCTCCTGCAGGCGGTCTTCGAGAGTGTTTGGGCGGCGCCGACCTGCTGCGTGCCTCCGCACGCTGGACACCTTACCCTGACCTTCATGGGGGCTATCACCCAGCCCGATCACGCCGCGGGTTCGAGAGCGTTCGGCACCTGCTCTAGAATGCCAGGGCCGTGGCCAGCAGCAGGTACTTGGCCACGAGCTCCCCGACGATCACCATGAAGAAGTCCACGTACAGGATCCCGGTTGCGGATTGCGTCGAGCGAATCTTCGCCGTCTCCCACGTCATGTAGGCGAGCACGGCCGGCCCGATCAACCCGAAGAGGACCCGCTGCCAGAAGAAGATCCCGTCGATCGAGAAGACGTAGGAGCCGAAGCTCGGCGCCAGGAGGGGGTCCCAGGTGGCGGCCGCCGCCCACGCCACCGCGCCGACGACCAGGCCGCGCGCCAGGGTGGATCCCAGATGGAATCTCACGATCGACTGCAGGAACGACACGTCCATCGACGGCAGCACCAGGTACCAGTGGCCCAGGAGCATGGCCGTGAAGCTGCTGCCCAGGAGCGCCGCCGAGGTCAGGAAGCTGGCGATCGTGAGCGCGAGCGGAACGGTCGACTGCGCGGAAACGGCCTGCGCCACCAGGGTCACGAGACCGCTCGCGGCCGAAAACCACAACAGCGGCCGCCGCCAGGGGTTCCGGCGGGCGACGACGAGCGACAGGGCGGCCAGCGCCACGAGGAAGCTAGCTGAGGCGACGCCCTGGGCATCCTCGGAAAACGTGATGGCTGAGGGGTGGAACGCGATCCCCAGGACCATCAGGATGAACGCCAGCGCGGACGTGAAGCGGAAGAACCGCACGCCGGCCGCGCTGGAGATCTGGAGCAACGTGAAGACGATGCCGATGCCCAAGTGGCACAGGAACAGGAACAGGACGGGTGTGAGAGACATGTCTGAAGGTCGAGAAAGACCCGCCATTCTACACTGCCTCATTCCAGAGGTCTCGTATGACCGTTGGAATATGGCAGCGCCGCAGCGGCGCCGTCGGCGGCCCTGCTATCTCAGCCAGCCCGGAGGGATCCCCTGCCGATGGGCCGACTCCTCGAGGCTCTCCCACGCCCTTCTCGCGTGATCGAGCTCCCTCTGCGCGGCCAGGACCCTGGCCCGTGCCTTCTTGGGTCAGCCCCCGGTCAAGGCGAGAACGCCCGGTCCGCAGACGACGTCGTGCGTTCTCTGGGCCGCGTCCAGGCGGGTGCGGGCGCTCGTCGCCTGCTGCCGCCAGTAGCGCTCCTGCTCCTGGCGCCGGGCGGCCTCCCGGTCCAGCTCCTTCCGGACACGTGTCGCGTCTTCCGTCGTCGGACCCGTGGAAGGGGCTTCCTCTTCCGCTTCACGTGAAGCCTCGGCGGGGGTGGCTGGCGATTCTGGCTCGTCCGGCAAGGGCGAGAGGTCAGCCTGGCTGTAACTGGGGGCCTTGACCCCGGTCGCCCGTTTCCGCTCCCGGTTCTGCTCCTCCCTGCGCGCCGCGTCGCCTAGAGATTGGGGGAAGGCGAGGACGGGAAGAACGCACACCGCAGCGGCCAGCACCGGGACTCGCACACGACGCTCCCGTCCGAAGGCTACCCCTCTCCCTGCCCGTAGGGTGTGAGCGGGATCACGTCAGTGGCAGCCGCAGCCGGTACCGCAGCCCGTCGCCTCCGCGCGTTTGGACCCCTCGCGCAAGGCCCTGTTCCGCCCGTCCTGCATGTCGCCACGCGACCTGAGCCGGCTCCTGGCCGTGGCGCCGCGGTTGACCCGCTCCGGAGGACCGGGGAAGCTTGGAGTCTCGATGAGCGAGGCGGGGAGGAAGCGGATCCGCACCTACCACGAGGTGGACGGCGGCGACCGCTCCGACCTCCTCGCGCAGGTCACCGCGCAGCGCGACTGGGTCGCGGCGCGCCTCGCCTCGGTCCGTCACGTGGTGGCCGTGATGAGCGGAAAGGACGGCGTGGGAAAGAGCGTCGTGACCACCGGGCTGGCGGCGGCGCTCGCGCGTGGGGGCCGTCGCGTCGGTGTGCTGGACGGCGATCTCCACGGTCCGACCGCGGGGCGCATGCTGGGCGCCCCCACCGGCCGCCTCGAGGTGGGCGAGGATGGCGTCGAGCCCGCGGTCGCCTCGAGCGGCGTGCGGGTGATGTCCAGCGACCCGCCGGGCCTGAGCGCCGGCGAAGGGCACCGACGCCCAGGATCCCAAGAGGCGGGTCAACAACAGGGTTCCGACGGCGGCGCTCGACCACTCCGGCGGGTCTCCAGCCAGGCCCGTGCCCGCGCCGGCAGGGCGTCGCGGTTGCCGGGCGTCACCCACCACAGCTCGGTGCCGGCGTTCGCCTTCGCACGCTCGATCAGGCCGCCCCCGCGCGCCGCGATCGTCGCCACCAGCAGGCAGCCCGAGTCAAGGAGCGCCTCGATCGCGCCCACGAACCGGGGCGAGAGGCACTCCATCTTCCCGATCTCGTCCACGATCCATGCCTCCGTGGCGGCGTCGCGCGCGAGGGCGGCGTTGACAACGGTATCGAGCGCGTCCACGTCGACGCCATAGCACCCCAGCCGATATCGCGAGCGCAGGTCGACGCGCGCCAGCACGGCGCCGCGGCCGTCCAGTGTGTCGAGGCGGAAGCCCCTTCGCTTGCCCGCCTCGCGGATCTCCTCGGTCGTGAAGCCACGCAGGGTCCAGCCGGCGAGCGAGCCGACCAGGCGGCGCACCACGGTCGTCTTGCCGATTCCCGGCGGGCCCGTCAGCAGCAGCGCGCGGCTCTCTCTCGACGCGGGGCTCACGGCGTCCTACATTGTGCCGGGAACGATCGCGGATGCCACGGCCCCCCGTAGTCGCCATCGCACCGATCGAAGAGATCGAGGTGGACGTGACCGCGCTCGTCGCGCCCGCGGTGGCCGAGGCCTTCGGCGTGAGGTCGTCGATGCCCGCGCGCTCGCGCTGCCGGCCACGGCCCAGGATCGCGCGCGGCCAGTACCTCTCGACCGCCTTCCTCGACGTCCTCGCACGCGCAAGGCGTCCGGACTGGGAGCGCCTGCTCGGCGTCACGGGCGTCGATCTGTACGTACCGCGTCCCAACTTCGTCTTCGGCGAGGCGGATGCGCGAGGCGGCGTGGCGGCCTTCTCGGTCCACCGCCTGCGCGGGGGCGACGCCGCCCTGTTCGCGCGCTGGTCCGCGACCGAGGCTGTTCACGAGCTCGGCCACACCTACGGCCTCGGCCACCGCCGACGCCGCGATTGCGCCATGTGGATCTCGAACATGCTCTGGGAGACGGATCGCAAGGGAACCGCGCTCTGCCCCGAGCACGCGGCGCAGATCCGACGCGTGCGCGGCCGCTAGCGGCGATGCGTCTATCCTGAGCCGGCACCCCGGCTTCGCCAGTGCTAGAGTAGCCGGCCGTGGCCCGCGCCGGCGGCGCACTGATCGCACTCTTCGCGCTCGTGCTCCACGTCGCGACCAGCTCCGGGTATGGGTACTTCCGGGACGAGTTCTACTACCTCGCCTGCGCCGACCACCTGGCCGCCGGTTACGTCGATCACCCGCCGCTGTCGGTCTACGCCCTATGGGTCGTCCGCCACAGCCTTGGCGACTCGCTCCTGGCCCTGCGCCTCGTGCCGGCGGTGCTGGGCGCGGCGACGGTGGCGCTCGTCGGGGCGATGGCCCGGGCGCTGGGCGGCGGACCCCTGGGCGGTTGCACTGGCTTTGACCGGCGCGCTCGTCGCTCCCGAGTACCTGGCCATAACAACTACCGGCACTGGGGCCCGCGCGGCTGGGACGGGCGGGGCGCGACCGTGGTCGTCGGCACCTGGACGAGGATTGATCGCGGCCGGGGCGAGGCGCTCGCGCCCCGAAAGAACCGGCCCGCGCCTCGAGTCGTCACGGGGATGACCCGAGCACCGTGAGCTCCACAATCGTCCACGGTACCGGGGATCTTGCGGTCTGGGTGAGACGAAGGCAGCGACCGTAAGCGTCGGCGGTCGGAGTCTCGATCGAGAGCTCCCGACGTTGGGCGAGGGCGGCCGCCAGCGCCTGCGCCGCGGTCTCGCCTCGCCACACCGTCTGCCAGTGCTCGCCATCGAGGGAGGTTTCGACCACGAGGTGGCGCGGGTAGTTGAGAAAGCCGGCGCCCAGCGACATCACGACACCGCTCATCCGCTGCGGGGTCGTGAGTTCGAGGACGACGTTGTCCCCTGGCTTCTGCCTCCGGCCGGCCGTCCAGGAGGTCTGCCTATCGCCGTCGACGAGATGCCCGGCCGTCGATGCGTTGCGGCTTGTGGTCACTCTCCGGATCGGGAGCGGCTTCCCGGGGAGAGCACGAGGGGGCGAACCCACGGTGGGCAGCAGGTAGAGCTTTCGTTGGCCCTCTCGTCCGAGGAAGCGGGTGCCCGTCACGCCGGCGGTACGGCGGTCCCACCCCCGTTCCGCCTCGCGGCTGGCGTCGATCGCGACGACGAGAGGACTCTCTGTCCTCAACGCGGCGAGTGCGCCCGCCTCCCCCTCGTCCAGGGTCGTGCGAAGGACCTCGTAGTGCGGGGGGAAATACCCGCTGTAGCCGTTGACGAGCGAGTGGCGGTGGTGCGTCGAGCGGTACATCGCGGCGACGTCTTCGTAGAGGCCGAGTGGCAGCTCGAGCACGGTCGCACCCGCGAGGTCGCTGGATTCGAGGCGTGCAATCCGCTCCGGCGGGGCGAACAGTGGGAGCGGCAGGATCCATCCGTCCCACATGATTCCGGCGGCAACCAGCGCGACCAGAAGGCGACGTCGGCGTCCGTCGCCGGCGAGCAGGCGCTCGAGGGCGAGGACCGCGGCCAGGCAGAGGCACAGCGTGGCGACCATCGCGAAACGCGAGGGCTGGCGCAACGAGCTCATCCCGGGCAGACCCATCAGCCACCAGTAGGGGGGCTTGTCCCAGATCAGCATGCCCCGAAAGCGCGGCGTCGGGCCTAAGGCGAGCACCCACATGGCGATCGCCGCCGCGAGGTAGAAGACGAAAGCCGAACGTCGTCGGAACCCACGGACGAAATGGTCGGAGGTCGCCACGGTCGCCGCCAACAAGACGAAGGCCAGGCCCAGAGGCTTGTGGAGGGCCTTTACCGACATGGAGAGACCACCGAGCCGCAGCTGCCACGGGCCGAAAACCGCGGCCGAGAGCGCCGCGGTCGCGACGAACGCCGCCCCCAAGGCGAGGGCCAGTCGAAGCCGGCGCCTCATTGTCCCCGGGGGCGTCTCCGCTCGGGTCCGCAACGAAGTCATGACCGCAAAAGCGAGGACGAGGGGCAGCGTGAGCCCGGGAAAGAGCGCGATCCGGGGGAGGCGGACCGCCAGACCCTGCCAGTGGGCGGTCAAGGCCGAAGCCTGGAGCAGCGAAACGACGTCGGGGCTGAACTCCTCGGCTTGGGCCGGCGTCCGCGCGAAGCCGTAGTGTGCGTGCCAGAGGGCGTACCCTCGCACGATCGGTGCGAGGGGCAGAGCCGCGAGCGCCCAAACGACCAGGACGCGCGCGACGTGCCCGAGGTCGCGGGCGAACCAGGCGAGCCAGAGGACCACGAGCACCGAGAAGTAAAGAAGGTAGTAGCCGTTACACAGGCTCTGCATCAGCCAGGAGACGGCGAAGAGGGCAAGCCAGGCTGGCCGCCGGCTGCGCAGGTAGCCGTGGAGGCCCAGCAGCGCCAGCGGCATGTAGTACGAGGACAGCGTCTGGAGGTGCGCGAGCTGGCCCATACGGTAGGGCGCGAAGCCGTACGCGAGGCCGCCGATCAGCGCGAGGTCGTGGCGTCGGGTGAGGAAGAGGCACAGCAGGTGCATCGCCATCGCGGAAAGCGGGAAGGACAGCAGCAGAGCGACGTTGTAGGCGAGGAGCGGCCCCCCTCCCAGCCACTGCACGGGGCTCGTGATGGGGAGGAGACCCAGCAGGTGCTCGGAGAAGCTGAGCGTGCCCCGGGCGGGGTAGAAGAAAGGACCGTTCCACCACTCGCCGCCGAGGGGTAGATGCTGGGCGTTCCACCAGATGAGCCAGGTGTTGAGGAGGGGATCGCCCAGATCGTGCGGTACGTCCGAGGCCAGGCGCATCACCAGGGGGAATGTCAGGGCGATGGCGAGAAGCAGGTAGAGAGCGAAAGCCAGGCACAGCCAGGCGACCTGCCTCAACCACCGGGAGCCGGATCGTCCCGGAAGGGACGCCACCTCAGCCCCGGAACTGCGGGCTCATGCTCCATCTCGCACGAGCAATCATCGCGTCGGCAACAACACTAACACACGGGAAACGCGGCCCGCACACCCACACGCGCGCCGGGAAATGACAGCGCGAGGGGAGGGCGCCTCAGCGTGCCGCCGGATAATATTGGCTCACCAAGGAGGTCGCCGTGAGCGGAATGTCGCTTCTCTTTCGGGCTGCGATCCTCTGGCTATCCGCGGTCCCCGCCGCCGAGGCCCAGGCTCCGGCGATCCCGGGGGCCACGTCGCCGGTGGCCTTCCCCGGGCAGTACGCCCCCACGCCGGCCGACCGGACTAGACAGAGCCGGTCAGCCCGCCGATGAGCCGCTGGAGCCGGGCGCGCTGTGGACCGACGTGCGTCCACTCCAACCCGTAGCGGAGGGGGAGGCCCCCGCTTTCGCTCATCCACACGATACGACCGGTGGCGGGAACGGGCTGGGCCTCTCCGGTGAAGCTCAGGTGCATCAGTACCGTCTCGCCCCGGAGGGTGGGACCGTCGTGCGTGGCGACGCACGCCCCGTACTCGGAAATGTCGGCGATGACCCCGGCAATGACCCCTTGCTCGAACTCCAGGGCCACCCGGACCGTCTCCCGCGGCACAAACCGCCCCGCGCGGCGCCTTTCCCGCTCTGGCGCCTCGACCATCGACACCCTCATGAGCGGCCAATGCCACCGCTGGCCGCTGGTGAGGCGTTTGCACAGTCCATGCCCGTGGCCCGGGCCTCGACGTCTCAAGGGATTGGCGCGTCCCCGCGGCCCCTTCCGGAGGCTCACGTGCTACCGGAGGTAGCACCAGGGGCGCTGGAGGCTGCGGGCTCGGAAGCGTGCGATGCGCCCGGCCGAAGCGGGTCAGCCGCGAGATAGAATCGCCGGGCCAAGGAGGCCACCGTGCCCACCATCCCGCCCCTCTCGTCCGGGCCTTGGTCCTTGGGCTGTCGGCGGTCCCCGCCGCCGAGGCCCAGGCTCCGGCGATCCCGGGGGCCACGTCGCCGGTGGCCTTCCCCGGGCAGTACGCCCCCCCGCCGGCCGAGTGG
>Ga0209002_10004094_pt1 | contig 11521 bp, 13 predicted proteins | sample Rifsed16ft2_FD_184010 | JGI IMG/M metagenome (GOLD analysis project Ga0209002, IMG submission 184010) | Soil microbial communities from Rifle, Colorado, USA - sediment 16ft 2 (version 2) | ecosystem: Environmental > Terrestrial > Deep subsurface > Rock core/Sediment | place: Rifle, Colorado...
GTTCCCAATGCCACCCTTTCTTTACCGGCAAACAGAAGTTTATGGACTCGGCTGGTCGCGTAGAGAAATTCAAGAGAAAATACGGGATTAAAAACTGAGTTTGGCGGAGGGTTTGAGGCTGCATGTGATTTATTAGAAGCCTTAGGTAAGAGAAAGGGCAAAGGGCAGCGAGACTCCCTTTGCCCTTTTTTATTTATGGAACAGGGCGGTAAGAGGATGTTGGACAAACTGGCGGAAGTAGAAAAGCGATACGAACAATTGGAAAGCCTGCTGAGAGATCCTCAGATCTTGAACAAGCAGAGAGAATACTCCAGGGTGGCAAAGGAGCGGGCTGAATTGGAGGAGATTGTCACCTGTTATCGGGAGTGGAGAAAGGTCGAACGGGAAATCCAGGAAAACAGGGAGCTGCTCAACGAAAACGATGAGGCGATCAGAGAGTTGGCGAAAGAAGAAGTGTCCGTTCTTCGGGAGCGGAAGGAGGAAATCGAGAGCCGCATTAAGATCCTGATCCTTCCGAAAGATCCAAATGACAGCAAAAACGTGATCCTGGAGATCCGGGCGGGGACCGGGGGAGAGGAGGCAGCCCTTTTTGCCGCTTCCCTGTTCCGCATGTATAGCCGCTACGCCGAGCCGTGTGGCTGGAGGGTTGAGGTGATGAACTCCAATCCTACGGGGCTGGGCGGTCTTAAAGAGATCATTGTGCTGATTGAAGGGAAAGGGGCCTATAGCCGGTTGAAATTTGAGAGCGGAGTCCATCGGGTGCAGCGGGTTCCTGTAACCGAGGGCTCAGGTCGCATTCATACCTCAGCGGTAACAGTTGCTGTCCTTCCTGAAGCCGATGAGGTGGAAGTGGAGATTGATCCAAAAGAGCTTCGGATTGATGTCTTTCGCTCATCCGGGCCGGGAGGGCAAAGCGTCAACACAACGGATTCGGCCGTTAGGGTAACCCATATCCCCACGGGGCTGGTGGTTTCCTGCCAGGACGAGAAGTCGCAGCACAAGAATAGGGCTAAGGCCCTCAAGGTCCTTAGGGCGCGCCTGCTGGAGAAAAGAGCAGAGGAGCGGAGATCCAAGATCGCCGCGACCCGAAAACTCATGGTCGGCAGCGGGGATCGAAGCGAACGGATTCGCACCTATAACTTTCCTCAGGGGAGGGTTACGGATCACAGGATCAATTTTACGCTTTATAAGCTGGAACGCGTGATGGAAGGGGAGCTGAATGAGTTGTTGGATGCTTTGACCACGCACTATCAGGCGGAGGCGTTGCAGGCAACGGGATAAGACGATGCAGAGAGTAGAGCTGCAAATAGAGGAGACTTTCGCCCCGAGACCAGTCGCGGTTCGACAGGCATTGCAGAAGGGGACGGAGTTTCTCTCCCAAATGGGAGCGGCAAGCGCCCGCCTCGATGCGGAGCTGCTCTTGAGCAAGGCTTTGGGGTGCACCAAAGAGAGACTCTATCTCGACTACGAGATGGCGCTTGAGACTGCCGTGAAGGATCTCTATTTCTCCCTGCTTCAGCGGCGCGCCCGCAGAGAGCCGCTCGCGTACATCACCGGGGAGCGGGAGTTTTGGTCGCTGCGTTTTCATGTGACCCCGGAGGTGCTTGTGCCGCGGCCGGAGACGGAGCTGCTAGTCGAGGTGACTCTCGAGCTGGCGAAAAGGTTGGAGAAGAATCATCCCATAAAAATTCTTGACCTCGGAACCGGGAGCGGCGCCATTGCCGTGAGCTTGGCCAAAGAATTGGACGACATCGAGGTGTGGGCGACGGACCTTTCTGCTCCAGCCCTGGAAGTTGCCCGGTCCAACGCCTTGCGCCACGGAGGTAGCGAGAAAATCCACTTTATCGAGGGAGATATGTTTTGTCCCGTTAGGGGTCAGCATGGCTTTTTCGACATGGTGGTTTCGAACCCTCCCTACGTGCGCCAGAGCGAGCTGCGGAATTTGGCTCCGGAGGTTCGTACCTGGGAACCAAAATTGGCCTTGGTCGGGGGATCAGACGGGCTCGATTTTTATCGGCGGATCATGGAGGAGGCAGGTCTCTACTTGACGGACAGGGGGATCGTGGCGCTCGAGATCGGTGCTGACATGGGAAGCGACGTTTGCCGGCTGATCGCCAGTGCCGGTCGCTTTTCCCCGGCCTCCGTGTACCAAGACTATGCCGGAAGGGATCGGGTCGTGGTTGCCCGCAAACTTCCGGCTGATGCGATATACTGAAGGTAAAATTCAAACCTGAGATCTGTAATCCGGGATTCCGAGCAAAGCGAGGACAATGGATAAGATCCTGATTCAAGGAGGGCGAAGGCTGGAAGGAGAAGTGGCGGTGAGCGGTTCAAAAAACGCCGCTCTGCCGATCTTGATCTCCGCCCTTTTGACGGCAGAACCTTGTTACTATCAGGGCATCCCTGACCTGGTCGATATCCATACTGCTTTGAAGCTGCTCTCCGGCCTCGGGGTGAGGGTAAAGAAGGAGGGTGATCCGGCTGTCGCGGTGGGCCACTTTATGCTCCAGGCGGATCATGTGAACAAGATGGAGGCGCCCTATGATCTGGTCAAGACTATGCGCGCTTCGTTTCTGGTCATGGGGCCGCTTCTCGGCCGTTTCGGCGCTGCGCGGGTCTCCACCCCCGGAGGATGCGCCATCGGCACTCGCCCGGTTAATCTTCACTTGAAAGGGCTGGCGGAGATGGGGGCGAGTATCGATCTGGTTCACGGCTATATGGAGGCTAAAGCGAAGAGGCTTCGCGGGGCAAAGATCTACCTGGATCTGCCTTCGGTTGGAGCGACAGAGAATCTCATGATGGCCGCCTCCTTGGCTGAGGGGACGACCGTTATTGAGAATGCGGCCAAGGAGCCGGAGATAGAAGAGCTGGCCACGGTTCTGAATAAGATGGGGGCGAAAATCCACGGCGCCGGGAGCAACATTGTAAAGGTTGAAGGGGTGGATGAACTGCATGGAGTATCGCATCGTGTCATTCCAGACCGGATTGAGGCCGGGAGCTTTATGGTTGCAGCGGCCCTGACGCGCGGGGATGTCAGGGTGCTAGGAGCCCGGCCAGATCATCTGGATGCCTTTTTACTGAAACTCAAGGAGGCCGGCGTTGCGCTGACCATTGGAGCAGATGAAATCAGGGTGAAAGGGGACGGGAAGGCGAAGAGCGTTGATATTACGACTCTCCCCTATCCCGGGTTTCCCACTGATTTGCAAGCCCAGATGATGGTTTTGATGTCCGTGTCCGAAGGCGTGAGTGTGATTACAGAAACTATCTTTGAAAATCGCTTTATGCATGCGCAGGAACTGGTTCGAATGGGAGCGGACATCCGTCTCGAAGGGAATCGGGCTATTGTTAAGGGCGTTGATGGCCTTTCAGGAGCGCCGGTCATGGCTACCGACCTCCGTGCGAGCGTCTCTCTCGTGTTGGCTGGCCTCGTGGCCAAAGGTAAAACGGAGATTACCAGGGTCTATCATCTGGATCGAGGATATGAACATATCGAAAGAAAGCTCTCTGCCTTAGGGGCGGGCATCCAAAGGATCAAGGGATAGAAGGTCATTGCAGATTGCAAATTTCAAAATGCAAAATTGTCAAAGAGAGGATTTTGACTTTTACAGTTTGCAATTTTCATTTTGCAATGTGCTAGAGGCTGAAGGGCTGAAGGGATGAGAATAAGGGTTATCAAGACTAGCGATCGGGGCTTTAAACAAGCGCTTGGCAGAATCATTGAGAGACGAGGAAGAAGGGAAGGGAAGATCGAAAAGCTGGTAAGGGGGATTGTCCGCACAGTGCGGCAAAAAGGGGATCGCGCCCTGATGCATTATGCCCGTCTCTTTGACGGCGTCCGCCTGAGCAAATCTGCGATTGAAGTGAAGCAAAAGGAAATGGACCGGGCGATGAAGCTGCTCCCCCGCGACGATCTTCGAGTCCTCAGCCTTGCGGCCAAAAGGATCGCTGCTTTTCATCGGCACCAGTTGGAGAAGAGTTGGGGCTACCGCGATTCCCTTGGCCTGTTTCTAGGACAGAGGATAACCCCGTTGGGGCGCGTGGGAGTCTACGTGCCGGGAGGAAAGGCCTCCTATCCTTCAACGGTTCTTATGAACGTTATCCCCGCGAAGGTCGCGGGTGTTGGGGAAATCGTGATGGCCTCTCCGATTGGAAAAAATGGGGCGGTTATTTTGGCCGCGGCGCGGCTCGCCGGTGTGGACCGGCTCTTTCGGATCGGCGGCGCCCAGGCAATCTCGGCAATGGCCTTTGGCACGGAAACGGTCCCGAGGGTCGATAAGATTGTCGGACCCGGAAATATCTATGTCGCCGCAGCCAAGCGTATGGTTTTCGGAGAGGTGGATATCGATTCCATTGCGGGGCCGAGCGAGATTCTCCTCTTGGCTGATGCCCATGCGGATCCGTCTCACGTGGCCGCGGATATGCTCTCTCAGGCTGAACACGATGAGCTTGCAGCGGCGCTTTGCGTTACCCCCTCTCTTGCGTTGGCGCGCAGGGTCGAGGCGGCGCTGGCTGAGCAGCTCCAAGGGACCAGGCGGCGCGCGATTACCATCAAGGCCTTGGAGCGATACGGAGCGATTATCGTTTCCCGGGGGCTCAGTGAAGGCGTTGAGATTGCCAATGCGATAGCGCCGGAGCACGTGGAGCTGTTGGTGAGACGGCCCCACAAGTGGCTGCCTTCGATTCGCAATGCGGGGGCCATCTTTGTTGGCCCTTACTCTCCTCCCCCCTTGGGAGATTACCTGGCAGGCCCAAATCACGTTCTCCCAACGGGGGGAAGCGCGCGTTTTTTCTCGCCCCTTGGGACATACGATTTTCTCAAGCGCACGAGCGTGATTCATGCCGGTAGAAAGGCGCTGCATGCCTTGGCGCCTGAAATTATCCATCTGGCGCGGATGGAAGGGCTGTACGATCATGCCCGCGCTGTGGAGGCACGGTTTAAGAAGGAGAAATTTTATGGGACGAACAGCTAAAGCCAGCCGCAAGACCAAAGAGACGGAGATCGCGGTTGAGCTGGATCTCGATGGCAGCGGGACGGCGGAAATTGAAACCGGCATCCCTTTTTTCAATCACATGCTCGAGATCTTTGCGCGCCACGGCCTGTTTGACCTCAAGTTGCAAGCAAAAGGGGATATCGAGGTAGATTTTCACCACACGGTGGAGGATGTAGGTCTGGCGATGGGACAGGCCTTCAAGGAGGGGTTGGGAGACAAACAAGGGATCTGCCGCTTCGGTGAGGCGAGCGTGCCTCTGGATGAGACCCTGGCACACGTGGTAGTGGATTTGAGCGGGCGACCCTATCTCTCTTACAATGTGAAAATCCGCCCGGGCCGAGTGGGTAGTTTCGACACGGATCTTCCGCACGAGTTTTTCCAGGCCTATGCCAACCAGCTTGGTATGAACCTCCACATCAACGTTTCGCAGGGCGAGAACCCGCATCACATCATCGAGGCCTGTTTCAAGGCCTTGGCCCGGGCCATGGAGAGGGCCACTCGCATCGATCAGCGGATACGAGGGGTGTTGTCTACCAAAGGGAGCCTATAAGGAACAGCGAATAGCGAATAGCAAATAGCGAAGCGGGACATGAGCGAGATAGCTATCATTGATTATGGGATGGGAAATCTCCGCAGCGTGCAGAAAGGGCTGGAACGTGTTGGTTGTAAAGCCCAGGTGACGCGGGAACCCCAGCAAATCGTTTCCGCCCGAGGGGTCGTTCTTCCGGGCGTTGGGGCATTTAGCGCCTGCATGGAAAATCTCAGGCGCTTTGGATTGGTGGAAGCAATTCGAGAGGTTGTGCTTCAGAGAAAGCCCTTTCTGGGAATCTGTCTTGGCTTTCAGCTCCTCTTTACCGAGAGCGAGGAATTTGGTCCGCAGAAAGGGTTGGATCTCTTTCCTGGCAAAGTTGTGGGCTTTCACCCGCAGAATGGCCTCAAAGTGCCTCACATGGGGTGGAATCGCATAGTGAAAAAGAAAGAATCCCCATTCTTGCAGGGGATAACGGATGGGGATTATCTATATTTTGTGCACTCCTATTATGTGACCCCGGCGGATGTGTCCGTTGTCGCAACGACCACAACTTACGGAACCTCGTTTGTTTCCAGTATTGCCACGGACCATCTCTTCGCCTGCCAGTTTCACCCGGAAAAGAGTCAGAAGATCGGCCTTCGTATCCTGGAGAACTTCGCCCGCTTCGCAGAAAAGGGCTAGCCCGGTGCTGATCATTCCAGCCATCGATATCAAGAACGGCCGGTGCGTCCGCCTTTATCAGGGAGAGATGGATAAGGACACCATTTATTACGAAAGCCCTCTGGAAGCGGCAAAAAATTGGGTAGAACAGGGAGCCGAGCTGCTCCATGTCGTGGATCTAAACGGGGCTATCGAGGGCCATCCGGTCCACAAGCAAGAGGTGGCGGCCATCTGCATGGGTTTTGGTGTGCCAGTAGAACTAGGCGGTGGTTTACGCTCTTTGGAAGCGATCGAAGAATCGTTGGATCTGGGCGTGGAACGCGTCGTCCTGGGTACGGCAGCGTATGAAGCACCAGATTTTCTCCGCGCTGTTTGTAAGAAGTTTCCTCAAAAGATTGTTGTTGGTATCGATGCCCGCGACGGCCGCGTAGCCGTCAAAGGATGGAAAGAAGATACCTCGATGGATGCGGTAGAACTGGCCCAGCGCTGCGAAATAGACGGGGCATCGCGTATAATTTATACAGACATCAGCCGCGACGGCACCCGCTTGGGGGTAAACGTAGAGGAGACACTGCGGCTCGCACGCGCGGTCAGGATCCCCGTCATCGCTTCCGGTGGAGTGGCATCCCTGGAAGATATCCGGCGTTTAAAGGTCATCGAGAAGGATGGCGTGGAGGGGGTTATCGTTGGTCGAGCGCTTTATAGTGGGGCCTTCACGCTCAAAGAGGCGATAGCGGTCGGGGCGGCAGATTAGGCTTAACAAGGAGCGATCGGGCGATCTTCGCGCGTGGATCGGTTGAGTTTCCTACTCGATCCTCCACAAATAGAGCGTGTGTTGATGCAGGGCGCCGCCCGGCCTTTTTTCAATTTCAGGCAGTTTTTCGACCCTCGTTGGAGTCCAGCCCTCGATGCCATAATCATGCGCCACGACCCGTGCGCCAGGTTTTAATTGTTGCTGGAGAATGGGGTGCAACTTGGCGTTGAACCAAGGAAGCATATAGAGGGTAATGACGGTTGCCGGTGTGACGTCGACTTTCAGGGCGTCCTCTAAGCGAAATTCTACCAGGTGGCTTACACCCTCCTCTGCGGCCTTCTTACGCGAGAGTTCAACCAGCTCACGATCCATTTCGACGCCCACGCCTCTAGCCCCGTACTTTTTTGCTGCTCTGATCACGATTCTTCCGTCCCCGCTGCCTAAATCATAAACAATGTCTCCCGTTTTGACCTCTGCGAGCTCCAGCATCCGGCCGACTATCTCCACGGGGGTAGGGACGAAAGGGATTTCTTCGACCTCCCAGATCGCCTCCTGGCCACCGGCTAACATGCACGCCAATCCTAGGCTCGCTAGACCTCGAAACGCCTTCATTTTGCAGCTCCTTCTCCAGACCGCGACGGTAGCGGTGCCAGGTGCAGGGCGAATCTTGGATGGCAAGATTAGGTGACAGCGATTGCCAATGTCAACAGTGCCAGGTTGAGGAAGGGTTTTTGGTGAAAAAGGTTGTCATTTTGACGGAAGAGAGTTATACGAAGCCATGCAGATTAATAGCCAAACCGGTCCGCAGGCGCGCGCGCCGCTCGCTGTTCCCTTTTATTACGGCTGGGTTGTCCTAACGCTGAGCTTTTTAACGACGCTAACGGCCGCGGGAATCCGCGCTGCACCGACCGTCCTGATCCATCCCTTCGAGAGAGAGTTCGGCTGGAATCGGGCAACCATTTCCTTGGCGATCAGCATTAACCTTTTGCTCTTCGGTGTGGCCGCGCCGATCAGTGGCTGGCTGCTTGACCGTTTCGGGCCGCGACGGGTCATGATAGGCAGCTTGTTCCTCTTGATCTTCGGGGTGAGCGCGACGACGATCATGCGGGAGTTCTGGCAGCTTGTTCTTCTGTGGGGATTTGTTGTGGGGTTGGGCGCCGGCGGAGTGGGTTCTGTTCTCTCAGCGACAGTTGCGAACCGCTGGTTTGTAGCCCGGCGCGGACTGGTCCTTGGAATTCTTAATAGCGCCAGTTCCACTGGACAGTTGATTTTCCTGCCCATGTTAATGGCTGTCATCGTGCATGCCGGATGGCGCGTTGGCTCACTTATTCCGGTTGCTGTCGCCATCACCCTTATACCCCTGGTTTTCTTTTGGATGTGCGACGATCCAGCCGATCTTGGGCTTGAACCCTACGGCACAGGGGAACATGCGGCTCCTACCGGCCGGCTTGCTTCATTACGCGGCGTCCCGAGCGCGTCCGCGTCGGTGTCCCTTCGCGAAGTTTTTAGCTCATCCACCTTCTGGCTGCTCGCCGGTAGTTTTTTTATTTGCGGTGGAACTGCCAATGGATTGATCGGCACGCACTTGATCCCGCACGAGATTGACATTGGAATTCCACAGGTGACCGCCGCGACTCTGGTCGGAGTGATGGGCGGGTTGAACTTCGTCGGAACGGTTTTTTCCGGTTGGATGACCGATCGCATCGAGCCGCGAAAATGGCTATCCCTTGTCTTCGCGTTGCGCGGCGTTTCGCTTTTTATTCTGCCCTTTGTCACGGACTTTTCGGGTCTTTTCCTCTTCGCCGTTATTTATGGGCTCGACTGGTTTGCTACGGTTCCGCCGACAGTTGCGCTAACTGCCGATACCTTTGGCAAGCAGTCTATTGGCAGAGTCTATGGGTGGATATTTCTTTCTCACCAAATAGGAGCTGCGCTCATGGCTTTGGGCGCTGGGGCGATCCGTGTTTGGCTCGGCGATTATCAAGTTGCTTTTCTGACTGGCGGAGCTATAGCCATGATTGCGGCCGGTCTGGCTTTGAGGATTCGCCCCCAACACCAGGAGGTCCTAGTGAGGCCGGTGACCGAAGAAGCGGCGGGCGCTTGAATGGAAGATCTTTGCTCTTCTCGCGTCATTCATACTCTGTGAAATTAGAGACTCGCCATTGGTCTGCTTCTTTGCGCGCTGCGATGAGCCAGCGCCGTGTAAACTCAGGGGCATCTTCCGCCCGGATCGTACCCTCATAGAGAAAAGAGGCGCGCCGCTCCCCTTCCTTTTTTTCCAGGAGACGGTAATGGACCCCGGGCTTGCGCGTCGTGGCGTCGATGACCTGACCGGAGGTTAAGCGGATCTCGTCGTTGATTTTTTCTAAGGCAATGCCGACGGAGTATTCCTTTGCCTTCTGAAGATTGATGCGCACGTAGTGCTGGTCAACAAACTCTTCCACCACGCCCTGCGCGCTGCGTAGATCCCTCCGGCAGGCTCCGAATAGAACGGCCAGTAAGCATAGAGACAAAGCGATTCGGGCAGAGACCTTTTGCATCGGCTTTTACTGCAAATGTTGGGTCATCCAAGCTAGAGATTCTTCCATCGCGGTTGTCAGCAGACTGGGGTCTGAGAAACGGTGGTCCGCCCCCTTTAAGATGCGGATCTTCTTGGGACCCCGGAGCTGGGCGTAAAACTCCTCCGCTTCCTCTACCGGGACCGTTTCATCCGCATCGCCATGGAGAATGAGCACGGGGCAGGAGATTCTTTTCGCCGCCCCGGGGACATCGAGCCTTTGCAGGTCGTCGAGAAGCGAGACATTGATCCGCCGTCCATGGTAAAGGATGTGCCCCAATCGGCGCCAGTTCTCGACCTCTTCCCGGGTCAGCAGTTTATCGGTGATTTTTTCCGGATGGAACGGAGCCGCTATGGTTACCAGGTTGGCCACCCGCGGCTCCTCAGCGGCAAACAGGAGGGCAACGGTCCCCCCCATGCTGGAACCCAAGATACCGATCTTGCGAGCCGGATACTGGCGTATATGGTTAAAGGCTGCTTTCAAATCCTGAACTTCGCCGCTGTAGGTGATCTCTTCAAATTTTCCGCTCGACTCCCCGGCGCATGCAAAGTCAAAGCGCAGAGCGAGAACGCCTTTTTGCGCCAGCGCGCGGCCCAAGGCGACGAGCTTCTCGCTCTCCTTGTTGGATTCCATGCCATGGCAGAGGATCGCGGCGGCAGAAAATGTGCTCCCGGCCGGATAGTGGAGGACCCCTTTTAGGATTTGGCTCTGGTCATTGGGAAAAGTGACTCGCTCTTCACGTTCCATTTCGGGCTATAAATTTGAGACAGGTTGAGAAACGCATAACACATTCAACGGGTCCTGCACAGGCAAAGATCTGACCCTCGGTCCCCTGTTAGCCCGCGCCCCCTTGCCTGAGGCCCTTATCGCGACAACCTGTCGTATTCTTCTGGCTCAACCTTGGGGACTTTCACCATGGCGCGCTCGAATTTCTTGCGACTGCCCCGCTTGGCCCGTGTTTCTAGATACTCTTCCGTCAGCAGGGCTGAAATCTTCTCCGCCAGCGCCAGAGTGACTAATTGATTGATGGAGACGCTCTCCTTTTCCGCCAATTTTCGAACTTGCTTGTGTAGCGAGTCAGGTAAGCGAAGGCTAATCGTGCTCATGGCATTTCTCCTATTCTTTGCAAGAACTGTTGGGATGTCATTACTCGAATACCAAACTGCTCGACTCCCTGAAAGTCAATCTTGTTATAAGTAACGATAATTTCACAGCTCGCGGATACGGCTAGTTCTAACACCATATCATCCTTTGGGTCTCTCAAAAATGGCCGCCACAGGTAATGGACTTTTCTCCGGTTAGCGACTGAGAAGACATAGTCCAGGATGTCATCTATGTCACGGGCCTTCAAGGGGATTTTGCCAACGAGCCGTTTACTTGTAAAACCCCAGCCCCTTACGGATTTTAGAACTCTTCATCAGTCCGACCAACTGTGCTATCTTTCCGTTTTATTAGGGAGGGGTTGGTGTGGCTTATGTAACGGGTTGCCATAGGATCTGCAAAGGCGATTCCAGCGAAGCGGCGAGTATAGCACCCGATATTATAGCGAAAGGACTCCGTGTGGACTACAGCAGGCATGGGTCCGCCGCTTGGGCCTACTACATCGACATGGTTCCTGCCCGTTGGCGCTCAGACCCGCTCGTCATATTTGAAGTGGAAGCACAACGGGTCGTGAGGGTGCCGATCTGGCTACCCCAAAAGGCTGACTACGCGATCATGAAGATGCCGGGGCAGGCCCTCACTTATGTCCCGATTCACGTCCTCGGATTCTTGAACTTGCATGGCTTTCCAGTTTACAATGACTTTGTTGGGTTTTTCTAAGGCGAGGTAAAACATGCTCAAGAAAGGTTGGTTCGTACAGGATTCGATAGCGAAGACGCTGGAGAACCTGATCGCGGAGTCCGAGCTGGAGCTCTTCACGTCCACCGAGCGTAAAGAATTCGAGCAACGCCTAATTGACGAGGTTCGGATGATTGCTGTCTATCCGGTTGAGACAGAGCCAGCCGTAGAGAAATATATCCGCGAG
>Ga0209002_10004097_pt1 | contig 11519 bp, 9 predicted proteins | sample Rifsed16ft2_FD_184010 | JGI IMG/M metagenome (GOLD analysis project Ga0209002, IMG submission 184010) | Soil microbial communities from Rifle, Colorado, USA - sediment 16ft 2 (version 2) | ecosystem: Environmental > Terrestrial > Deep subsurface > Rock core/Sediment | place: Rifle, Colorado...
CTCGAACGTATCGTACACTGCCGGCGTTGCAACAATCTGAGCGAATCGGATTTGTGTCCACTATGCACGTCGCCGCGGCGGGACAAATCGCTTCTGTGTGTCGTCGAATCGCCATCCGATCTGGTCTCGCTCGACCAGTCGGGCGTTTATAACGGCCTTTACTTCGTGCTCATGGGCAGGTTGTCGCCCCTCGACGGCATCGGTCCGGATGAAATCGGCATACCGCATCTTGAGACGTTGCTTGATGAAGGGACAATTAAAGAAGTCGTGCTGGCCACCAATCTGACCGTCGAAGGTGAAGCCACGGCGCACTTCATCGGCGAGCTGGTGCGCGCCCGTCACATTAAGGCAACGCGCATTGCCTACGGTGTACCCATCGGCGGCGAGCTGGAATTCACCGATCGCAACACGCTCGCCCGGGCGCTGGCCGGTCGGCGCGAGGCGTAATTAACTAATATATCAATATCGCGCTCATGCCATCGGCGCGGTGGTTTTCGTTACGCAAGGAACGCGCATGCCCAACGAGTCGTTGCTCTTCGTCATCTTTCTGATATTCACCGGTGCGGCCGTTGTCGCCACCCTGGCGCTGTTTGCGCGTCAGGCGCTGATCGTGTCCCGCATTGTGTAATAATCAGTAATTGTTCTATCCGACATTTGCTTACGAAATGCCGGCACTTTCTCAAGTTGCGCGCAAGGTACAGCTACACCGGGCAGGTCGGCGTCAGCTTGCGCAACTACGTAATCATATATAGAACGGCGAAAACCGTCATAACCCGGAAAGCGAAGAAAACATGCCCCACAGCATCAGCCTCATAACCACCATTGCCATCGGTTTGGGGTTGGCGATGGTCATGGGCCTGGTGGCGTCGCGATTCAGGATACCGCCCCTGGTCGGTTACCTGGTCGCGGGGATCATTATCGGCCCTGGAACTCCGGGCTTTGTTGCCGATGTCGAACTGACCGCACAGCTCGCGGAAATCGGTGTCATGCTGCTGATGTTTGGTGTCGGGCTGCATTTGTCATTCGAGGATTTGCTGGCGGTCCGGCGCATTGCGGTGCCGGGGGCCATCGTCCAGATCGGCGTTGCCACGGTGTTGGGCATGGGTGTTGCTTTGTCCTGGGGCTGGACTCCCGGCGAGGCGCTCGTTTTCGGTCTGGCGCTTTCCGTGGCCAGTACGGTCGTGCTCCTGCGCGCGCTCGAAGATCGGGGCGTCCTGGAGTCGGTCAATGGTCGGATCGCAGTGGGCTGGCTGGTCGTCGAAGACTTGGCGATGGTACTGGTGCTGGTACTGTTGCCCGTTGTGGCGAGGCCGCTCGGCGGGCTGGACGCCATGGCACAGGCCGGCTCGAGCGATAACGTATGGATGGTTCTCGCGATCACACTTGGCAAGGTCGCTGCTTTCGTTGCCTTGATGCTGGTCGTGGGGCGCCGGCTCCTCGAGCGCGGGCTGACGCTCGCGGTGGCCGAGTCGTGCACGGGCGGTCTCCTCGGCCACCGGCTGACGAACGTCCCCGGCTCGTCCGCCTACTTCGAGCGCGGCGTGCTCGTCTACTCCAACCGGGCCAAGCAGGAGCTGCTCGGCGTGCCCGCGGAGGTCCTGCGCGCGCACGGCGCCGTGAGCGCGCCCTGCGCCGAGGCGATGGCGCGCGGGATCGTCGAGCGCGCGCAGAGCGCGTGCGGCCTCGCGATCACCGGCATCGCCGGGCCGGACGGCGGCACGCCGGCGAAGCCCGTCGGCACGGTCTTCGTCGGCCTGGCGCTCGGCGGCGCGGTGACCTCGCGTCACTTCCGCTTCGCGGGCGACCGGGCCCAGGTGAAGTGGCACTCCACGCAGATGGCTCTTGATATGCTGAGGCGAGCCCTATGAGCCGGACCACCGCCGTCGTCCTCGCCGCCGTGCTGCTCGCCGGGTGCGCGGCCCGGCGCCCCTTCGACCAGGGCCTCGCGTACTTCCGCCAGGGCCAGTACGCCCAGGCGCGCGCCGCCTTCGACGAGGCGCTCCGCGTCGCACCGGACTCGGCCGACGCCTACACCAACCGTGGCATTACCCGCGTGCGCCTGGGCGACCTGGACGGCGCGATCGAGGACTACACGCGGGCGGCCGCGCTGGCGCCGAAGGACCCCGACGTCCCCTACAACCGGGGCATCGCGTGGATCGCCAAGCGCGAGCACGCGCGCGCCGTGGAGGACTTCACGCGGGCCGTCGAGCTCGATCCCAAGCACACCCGCGCGCGCTTCGCCCGCGGCACCGCCCACTCGCTGGCGGGCGACCTCGCCGCCGCGCGGCGCGACTGGACGCAGGCCATCGACGAGGAGGCCGATCCCCGGCGGAAGCAGCTCATGCGGATCCGCGCGGGGCTCGAGCCCGCCCCCGCGCTCCCGGCGCCGCCTGCCGTCGCGGTCCCTGCGCCGCCACCCGCGCCCGCGCCGCCACCGTTGCCCGCGCCGCCGCCCCCTCCGCCGCCGGCCCCGGCCGCAGCGAAGCCGCCCGAGGCGCCGCCCCCGCCGCCGGCCCCGGCGCTGTCGACGGCGCAGGAGCTCGCCTCGCGCGGCCTCAGCAAGGAGCTGGCGGGGGACCGCGCCGGCGCGCTCGCCGACCTCCGTGCGGCGCTCGCGGCCGAGACCGACCCGGAGCGGCGCCAGGGGATCCAGAGCCTCCTGCGCCTGCTGGAGGGCAAATAGCCGAGGTCCGCGCGTTCGTGGCGCTCCTGCTCGACCCGGCCGTGCGCGCCGCGCTCGGCGCGGCGATCGAGGGGCTGCGCCCGGCGGCGCGCGGGGTCGCGTGGGTCGCGCCGGACAACCTCCACCTGACCCTCAAGTTCCTCGGCGGCGTGGACGCGGACCGGCTCGGCGACGTGCTCGCGGCGCTCGCCCCCGCGGCGGCCGGCGTCGCGCCCTTCGACGCCGTCGTCCGCGGGCTCGGGGCGTTCCCGACGGCGCCGCGCCCGCGCGTGATCTGGGCGGCCGTGGTCGAGGGCGCCGAGGCGCTGGCGGCGCTGGCGGCGCGGGTGGACGGGGCCCTCGCGGCCCTCGGGTTCCCGCGCGCGACGCGCCCGTTCGCGCCGCACGTGACGCTCGGCCGCGTGCGCGTGCCGCGGCGCGAGCCCGCCCTCGCGGCGGCGCTCGCGGCCGGGGCGGCCCGCGACTTCGGGCGCGTCCGCCTCGCGCGCGTGTCGCTGATGCGGAGCGAGCTGTCGCCGCGCGGCTCCCGCTACACCGAGCTCGGCAGCGCCCCGCTGGGGGCCGTGTCTGATTCCCCGGACATTGACGGCACCGCGGGCCCCTCCTAGAATGCTCGCAACGGCGAGAGCAAAGGAGACGCGCATGGCGGAGGCGAAGAGCGAGCGGCGGCAGGCCCTGGACCTGGCGATCGCCCAGATCGAGCGGCAGTTCGGGAAGGGCTCGGTCATGCGCCTGGGGGCGGGCGGGCCGCTCGAGGAGATCGCCGTCATCCCCACGGGCGCCCTGTCGCTCGACGTGGCGCTCGGCGTCGGCGGCGTGCCGCGCGGGCGCGTCACCGAGATCTACGGCCCGGAGTCCTCGGGCAAGACCACGCTCGCGCTCCACGTGGTCGCCGAGGCCCAGCGCCTCGGCGGCACCGCCGCCTTCATCGACGCCGAGCACGCCCTCGACCCGATCTACGCGAAGCGGCTCGGCGTCAACATCGACGAGCTGCTGATCTCGCAGCCGGACACGGGCGAGCAGGCCCTCGAGATCACCGAGACGCTCGTGCGCTCCAACGCGGTGGACGTCATCGTCATCGACTCGGTCGCGGCCCTGGTGCCGCGCGCCGAGCTCGACGGCGACATGGGCGACTCGCTGCCCGGCCTGCAGGCGCGGCTCATGTCGCAGGCGCTCCGCAAGCTCACCGCGGCCATCTCGCGCTCGGGCGCGAGCGTGATCTTCATCAACCAGATCCGCGAGAAGATCGGGGTCATGTTCGGCTGCCTGTCCTATACCACGCGGGTGCGCCTCGCCGACGGGCGCAGCGAGAAGATCGGCAAGCTCGTCAATCAGCGGCGGGCGGTCGAGGTGCTCTCGTGGGACCCGGCGACGGGCCGGATCGAGCCCCGGCGCATCGTCGACTGGTTCGACAACGGGCGCGCCGAGCGCTTCCTGCAGTTCGAGGTGGCGGGCGGGCGGTCGGGCCGCCGGCACTTCGCGGCGACGGAGAACCACGTCGTCTTCACCCCGGGGGGGCGGCGCCGTGCGGGAGCGCTCCGGGTCGGCGACGAGGTGCTGGTGTCGGTCCGGGACTACGTCCTGACGGATGACCAGTGGCAAGTCGTGCTCGGCGGCGCCTTCGGCGACGGCTCGCTCCGGCGCGTCGGCACGCACGCGGCCCACTTCCGCGTCGGCCACGGCGAGGCGCAGAAGGACTACCTGCGCTGGAAGCACGAGATGCTGGCGCCTTTCGCCGGCGCGATCAAGCGGACCGGACGCGGCTTCGGCTTCGACACCCTGGCGATGCCCGCGCTCGCGGAGCTTCACGCGGCGTACTACGGCGACGGCGGCGGGCGGCTGGCGACGGCGGCGGCACTCGATCGGCTGGACGCGCGGGGGCTCGCCGTCTGGTACGCCGACGACGGCTCGTTCACGGGCTCCTACGCCCGATGGGGCAAGGGCAAGGCGGTGCTCTACAACACGGCGCTCGCCGCAGACTCGCGCGCGCGCGTCGCCGCGCTGTTCGAGCGGCTCGGGGTCGGACGGCCGCGCGACGACGGCCGCGGGTTCTGGTGCACCGCGGAGCAGACCGAGCGCCTGCACGCGCTGATCGCGCCGTACGTGCATCCCTCGATCGACGGGAAGCTCCACCCGAGCCAGCGCGGCCGCTTCGGCTGGCAGCCGGCGCTCGACGGCGCGGCGCCGGCGGACCGCGAGCGGCTCCGGGCCGTCCCGGCCCGCATCCTCCGGCGCTACGTCAAGCCGGCGACGCGGTCGATGCACCGGTTCGACCTCGAGATCGAGGGCCACCACACCTACCTGGCCGACGGGGTCGTGGTCCACAACTCGCCCGAGACGACGACGGGCGGGCGCGCGCTCAAGTTCTACGCCTCCGTGCGGCTGGACATCCGGCGGCAGGACGCGATCAAGAGCGGCACCGAGTCGCTCGGCGTCCGCACCAAGGTCAAGGTCGTCAAGAACAAGCTGGCGCCCCCGTTCCGCGAGGCGGAGTTCGACGTGATCTACGGCGAGGGAATCTCGAAGTCCGGCACGGTCCTCGACGCCGGCGTCGAGCACGGCCTCATCGAGAAGTCCGGGACCTGGTACACCTACAAGAACGAGCGGATCGGACAGGGACGCGAGAACGCCAAGAAGTGGCTGCAGGAGAATCCCGCGGTCCTCACCGACCTCGAGGCGAAGATCCGCGAGGCACTCGGGCTCCGCCCGGCCGTCCCGGTCAAGTAGGAGCGGGCCATGATGGACTTCGACAAGCTGCTGGTGACCGGCGTCGAGCGAGGCGCCTCCGACGTCCACCTCAAGGGCAACTCGCCGCCGATCCTGCGCATCCACGGCCGGCTGGTGCCCCAGGGCGACCTCGGCGTCCTCGTGCACGAGGACCTCGACGCGGTCGCCCGCCGCTGCTGCAGCGAGCGCATGTACGCGCAGCTCCGGGACGGCAAGGAGATCGACACCGCGTACGCGGTGCCGGGCTTCGGCCGCTTCCGCGTCAACCTCTTCCTGGCCCTCGGTCAGGTGCGCGCGGTGTTCCGCGCGGTCCCGTCCAAGAAGCCGCGGTTCGAGGAGCTCGGCCTGCCGCCCGTGCTCGAGCAGCTCTCGATGGAGCGCCGCGGGATGGTGCTGGTGACGGGCATCACCGGCTCCGGCAAGTCCACGACCCTCGCGGCGATGATCGACTACATCAACCGCACGCGCAACGACCACATCATCACGATCGAGGACCCGATCGAGTTCATGCACGAGGACATCAACTGCGTGGTGAGCCAGCGCGAGATCGGCCACGACTCCCCGAGCTTCGCCACCGCGCTCCGGGCCGCGCTCCGCGAGGACCCGGACGTGATCCTGGTCGGCGAGATGCGCGACCCCGAGACGATGTCCGTCGCGCTCCACGCCGCGGAGACGGGCCACCTGGTCTTCTCCACGCTCCACACGCTCAACGCGACGGAGACGGTCAACCGCATCATCGGCACGTTCCCGCCCCACCAGGAGCAGCAGATCCGCGACCAGCTCGCGGCCGTCATCGTCGGCGTCGTCTCGCAGCGGCTCATCCCGAAGATCGGCGGCGAGGGCCGGATCCCCGCGGTCGAGGTCCTCGTCGGCACCGGCGCGATCCGCGACTGCATCCGCGACGCCAAGCGGACGGCCGAGATCCCGACGTTCATCGGGCAGGGGGCGTCGCAGTACGGCATGCAGACCTTCGACCAGTGCCTGCTCAAGCACTACCGCGACGGCCTCATCTCCTACGAGACGGCGCGCGAGGCGGCGACGAACGCCGACGACTTCGACCTCAAGGTGCGCGGGATCTTCTCGGCCGGCGAGCAGACGTTCGAGCAGAAGGCCGACGAGAAGCCCGTGATGGGCGCCACCGGCAGCTCCTTCTTCCGGCGATCGTAGCGCCCCGCCGCCGGCCCGCCCGCGTCCTCGACGCCCGGGGCGCCCGGCTCGCGGCGGCCGACCTCCTGTCCCGGAGCGCCTGGACGGCCGCCCGCCTGACCGCCCGGCTCGTGCGCCGCGGGGCGCCCCGCGAGGTCGCCGTCGACGTCGTCGCCGACCTCGCGGGCCGCGGCTACGTGGACGACGCCGCGTTCGCGCGTCACTGGGTGGAGACGCGCGCGGCGCGCGGCGTCGGGCCCGCGCGCCTGCGCGCCGAGCTGCGCGCCCGGGGCGTCGGGCCCGCGCTCGTCGACGCGGCGCTGGCCGCCCTCGCGCCCGACGAGGCGCTCGAGCGCGCCCGCGCCGCCGCCCGCCGCCGGCTGCCCGCGCTGCGCCGCGGGCGCCCCGAGCGCGTCGCCGCCCGCCTCTGCGACCACCTGCGGCGGCGCGGCTACGCCGCGTCCGTCGTGGTGCGCGTCGTCCGCGAGCTGCTCGGCCGCGTGCCCGGGGAGTGAGCCGGACGCGGTCTGACGCGGTGTTACAATGACTCTCCCATGACCGGCGACGAGCTCCGCGAGGCGTTCCTGCGCTACTTCGAGCGGCGCGGCCACACGCGTGTGCGCTCCTCGCCGCTCGTGCCGGGCGACGACCCGACGCTGCTCTTCACGAACGCGGGCATGGTGCAGTTCAAGTCGGTGTTCCTCGGCGAGGAGCGGCGCGACTACGCGCGCGCGACCACCTGCCAGAAGTGCGTGCGCGCGGGCGGCAAGCACAACGACCTCGAGAACGTCGGGCGGACCGCGCGCCACCACACGTTCTTCGAGATGCTCGGCAACTTCTCGTTCGGCGACTATTTCAAGGCCGACGCGATCGCCTTCGCCTGGGAGTTCCTCACGCGCGACCTCGGCCTCGACCCCGGGCGGCTCACGGCGACCGTGTTCACCGACGACGACGAGGCGTTCGGCCTCTGGAAGACGGTCGCCGGGCTCGGCGCCGACCGGGTCCTGCGCCTCGGCGCGGAGGACAACTTCTGGGCGATGGGCGACACCGGGCCCTGCGGGCCGTGCTCCGAGGTCCACTTCCACCAGGGCGACCACATCGCCTGCGCGGAGGTCGCCGCCGGGCGGCCGTGCCTCGGCCCCGCGTGCGAGTGCGACCGCTGGCTCGAGGTGTGGAACCTCGTGTTCATGCAGTTCAACCGCGACGCGGGCGGGACGCTCACCCCGCTGCCGCGCCCCTCGATCGACACCGGCATGGGGCTCGAGCGCGTGACGGCGGTCGTGCAGGGCAAGCAGTCGAACTTCGACACGGACCTGCTCGCGCCGCTGCTCGACCGGATCGCGGCGCTCGCGCGCACGCCCTACCGGGCGCGCGAGGAGGACGACGTGTCCATGCGCGTCGTCGCCGACCACGCGCGCGCGGCGACGTTCCTCATCGCCGACGGCGTCGTGCCCTCGAACGAGTGGCGCGGCTACGTGCTCCGCCGGATCATGCGCCGGGCCATGCGCCACGGGCGCCGGCTCGGCCTCACGGAGCCGTTCTTCTGGCGGACGGTGGACTGGGTCACGGAGCTGATGCGGGGCGCGTACCCCGAGCTGGCGCCCGAGCGGCAGCGCGTCCAGGACGCGGTGCGCGCGGAGGAGGAGCGCTTCGCCGAGACGCTCGACGTCGGGACGCAGAAGATCGCCGACTGGCTCGCCGCGCACGCGGGCGCCGGCGAGCGCGTCGTGGACGGCCGCTTCCTGTTCACGCTGTACGACACGTACGGCTTCCCGATGGACCTGGCCGAGGAGGTCTTCCAGGACGCGGGCTGGCGCGTCACGGACGCCACGCGCGCGGCCGCGGAGGCCGAGATGGAGGCCCAGCGCGAGCGCGCCCGGGCGGGCGCGGCATTCGGCGCGGGCGACGACGCCGAGGCCGCGGCCGTCTACACGCGCCTCTCGGCGGAGCTCCCGGCGGTCGAGTTCGTCGGGTACGAGAGCCTGACGGCGCCGGCGCGCATCCTCGCCATCGTGGACGCCGCGGGGGGTGGCGCGCGGCGCCTGCGCGAGGTCGGCGCGGGCGCCGAGGTCGAGCTGATCCTCGACCGCACGCCGGCGTACGCCGAGTCCGGCGGCCAGGTCGGCGACACCGGCACGCTCGCGGGGCGCGCGGGGCGCGGGCAGCTCCTCGACACGTACTACCGCGGCGCGAAGCTCATCGTCCACCGCGTCCGCGTGGCGCAGGGCGGCTTCCACGAGGGGGAGGAGGTCGCGGTGAGCGTCGAGAGCCCGCGCCGGCAGGGGCTCCGGCAGCACCACACGGGCACGCACCTGCTGCACGCCGCGCTCCGCCGGGTGCTCGGCACGCACGTGACGCAGGCCGGCTCGCTCGTGGCGCCCGACCACCTGCGGTTCGACTTCTCCCACGGCAACGCGGTGCGCGACCGGGAGGTCGAGGCGGTCGAGTCGCTGGTCAACGAGCAGGTCCAGGCCGACACGGCGGTCGTGCGCATGGAGATGGATCTCGACGAGGCGCTCCGGATGGGCGCGATGGCGCTGTTCGGCGAGAAGTACGGCGACCGGGTGCGCGTCATCCGGATCGGCGACTTCTCGGTCGAGCTCTGCGGCGGCACCCACCTCGACCGGACGGGCGAGATCGGCCTGCTCAAGGTGAGCGCGGAGGGCGCGGTCGCCTCCGGCGTGCGGCGCATCGAGGCCGTCGCCGGCACCGCGGCGCTCGAGAGCGTCGCCCGCAAGGAGGCCGCGCTCCGCGAGGCGGCGGAGCTCCTCAAGATCGGCCCGCTCGAGGTCCCCAGGCGGCTCCAGCGGCTGCTCGAGGAGCAGCGCGCGCTCGAGAAGCGGCTCGGCGAGCTCGAGGCGGGCCAGGCCCGCGCGCGCGCCGAGAGCCTGGTGGCGCTGGCGCGCCGGATCCACGGGGTGGCCGTCCTGGCGGCGCGGGTGGACGGCCTCGATCCCGACGGGCTCCGCGCGGTCGCCGACACGCTGCGCGAGCGCCTCGGCTCGGGCGTCGTGTGCGTGGGGGGCGTGGCGGACGGCAAGGTGAGCCTGGTCGCCGCGGTGACGAAGGACCTCACCCGGCGCTTCCACGCGGGCAAGCTCGTCCAGGAGGTCGCCCGGGCCGTCGGCGGCGGCGGCGGCGGCCGGCCCGACCTCGCCCAGGCCGGCGGCAAGGACCCCGAGCGGCTGGACGCGGCGCTCGAGCTCGTCTACACGCTCGTCACGCGGGCGGGCGGCCAGGCGTCGGCGTGAAGCGGCGCGCGGCTCGCTCCCCGGCGCCCGCTGAGCCGGCGCGCCCGGCGCCGGGCCGCCCGAGCGTCGAGTCGCACCTCGGCATCCTGCACCGGGTCGCGGAGATCGTCAACCGCACGCTCGACGTCGACGACGTCCTGCGCACCGCGGTCGAGGCGCTGACGCAGGTCACCGGCCACGAGATCGCGAGCCTCCACCTCCTGTCCCAGGACGGCGCCACGCTCCAGCTCCGCGGCGACCGGGGCATGTCCGCCCGCCTGCGCGAGGTCAACCAGGTGCTGCCCGTGGGGCAGGGGCTGATCGGCCGCGTCGCCGCCACCGGCGAGACGCTCCAGCTCGAGAAGACGTACGAGGATCCGCACCTGTTCCCGCCGGCGAAGGCGACGGTCCAGGAGGAGCAGATCCGCGGCTTCATCTGCGTGCCGATCCACTGCCGCGGGCGGATCCTCGGCACGCTCTCGCTCGGCCGGAAGACCCTGGACCGCTTCGACGCGCACGAGGTGGCCCTCGTCGAGGCGGCGGCCGACCAGATCGGGATCGCGCTCGACAACGCGCGCCTGTACTCGGAGACGCGCCGGCAGCTCGACGAGCTCCGGCGCGCCCAGGAGCAGCTCATCCGTGCCGAGAAGCTCTCCGCCGTCGGCGAGCTGGCCTCGGGCGTCGCCCACGAGATCAACAACCCGCTGACGACGATCCTGGGCCAGACCCACCTGCTGCTCGGGCACCCGGAGGTGACGCCGCACGTGCGCGAGCGGCTCGGCATCGTGGCCGACGAGGCCACGCGCGCGGCCCGCATCGTCCAGAACCTGCTGATGTTCGCGCGCCACTACACGCCCGAGCGGCGCCCGTGCTCGCTCGCCGACCAGGCGCGGCGGGTCCTCGAGCTCAAGGGTTACCAGCTCCAGCAGGACGGGATCCGCGTCGTGACGGACTTCGCCCGCTGCCCGGCCGTCCTGGCCGACGACAACCAGCTCCAGCAGGTCTTGCTGAACCTCGTCCAGAACGCCCACCAGGCGATGGCCGGCCAGGAGCGCGAGCGCGTGCTGAGCGTGCGCGTCTGGTCGGCCGACGGCTCGGGGCACGTCGAGGTCCGCGACACGGGCCCGGGGATCCCCGCGGACGTCCTGCCGAAGGTCTTCGACCCGTTCTTCACGACCAAGCCGCCCGGCGAGGGCAGCGGCCTCGGGCTCTCGGTCTCCTACGGCCTCATCACCGAGCTCGGCGGCCGGCTCCGGGCGGGCAACCACCCGGAGGGCGGCGCGGTGTTCGTCATCGAGCTGCCGCTGGCGGAGGGCGCCGCCTGACGCGGGCCGGGGCGCTCCTGCTGCTGGCCCTCGCGGCGGGCGGCTGCGTGGGCGTGGGCGGCCCCGTGCCGGGCGCGCCGGCCCACCACCGCGCGCGCGGCTTCGCCAACACGGGCGCCGCGGCCGCGCCGGCCGGCGCCTGGGTCCGGCTCAGGTTCTTCGTCGGGCGCATGCTCGCGACGACCTTCGCGCCGCGCAGGGCGGACCTGCCACGCGTGGCGAGCGACCTCGCGGCCCTGCGCGGCAACCCCGGCGCCGACACGGTGACGTGGGTCGGGCACTCGACGCTCCTGATCCAGCTCGACGGCGTCAACGTGCTGACCGATCCCCACTGGAGCGAGCGGGCGAGCCCCGTCTCGGTCGGCGGGCCCGGGCGGGTGATGCCACCCGGGCTCGCGTTCGAGGACC
>Ga0209002_10004100_pt1 | contig 11506 bp, 7 predicted proteins | sample Rifsed16ft2_FD_184010 | JGI IMG/M metagenome (GOLD analysis project Ga0209002, IMG submission 184010) | Soil microbial communities from Rifle, Colorado, USA - sediment 16ft 2 (version 2) | ecosystem: Environmental > Terrestrial > Deep subsurface > Rock core/Sediment | place: Rifle, Colorado...
CGGGCCGGGGTCCCGCCGATCTTCGTCCGGGCGATCTACGATCGGATCTACCTGTCGCCGCCGATGCTCGAGCGGCACGCGCGGACCGGGCTCGGGATCGACCACTGCCGCGAGGGAACGTGGGGCGCCGAGTTCTTCCGCGTGCAGCCGCTCGAGGGTGAGCTCGTCTTCACGAAGCACCGCTACAGCGCGTTCAAGGACACGGAGCTGAACGCCTACCTGCGGGCGCAGCGGGTCGAGAACCTGATCCTCGCGGGCATCACGTCGAACGTCTGCGTGGAGTCGACGGCCCGCGACGCGTACATGTTCGACTACCACGTCGTGTTCCTGAGCGACGCCTCCGCGACCTACCAGGCTGAGGCCCACGAGGCGACGCTCGCGAACATCCGTCGCGCGTTCGGCATCGTCGCGAGCACCGGCGAGGTCGCCGACGCGTGGCGATCCACGGGCGCACTGCCGGCGGCGCCCGGTCCCGCTCGAGCGGTCGGATGATCGGACAGCGACGGGCCGTGCTCGCGGCCGTGCGTCAGGCGAGCGGCGGGAGCCACACGTCGACGACCGCCGGGCATCCCTCGCTCTCGACGGCCGCCCGCGCCTCGCGCAGGGTGGGGACGAGGTCGGCGCGCTCGTCCACGCGCGCGCCGAAGCCGCCCGCGGCCCGCGCCTGCGCGGCGAAGTCCGGCGGCGGGTCGAACGTCCCGCCCGAGTAGTCGTTCGCGCGGACGGCCGAGCCGTTCGGGTAGTCCTCCCGAAGACGGGTCGTGCCCGTGCGGTAGCCGCGGTTGTTCGCGACGACGGTCAGGATCGGGACGTCGTACCGTCCCTGCGCCCACAGCAGGATGCTCGGCGATCCGAACTGGTATGCCCCGTCGCCGACGAGGGAGGCAACGAACCGGCCGCGGTCGGCGAACCGCACTCCCATCCCGGCGGCGACCGACCATCCAAGGCTCGAGCCGCCGGACTCGAAAAGCGTGTCGGGCAGGGTCCGGGGGATGCGCCAGGTGTCGGTCATCTCCCACGTGAGGACGTCGTCGGGCTCGAGCGCCTGCGCCATCGCGCTGCCGAGCGCGTCCTCGTCGATCGGGCCGGTGCTGGGCGCGGCCGAGTCCCGCTCGGCGATCCGTCGTCCGGCGAGCGCCTCGAACGACGCCCAGCGCTCCCGGATCCGCTCAGCGTGCGACCCCGTCCGCAGCGAGCGCATCCGCTCGACCAGCGCCGTGAGGAAGTCCGTGGGGTCCGCCGTGATCCGGACGTCGCTCGGGAACTCGTAGAGCGGGACCGTGATCGCCGCCGGGTCGTTCCCCACGGTGGCGATCCACGCGTCGGGCGAGGGACGTTCGCGCGCGGGGATCCATGGCACGAGGTGCTCGAGGACGACGATCGCATCGACGCGCGAGAGCGGCACGATCCCGTCGTCGCGCGGCGTCTGCGCCGACGTGAACGTGCCGCCGGCCCACGAGCTCGGATGGTCGTCGGAAAGGTTCATCCGATGCCGCGTCGCGCGGACCGCGATCGCGAAGTCTCGCGCGAGCTCGTCGAGCGCGTCGATCGCTCGGGGATCGCGACCGACGCGGTCGGTGATGACGAGCGGGTGGTCGGCGTCGAGCAAGCGGCGCGCGATCTCGTCCACCGCGTCGTCGGGCCCGGCCCCGACCCGCGGGACGCCGAGTCGGTCGACCGTGGTCATGCCAGCGTCGCCGCCGAGGGGGACGTGACCGACCTCCTTCGGCAGGATCAGGTACGCCGGGCCCTGCGGCGGCGTCGTCGCCACCTGGAGGGCCCTCGCGGTCACCAGTGCGGGATCGTCGTACGTCGACAGCTTGTAGTCCCACTTCATGAACTGCCGCGCGATCTCGCCCTGGTCCCACCGCTGCTGCTTCCAGAACACGGGGATCGTCCGGCGCTCGACGGTCGTACCCGGGTAGCCGGTGATCACGAGGACGGGGTACTGCCCGACCATCGCGTTGTGCAGGGCGCCCCCCATGTGGAGGAGCCCGACGTCCACGTGCGCCGCGACCGCGGCCGGAGCGCGCCGGATCATCGCCTCGCCCATCGCGATCGAGATCGCGACGTGCTCGTGGACCATCTGCATGATCCGCGGCGAGGGTAGTCCATGCTCCTTTGCCCGGGCGGCCGCCTCCTGGAACGACACGAGGTCGTTGCCGCTCACGAACCAGAGGTGCTCGATCCCGGCGAGCTTCGCGACCGCGAGGATGGCCTGGGCCGGCTCGGCGCCGGCGAGGTCGACGCTCCCTGTCGAGCCCTCCGACGCGCTCACCTTGGTCTCGACGTCCGTCGGGGCCTCTCGCGCTCGGTCATAGGTACGACCATATATGCTCGGCTCGGCGCCCGCGCGGTGCGGGACGGGACGAGAGGCACGCCCTGGCGACCTACCTCCAGCATCTGGGGTTCGCGATCACGGCCGACCCCGACGACGCGGTCCACCGCGACGCCGCGGTCGTGATCGACGAGGATCGGATCGTCGACGTGGGGCCGACCCCGGAGGTCCTCGAACGTCGCCCGCCGACGCCCGCCGACGAGATCGTCGAGGGCTCGGATCTCGGCATCTGCCCCGGGTTCGTCGATACCCACGTGCACCTGTCGGAGACGCTCTCGAGGGCGAGCTTCCCCGACTTCCTCGACACGCGCGCCTGGGTCTTCCAGTGGGTCATGCCGTACTACGGCGAGCTCACGGCCGAGGACGAGCGCGTGGCCGTCCTCGTCGCGGCGACCGAGATGCTGCGCTCTGGGACGACGTGCTTCCTCGATATGGGGGCCTTGAACGACCCGCGCGACACCGTGCCGGTCCTCGCGGAGGTCGGGATCCGCGGCGTCACCGGGCGCCACGCGGCAGACGTGAGGCCGGACCCTTGGCCCGAGGGCTGGTCGCCGCGGATGGTCGATCACCACTTCTTCCCGAGCGCGGCCGCGGCGCTCGCGGAGCTCGAGGCGTGCGTCCGGGAGCTCGACGGCGCCGCCGACGGGCGGATCCGATGCTGGGTCAACATCCAGGGGAAGGAACCGTGCAGCGCCGAGCTCCACGTCGGCGCGCGGGAGCTCTCCGAGCGGCTCGGCGTCGGGACGACCTATCACATCGCGTCGACGACGAAGGAGGCCGACCTGATCGAGCGCAAGTACGGCGCGCGACCGGTGGCGCGGATGGAGAGCCTCGGCGCGCTCGGGCCGAACCTCGTGCTCGCGCACGCGGTCGCCCTGAACGACGAGGAGGTCTCGATCCTCGCCCGGCGTGGGGTGAGTGTGGCGTTCTGTCCGGGCACGTCGCTGAAGCTCGGGAAGGGGGCGACGGCGATCGGTCGCTACCCGGAGCTGCTCGACGCAGGCGTCACGGTCGGCCTGGGGACCGACGGCGTCTCGGCCTCGGGCAACCTGAACATGATGCGCCAGCTGCACCTCGCCGCGGGTCTGTTCAAGGACGCGCGCATGGACGCCACGCTCGTAGGCGCGCGCCGCGCGCTGCGCATGGCAACGATCGACGGCGCGCGAGCGCTCGGGATGGACCATGAGATCGGCTCGCTCGAGCCGGGCAAGAAGGCCGACCTCGTCGTGTTCGACCTGTCGCACCACGAGTGGATCCCGTACCAAGACCCCGTCCAGGCGCTCGTGTGGTCGGCCACGCCGGCGAGCATCCGCGAGACGTGGGTGGACGGACGGCGCGTCTACGCGGAGGGGACGGTGACCACGGTCGGGGACGAGGCGGCGCTGCGGGCCGAGGCGACTCAGCGTGCGAGGGCGCTCCTGCGCCGTGCCGGGTTGCGCGACGCGGACGTCCCGATCACCACGACGGCCTACGAGTGAGCGGGCGGCCCTCAGCCCGCCGGTGCGCGTTGCATCCCGAGGTCGACCTTCAGGACGTCCGACAGGAGCGCGTTCGTAGCCTCGATGTGATCGCGCATCGCACGGTACGAGGTCTCCGGGTCGCGGTCGGCGATCGCGTCGACGATCCGGTGGTGCTGCACCTCGGAGTGATCCTGCTCGCCGCGCAAGCCCCGCGCCGAAGATAGGTACGCGAGGAGCTCGTGCAGCCGCATCTGCTCCTCGAGCACGAGGTCGAGCAGCCGAGCGGAGCGGGCCGTGTGGGCGATAGCGATGTGCAGCGTAGAGTCGGCCTGGCGCAGCTCGGCCGCCGGGACGCGTTCGGCGCGTTCGGCGAGCCACCGGAGGTTCTCGATCGCTTCGTCGGTGGCGCGGAGAGCCGCGAGCTCGGCGGCCTTCGGCTCGACCGCCGCGCGCATGTCGAACAGCTCGGGGATCAGCGGCCCCATCTCCCGGGCGATCCGCTGGATGTCCGTCCTCGTCGGCTGGCGGATCCGGCGCTGCACGATGAACGTCCCGCCGGACCGGCCCCGGCTGGTCTTCAGGTACCCCTGCTGCTGGAGCGCGCGGATCCCCTCGCGGAGCGTCGTCCGGCTCACGCCGAGCCGTTCGACGAGCTCGCGCTCCGGCGGCAGGCGGGCGCCTGACTTCAGGGCGCCGAGCTTGATCGCCTGCGCGAGCCGCTGGACGGCCACCTCATAGGCGCTGTGCCAATGCGCTTGCCGGAAGAAGACGTCTTCCAGAAGGGCTTCGACGTGCGGCGGGAGGAGCTCGCTATCTCGATCGTTCATCGCCGGATCCCAGCGCGATTGATGGGCCAGCATACCCCGGGCATCATCGCGCTCCGTGCAGGCCTGGGCGATTCACAGGCCCGCCTGCGGCGAGATCCCGTACGCCGCGATCGCTCGATCGACGGCCGCCCGGGGCAGCGTTCCGGCGCGCTCCAGGGCAGCGAGCGCGGCGACCGCGATGTGCTCCGCGTCCACCTCGAACCGCCGCCGCAGGGCCTCCCGCGTGTCCGAGCGGCCGAACCCGTCCGTCCCGAGCGACGTGAAGCTCGCCGGCACCCATCGTGCGATCAGGTCGGGGACCGCCTTCATCGAGTCGCTCGCGGCGATCACCGGGCCCTGCGCCTCGGCGAGCCGTCGGGTCACGTACGGCTCCGGCCCGGCCCCGGTCAGGCGGACGGCGCGTTCGCACGCGAGCGCGTCCCTCCGCAGCTCGTGGTACGAGGGAGCGCTCCAGACGTCGGCCGCGACGCCGTGGTCCGCGAGCAGGACCTGCGCGCGGAGCACCTCGCGCATGATCGGGCCGGAGCCGAGGAGCTGCACGCGGTGGCCGTCGCTGGACGCGCCGCGGAAGCGGTAGAGGCCGCGGACGATCTCGTCCTCGACGCCCTCCGGCATCGCTGGCATCGGCGACGGCTCGTTCGACAGCGTGAGGTAGAAGAAGACGTCCTCGCCGCCCTCGACCATCCGCTGGAGCCCCTCGCGAACGATGACGGCGATCTCGAACGCGAACGCGGGATCGAACCAGACGCACGCCGGATTCGTCTCCGCGAGCAGCAACGAGTGGCCGTCCTGGTGCTGCAGGCCCTCGCCGTTCAGCGTCGTGCGTCCGTGCGTCGCGCCGAGCAGGAAGCCGCGAACGCACCCGTCGCCGCACTGCCAGATCAGGTCGCCGATCCGCTGGAACCCGAAGATCGAGTAGAAGAAGTAGAAGGGGATCATGTGCTCGCCGTGTGTCGCGTAGGTCGTCCCAGCAGCTGCGAACGAGCTGATCGATCCCGTCTCGGTGATCCCCTCCTCGAGGATCCGTCCGCGGGGATCCTCGCGGTACCAGAGCACGTGATCCGCGTCGACCGGTCGGTAGCGCTGCCCGAGGCTCGAGTAGATCCCGTACCGGCTGAACAGCGATTCCATGCCGAACGTGCGTGCCTCGTCCGGGACGATCGGCACGACGCGCTCGCCGAACCCGTCGGCATCCATGAGCCGTCGGAGGAGCCGAACCATCGCCGTCGTCGTCGCGACGGGCTGGTCGGTCCCCACGAGGAACTCCTCGAACGCGGATCGGGCCGGGACCGCGAGCGGCTTCGCGGCCGCCCGCCGATCCGGGACGAACCCGCCGAGCGCCCGGCGTCGCTCGAGTGCGTACGCGACCTCGGGGCTGTCCGGCGCGGGGCGGTAGAAGGGAGGGATGCCGTCCTCGAGCTGCTCGTCGGTGATGGGGACCCGGAGCCGGTCCCGCAGCTCGAGGAGCCCCTCGGGCGTGAACCGCTTGACCTGGTGGGTGCTGTTGCGGCCCTCGATCGCGTCACCGAGGCCCCACCCCTTGCTCGTCTGCGCGAGGACCACGGTCGGCCGGTCCTTCTCCGCGATCGCGGCCGCGTACGCCGCGTACACCTTGCGGGGGTCGTGACCCCCGCGCCCGAGCGCATCCAGGCGGCCGGGGTCGGCCGCGGCGAGCGCCTCGAGGCGCGGGATGCCGGCGAACAGCTCGTCGCGCAGGTAGGCGGCGCCCTCGGTCGTGTGGCGCTGGAGGTCGCCGTCGAGGACCGTGTTCAGGCGATCGACGAGCGCACCGTCGGCATCGCCGTCGAGCAGATCATCCCAGTGCCGGTCCCAGAGCACCTTGACGACGCGCCATCCGGCGCCCAGGAAGAGTGCCTCGAGCTCCGGAACGATCTTGCCGTTGCCGCGGACGGGGCCGTCGAGGCGCTGGAGGTTGCAGTTCACCACGAAGACGAGGTTGTCGAGCCCCTCCCGAGCAGCGAGCGTGAGCCCGCCGATCGCCTCGGGCTCGTCCATCTCGCCGTCGCCGATGAACGCCCACACGCGGCGATCCGACGGTTCCACGATCCGGCGCGCCTCGAGGTACCGGTTGAAGCGCGCCCGACCGATCGCGTTCACGGGACCGAGTCCCATCGAGGCCGTGGGGAACTCCCAGAACTCGGGCATCAGCCGCGGGTGGATGTACGAGGGGATGCCGGCGCCTCCCGCCTCACGCCGGTAGCCCTCGAGCTGCCGGATGTCGAGGCGGCCCTCGAGGTACGCGCGGGCGTAGATGCCGGGCGCGGCGGCCGACTGGAAGTACACGTGGTCGCCGCCGCTCGGGCTCTCGCGGCCGCGAAGGACGTGGTTGAACGCGACCTCGTACAAGACCGCGGTGGACGCGTAGGTCGACAGGTGCCCGCCGAGCCCCGCGCCTCCCGCGTTCGCGCGGACGACGAGCGCGGAGGCGTTCCACCGGTTGAGGTCGAGGATGCGTCGCTCGAGCGCCTCGTCGCCGGGGTAGGTGGGTTCCTCGGATGCGGGGATCGAGTTCACATAACCCGAGACGAGCAGCCCGCGCCCGAAGCCATCGTCGCGAACCTCGGTCAGCAGGGCGCTGACGAGGGCCGCGGCCTGGTCGGGGGACCGGCGACGGACGTCCCGGAGCGCCTCGAGCCACTCGGCGACCTCCTCGGGATCGTCGCCGTGCGGGGGAACGGGGGCCGCGAGCCGCAGCCGACGGTCGTCGCCCGGCCCCGACGCGCTATTCATCCATGGGTCGGACCATAGGTCCTTCATCGTACCCCGGCCGGCACGCGGCCGGGAAAGACCGTCTCCCGCTCAGAGGTCGGCGCGCGGGCCGGCCCCTTCGCCGGGGGGCTGGATCGGCGCGAACGGGACGCCCCTTCCGCCCTCGGGGCCGACCTCCAGTCGACCCTCGACCTCGAGGACCCCCGGGATGTGGCGGATCACGTCAAGCAGGACGTCGCGCTGGGCGCTGAAGTCGAGGCTGCCGCGGAGGACGACGCGTCCCTCGTGGACCTCGACGTCGATCGGCCGCAGATCGGTGACGAGGACCTTCGAGGCGACGGAGCGCACCTGCTCGGCGATCTGCTCGTCCGTCCGGATGAACGCGCTCAGCAGGTCGCCACGGCTGACGATGCCTACGAGGCGCCCCTCCTCGTCGACGACCGGCAGGCGCTTCACCCCGGCATCGCGGAGCGTGCGGATCGCTTCCCAGATCGACTGGTCGGGGCGCACGGTGACGACCGGCGTCGTCATGATCGCCTGGGCGTCGTGGCCGCGCCCCCGTGCGTCCTCGGTCCGGCCAGGATGGAGGAACCAGTCGAGCGCCCGCGTGCGTCGCCTGTCGTGAGAGCCCTCGCGCAGGAGATCGGCCTCGGACACGATCCCGACGAGCCGCCCGTCGTCGTCCACCACGGGGATCCCGCTCACGTGGTGCTCCGCCATCTTCCCGACGAGCTCCTGGAACCCGGTCCCCGGCGTCACCGTCACGACCGAACCCGTCATCACCTGCGCGATCTCGATCCGCTGTCCGTCGTCGTCCATCCTGTGCCTCCTCGGTACCTCCCCCGTTAGTCCGTCACGCCCGTGGCGCTCGAGGAGATCGACCGGGGGTCGCGGAGGGCCCAGCGCCCGGCGTCGACGGTCGCGAGGAAGTCGCCGACGAGCCGGTTGAACAGCTCGGGCTCCTCGAGGTTCGAGGCGTGGCCCGTCCGGGGGATGACGGCGAGCCCCGCCGACGGCATCGTCCGCTTCAGCATCAGGTTCGCGTCGAGGCACCCCTCGTCCTCGTCGCCGACGAGCAACAGCAACGGCACCTCGACGCGCGCGAGCTCCTCGCGGAGGTCGTAGAGCGATGGACGTTCGCGCTGCACGCCCCGCATCGTGTTCGCAGCGCCCACGCTCGAGTGCTCGGCGAGCTGGCCGGCGAACTCCTCCCATCCGCGCTCGTCCTTGTTCTGGAACTGCACACGCGCCGGTCCCTCGGCGTAGCGCGGCGCGAACGAGGCGGCGCCCTCGGCGTCGAACGCAGAGGCGATCGCCTCTGCCTCCCGCCGGAACGATCCCTGGACGGCCGGATGGGCGCCGTATCCGACGCCCGCGACCACGGCGGAACGCGCCCGGCCCGGGTACCGCAGCGCCAGGTACAGCGACGTGAAGCCGCCCATCGACAGGCCGACCACGTGCGCGCGATCGATCCCGAGGTGGTCGAGCACGGCGATCGCGTCGCTGACCGCGAGGTCCTGCGAGTAGGAGGCGACGTCTTCCGGGACGTCGGAGGGTGGGTAACCGCGAGCGGCGTACGTGACGCACCGGTAGCGGCGGCTCAACGCTCGGACCTGCGGCTCCCAGCTCCGGTGGTCGCCGGCGAACTCGTGGATGAACAGGACGGGGATGCCCTGGCCAGCGTCCTCGACGTGGATGTTGAGGCCGTCGTGCGTCGTGGCGGATGCCACCGTCGCGCTCCTCCCACTTAATGGTTCCAACGTCATACGAAAGGATAGTCGACGGTGCGCCTGCCCAAGGACCCCCCGACCGAGGCGCGCCTGTTAGCCCTTGCGCGAGAGCGTTCGTGGCGTCTGCGGGCGGCGGATCAACGGGTCCGGCGGCTCCAGCAGGAGGTCCAGGCAGGACCTCTGCGAACGAACACCTCTCGTAGCCCGACATCCCCCGACAAGTTCCGCGAATCGGCCGGTCTGGTGATTCACGGCGCGTGGTCGTTCCGACTAGTGTTCGCGAACGCGGTTCGCCGCGACTCCCCGAGGTTCCTCTCCCTTCCTTCCCCACGCATCGGCGGTGCTTCCCCTCGAAAGCGGAGCAGGGCATGGAGGAGGTCGCTCGGATAGTGCTGGCGCTCGAGACCCAGGACGTCGCCGAGGAGGTCATGCACTTCCTCGATCGCACGGGGCGGGCCCGCGTCGTGGGGACCGCGATCGACGGATCGCAGCTCGCGGACGCCGTCCGCCAGCTCGAGCCCGACGCGGTCGTCGCGACGCCGTCGATGGTCGGTTCGCGCGAGTCGCTGAACGGCAGCGCGCTCCTCGCGGTCGACACCTCGCAGTCGGTCGGGACGCTCCGACGGGCGATCCGGGCCGGCGCTAGCGGCTTCTACCTCTGGCCTGCCGAGCGCGACCAGCTTGCGGACGCCGCGGCGCGCGTGCGCCCGACGCTCGAGCACGCGCAGGTCGAACGCGCGCCGGTCCTCGCGGTCTACGGGCCGCGGGGAGGTGCCGGGACAACGTTCGTGGCGACGCATCTGGCTGCGTCGTACGCGCGGAGCAAGCGACGGTGCGTGCTGGTCGACCTCGACGTGGTGTTCGCGGACGCGTCGGCGGCGGTCGGCGTTCCCATCGACGAGCCGGTCCGGACGATCGCCGAGCTCGTGGCTCTGCAGGACGAGGTGGCTCCGCAGCACGTCGAGGAGATCGTGTGGCGGCACCCGCTGGGGTTCGGCGTGCTGCTCGCGCCGGGCGACGGGTTGGCTCGCCTTGGTGCCGAGGACTACCGGCGTGCCATCGCGGCGACCCGGCGGACGTGTGACGTCGTCGTGCTCCACGTGCCGCGGGCGCTCGACGGGGTCGCTCGCGCGGGGCTCGAGGCTGCCGACCGCGTCTTGATCGTGCTCGGCTTGGACGTGCTCTCGTTCCGTGACGCGAAGCGTGCGATCGAGGCCGCGGGGCTCGAGGATCGATGTGCGTTCGTGGTGAACCGTGCGTCGCGCTCGGAGATCTCGCCGAAGGACGTCGAGCGCGTGTTCGGACACGCGCCCCTGGCGGTGATCCCCTCGGACCGCGCGGTGCGCTCGGCGCAGGACCGCGGCCGGTTGCTCCCCGCGCGGGGCCGCGTGGCCCGCGCTGTCGACCGGATCGCGCGCACGGCGATCGAGGTGCCCGCGTGAGCCGGACGGACGCGCTCGCCGAGGTGCGCCGGGGGCTGCACGAGCGGCTCCTCGGGCGGGTCGACGCCCGCACGCTCGAGGGCGTCCCGCGCGCCGAACGCCGGCTGCGCGTGCGCGAGGAGGCGCTCGCGGTTCTCCGCGAACAGGGCCACATCCTGCCGCAGGGCGCGCTCGCCAGGGTCGTGAATGAGGTTTCGGATGCGGTCGTCGGGCTAGGACCGATCGAGTTCCTGCTGAAGGACCCCGAGGTCACCGAGGTGATGGTGAACGGGCCCGACGACGTCTACGTGGAGCGGAAGGGGCGGATCGAGAAGGTGGGTGACCGGCTGTTTGAGGGGGAGGAGTCGGTCTTCCACGTGATCGAGCGGATCGTCGCACCACTGGGTCTCCGGGTCGACGCAACGTCACCATGGGTGGACGCGCGACTGCCGGACGGCTCTCGGGTGCACGCGATCGTGCCGCCCCTTTCGCTCTGCGGTCCCGTGCTGAACGTCCGGACGTTCGCCTCGGTGCCGCTGAACGCGAGGAGGCTCCTGTCGGGAGGCACGCTTGGCCCGCGGATGCTCACGTTCCTCGCTGCGTGCGTGCGCGGTCGGGCGAACATCGTGATCTCGGGCGGGACGAGCTCGGGCAAGACGACGCTGCTCGGCGTGCTGTCGGGGTTCGTGCCCGACGGGGAGCGGCTCATCACGATCGAGGACGCCGCCGAGCTCCGCCTGGCCAAGCCCCACGTTATCGGCCTCGAGGCGCGCCCGGCCAACGTCGAGGGACGCGGCGAGGTAACGGTACGCGACCTCGTCCGCAACGCTCTCCGCATGCGGCCAGACCGGATCATCGTCGGCGAGGTCCGAGGCGGCGAGGCTCTCGACATGCTCCAGGCGATGAACACCGGCCACGACGGATCCCTCTCGACGGCGCACGCGAACTCGGCTCGGCACGCCCTGTGGCGCCTGGAGACCATGGCGCTCATGTCGGACGT
>Ga0209002_10004101_pt1 | contig 11505 bp, 9 predicted proteins | sample Rifsed16ft2_FD_184010 | JGI IMG/M metagenome (GOLD analysis project Ga0209002, IMG submission 184010) | Soil microbial communities from Rifle, Colorado, USA - sediment 16ft 2 (version 2) | ecosystem: Environmental > Terrestrial > Deep subsurface > Rock core/Sediment | place: Rifle, Colorado...
GGTGTCCGCACTGCTGGGCCGTATGCCGTCGGCAGTGGGTTACCAACCGACGCTGGCAACAGAAATGGGCGAATTGCAGGAACGCATCACTACCACCCGCACCGGATCGATCACGTCGATGCAGGCGGTTTATGTACCTGCTGACGACTATTCCGACCCGGCTCCAGTGGCGACCTTTACCCATCTGGACGCAACCATCGCGCTGGAACGCTCGATCGCGGAAAAAGCCATTTTCCCGGCGGTCGATCCTCTGGCGTCCACATCCCGGATTCTCGATCCGCGTATCGTCGGTGATGACCACTACAACACCGCCCGCGAGGTTCAGCGGGTGCTGCAGCGTTACAAAGATTTGCAGGACATCATCGCCATCCTGGGCATTGACGAATTGAGCGAGGATGACAAGCTCATCGTTTCGCGCGCGCGCAAGATAGAGAGGTTCTTCTCACAGCCCATGTCCGTGGCAGAGCAGTTCACTGGCCGGCCAGGGCGGTATGTACCGCTGCGCGAGACGGTGGCGGGCTTCCGTGAAATTCTGGATGGCAAGTGTGACGATCTGCCGGAACAGGCTTTCTATATGACCGGCACGATCGATGAAGTTCGGAAAAATGCCGCCGAATTGGCTGCTGCCTAAGGAGGCTTGATGCCCATCTTTTGTGAAATTGTTTCTCAAGACCGAATCGTCTTTCAAGGCGACGTGGACATCGTGGTCGTCCCCGGCAGTGAAGGCGTGATGGGCATTCTCCCCAACCATTCACCATTGCTCTCGACACTGCAGTACGGTATCATCACTGTACGCAGTCACAACCAGGAGGAGTTTTTCACGGTTGCCGGCGGGGTGGTCGAGGTGACGGGCAGCCGGGTGACAATTTTGGCCAATGCTGCCGAGAATGTGGAAGAAATCAACATTCAACGTGCGGAAGCGGCCCGGCAACGGGCAGAAGGCATGTTGAAAGAGGCTGTGGCAGGCAAGGAAGAAGATCAGGCGGCACTGCAGATGGCCTTGAAACGATCAAATTTGCGTATAGCCGCAGTTCAGCGTTTCCGACAGCGCAGAACGCGATAAAATTATTATTGCAAGTCTTTCCGGCGCGCCCGGGAGTTTGAGTTTTCAGGAAGGAAATTATTAATTTATGCCTGGGTTGACGAGAGAATTAGGCATTGATCTCGGCACGATGAATACCGTCATTACTGAGGGGCATCAGATTCTGCTGCAGGAACCGACAGTGGTAGCTTTGATCGTGCAAGAGCAGAAGATGGTTGAGTGGGGGCAATCGGCACGCGACATGTTGGGACGGGTGAGCGACAGCATTGAGGTTGTGCGCCCGCTGCGGCACGGCGTAATTGCCGAATTTGAAATCACCGAAAATTTGCTGCAATATTTAATCAAAAAAACCTGCGGACCGATGCTGATCTTCCGCCCGCGCATTATCATCACCGTGCCATATGGCATCACCAGTGTCGAGACGCGCGCCGTGCATGAAGCTGGTTTAGGCTCCGGCAGCCGGGACGTTCTGCTGATCAAACAACCCCTGGCAGCAGCACTGGGCATTGACCTGCCGATCAACACACCAACCGGGAATATGATCATATCGCTGGGCGGTGGCACGCACCAGGCAGCTGTGTTGGCGATGAATGATATCGTCACCGCGGAGACCTCTCGGTCGGGCGGAATCGCGATGGACGAGGCGATAATTTCGTATGTCCGCAGGAAGTACGGCATTATGATCGGCCAACCGACGGCTGAATTGCTCAAAACACGCATTGGAGCAGCCATTTCGCAGGACAACCAGTTATCGCTGGAAGTACAGGGGCAGGATCAGGTGTCAGCGCTGCCGCGGCCAATTACATTGACCACCGATGACATCGTCGAAGCGCTGCAAGATCCGCTGGCTGAGGTGGTCGGGTTGGTGCGCCACGTATTGGAAAAGACGCCGCCGGAATTGATCTCGGATATTATCGACCGCGGCGCGGCACTATGCGGCGGCGGAGCGCTGCTGCGCGGCATCGATAAATTCCTGACCAAGTCATTGGGAATCCCGGTATATCTGGTTGATAACCCGGCTACCTGTACCGCCGAAGGCGCCAGCCGGGCGCTGGGAATGCGCGATATTTTACGCCGAAGTTTGATGCGGTTCTAGGTGGACAGCCTGGGAAGAACAGTATACAAGATTTAAAACACAAAAGTCGCGATAACCACGAAGAAGAACAAGAAAATGAAGAAAGAAGAGCAGACCAAATGGTTTGCTCTTCTTTTGTAGAAGGTTGGTTTTTTCGCAAAAACGATTAATCCTTACCCCAGGTAATATGTCATGTGCTGCAGTTTGGTGACCGGGTCGATGTATTCAACGTGAATATCCGACGGAACGTTCAACTGCATGGGGGCGTAGTTCAGGATGGCGCGAATGCCGCTCTTGATCAATTTATCGGCGGTTTCCTGTGCGGCAGACGCGGGAACGGTCAGCATGGCGATTTTGGCTTTGGAAGTGGATACCCTTTTTTCAAGCTCTTCCATGGAATAAATTGGCAGCCCGCCGATTTTCTTTCCTACTTTTATCGGATTATTGTCGAACGCAAGCACAATATGGAAGCCGCGGTTAATAAAGCCCTGATAGGCCGCCAAAGCGGTACCAAGATCACCTACACCGACCAGCACCAGGTCCCAGGATTGATTGACATGCAAAATCGCCTGCAACTGGTCCACCAGGTAGCGAACTGAATATCCTGTGCCCTGCTTGCCAAACTCACCAAACTGCGAAAGGTCCTTGCGGATCTGCGCAGCGGATATGCCAATCGATTCACCCAATTCCTGCGAGGAGGTGGTTTTAATGCCGTTGCGCAGCATATATTCGAGTGCCCGCAAGTAGCGTGGAAGTCGGCCGACGACGATGTCAGGAATCGATTTTTGGGTCATACATACCTCGCTTGGTCAATGTGGATTGCCGGGAGTTGAATTCTTCCCAGACAATTCTACAATAAATAACCTTTTTTGTGGTTAATTTCACGGAGTAAATGGTTGTCAAACGATAATTGTATAGAAAAACAAGCCAGATTTATCCCATATCGGCCTTTAAAATAAAAATGGGTGTCTCGTGACACCCATTTCGGAAGAAAATGCGGGTTAATCATCCCGGCTGCGGCCGGTAAGCAACAACGCGTAATAGAGCAGCGTGCTGATCGCCTGTGCAGCGCCGGCAACGTAAGTCAGCGCGGCCGCATCCAGTACTTTGGCAACCCCTTCGGTTTCCTGATTATAGATCACACCAGAGGTCGAGAGCCAGGCTTTGGCGCGGCGGGTGGCATCAAATTCTACCGGCAAGGTTACAACTGCGAACAGCGCTGTGAGGGCGAATAAGCCTACGCCAACCCAGGCGACCGAGGTCCCGACGGTGCCCTGCATGAAAAAGCCAAGGATGAAAATGAGCGGGCCAAGCCAGCTGCCAATTTGAACCGACGGCACCATAGTGGAGCGCAGCTTGAGCGCAGAATAATTCTCTGCATCCTGCACAGCGTGTCCAGCCTCATGAGCCGCGATGCCGGCCGAAGCCAAACTTGGTGTTTGATAGACCTGCGGACTCAAGCGCAGCGTTTTGGTGCGCGGGTCGTAATGGTCGGATAAAAATCCCTGTACCTGCTCGACCTTGACGTTGTTTAGACCGTTCGAATCGAGCATGCGGCGGGCGATGTCTGCGCCGTTCAAACCGGTGTAGGTTCGGACTTGTGAATATTTTTTGAAGGCTCCCTGGACCTTAGCCTGCGCCCAAATGCCGAGGAGTAAGGCTGGCAGACTAATGAGCAGGTATAAGCCGTAACCGCCTAAGAATGATCCCATTGTATTTCCTATTCTTCTCCATTAATGATTCCGCCAAACATAGGGCGGATTAACAAATATCGTTCAGTTTATTAATAACAAAACTTTATTAGTAATCCATTAACATAATTTCAATAATATAAAAGAATGAAAATAAATTGTGCGCCCGCTGAGACTCGAACTCAGGCTCTTACCTTCGGAGGGTAATGTGATGTCCACTTCACTACGGGCGCGTTGGAGTAGATTGTTTGGTGTTCAACCTGACGGTTAATCGCCGCCAATTTTACCATGCCAGAAGTTTCCAGTAAATGCGAGGTTTATGGGGCCTGGAATTTACCCCGGTTCAAATTGCTGGTAAACCTTGCCGATTTCATCGCGGTCAAAGCGCGGCAAGTTTTGCACCATGCCGCCCAGCGGCATTAACACCTGGGGTACACCGGCAACGATGGCGCCGATTTCAGCGGCAGAAATTCCCGCCTCTGCCAGAGCCGCGAGAACCGCGTCTTTGCTGGCTGGGTTGACGGTCAACAAGAGGGCGCCTGAGGCGATGGTGCCCAGCGGATCCAGTCCAAACGCCTGGCAGACCCGGGCGGAAAGAGGCGGTACAACAATTTTTGCCGGATCAATGACGAAAGTCTTTTGACAGGCCTGGGCCATTTCCCAAAGCGCGGTGGCGACGCCGCCTTCGGTTGGGTCGTGCATGGCAGTCACCCCGCCGGCATGCACCGCAACCTGAGCATCCTGCAGCACGCTGATTCCGGGAGTGAACAGGTAATTGCGGGCGGCTTCGATTTCCTGCGGCGAGAGGATCTGGCTAAGCAGGGCGGGAAATTCGCGAGCCAGCAATGCAGTCGCCTCGATGGGCACACCCTTGGTGAGGATGACAACATCGCCGGTTTGAGCGCCGCCAGGCGTAATCAACTGATCGCGCTGGATTTCCCCGAGCAGCGTGGTGACGATGATCGGGCGGGTTAAATCGTGGGTTACTTCGGTATGACCGCCAATCACAGTGATGCCGGCGCCGCGGCAGGCTGCATAAAGCTGGTCTGCCAGGTCACTCACATCCTGCTCGGTGGTCTTCTCATCCGGTAACAGCACTGTGAACATAGCCCATTTTGGAATGGCACCGGTGGTGGCAATATCGTTTGCCGCGATTTGCACGGCGTACCAGCCGATTTCCTCACTGGCAAAGGTGATCGGCTCAGTTTTGAGTACCAGGCAGGTATCGCCAAATTCCAAAACGGCGCAATCCAACCCGATGCCCGGGCCGAGAAGCACAGGGGAACCCGAAGCCGGCGCGGAACGGATTATTCTTTCGAGCAATTCATGGGGGATTTTTCCAACAGGCAGCATGGACATCACGCCTTCTCTTCCGGGTTGTAATCGCCGAGGTACGGTTTGAATAGGTCTTGCATGTGCTGAAAGTGTGAACCTTTCCAGTATACTTTTCCACAGCTCTGGCAATGGGTGAATTCGTCATAGTATTTGCGGGTGAGCGGCAGCAGTTGGTCGATAATTTGATCTTTGGCAACTGGAATCAGCTTGCCGTTGCAACGCGGGCAGCGTTGGAATGGGGTGACATACTGGTTAAGGCGGTACTGCTCGACCACTTCTTCCAATTGCCTTTCGGGGTCGTCTGCGCGGACACAGTATCCATCGGTGACGATTTTCCGTTTAAGCAGTCCGCGGTCACGGGTGAGCAGAATCCGGTCCTCATCATGCGCATAGCCAGCGATTTTTTCATCTGACCAGTCCTGGGCATAAATCACGTCGAATCCAAGCAATCGCAGGTAATCGGCCAGTTTCCCCAGGTGGTTGTCCAGAATAAAGCGCGGTCCGTCGGCAGGATATTGATGGTCTCCAGCTTCAAGGGGGTGAATGTAGATCGTGTCACCGTCCTGAACCGCATAATCCAGTCCTAGAATCTGTCCATCCAGTTCAATTCGTCCAACCTCCGGGTGAGGGACACCCAAGACCTCGATGACGTGTTTGAGCGCGGTTTTGTGCGTAAAGGTATACGTCATTAGACCTTCCGCCAGTTGATCGCGCAGAAAATCGTTCAAGCGTCCGTAAAAATACAGGGTGATCTGTCCCATGCATCCGTGACGGGCTGAATTTGAGCGAATAGATTGTGACAAAAGGTATAATCAGAGCCGTCTCGCGAATATTATACCTTTCAGCGGGGTTATCATATCCAGCGTCACAAAACAACGACAGGGAATATTTATGCAACTGTATTTCATACGCCACGGACAATCACAAAACAATCAAATTTGGAGCGAATCGGGCAATCGCAAGGGTCGTTCCTCGGATCCCGGGCTGACCGAACTCGGGCTACGGCAGGCTCAGGCATTGGCTGACTTTATCCATGCTGCCCAGGCAGTTAAACCAGCCAGTTCCTTCGATGAGGTCAATGGAAAAAGTGTTGAACTGACCCACCTTTACAGCAGCCTGATGCAGCGAGCCATCTTGACTGGAAACGTGGTGGCAGAAAAATTAGAAATGCCGTTATATGGGCTTGAAGATGCCTATGAGGGCGGCGGCGTCTATCTTGAGGATGAGGAATCTGGCGAGCTGGTTGGGCAACCCGGCAAGACGAAAGCAGAACTCATGGCGCTGACTGAACGGCTGGTGCTGCCGGATGTAAACCCTGACGGTTGGTGGAATCGGCCATTTGAATCGCGGGAGGAACGTGTAGCCCGCGCCAAGCGGCTGCTGGGATTATTGCTTGACCGGCACGGCGGAACGGACGACAAAATCGCCGTATTCAGTCACGCTGCCTTCTTCAACTATTTTATGGCTGCGGCGGTTGGTCTGGAACAACGACCGGCGTTATGGTTTTATCTCAACAATACCGGTATCTCGCGTTTTGATTTCAACGGCGAAGATCAGGCATTAATTTATACAAACCGCACCGAGCATCTGGTGCCGCAATACCTAACTTAGGCAGTTTTTTCGACGGAAAAACGCACAGCTGGCCAGTTGAAAGCAAACATGGCAAATCCGGCCAGTTGCACTGTGCCCGAGATTGCCAAAGCCACCCAAAAACCCAGGGTATCGCCGATGGTGGTGGCAATAATTGGGGCAAAAACTGACGAGAAAAATTGCAGCCCCTGGGCCAGCGCGACGAAAGTGGAACTGTATTCAGCAGGGACTGTTTTCATGAGTTCATCGAAGAAAACCAGGTTTAAGCCAGACTGGAAAATCCCGTTGATACCCGCAAAAACAGTGATCAGGGCAACATTATGGGTCGTCGCCACAGCGATAGGGAAAAGTGCCGACCCAAGCGTGTTCAAAAGCAATGTGAGGCGGGTACCATGACGGCGCGAGCTTCGCACCCAGATTAGATAGCCGATGATAACAATCGCCGTCTGGGCTGTGCTGATGGCAGCGATCCAGCTGTCCGCGGCTTTAACCTCGCGTACCAGGTAGAGCGGCAGAATGGGAATGAGCATAGCCTGGCCGGTGAGAAAAACAAAACGCTTGATGACGAAGGCTTTAAAAGGCTGCTCCCGGCTGACCAGCTGCCAATATTCTTTGAACTGGGCTTTGAACCCCAGACGGTTGCCGTTTCGATGCGATTGAATATCATCCAATTGAATGCGCGACGAGTAATAAAAACTGATCAGCCCGCCGACTGACATCGCGATGAAAACGATCTGGTAATTGATCGGAAATTTCATTTGCTCGAGGATTTGGCCGATGATGAACACCATGGTGGCGGTGGTGACGCCCATGAGCGTCCATCGGCGCGTCATCAGGTCGTAGCGGTGATTTGGCCCGGCGACAGCGTTCATGACCACCGAGAAACTAATGCTCAGCATGGTTTGCGGTACGGTCGCCAAGGCCCATATGCCCAGGATGCCGAGCACCAACGGGTGGTCGCGCAGCAAGAAAGCCAGCAGCCCGGTAAGGGCATAGGAGGTAATGACCCCCAGCCGGGCAGCGCTGAACCAGGGCACAATTTTGCGCTGGTTTTGCAGGAATTGGCCGATAGGAATCGCCAAAAGAAGGCCGGTCAAGGCCGGCATGGCGGTCAACATGCCAACTTCGAAGCTGGTCGCGCCTAAACGGGTAAGAAAAACCGGCAGGAAGGGCGATGCGGCGTTTGCCAGCCCCACACCTACCGAGTCAACTTGTACGTTACGAAAATTCTTGCCCTGCGCCTCAGTCAGGCCAATGGGTTCGGGCAAGAGTCTGGGTAATTTCACAAAAACCTCAGGAAAGGATGAATTATTGAATGAGGATGCCCCATTATAACCCGGTAAATTCGGAAATTAGCTGAAAAAAGGTTCGCGCACTCCGGATTTGGCGACATTGTCTATGCAAGCTGGTGACATTTATCTCCATCACCTGTGACAGTTACCTCATGGCTGCGGAAGGATGGATCGTTATAATAAGGTGACGGAAAATCGTTTTAAATTTCACAAGCAGATTTTCGGGAGATGTTAAAAATAATGGCCATTTATTCACCGGAGATGATTCAGGAAGCGCATAAAATTCTGGCGGAGTACCGCTACGAATTGAAGCCGGTCGTTCATGGGTATGCCAACCGGACGCTGTATGTCAATGTTGGCGATAATTCGATCCAGTCCAAACCGGTCGATCAAAAAATGAAGGACACCTTTACCGGGGGAAAAGGTTTTGGTTTGTGGCTGCTTTGGAATGGGGTGAATAACGACACGAAATGGGATAGCCCGGAGAATGAACTGGTCATCGCCGGCGGCCCGATTGGCGGCATCACGGCTTATCCGGGGTCTGGCAAATGCACGGCTGTGACCATCTCACCGCTGACCAAATCGATCATTGACAGCAACAGCGGCGGTTACTTTGGCCCATATCTCAAATTCGCCGGCTGGGATGCGCTGGAAATCCAGGGCAAGGCTGAGCGGGATGTGATCGTCATCATCGACGGCGACGAAGGCAAGGTGACGATCGAAGATGCACCGCTGGATCCGGTTAATACGCACCTGATCAACCGGATGCTGACCGAGATGTATGCCGACACGCCTAAGGGCATGCGCGGCATCTCCGTTGTATCCGCCGGCCAGGCGGCCGAGCATATCCCTATGTGCGGGCTGAACATCAGCTATTACGAAGCAAAACGCGACGAAGTACGCATCAAGCAGGCTGCGCGCGGCGGAGCAGGAACCGTGCTGCGCGACAAGAAAATCAAGGCGATCGTGGTGAAGTACACCAACCTTGGCGGCGACAGCAACGGCGTGGCGGATATGGAACTGGTAAGAGCTGCCGGAACGCGGATCAAGAAGGAAATTACGCAATTCGACGCTTCACAAAACGATATGGGCGGTACCGGTACTCCGTACCTGGTCGAGATTATGAATAAATTCGATCTGCTGCCGGTCAAGAATTTCCGCTTTGGACACCACGAGGATGCTCACCAAATAGCAGGCGAAGTGTGGAAGCCGATGTTTGATACACGCGGACCGGACGGCTGCTGGTACGGCTGTACGCTGGCTTGCGCTCACGCTGTGCCGCACTACCACCTGCAAACCGGGCCATATGCCGGTGAGACCGTGTTCGTTGACGGGCCGGAATACGAAACGTTGGGAGCATTAGGCTCCAATTTATGTCTGTTTATGCCTGACCAAATCCTGGAAATCAACTTCTACGCCGATACCTATGGCATTGATACCATCTCGCTGGGCAATTCGATCGCTTTTGCGATGGAATGTTTTGAATTTGGCATCCTGAACACCGAGATAACCGGCGGATTGGATTTTACCTGGGGCAATTTTGACACGGTGATGACGCTGATTCATCAGATGGCGAACGGCGAAGGCTTTGGCATGGTGGTTGGGCAGGGTGTGCGCGCCATGCGCAAGTTGTTTGTTGAGAAATACGGCGCGGACGCCATGCTGCTGCGCGACATCGGCATGGAAGTCAAGGGAATGGAGATTTCCGAGTACCTGTCGAAGGAATCACTGGCGCAACAAGGCGGCTATGCTCTGGCATCCAAGGGCGCCCAGCACGACGAAGCCTGGCTTATTTTTATGGAAATGGTGCACAAACAGCTGCCGACATTCGAGGACAAAGCTGAAGCGCTGCATTACTTCCCCATGTGGCGTACCTGGTTCAGCCTGCATGGATTGTGCAAGCTGCCGTGGAATGACATAATCCCGGTAAGCAACAAAACTGCCAAAGAACCGGCCAAAGTGCCGGAGCATGTTGAAAACTATACCTGGCTGTATGAAGGTGTGCTGGGTAAAAAAGTAACCATTCAGGACATCATCCTGGAGTCCGAGAAGGTGTACAACTTCCAGCGTATCTTCAACCTGCGCCTGGGATTCGGGACGCGCGAGCATGATTATCCACCATTCCGCGCCATGGGGCCGGTGATTCAGGCAGAGTACGAGGATCGTGCGGCGCATTACGATAAGCAGATCCTTGAAGAGATCGAACTCGACCCCAGCACGATGACAGTCGAACAGAAGATGGCGGCAGTCAGAAGCTACCGTGAAGGCCGCTACGAGCAGCTGGTGGACGCGGTGTATAAACGCCGCGGCTGGACAAATGACGGTGTACCGACGCTGGAAACGGTGCGCCGCCTGGGGATTGATTTCCCGGATGTGGTTGATTTAATCGGCAAGCGCCAGGATTAATCAGAACTGGATTGCAAGAGGAAGCCTGGCATCGGAGGGGAATGCCAGGCTTTTAGTTTATGGGGAAGAGTAATATTGTGTTTAGATTTATGGGTGTGCGAAACTTTTGCATGGTGTTTATCGCTCAACCCAACCGATGCGTACGACTGGTGTATAATTAATTTATCAGGAGGAAACAGAATAGACATAATTTGGCTAATGGGAAGAAAGCGCATGGTCCGGGGTTGAATACAGCACCGGATGACGAGGATGAAGGTTCCCTGCTGCGCGGCAGGGTTAACCGGCGAGAACAGGCTGTTCACCTGGACGCCGGGAAAATCGAAAGATCAGCGGATGCCTTCCAGATGCAGCAGCATCTGTCTCTTACCCAGGTTTGGAGCAATTAAATATCTTTCAACCTCGGGCAGAACCACAGGTCTGTCCCTACGGATGATGCCCCGATTTTTGCATGGGTGACGAATGCGCCGCCCGGCTGGGTATCGACTGCAAAGGAGCAATGCATGTGTGGAATTGTTGGCTATATTGGTGATCGCAATGCGACTCCGATCATTTTGAATGGCTTAAAAAGACTGGAATACCGCGGTTATGACTCAGCCGGGATTGCCGTGCTGCAGGATGGACATATCGAAGTGCGGCGCGATGCCGGCAAATTGTCGAATTTGGCCACGCTGGTGGAAAACTCGCCGATTGTTGGCAAACTTGGGATTGGCCACACGCGCTGGGCAACCCACGGCGAACCAAGCGCCCGCAACGCCCACCCGCACCTTGGCAGCACCAAGCAGGTGGTTGTGGTGCATAACGGCATCGTCGAGAATTTTCTCGAGCTGCGCGAAGATTTGACAGCTGAAGGGGTAGTCTTCAACTCGGACACCGATACTGAGGTGATCGTGCATCTGGTCGAGCGTTTTCTGAGCGGCGGCACATCACTGGAAGAGGCTACCCGGCAGTCGCTGCGTCAATTGAAGGGTGCCCACGGCGTGGTGGTCTTCTCATCGCTGGAACCAGATAAACTGGTGGCAGCCCGCATCGGCAATGCCGGCGGGGTGGTGATTGGTATCGGCAAAGATGAAATGT
>Ga0209002_10004102_pt1 | contig 11505 bp, 12 predicted proteins | sample Rifsed16ft2_FD_184010 | JGI IMG/M metagenome (GOLD analysis project Ga0209002, IMG submission 184010) | Soil microbial communities from Rifle, Colorado, USA - sediment 16ft 2 (version 2) | ecosystem: Environmental > Terrestrial > Deep subsurface > Rock core/Sediment | place: Rifle, Colorado...
GAGCCGATCGAGCTCTCACCGCGAACGGTAATGTCGGGGATCCGGCCGCGGAAGCCCGGGAACATAGGGAAACCCGGGAGCTCGGGGAAGCTCCCCATCCCGAACGCCCACTCGGAGGAGCCGCTCGCATCCAGAATGGCGACCCCGCCGAACACGGTGATCTCGTTCTTCGTTTCCCGCCCCTGGGCCTTCGGCTCCTGCGCGAACGCCGGCGCGGTCACCAATAAGAAGAGCCCCAGCGAGGCCCTCGCGATTCGTCGTTGATTCTTCATGTTGTTGTGTCTCCTTACTAGTAAGTTCTCAGTCCCACGCCCCGGAACTGCGCGCAGCATGGACTGAAGGTGATGTCGGGCGGGTTCACGAACCGATGACAGTTCGTTTCCTGGACCGTCGCCTGAGACGTCGCCCGGACGTGCGCCAAAAACAGTGGTGACTCCACGAAGGCGCAGATCTCCCGAAGGTTGAAGTCGTTCCACGCCGGGCGAATGCTTCGAAACAGCCCCGCCCGCCCTCCCGCGTCGAACCAGCCGACCCCGAACCGTCTCCGTTGGTGGGCGTATCCAGGGAGTGAGAGCTCATGCTCTGATCGATGAGCGAGTGCTTGGGCTTGAATAGAAGCTCTTCGAGGAGCACGGGAGCCCCAGAGTAAGCCATCCAACGACCACATGGCCCATCGATGCTAGACCGGCCGCCGTACGTAAACAAGGCGGCTGCAGAATCTGGTCCTCTCGAGCACGGCGCCGTCGCGCGAGTCAGGCCGCGTCGCGCGGTTGGACCTCGCGATCCACGCGGCTCGCCGACTCCCTCATCGCGACCTGCAAGTCGTACGAGCTCTGAAGGTTCACCCAGAACTGAGGAGAGTTCCCAAAATACCGGGCGAGCCGCAACGCCGTGTCGGCACTGATGCCACGCTGGCCGTTCACGATCTCACTCACCCGGTTGACGGGAACCCTGAGGTCCCGCGAGAGTCGATTGATACTGATTCGGAGCGGCTTCATCAGGTCTTCGAGCAGGATTTCGCCGGGATGCACGGGTGGCAAGCGACCGGTGGGTCCGAGTTTCCTGGGCTTCTTGGGCATGTTGATTCCTCCCTCAGTCATAGTCCACAATCTCGACGTCATAAGCGTCACCGTTTCGCCAGATGAAGCAGATGCGAAGTCGGTCGTTGAGTCGGATGCTATGCTGACCGCGCCGGTCCCCCTTGAGAGCCTCCAGGCGATTGCCAGGGAAGATTCCCAGATCGTCGAGTCGTGTCGCCGCATTCAGCTGCTCCAGCTTCCTTTGAGCGACTCTTGCGACCGCTTGGAGCCTTCGCGGCACCCTGCCCGAAAAGAGCGCCTCCGCGTCCTTGTCGCGGAAGGACCGAATCATTACGGGTAGTTTATTACGGTGTCCGTAATACGTCAACCGTTGGGCTTGAACGGCTCAGTTCCCAGGACCGCGATGAGCTAGGGACGCGACGGTTCGCGACCATCCTCCCGGGGCGCGAAGAAGGACTCCAGAACGTCGTCCACCGACACCCTGCGGCCGAAGTAGCCGACGCGCTCCTCGATCCCCTCGGCGCGAAGCATGTCCCGCACACCGGAGCGGGCCTCGGCGAGACGCAGGGCGATACACGCCGCCCGCCAGCTCATCGTCGAGATCCCGAAGCATCCGCGCTCCCGCAACGTCCACATAGGGAGAACTGCCCGCGAAACCATAGGTGCATCCGGTAGCGACCGTCCGCGGTGGCAATATCGAGGCCGGGTCCGCCGAGGGCCGCGTTCAAGGGCGGCCGCTCCTCATCGGGCACGTCGCGAGCCTCGGGAAGCGGAGCAGGCTTCTTCGCCAGCAGGGCGAGAAGGATCCCGAGAGCGCACTCGTTCACGCGAGCGAAAGCTTACTCCGCCAGGAGCCCTTTCTTCGCCTCCGCCAGCTCCTTGAGCTTCTCCTTGCCGACTTTCGGATAGTGGAGGTCGAGAGAGGCGAGAGCATCGATGATCGCCGCCGCCACCACGACCCGGGTGAACCATTTGTTGTCGGCGGGGACCACGAACCACGGAGATTCCTTGGTCGCGGTGCTCTGGATCGCGCTCTCGAAGGCCTTCATGTAGTCCTTCCAGTGGCCGCGCTCGCGCGCGTCGGCGGAAGAGAACTTCCAGTTCTTCTCGGGTTGGTCGATGCGCTCGAGAAAGCGCCTCTTCTGCTCTTTCTTCGAGACATGGAGGAAGAACTTCCGGACGAGGACGCCGTTTCCCGAGAGATACCGTTCGAAGCACCGGATGTCCCGCAGGCGGTCTTTCCAGATATCTTTGGCGATCAGGTCAGGCGGGAGCTTCTGCTTCTGAAGGATCTCCTCGTGAACCCGCACCACCAGCACCTCCTCGTAGTAGGAACGGTTGAAGATTCCGATCCGTCCCCGCTCCGGGAGATGCTTCTGGCAGCGCCAGAGGTAATCGTGGTCGAGGTCTTCAGCGGAGGGCGCCTTGAATGACGCGACCTGACAGCCCTGGGGATTAACGCCGGACATCACGTGCTTGATGGCCCCGTCCTTCCCTGCGGCGTCCATCGCCTGAAATACGAGGAGCACCGCCCATCGATCCTGCGCGTAGAGCATGTCCTGGAGCTCGGCTAGCGCCTCGATGCCCGTCTGGAGGGCTTCTTTGGCCCGAGGCTTGTCCTCCGCTTCGAGACCCCCGATATCCCCCGGGTCCACATCGTCGAGCCGGAATTTCTCTCCGTCGGTGACGCGAAAGGGGCGCGCGAGCTCACGGGCGCGTTCGATGACGTCTTCCAGTTTCATTTCACAGCCTCACAGGGGGGAAAGTGCCGCTCTCCTCGGAGCACACCTTCTACCGCGGGCAGCAGGTCAGTGGCAATCTCCCGCTTGGCGACCAACCCCTCGGCCCCCGCTTTCATGGCTGCCTGGACGACGGCCGGCTCGTCGTGAGCGCCGAGCAGGATCACCTTCAATCCCGGACAACCGAGTCGAATGCGGTGGATCAACCCGCCGATGTCTCCATGGGCGAGCGCCAGGTCCACGACCGCCAATCGGGGTTCGAGTCGGTGCGCGCTTTCGCACAGCGACCTCTCGTCCGCCACCATCACGACCGCGTCGAACGCCGTTCCCAGAAGCGACCGGCTGCCCTCCGCGAGGCCGTGGTGCGGAGCCGCCAGGAGGACGGAGGACGTGGATGAGACCACGGACCGAGACTAGCGGAGGCGTCACGTGTAAAGAACTCGTAAGACTACCAGGATGGTTACGAAAGAAATACGGTCTCCGACGTCGCTACCGCCTCCGACCGCCGCCGCCGCGACGAGCGCCGCCGCCCGCGCGGTAGCTCCCCGTCGACCTGCTGCTTCCTCTTTGATAAGCGCTGTAGTCCCGGGTTCGCTGCGAGCCCTCGGCGCGCGTCGAGCGATCGCGCTCGAGCTGCCCGTAGGTCGAAGAATCCATGGAGCGCGTCGTCGTCGAGCGCGTCGTGGTCGAGGGCGTCCTCTGAGGAGGATCGACGTTGTTCCAGTTACCACCCTCGTTCTTCTGCCAGTTGCCGTCCTCTCGGCGGTACACGTTTCCATCGCGCCCCGCATAGACGTTTCCGCCCTCGCCGACGGCAACGGTTCCGCCGCCTGCGGCGCGCCGGCTCGCCATGGCGCCTTCGTCGGTCCGCGTCACCCGGGTCGTCGTTCCCGTCGCCCGATTCGTCACCCGCGCCGTTTGCGCCCAATCGTCGCCGCGCTGGACGGACGTCGAGCCCCAGCTTCCGTAGACGTTCGATCCCTGCCGCGTCCGTCCGTAGGTGCCGGTTCGAGGATTCCACGCCTCGGCGACGCCGCGCGATCCGTAGGGACCCCAGGCGGTAGCCGCTCTCGCGTACGTGCCGGTTCTCGGGTTGTAGCGCGCGCCGGCGCCAGCCCCGCCGTAGGGACCGTAGGCCGCGACCCCACGCCCGTACGCTCCCGTCCACGGGTTGTACCGGGCGCCGTAGCCGTACGCTCCGTAGCGGGGGTAGTAAGCGGGATAGAAACCGCCATATCCGACGTAGGGAGGGTAGTACCACCCGCTCCCCCAGACCACGCACCCCCAGGCGATCATCATTCCCGTATAGCCGGCCACCACGGCGAACGTCGCCCACTCGTCGCTGTCGTCATCGTCCTCGACGGTGACGTAGGTGACGTGGTGGTGCGAGGAGCTCGCGGGAATCTGGTAGATCTCCTTGGGAACGTTGGTCTCGACCTCCCACGGACCGGTCGGGCCCTTCGAGGAGAACCAGATGCCGTTGTAGCACATGTAGTACTTGTCGCCGATCTTGAAAATGTCCTTGTCGGTGTTGACCGCGCTCTGGACCTGCGCCGCGCCAGGCTCGGGCTCGAACTTCGGCTCGCCCTGATACGAAACCTCGGGTGCCTTCAACGTCTTTATGTTGACGCGCGCCGTTTCCGGGATCTGCGCAAGCAGGATCGCTTCCGCCGCCTGCCGCGTTCCCGGGACGGAGGCGAGGACACGGGATCGCGGATGCTCGAGAGGGATCTTCTGGAAGTCCGGAGGCAGCGCCGGGGTCGCGAACGTCCACGGGCCGGTGAAATCCGACGCCGAGAACCATCGTCCGGCGACGAGATAGTAGAGTGTCATCGCCCCCACCTTGCCGATGCCGAAGACGTCGCTTTCGGTATTGCTCACCCAGACGAGGGCGGTGCCCTCAACCTTTTCGTACTTCGGCTTTCCCTGCAGGAGGATGAGCTCGGCCGGCTCGAGACTTACGAAGACCTTGGGCGCCTTCTTGGGACCGATCTTCTTTCCCGGCAGCGCCGCCTTGACCTCCTTCCAGTTCGCGTCGGCCGGAAGCTTCGCGAAGCTTCCCGGAAGATCGCCGGCCGGCGTCCACGGTCCCTCGACAGCCGACGCCTTGAGCCAGGAGCTTTCGTGCCGCAGATAGAAGGTCTTCGACGGTCCGTGTTCGAAGAGATCCCAGTTGGTGTTGACGGCGAAGCGAAGATCGTTCTCGGCGATGGGACTCCAGATGGGCTCGCCGTCGAGGTTCACCAGAATCGCCGGCGTGCTGCTGAAGAAGATCGTGGGCGGATCGGCCTTGACCCCCGCAACGTCCTTCGGAACGATCTCGCTGGTCTCGATGGCGGCCATCATGCGATCGAGCGCGATGACCCGGTCCTTCTCCGGGATCGTGTCTCGGATGAACGTGGTGACCTCCGCCGTCTGCTGACGCGAGAGCTTGGGGAAGTTCGACTCGGTCAGATCGATCGTCTCAAAGCGGACCAGCCGCTCTTCCAGGGAGACGCCGGTATTGGTCTCGAGTTTTATCGAGCCGAGGTCGGGCATTTTCGCTCCCGGGGCGCTGTAGGCCACGGCGCTATAGGCCACGAGATGCTTCTGCCGGTCCCAGCTCGCCGCCTGCGGCTCATAGATGACGACGCTCCCGCCGCTCGGCATGGTGTAAGAACGGGGCCATCCCCCGTCGACCTCTTCCGCGACCTCCATTGGCGCTTCGGGCGCGGGGGCGGTCTGAGCAGGCAAGAGGGGGACCATCTCCGAAAAGAGAAGGCTCAGCACCGTGAGGGCTGAGATTCCTCTACCGGGGCTCGCATGGGTTCTCATGGTGGGAACGTCCTTTCTCGGACAACTATACGACGCAATTGCCGTTCTGAAGCACCTGCCCGCGGGGATCCGTAAATTCTTCCCCGGGACCTCGTAGTTTTACGAGTTCCCGCCCCGCTGAAGTCCGCTAACCTCCCGCTTGTGACGATGTGCTCCTGCGGCTCATACTCCCGGGCCGAGGAACTCCCATGAACCCTCTGGTCAAAGAAATCCGTCACAATCCCCTCGGCGGAACCGTAATCAGCAATGAAGGCACCTTCGATCCATACGACCAGACTCCTGCCGGGCAGACGTTTCACGGCGATCACGCTTATGTCTTTTTTCAGATCCCGGTGAACGCTCGCAAGCTTCCTCTCGTCCTGTGGCATGGCGCCGGGCAGTTCTCGAAGACGTGGGGAACCACGCCGGGCGGACGCGAGGGCTATCAAAACATCTTCCTGCGCCGCGGCTTCGGGGTTTACGTCATCGACCAGCCGCGGCGCGGCGATGCAGGTCGCAGCACTCTGCCGATGACCATTACGCCCACCCCGGACGAACAGGGATGGTTCGGCAGTTTCCGCCTCGGTATCTGGCCAGACTTCTTCCCAGGCGTGCGGTTCTCACGCGACCCGAAGAGCTCAGGATCGGTTTCGTGCCGTGGAGCCCGCTGGGCCAAGGATTCCTCACCGGAAAGGTCGATCCCGCGATGGCCTTCGACCCCGTATCCGACCTTCGTGCCACCTTCCCGCGCTTCACGCGGGAGGCGCGGATAGCCAATTGGCCCGCCGTCGATCTGCTGGCGAGGATCGCCGCGAAGAAGAAGGCCACCCTGGCGCAGATCGCGCTCGCCTGGCTGCTCGCCCAGAAGCCCTTCATCGTCCCGATTCCTGGAACGCGGAGGCGGGAGCGCCTTGAGGAGAAACTCGGGGCGGTCGAAGTTCACTTAACGCCGGACGATCTCCGCGAGATCGAGAGCGGCTACTCGCAGATCACGGTACATGGGGCTCGCCTGTCCCCTGAACACATGGCGCTCATCGACCCGCTGAGTGGCGCTCAGTGGCGCACGAGCGAACGAAGAGCGAAGGAGGCCCGGAGCTCGCGTATCGATTCGAGCGATTCGGAAAGTAGGACATCTATCCTTGCCCTGCAGCGGGGCAGTCCAAAGGGTCGACCTCGTAGATGCGGTAGATGAGCTTTCGGTGTACGCATCTTGACGACGCGCTCCTCACGACTCGGGGGGCCGCTGCAGGCTGCTCAAGGGCAGCTTATTCACCTCGTCGATGATTCGCGCGTACGCGCGCGTCGAAGCCTCGAGGCCAGTCCACGGGACCGTCGCGGGCGTCTCCTGGTCGGTGTGGAAGTAGTGATGAAAGTCGCTCGTCGCCACGCCCGGCAGGAACCGAAAGAAGCGGCCCAGATCCCCGAGCGGCGGCCGCACGTTCGGCTCGCGCAGCAGCGGCACGCCGAACTCGCCGAACGCCTTGACGGCAATCGTCTGCAGCTCGGGGCGCGAGGCGCCGCCCGCATACCATTGCTGCGCGGTGTACGCGTTCGACCAAGCGATGTCGCGCTGCTCCTCGTACCGCGGCCGCACATATGTCTGGAGCGTGGACGGATGCTCCGCGTTGATCATGAGCGCGGTCTTCGCGAAGAGCTTTTCGCGATTGTCAGCCATCCATTTCACTCCGACCGCGGAGCCGGTTCCGGTATTGTGGTGCCCGTCGAGGCCGACGAACACCATCGTCCGGCGCCGCTGGGCCTGCGGCACCTTGGCGTAGTATTCGGCGAGGCCGATCATCGACGCCACCCCAGAGGCGTTGTCCCCCGCGGCATCGAACCAGCCGTCGCGGTGCGCGATGACATAGATGGTCTCGTCGGTCGCGCCCGGGAGCGTGCCCCACACGAGCGACGTCTTCAGGTTGGGCACCGTCTTCACGTCGAGCGAAACCTTCACGCGCGGCGCCTGGCCGGGTGCCGCCGCGGCAAACATGTCGCGAACCGCGAACCCGTCGCCGCTGCCGACGGTGAACGCCGGAGCTTCCGTATTCGACGGGTAGCCCTGATACCGCATGTTGCCTGGCAGCATGTCGACTTCGAAGATCGCGGCGGCGCCCTTCGCGTCCGCGCGCTTGGCGAGCGCGGCCCAGTCGGTTCCGAGCTGCAGGCCCACCTGCGTATAGTAGAAGATCGCCGCACCCTTCACGTCCTTGCCGGCGTAGTCCGCTTCGGCGCCGAGGCCGACGTACACCGCCTCGAGGTCGAGTCCTCCGGCTGGTGTCGGCACGGCCGCGTAGTTCGGCTGCGCGGAATCGAGCTCGATCGTCTTGCCTCCGCTCGTCACCGCTACCTCCCACGTCTGCGGCATCCACTGCGGCTCGAGATCGAACGACTGGATGCGCACATCGGACAATCCGATCTCCTTGAAGCGGCGGGCAAGCCACTCCGCGCTCTCCGCGTCGCTCGAGGTGCCGATGATCCGACCCCAGAACTTCGGGTGCACCTGATCGCGATACCGGCGCGAGATGAGCGCCTGCGCGACAACGTCCCTGTGCATCCGCTTGCCGTCGATCGCGGCGTACTTCTCCGCGCCGGGCGGCAGCGGCCAACGAAGGAGCGAGTCGTCCGGAGAGTCGACGTCAACGCGGGCTGGCGCCGCCGGTTGTGGTGACGCCGTCGTCTGCGAGGCACCCGAAGGACCGTCAACCATGATCCCCGCGAGGGCGAGAAGCGCGCCTATTACAAGCGATATCCATTTGCGCATCTACTATCTCCACGAAAAGGGACGAGCTGAAGTACTGATGGGAATTGTAACCGAGTGATCCGCGGGCGAGGAACCGAGGACCTGCCTTTCGAAGAGCTCAACGACACCGGCTTCCAGCTCCAGGGCTCCGCCATGCTGCTGCCGAAGTCCGTCCAGCTCTACCTCGGAGGCCCGAAAGTCTTCGGAGAGTACGGCGACCCCTGGGACTTCCGCCTGGGAGGGAACTGGTATCCCTGGAAGAACACCGTGGTGCGCATGAACGCGGAGTATCTGCAGCTCAACCGCTCTCCGGTCGGCGCCCTCAGCCTTCCCTACACCGTCGGTGGGAACGGGCCCGTGTTCCAAAGCAACTTCATGGTGTATTTCTGAGAAGGAGCGCTCCCCGGTTCCAGAGCTGGGGAATCCGATCGAGTCTGGCTGCATCCTCCAGCGCACGCCATGAAGGGTTTCCGGCTCATCGTCCTCGAACGCCATGCTCAGAAGGCACTGAGGACAAAGCCCCATCAGGGCCGCGTCTTTCGGCAGCGGCGTCCCGCAGTCCGGACACACTCCGGTCATTAAACATTACCTATGACGGAACGAGAAAACAACGTTACCGCCGCACCGATTCCTTCCTTGCCGAGTCGGTGGAGCCCCTGCTAGTCTACAAGTGAAATGAACCCGGATGCTGGGACGCTGACACGCGAAATCGACGAGCTGGTCGATCAGTACCGAGGCCAGTGCCTGTGGTTCCTCCGTCCGGATTACTATCCGCGCACGCTCGATGAGCAGCTGAGAATCCTCGATACTATCCAACGCTACGGCGATCGAAAGGCCTTCCAGAAAGCGGCCGAGGCCCGGCAATGGCTCTTACAGCAATCCAGCGCGAGGTCTGCCGTCTCATAGCGGAAACCCGCGTCGCCTCGGGTGAGAGCTACGTCGCCGGAGCCGCCGCGTTGAACGCGCTCCTCGAGTCTCCACGGCTCTCGAGAGACGTCGATCTGTTTCACGATACCGAAGAGGCCCTCGAGACGAGTTGGGCCGCCGACCGTCGGCTTCTGGAGAATGCGGGCTTCGAGGTCCGGACCCTCCGAGAACGTCCGTTCTTCGTGGAGGCACAGGTGAGCCGCGGCGAATCCTCCCTCCTGATGCAGTGGGCCCGCGACAGCGCATTCCGTTTCTTCCCACTGGTACGGCACGACGATCTCGGTTTGGTCCTCCATCCCTTCGACCTTGCAACGAACAAAGTCTTGGCCCTCGTCGGCAGGCTCGAGGTGCGCGACTGGGTGGACGTGATCCATTGCCACGAGAAGCTCCAACCCCTCGGCTATCTCGCCTGGGCCGCTTGCGGCAAGGACCCCGGGTTCAGTCCCGCCGCCATCTTGCAGCACGCGGGCCAATCGGCGCGCTACTCCGCCGAGGAGGTCCGCGCGCTCTCCTTCGAGGGTTCTCCGCCCGACCCGGCGGAGCTCGCGAAGGTTTGGCATCAGTCGCTGACGGAGGCAGAGACTATCATTGCTCGTCTCCCGTCAACGGAGGTCGGCTCGTGCGTCCTCGCGAAAGAGGGCGGACTCTTTCGCGGCAGCGCCGAGGATTTGACGGAAGCCCTGGAGAAGAACCGGTTCTATATCCACCACGGAACTATCCGGGGAGCACTACCGAGCCTCGTCGAATAGCGCCTACCGGACGCCTCGATCTCTCCTCGCAGGCTCTTACCACTCCTGGAACTTCGCCCAGCCGGGGAAGGGGCCGGGCTCGACCTTGTAGCCCGTCGCCGAGCCGGCATGCGGACCACACGAAGATTGGCGAGGCTGCGAGGCTTCGCGACCACCTCGACCATCCCCAGACCCGCCCTCGCGGAGAAGGTCCGCTTCATTTCAGCGCCCGGCGGAGTTACCATTTCCTATCCGTTGACGGCTTCGCTGCGAACGCCACCGGCGGCCTTGGAGGATAATGCCGCCAGGCGAAACGTTCTTTTCGTCACTTCGATGTTGGGCTTCGTAAGCACCGGCTTCCCGCAATCGCAAGAGCGCCCCGTCAACTGGAAAGAACTCCCCAAGCCGTTTCACAGCGACTCCGTCCGAAACCGCCCCGAGGTGGTGTCGAGGCCCGATCGCGCCGAGCTCCGGCTCCCCACGGGCTTCGTGGTCGAAGAGTACCTCTCCGGCTTCGACAGGCCGCGGTTCATGATGCTCGGGCCCGGGAACGAGATCCTGCTGACCGACAGCGGCTCGCGCGACGCGCGCAACGGAGTGGTGTACGCGCTGAAGGACTCTTCGCGAACCAAGCTCCTCGAGAGTCTCGACCGACCCTACGGCCTGGCGCTGAACGACGGCTGGCTGTACGTGGCGGAGACGACGTCGGTCAAACGCTACCGCTACGACGCGGAAACGATGCGGGCGAAGGTCTAGCCAAAGATCTTCTTGATCACCGTGCCCACGGCGTCGTCTTCTTTCCGGTCGGAAGCGAGCTGCTTTCGCGCTCCCTCGTGTTTGGGTTCGATCCGTAACGTGCTCCGGAACTCGGTGTAGGCGCGGGACTTCAAACCGAAGGATTTGTAATAGAGACCCAGCCAGTAATGAAGCTCGGCGTCGTGAGGAGCGAGTCGCAGAGCTTCGATGAAGTGCTCCTCGGCGTTTTTGCGCATTACCGGATGTCGCGACATCGCGCGGGCGAGCATTCCGCGGTAGAGGCCGCTTCCAGGCGATATCTGGACGAGTTGCTCGAGAAGAGGTACCACGCCCTCCCAGTCTTGCAACTTGAAGTGGAGCTTCACGTCGCGCAGCAGTCGCGCTTCTCCGCCTGCCTGCCTCATCCGCTGCATCGCTTCCTCCCGAGAGGAGGCAGCGACCTCGGCGCGGCTCGACTCTTCCGTATCGGTCTCGCCACGACCCTCGAACCCGCCCACCGGAGCCGGACTCGAAGCCGGCGGCTCGGATGGGCCACTGCTGTGAGGGCGCCTCTCCGGCGGCTGGCGACGTGCCGCTTCGGCGGTGTAGGGTCTCGTTTCGATCACCGGCGGCGCGGGCTCCTCTGCGCGCGGCGCGGCACCTTCGACACTCTCGGCAATCTCGGCGAACGCTTCGCCCTCGACTTCGATCTCGATCTCCAGAGCTTCCTCGGTCAGCGCGATCTCTTCGACCGGTATGTGGCTCAGCATCGACGACTCGTCGTCACCTGGAAACTCGCCTTC